>Ga0247727_10007472_pt1 | contig 20800 bp, 21 predicted proteins | sample WisWelCaveWW1625_FD_202498 | JGI IMG/M metagenome (GOLD analysis project Ga0247727, IMG submission 202498) | Biofilm microbial communities from Wishing Well Cave, Virginia, United States - WW16-25 | ecosystem: Environmental > Aquatic > Deep subsurface > Groundwater > Cave microbial mat | place... | reverse complement strand
TTCCTGCGCCCGGTGCGTGGCGCGACCGGGTACCGATCACCTATCCGGGGCTTCTACCTGTGCGGCGCCGGGACCCACCCGGGCGGCGGGGTCACCGGCGCGAACGGTCGCAACGCGGCCCGGGCGATGATCGCCGACGCGAGGGCGCGACGGCTCACGAGGAGGCGCTAGGTGCTGGATCGGTTCGAGGGGTTCGCCGACGGGCTCAACCACCCGGAGGGCATCGCGTGGAACCCGTTCGACGGCCGTCTGTATGCGGGCGGCGAGGGGGGCGAGTGTTACGCCGTGTCGATGGACGGCGCGGTCACGCTCGTCGCGTCCACCGGTGGCTCGATGCTCGGGCTCGCGGTCGACGGGGCCGGGCGGGTCTACGCCTGCGACGCCGGGAACGGCGAGGTCGTGCGGTTCCACCCCGCCGCCGGGACCTTCGAGGTCTACGCCAGAGGTGTCGGGGGCATCGACATGGACGAACCTAACGTCGCGGCGTTCGCTCCTGACGGGTCGCTGTTCGTGACATGTTCGGGTGAGCCGCGATCCGAGATCGTGCGCATCGCACCGAGCCGTGGCGTGACGACCTGGTGCGACCGGGTGACGAGGTACCCGAACGGCATGGTCGTGACGCCGGACACGACCGCGCTGCTCGTGATCGAAGCGAAGGCCGAGCGCATCGTGCGGATCCCGATCCTCGCCGACGGGAGGGCCGGTGACCCGGAGACCTTCGCCGAACTGCCCGACACCGATGCCGACGGGTTGGCGCTCGACGCCGAGGACCACGTGTGGGCGACGTTGTACCGGCCCGACGGGCTCGTCCGGATCTCGCCCGCGGGCGAGGAGGTGCTCCGGATCGACGACCACCTCGCGAGCACGTTCGAGGCGCCGACCAATCTGGCGTTCGTCGGACCCGACCTCGACCGTGTGGTCGTCGCCAACGTGGGCGGGCGTCACCTGCTCATCGCCGACTTAGGGGTCCGAGGCCGACCCCTTCACTACCCGGAGGTGCCGTGATGCGTTTCGAAGGACGCAACGTGATCGTGACGGGCGCCGCCCAAGGGATCGGGCGCGGCATCGTGCAGGCGTTCCTCGACGAGGGCGCCTCGGTGTTCGCGGCCGACCGGCTCGCCGACGGACTCGAGGGCACGAAGGCGCTCGCCCCCGACCGCGTGAGGACCCACGTCGTCGACCTCGCCGACTTCGACGCGGCCAAGGTGATGGTCGCCGAGGCCATCACGTCGATGGGCCGGGTGCACGTGCTCGTGAACTGCGCAGGGGCCATGCCGGGAGGCCCGCTGCTCGAGGTGACACGCGAGACCTTCGATCTGACGTTCGCGGTGAACGCGCGCGCGCCGGTGGCGACGATGCAGGCGGTCGCGCCGCACATGATCGAGCACGGTGGCGGCGCGATCGTGAACATCGCGAGCGCGAACGCGTTCAAGAACGAATCACCCGAGGCGCCGTACAACGCGTCGAAGGCCGCCCTCGTGGCGCTGACGAAGGCCGCTGCGCACGAATGGGGGCACCTGGGGATCCGCGCGAACTGCGTGGCGCCGGGGCAGACCTTGACCCCCGAGGTGGAGGACGAACTCGCCGACGATCCGGAGCAGGCGAGGATCGAGCGCGAGTACGTGTGGCGGATCCCGATACGGCGGGTCGGCCGTCCGCACGAGCAGGCCGCCGCCGTGCTCTTCCTGGCGTCTGACGAGGCGTCGTTCATCAGCGCGCAGACGATCATCGTCGACGGTGGCGAGCTCGGCGGGGGCGATTGGTACGACCTGCGTGACCGCCCACCGTTGCCCGAGGCGTAGACCGTCGCGATCACCCCGCTCGCCGATCGCCTGGCCCCCGACGCCGGCGACGAGGCGTGGGTCAGTTGGTCCGCCGAATGGGCGTACGTGCTGCCCGAGGTCGCCCCAGACGCAGGCGGCATGGTGGCCGGTGACCTTCCCACCGACGGTTCGGAGCCGTAGACTGTCGACAGCTTGTCATCCACCCACGCTGATCTTGCGATCGCGACGTTCGCGATCGACGAGATCGTCGAGGGGACCCAGACAGGGCGGGACGGCACGACGCTGATCGTGTCGCCACCGCAGCTCGCGGTCGGGGCCGGGGAACCGGCGCTGGCGGAGGCCACGGTCGAGGTCGTCCGTCCCGGCGATCGCGTCCGCATCTCGAACGTCTGCGATGCCGTCGTGCCCGACGTGCGCGCCGACGACCCGTCGCGCACCTTCCCCGGACCCGTCGGCACGGCCGACGACCACCTGGGCGCCGAGCCGGTCATCCATCGGCTCGGCGGGGTCTGCGTCCTCACCTCGTGTGACTGGGAAGGGGCCGGCTACGTCGGTCCCGACGAACTCCCCGCGTCGATCGTCGACATGGCGGGACCGGGCCGCGACCGGAGCCCCTTCGGCGACACCACGAACGTGGTCCTGCGGTGCGTCCCCGCACCCGGGGTCCCCGTCGGTGAGGCCGACGCCGCGATGCGCCGGGCGGGCGCGACGCTCGCGCGTGACCTCGCCTCGGCCACCTTGGGGCACACGCCCGACGACCGCACGCTGCCCGTGGCCTTCCCCGATGCCGATCCGTCGCTGCCCGCCGTGTGCGCGATCGTGCAGGTCGCCTCGGAGGGGCCGCTCGTCGACACGTTCCTCGACGGCGCGCACCTGCGTGACCTCCGGCCGCGCGCGATCGACCCGGCCTGGTTGTACGCCGGCCGGATCACGAACGGCGCCTACGACTGGCCGGGTGTGCGCAACGTCACCGCCGCGTACCAAGAGGCGGCGGTCATCGGAGCGCTCGCGGCCGTACACGGCACGTCGCTGCGGTTCGCCGGGCTGATCCTGGCGCCCGGATACCTCGACACGGCGTCGGCGAAGCGAGCGAGCGCCGAGGCCTCGGCGGCCCTCGCGGCCGCCATGGGGGCCTCGGGCGCGGTCTGCACGACGTTCTCGTCGGGGAACTCGCACACCGACACGATGTTGACCGTCCGGGCGCTCGAGCGGCGCGGGGTGGCGACGGTGGCGATGGTGTGTGAGACGAACGGTGGTCTCACCGACCACGTCGACGAGGCCGACTGCCTGATCAGCACGGGCAACGAGGATGAGTTGGTCGACCCGTGGATCCCGGACCGCGTCATCGGCGGCGAGGCCGGCGCCCGGATCGGGCTGGCGACCCCGACGGTCAACTACCTGAGCGGCTGCACGCAGCTCGGGAACGACGTGTGGACGGCGGTGCCGGCATGAGGGTCGTGCACTACCTCAACCAGTTCTTCGCCGGGTTCGGCGCCGAGGAGGCGGCCGGCCACGAGCCGGTCCGTCTCGAGGGACCGCAGGGGCCGGGCCGGGCGTTCGCCGCGGCCGGCCTGCACGTCGACGTGACGATCGCGTGCGGCGACGACCGGTTCGCGCTCGACGAGGCCGCCTCACTCGCCACCCTGCTGGCGTGGATCGACGAGGACGCGCCCGACGTCGTGATCGCCGGTCCGTCGTTCGGGTCGGGGCGGTACGGGTACGCGTGCGGGGTGCTCGCCCGCGAGGTCGCCCGCCGCCGGATCCCCGTGGTGCTCGCGATGACGCCCGATTCGCCCGGGGTGCTCGCGGCCGAGGGCGGCGCCTACATCGTGCCGACCGGGGCGAACGTCGCGGCGATGCGTCACACGGTCCCGGTCATGACGGGTCTGGCGCTGCGACTGGCCGCGGGCGAGACCGTCGGCACCGCCGGCGACGAGGGGTACCTGCCACGGGGACTCCGGGTGAACGTCCGGGCCGATGACGACGCCGCCACACGAGCGGTCGGCGCCCTGGTCGCCAAGCTCGGCGGCCGGGTCACGACCGAGATCGCGCCGCCCGCCGACCGGGTGTCGCCGCCGCCCCCCGTTCCCGACCTGGCGCACGCGACCGTCGCGCTCGTGACCGAGGCGGGCTGCGTGCCGCAGGGCAACCCGGATCGGCTCCCGACGCGCCACGCGAACGTCTGGCTGCGCTACCCGCTCGACGGCGTCGCATCGCTCAGTGCCGACGGATACGAGACGGTGCACGCGGGGTTCGACACGACCGACGCCAACCTCGATCCCAACCGGCTGGTGCCGCTGGACGCGGCGCGTGCCCTCGTCGACGCCGGCCGGATCGGCACGCTGCACGAGGAGTTCTTCACGACGAGCGGTGTCGACACTCCGGTCGCCGTCGCCGCCCGGTTCGGGCAGGAGATCGCGGCCGAGATCCGCAACGCGGGGGTCGATGCGGTGATCTTGACCGGGACCTGAGGAACAGGAACGCGTTGCGGGGCAACGCTGTCGAAGGAGTTGGAACGGATGCAGATCCCGACCGTGTTCATCACGGCCCTCCCGACCATCGCCCAGATGGTGGGGGCCAACCGTGTCGTGCGCGGCGTGGCGATCACCCACCCGACCGGCGATCCTTCGCTCGCCGCGGGCGACGAGGCGGCGCTGCGGATCCGCATCTTGGAACGGGCGGCCGACATGCTCGGGACCGAGGTCGACCCGCGCACCGTGTGGGAGGTGGATGCGTGACCAGGCGGCCCGCGATCACGCACGCGGCGATCACGCTGCAGCACGCGCCCGACCTCGTGCGTCACGGGTCCAAGCCGAGCCGCGAGCCGGGCCAGCTGTCGCGGATCCTTCCCAAGCTCCGCTCCTTCCACGACGCCAGCGCCTACCCGCCGCACCAAGTGGTGATCGGCAACCGGACGCCCGGATCGCTCCGCGACCTGCCCCGGCCCTGGTGGCGCGACGCACCACCTGCGAAGCCCGTCGGCCCGTTCGGCGAGATCGTCGACCAGCGCGCGCTCTACGACCTGCTCGCCGAGCTCGACCGGTTCGAGCTGCTCCGCGTGGGCGCGGCGCCGCGCCCGGGCGACCTGCCGTTGTTCCTCGACGGCGAGCCGTTCGGCGCCTTCGCGCCCGGTCATGCGCTCGACGAGTCGCTGAGCGCTGCGGTCCTGCTCGAGAACCTCTCGTGCCTCGCCGGCGCAGTGCACGCGACGCGGTTCCTGCTCACGACGAGCGATGTCGAGCCGACCTCGATCACCCACGTCATCAACTGCGGCGAGGAGGCGGTCGGCGATCGCTACCAGCGTGGCGGCGGCAACCTCGCGAAGGCGGTCGCCGGGGCGACGGGCCTCACCGAGGCGAGCGGTGCCGACATCAAGGCGTTCTGCGCCGGTCCTGTCCACGCGCTCATCGTCGCCGGCGCGCTCGTGCAGGCCGGCGTGCACGACTGCGTCGCCGTGGTGGCCGGCGGTTCGCTCGCCAAGCTCGGGATGAAGTTCCTCGGAGCCCTCGGGCACGACGGGCCCATCGTCGACGACACGCTCGCCGCGATGGCGGTCATCGTCGGGCTCGCCGAGGACGACCCGGCGGCGCCGGTTATCCGCATGGACGCCGTCGGGCGGCACCGGACGGGCTCGGCCAGCCAGCAGGCCCTGCTCGAGGACATCGTCGGTCGTCCGCTCGACGCGATGGGCATCACGATCACCGAGGTCGCGACGTACGCGACCGAACTGCACGACCCGGAGGTGACCGAACCCGCGGGTGGCGGCGACGTCGCCGATCGCAACTACAAGATGCTCGCCGGGCTCGGCGTCGTGCGCGGCGAGCTCACGAAGGACGAGATGGCCGGGTTCGTCATCGACCACGGGCTCGTCGGCTTCTCGCCGACCCAAGGGCACATCGCGTCGGCGATGCCCTGGCTCCCCCACGCAGTGGCCCGCGTCCGCGCGGACGACCTCGACCGCACGATGTTGCTCGCCAAAGGCAGCCTGTTCCTGGGCCGCATGACCCGGCTCTGGGACGGCGCCTCGATCACCTTGGAGGCACCTCGATGAGAGACGTCACGACCGAGACCTACGACGAGCTCGCGACCACCGGCCACGTGCTGCTCGACATCTGGGGGCCGCAGTGCCAGCCGTGCATCGCGATGATGCCGGCGGTCGACGCGATGGCCGCCCGGTACGAAGGCCGCGTCACGGTGCTGAAGCTCGAAGGACCCGAGCACCGCGAGCTGTGCCGGTCGCTGCGGGTCGCCGGCCTGCCCACCTACATCACGATGCGCGACGGCGGCGAGGTGGAACGGCTCACGGGCAACGGCGTGGGCGTCGCGGACCTCGAGGCCGCCGTCGAGCGGCTGCTGGACGGCGGCCCGGTCGTGGGGCTCCCCGTCCCCGAGCATCTGAGGGGGTGAGCACGACAACCATGGAGCTTCGAGGCAAGAAGGTCATCGCCCTCGGCGAACGCGACAGCGTCCCCGGCGAGGCGATCGCCGAGGTCGCCCGTTCGGCGGGGGCCGACGTCATCGAGGTGCGCACGGAGTGCTTCGTCTGAACGGCCTCCGGAGCGATGGATCCTGAGAACCAGGGGTTGATCAAGCGGATCGTCGAGGAACAGGGCGCCGAGGGCATCGTCGTGCTGCTGGGAGCGGCCGACGAAGATGCTGTCGAGGTGGCCGCCGAGACGGTCCGTGAGGGAGACCCCGCCTACGTGGGTCCGCTCGCCGGAGTCCAGTTGGGACTCCCCGTGTGGCACATCTTCGAAGACGAGGTGAAGGCGCAAGCCGACCCGACCGTGTACGAGGAACAGGTCGGGTTCTTCGCGCTGTCCTTCGACACCGAGGCGATCAACGCGGCGATGCGGCGGGTCCGCGGTGACGGCTGAGGAGCCGCGAGGTCCGGGCCCGCCGCTGCACCCGCGCGAGGCCTTCCGCGAGCTCGCACGTCCGCTGCAGCACCCCGAGGCGCTCTGTTGGGACCCGGGCACGCAGCGCATCTATTGCGGCGGCGAAGGGGGGCAGCTCTATGCGGTCACGCTCGACGGCGAGATCACCGAGGTCGCGAACACCGGCGGCAGCATCCTCGGCATGGCCGTGGACGGCGACGGGATCGTGTACGCGTGTGACTGGCACAAGGACGAGGTGCTGCGCATCGACCCCACCGACGGCTCGTGGTCGACGTACACCGCCGGCGCCCCAGACCTGCACATCGACGACCCGAATTCCCCGGTGTTCGCCGGCGACGGCACGATGTACGTCACGGGCTCCGAGAACCCCGCGATCTTCCGGGTCGCGCCCGACGGCACGACCGAGGTCTGGTCGCGCGACGCGCCCGGCTACCCGAACGGCGTGACGCTCACCCTCGCCGGCGACGCCCTGATCGTCGCCGAGTCCCATCCCGACGACTTCGACGGCGGCCGGATCTGGCGTATCCCGATCGAGGACGACGGCAGCGCGGGAACCGGCGAGATCATCGCGGAGCTCTGGCACACCGTCCCCGACGGCGTGGCCTTCGACGCCGAGGGCTACCTCTACGTCGCGCACTACACGCCCGACCGCATCGACCGGATCCGACCCGACGGCACGGTCGACGTGCTCGTCGAGGACTGGGAGGCGGCCCACCTGAACGCCCCGACCAACATCGCGTTCGCCGGGCCGGACCTGTCCCTGTTCGTCGCCGCGTGCGTCGGCGAGGAGTTCCTGGCGATCGCGGACCTCGGCGTCCGCGGGTCGCCGCTTCGCCGACCTGTGATGCCTTAGGGGAAAGAGGCGACCGAGGCGGCGTGCATCGCGGCCCAGTCGATGTCGATGCCGAGGCCCAGTCCGGTGGGCGCGTGGACGAGGCCGTGGTGGTCGATGCGGATCGTCGTCGTGACGCCGTGTTCCCACGGTTCGGCCGGGACCGGCAGCTCGACGAACGCGGTGCGGCCGATGGCGAGCATCACGTGGAGGTTCGCGGCCTGGATGAGCGCGTGGCCGTACGCGATCGGCTCCACCGGGAGGTCGAGGTCGCGCGCCACGTCACCGAGCGCCAGGCCGGCGCCGATGCCGCCCGCGAACGAGACGTCGAAGCGCACGGCGTCCCACGGCGGGTCGCGCATGACCTCGCGGAGCAGCCGGGGGTCCCAGACCGCGTCACCCGCCGGGAACATCGGTACCCCGAGCCCCCGGAGCGACCGGTAGCCCTCGAGGTCGAGGTCGGGGAGCGGGGCCTCGAGCCACCGCAACCCGATCGCCGCGCCGGCCTCGGTGACGCGGCGCGCCCCGTCGCGGTCGTACCGGCCTTCGGCGTCGTGCATCAACACGAGGTCGGGGAACGCCGCGCGCAGATGTTCGAGCAACGCGATGTCGCGCGCCGGGTCGCCCCAGGCGTGGATCTTCGCGGCGGTGAACCCACGCGTGGTCAGCCGCTCGAGGGCGTCGACGTACGCCTCGGGGGAGTCGAACAGCTCGACCGACGCGTAGGCGGGGAGCGGCGCCGGATCAGTGACGCCGAGGAACGTCACCAGCGGCACCCCGGCGCGGCGCGCGGCCAGGTCCCATAGCGCGATCTCGACCGCAGAGGTGGCCGCCGGTGGGAACGGCGACGTCCCTCCATCGGTCAACATCGCAGCGAGCTCCTCGCGGTCGTCCGCGTCCCGGCCCACAAGCCTCGGTATCAGCGAGCGCAGCCGTTCGAGCGGCGCACGGTCGGCCTCCCCGTACGTGTCGGAGTCGTAGGCGCCCACGCCTGCAGCCCCGTCCACGTCGATCACCCGGACCACGGTGGTCGTCGTCGTGACCGGAGGTTCGTGGGCGGTGTAGCGGAACGTCCGCACGTCGGGTGCGACAGCGAGCACCTCGACGCGTTCGATGGCCGCCACGGGCCTCAGTCCAGCAGACCGAGCTCGCGACCCACCGCGCCGAACGCGGCGAGCGCCTCATCGAGATCGGCGTCGGTGTGCGCCGCGGTGACGATCGTGCGAACGCGGGCGGCGCTGCGGGCCACGGTCGGGAACACGATCGCCGGCGCGAACACCCCCGCGTCGAACAGGCGCGCGGCGAACCCCTGCGTGGCTACCTCGTCACGCGTGATCACCGGCGTGATCGGGGTAGCCGACGCGCCGGTATCGAACCCGAGCGACGCGAGCCCGGCCTTGAACCGTTCAGTGTTCGCCCACAGCCGCCGCAGGCGGTCGGGCTCGTCGGCGATGACGTCGAGCGCCGCGAGGCATGCGGCGGCAACGGGCGGCGGCGCCGACGTCGAGAACAGGTACGGCCGGCCGCGGTTGCGGAGCCACCGGGTGAGGTGCTGGGGCCCCGCGATGAAGCCACCCAGAACGCCGATGGCCTTCGAGAGCGTGCCGACCTGGATGTCGACCCGCCCCGCCAGACCGAAGTGGTCGACCGATCCGGCGCCGCCAGCACCCAACACGCCGGTGGCATGGGCGTCGTCGACCATCATGATGGCGCCGTGCCGCTCGGCCGCCGCCACGAGGTCGGGCAGCGGCGCGATGTCGCCGTCCATCGAGAACACGCCGTCGGTGATCAGCAGCTGGCGGCGCCCATCGCGCGCGCCCTCGCTGAGCAGTGCGTCGGCATGGCCGGCGTCTGCATGTTCGTACACGCGGATCTGTGCTCGGGACAGCCGGGCACCGTCGACGATCGAAGCGTGGTTCAGCCGGTCCGACACGATCACATCGTCGGGGCCCAAGATCGCCGCCACCGTGCCGGCGTTCGACGTGAATCCCGACTGGAACAGCAGCGCCGACGCCGCGTGCTTGAAGTCGGCGAACCGTCGCTCCAGCTCGCGGTGGATCGCGAACGTGCCGGCGATGGTGCGCACCGCCGCGGTCCCCGCGCCCAGCTCGAGCGCCGCGGCAGCCGCGGCCTCGTTCAGCCGGGGGTGGTTCGCCAGGCCCAGGTAGTTGTTCGATGCGAGGTTGATGACCGCGCGGCCGTCCACCACGGTCCGTGCCCCAGTCGGGCCGTCCAAGATCCGCTCCTCCACCACCAGCCCGTCGCGATCCAGCGCGTCGAGCTCGGCCGCGAGGTGCTCGAGGGGATCGGTCCGTGCCGTTGACATAGTCTCCGGTCGACAGTCTACGATGACCCCATGAGTACCCGTCTCGAACCACTCGACGCTCCGCGCTCGCTGGCCGAGGACGCCGCCGACCGCATCCGCGAGCAGATCTTGAGCGGGGGGTTCCGGCAGGGGGAACACCTCGTGGAGACGAAGATCGCGCGGGAGCTGTCGATCTCGCGCGGGCCGGTGCGCGAAGCGTTCAAGCTCTTGCGGGCCGAAGGGCTGCTGCAAGAGGAGCCTCGTCGGGGCTCGTTCGTGGTGCGGCTCTTGCCCGATGACGTGCGTCAGATCTACGGGCTGCGCGCCGCGATCGAAGGCCGTGCCGCGCGCACGGTCGCGACCCGGCGTGATCCGGCGGTGCTCGAGGAGCTTCGTCGCCTGCTCGGCGCGATCGACGATGCGGTCTCCGCGAACGACGCGATCCGGGTCTTCTCTGCAGATCTCGCCTTTCACGAGGCTATCGTGCGGTCGGCGGGCAACGGCCGTCTCGACGAGGTCTTCACCCGCTACGTCCCCACGCTCCGGGCGCTCCTTCGTCTCGACGAACACGTCTATCGGAGCCTCGACGAGGTGGCCATGGGGCACCGGCCGCTCCTGGAGGCGATCGAAACCGGCGACCCTTCGACGGCCGCCGCGGTGGCCGAGGAGCACTGCGACAACGCGGGCGAGCTGATCGCGGCCTTCATCGAATCGCGCGGCGACGCCTGAGGTGGTCGACACGGCGACGGCTGAGGGTCGATCCGCGCTGCGTCCAGCCACTGCCTTGACAGAGCACACGGTCGACTGTTTACAATCCGCCATAGGTCCGGACCGCGCGAGGGCCGGACCCCACGAGGGGAGGGCGGTCATGAAGGAACGTCGGTTGTGGTTGGCCAGCACGTTCGCGGTGCTCGCCCTAGTGGCGGCGGCTTGCGCGAGCGATCCCACCTCGCCCGCCACGACGACAGGCACCGGTGATGGCTCCGAGCCGGGTCCAGCTCCCTCGGGGACGCTTCGCCTCTTCTCCTACAGCGACGGGTTCGACCCCGACTACATGCAGACGTTCTTCCAGCAGTACCCTGACATCGACCTCCAGACCGCTGCGTTCGGCTCCAACGACGAGGCGGTGGCCAAGCTCCTGGCGGGGTTCGAGGCCGACGTCGTGAACTCGTGTGTGGACGAAGCGACCCTCGAGATGGTGCAGAAGGGGCTGTACCAGCCGCTCGACGTGAGCCGGCTCGAACACTGGGATGACATCTTCCCGTCGATGAAGGAGCTCCCCGGCGTCGTGGTCGACGGTGAGGTCTACATCGTGCCGGTCGACGCCGGCACCGCGGGCATCATGTACAACGCCGACGTCGTCACCGACGTGCCCGACTCGTGGACCGACCTGTTCGACCCGCAGTATGCCGGCCGTGCCTCGCTCGAAGACCTGTCCGTCACCGCCATCGACGTGGGCGCGCTCGCCAACGGCATCACCGATCCGATCGGCATGGACGCCTCCCAGCTCGAGACGGTGAAGCAGTTCCTCATCGCCAACCGGGGCCAGTTCCGTACCTTCTGGAAGGGTGAGGCCGACATCAAGTCGCAGTTCAAGAACGGCGAGGTCGTCATCTCGAGCGGCTACCCGGGCACCGCCCAATCGCTCCGCAACCAGGGCGTGAACGTGCAGTTCGCCGCCGCGCAGGAAGGCCAGATGCTCTGGACCTGCGGCTACGGCATCAGCCCCGACGCCGAGAACATCGACGCCGCCTATGCGCTGCTCAACTGGTACACGAGTCTCCCGCCCCAGATCTACGCGGCGACCGAGTTCAGCTACGTCACTTCGAACAGCAACATCGTCGACGAGGTGAGCGAAGACGTGCTGAACGCCACCGGCATCAAGGGGTTCGTGACGGGTGCCGACGGCGCCCCCAGCACCGTCAACCTGATCCCGGCGAGCCCACCCGAAGACGCCGCCGCGTGGCGGGCCGCCTGGACCGAGGTCAAGGCGGGCTAGTGGGCTTCGCCACCTGGTCGTGGCGGGCGTTCCTGACGCTGGTGTTCCTGGTGTTGTTCGGGCCGATCGTGATCTTGGTCGCGTTCGCCTTCAACGATTCGAACGTGCTGGCGTTCCCCATGGAGGGGCTCACCGTGCGGTGGTTCGCCGAGGTGTTCGACGACACCCTGCTCCGCGGGGCCCTCATGAACTCGGTGGTGATCGCGTGCGTCGTGGCCCCGGCATGCGTCGTGCTCGGCACGCTCGCCGCGTTCGGCCTGACGCGGTTCCGGTTCCGTGGCCGCGGCGCGATCAGCGGCCTCGTGGGTGCGCCGCTCGTGTTGCCGTGGCTCATCATCGGCATCGCGGCCCTCATGGCGTATGCGAGCCTCGACATCGAGCTGTCGCGTGGGACCGTCGTGGCCACCCAGGTGATCTGCACCTTCCCGCTGGTCACGGCGATCGTGTCCGCGCAACTGTTCCGGTTCCAGCGGGTGCAGGAGGAGGCCGCGATCGACCTGGGCTGCTCGCGATTGCAGGTGCTGTGGTACGTGATCTTGCCCCACATCGGGCCGGCTCTGGGGGCCGCGGCGATCTTCGCGTTCGCCTGGTCGTTCAACAACTACGAGATCAGTCTGTTCACGATCGGCTTCGACCAGACGTTCCCCATCTGGGTCTATTCCTCGGTGCGCAACCCGGACCACACGGCTGTCGTGAACGCGGTGTCCACGTTGATCTCGGCGATCCAGGTAGCGCTCATCGTTGCCGCGGTGGCCCTGCTGCGGTCGCGCGGCGGTGGCACGTCGGCGGTCGTGGGGGCCACCGACGCGGAGGGACGGTAGCCGTGGATGTCGCCCTCGGCACGTCCACCGCTCGCACCCAGGCGCCGCGCCGAAGGTCGCGGCGCGGCGCCTTCGGCATCTTGTTCACTCCCGTCACGCTGCTCATGATCTTGTTCTTGGCGCCGCTCGCGATCATGGTGCAGATGAGCGTCGTGCGGTTCCCTCCCGCGACCGACTCCGGCTACACGCTGTCGCACTACGCCGACGTGCTGACCAACGAGCTGAACCGCACGATCGCGCTCAACACCGCGTTCATCGCCACCACGTCCATGACCGTGATGCTGCTCATCGCGATCCCGCTGGCCTACTACATGGCGTTCAAGGCCCGCCGGTGGGAGGTGCTGATGCTCGTGGCGCTCGTGTTGGCCGACGAGCTCGCGCCGGTGGTGAAGATCTACGCCTGGCAGACGATCTTGGGCCGCAACGGCATCGTGAACTGGGCGATCCCGGGCGCGCCCGTGGAGTGGCTGCTCTACAGCCGGTTCGCCGTCATCTTGACCCTCACCACCACCTACATCACCTACACGACCATCCCGATCTACGCCGCCATGAAGGCCATCGAGCCGTCGGTGTTCGAGGCCGCGGTGGATCTGGGCGCGAGCGCGTGGCAGCAGACCCGTAAGATCTTGCTGCCGCTCGCCGCGCCGGGCATCTTCATCGCTCTGATCTTGGTGTACATCCCGATGCTCACCGACTTCGTGACTTCCGACATCGTCGGCGGTGCCGGTGGTGGCACGTACATGATGGGCCAGCGCGTGCGCGACCTGATCTACCAGGGCGTCAATTGGGGCGCGGGCGCCTCGCTCAACTTCATCATGCTGGGTGTCTCGGTCCTGCTCGCGCTCGTCGCGTACCGGCTGGCCAAGCTCAACCGGATGGAGCCATGACCGGCGTACGTGATGACAGGGCCGGTCGCGCCGGCGAGATCGAGATCGACGCTTGCACGAAGGCGTTCGGCGACACCGTCGCCGTCGACGATGTCACGCTCAAGATCCCAGGCGGCGAGTTCTTCTCGATGCTCGGTCCCTCGGGGTGTGGCAAGACGACCACGCTCCGCATGATCGCGGGGTTCGAAACGCCCGACGCCGGGCGGATCATCCTGCAGGGCGCCGACGTCACACGCGTCAGCCCGCAGAAGCGCAACGTGAACATGGTGTTCCAGTCCTACGGTCTCTTCCCGCATATGACGGTCGTCGAGAACGTCGCGTTCGGGTTGAAGATCAAACGCCTGGCGCGCGATGAGATCGCGAGCCGGGTTACCGAGGTGATGCGCACCGTGCGGCTCGAAGGCATGGAGGACCGGCGCCCCGCCCAGCTGTCGGGTGGCCAGCAGCAGAGGGTGGCGCTGGCGCGCGCCCTCGTGAATCGCCCCGCCGCACTCCTGCTCGACGAGCCGTTGGGTGCGCTCGACCTCCAGCTGCGCAAGGAGATGCAGCTGGAGCTGAAGCGGCTGCAGACCGCCACCGGCACGACCTTCGTCTACGTCACCCACGACCAGGAGGAGGCGATGACGATGTCGGACCGCATCGCCGTGATGAACGGCGGCGTGGTCGAGCAGGTGGCCAGACCGCGCGAGCTCTACCAGCACCCGGCGTCGGCGTTCGTCGCAGGGTTCATCGGGGTGTCGAACCTGCTGTCGTTCCGCGTCGACAGGCGTGAGGGCGACACGGTGGTCATGGACCTCGGTGATGGCCAGTGGATATGTGCAACGAGCGGTGCTGACGCCACCTCCGGGCCCGCGGGCTCGGCCATGATCACGGTCCGCCCCGAGTGGATCAAGGTGGGCGAGGCCGACCTGAACGGACGCGACAGCCGGGTGCGCGGCACGGTGACCGATGTGGTCTACCTGGGCTCGGTGACGCAGCTCCTGGTGCTGCTGCCCACCGGCGAACGCCTGATGGTGCATCGGCTGAACGACCAGGTCGGGGGGCTCGACCCCTCGCCCGGCCAGGTTGTCGAGCTACGGTGGGCCGCCGAGCACAGCTACGTGATCGCAGGCGCCGAAGCGCAGGGTGCCGCGGACAGGAAGGGGTGACGACCATGGCCACGCTCAGCGCGAGCCAGATCGTGGAGATGTCGAAGCGGTACACGATGTTCGACTGGCAGGCGCAGTCGAAAGCCTCGCCCATCGCCGTCGAACGTGCCGAGGGCATCTACTTCTGGGATGTCGACGGCAAGCGGTACACCGACTTCAACAGCCAGCTGTGGAGCGTGAACGCCGGGCACGGCGACCGGCGGATCGTCGACGCGATCGCGGCGCAGGCCTCTCGCCTGGCGTTCATCTCGCCGTTCCAGACCTACGAGGAGCGAGCGCTCCTCGGCCAGAAGTTGGCCGAGCTCCTGCCGGGTGACATCGAGAAGACGTTCTTCACGTTGGGCGGTGCCGAGGCCAACGAGAACGCCATCAAGATCGCGCGCATGGTCACGGGCCGGCACAAGATCATGGCGCGCTATCGCTCTTACCACGGGGCCACGACCGGCACCATGACGCTGACGGGTGACCCGCGACGATGGGCTCACGAACCGGGCCTGGCCGGTGTCGTGCACGTGCTCGACCCCTATCACGGACCGGGTCAGCCATGGGATGACGCGGATCGTGCGCTCGCGCTCCTCGACGAGACGATCCAGCTCGAGGGTCCCGACACGATCGCGGCCTTCTTCCTCGAGACCATCACCGGGACCAACGGTGTGTTGATCCCGCCGGATGGATACCTGCAAGGGGTACGTGAGCTGTGCGATCGCTACGGGATCTTGATGGTGGCCGACGAGGTCATGTGCGGGTTCGGGCGTACCGGCGAATGGTTCGCCGTGAACCACTGGGACATCGTGCCTGACCTCATCTCGATGGCGAAGGGCCTCACGTCTTCGTACGTGCCCCTCGGCGCGCTGGGGCTCCGGCCGCAGGTCGCGGCGCACTTCGACGACAACGTGTTCGGGGCCGGCCTCACGTACAACAGCCACCCCGTGGGGGTCGCTGCGGCGCTCGCCACGATCCGGGTCTACGAAGAAGACGGGCTGATCGAGAACGCCAAGAAGCTCGGCGAGGTCATGTCCCGTCACCACCAGGAGCTGAAGGCGAAGCACCCGTGCATCGGCGACGTCCGAAGCATCGGCCTGTTCGGTGTGCTCGATCTGGTGAAGAACGGGCGGGGCGAGCCGATGTCGCCCTACAACGTCACGAACGAGGTCATGTCGGCGATCAACCGCTACCTGCTGGATCACGGGGTTTCGACCGTGATCAGGTGGTGGAGCGTGAACACCAACCCACCGCTGTGCATCGACGAGGCGCAGCTGGCCGAGACGTTCGCCGTGATCGACGAGGCGCTGACGATCGGCGACGAGGCCATGGAGGACTAGGTGGGCGAGCGCCTCGGCTTCATCGGGCTCGGCATCATGGGCCGCCCCATGGCGTCGAACCTGCTGGCGGCGGGTTTCGACGTCACGGTGCACTCGCGGAGCGACGGCCCCGTGGAGGCGGCGGTGGCGATGGGCGCCACGCACGCTTCCGGTCCCGCCGCGGTAGCGGCCGCGAGCGACATCGTGATCACGATGTTGCCCGACACACCTGACGTGGCGCAGGTGCTCACGGGCGACGGCGGCGTGATCGAAGGGGTGACCCCCGGCTCGGTCGTGATCGATATGAGCTCGATCGATCCTGGTCCCACCCGCCAGATAGCGGTCGCGTTCGTCGAACGCGGTGTTGCCATGCTCGACGCACCGGTAAGCGGCGGGGAGAAGGGGGCCATCGACGCCTCGCTATCGATCATGGTGGGCGGCGACGAGGGCGCGTTCGATCGAGCTCGCCCGGTGTTCGATGTCTTGGGCACGAACGTCGTGCATGTGGGGCCGTCGGGCGCGGGACAGGTCACGAAGGCGTGCAACCAGCTCGTGGTCGCGGCCACGATCGAGGCGGTTGCCGAAGCGCTGCTGCTCGCCGAGCGCTCGGGCGTGGACCCGACGAAGGTCCGTCAGGCGCTGCTGGGTGGGTTCGCCGGCTCGAAGATCTTGGAGGTGCACGGCCAGCGCATGCTGGACCGCGCGTTCGACCCCGGCTTCAGGATCAGGCTCCACCGCAAGGACGCGAGGATCGTAGAGGCGGCCGCGGCCGCCGTCGGTTCGCCCATCCCGTCGTTCGCCGCGGTCGCGCTGCAGCTGCAACGAGCCGTCGACGCCGGCCACGGCGAACGCGACCACTCGGCGCTCTTCGCCGTGCTCGAACGGGGCCTGACCGGCGCCTCACCATCTCTTTCTGACGAGTGATCTTGACATCTCTTGCGAGGGAACACCTCCCTCTGTTGTCAACTGTTGACGGTTCACCGTTAACTGCCATAGGATCGACGCTGAGACCGCCGGGCCCCGAACCCTGGCGGGGAGGGGGGAAGCATGCAGAGGGCAACGCTGTGGCGCTCATCTGGGGTCGCACTGGTGGCGATCGCACTGATGTTGGCGTTGATCACACCGAGCACGGCCGCACGCCCGCCCAAGCCGTCGTCGAAGCCGAGGAACATCATCGTGTTCATCGGTGACGGGATGGGGCCCGAGCAGGTTCGGCTGGGGCGCGTATACAAAGAGGCGCCGCTGCACATCGACGGGGTCCCTTGGGGGGCCGTCGGGTCACTGAACACGAACTCGCTCGACGGGGTGACGGACTCCGCGGCGGGCGCGACGGCGCTCGCCACCGGCTACGAAACCTTGAACGGATGGGTCGGGATGATCCCGACCGATCCGCCGACCGCCGTCGAGTCCGCGCTCGAGCAGGCCGAGGACGTCGGCAAGGCCACGGGCCTCGTCACGAGCGTCGGCATGACGAACGCCACGCCGGCTTCGTTCGCGGCACACGTGACCGATCGTGGCGACGACGACGTCATCGCGGTGCAGATGCATGCCCAGGGGAGCGAGTTCCTGATGGGAGCAGGGTCCGACGCCGGCCTCGTGAACCAGCCGGGCGTGACCTATGTCGACAACGTGACCGAGATGAACGCCTACGTGGCGGGACCCGGCACCGGACCGATGTACGGGCTCATCGGCGTCGAGTCGTTGGCGCACCCGATCGACCGGGTCAACGAGGGCGTGGTCGGGATCGAGCCGACGCTTCCGCAGATGACCGCGGCCGCGCTCCACGTGCTGAGCGCCGACCCGCAAGGGTTCTTCCTGATGGTCGAAGACGGCGCGATCGACTGGGCGGGGCACTCGCGCGACGGCGCCTGGAGCGCCACGGACATGCTCCAGATGGACGACGCCGTGAAGGTCGCCTACGACTGGGCGAAGAGCCGGACGGACACGCTCATCCTGGTCACCGCCGACCACGAGACCGGTGGCCTGAGCTTCACGACCACCGGGCCGGCGTCCGGCCGGATCGACGTGGACGGGCTGCAAGGTCAGACGGCGAGCGTCGAGTTCATGTGGGGCGAGTTGAAGCCCAACGGCGTCTCCCTCGCGGAGATCGAGGAGGTCGTGGAGCGATACACGACCATCGAGCTCACGGAGGGCGAGAAGGCCGACATCATGGCGATCGCCCTTCTCGGCAGCGGCGAGATGGGGATCGCCGACGTGCTCTCCGATCGGTGGCACGTGAACTGGCTCCAGTCGGGACTCGACGAGGGCGACCACACCGACACCCCGGTGCCGATCTACGCGTGGGGTCCGAAAGCCTCGGACTTCGCGGGCACCGCGTACGTGAACGAGCGCGTCGGACAGCTGCTGCTGTCGTACCTCGGGGCGTAGCCGCGTGGGTGGGGCGGGCGCCGAAGGCGCGCCCGCCCCACCACCTCGAGGCCGCCGATCGCTGCCTGCCCGTCGGTCAACGAAGCGGATCAGCCTCGGTGTCCGGGGAACGAAGGTGCGCCCGCCCCGTTGCTGCTTCGGGACCAGCTCGTTCGCGTAGACCCACGCTTCGCGTGAAGCAGGCGCCAGATCGCGAACGACGAAGAACGACTGTGGCCCCGTCCGGTCGCCGTCGTCCTCGTCATGGTCATCGGGATCGGTCGGTGCGGTGGGCGGCGCGCCGCCCGCATGTTCCCCGGTCCATGTGAGCGGCATCCCCTCGGGCCATGGGTCGCCCGCCTCGTAGGGCACGCGCCATCCGAAGGCGGCTCGCCACGTAGCGGCCGGGACCTGTGTCTCGCCTGCCTCGGTGGCGATCACCAGCACCGTGACACCCGTGGACGCCTCGTCGAGGTCGCCCGGGCCACCGGCGGGGAGCGTCACCAGGCCGGTCCGTTCACATATCAGCTTCGCTGCTTCGAGGTGGCGAAGCGGCATCGCTACCAGCAAGGCACGATCGTTCCCGTCGCCGCTGCTCAGGGTTCTCCTCCCGTCTTCGCAAGCCGGCCATCATAGGTCCCGCCCCACGACCGGCTCGATTTGACCGCCAGCCAGCCCCCCCGTAGATTGTCGACAGTCCACAGTACATCGGAGCGTGACAGCCGACCGAGGGCGTCTCGGCTCTCGGCGGCGAGGGGAGGGAACCACGTTGCAGACCAGTGATCCGGACATGGCCGTGCGTGAAGACGGCATCGGCCGTCGGGGCGAGATCGACCGCAGGCGTTTCATCCGCATGGGGGTGGTCGGCACCGCGATGGCCACCGCGATCTTGATGGAGCGCAACCGGTCGGCGGGCGCCGCGATGTTGGCCCAGAACACCTCGAGCGTTGAGCCGCAGGGCGCCGGGCTCGTCGCCGCGGGACCCGAGCTGGCCCTGCCTCCCGGGTTCACGTATCACACGTTCGGTTCGTTCGGGTCGGCCATGACCGACGGCTTCATCACCCCGCCGATCCACGAGGGATGGCCGTGTTCGACATGGGCGGTGGCATCTGGCGGATGGTTCGGAACCACGAGCTGGGTGAGGGCAACGACGTGCCCGCCGGGACCGTGCTCGGCGACCCTGCGACGGCGTGGGACGACAAGGCGCCGGGTGGCACCGTGAGCCTCGAGATCGACGCGGCGACCGGTGAGCTGCTCGCGCACTGGATAAGCCTGAACGGCACCGACACGAACTGCGCCGGTATGCCCACGCCGTGGGACACGTGGCTCACGTGCGAGGAGACGGTTGCGGGCAAGGGATCGGGCCGCAGGAAGCCACACGGCTACGTCTTCGAGGTCGATCCGGCCAACGACGCCGCGGTGTTCACGCACCCGTACAAGAAGCTCGGTCGGTTCCTGCATGAGGCCGGCGCGGTCGACCCCGCCACGAGCGTGGTGTATATGACCGAAGACGAGGGCCCCGACGGCTTCTACCGGTTCATCCCCGAGACGCCGGGCGACCTGACGTCGGGCGAGCTGCAGATGCTCCGGGTCAAGGGGCAGCCGATGTACAACACGATCACCGGCCAGACCGTCGGCGCGGTGCTCGAGTGCAACTGGGTCACGATCGACGATCCCGACCCGGCCGGCGCCGGCGACAACGCGTCGGCGGTGTTCCAGCAGGGCCGCGCGAAGGGGGGCGCCAAGTTCCTCGGCGGCGAGGGCTGCACGTATCGCGACGGGTCGATCGTGTTCGGGTCGAGCGACGGCGGCGACTCGGGGCTGGGCCAGGTGTGGTCCTACACCCCCACCACGAACGCGGGCCTGCTGAACGAGAAGGGTGATCTGGAGCTGCTGTTCGAGTCGACGGCTCGCGTGGAGCTCGACGGCCCGGACAACATGACGACCAGCCCGGGCGGCGCGATCGTGATCGCCGAAGATGGGAACCTGAAGAGCAACTTCGTGAAGGCGCTGCTTCCCGGTGGCGCCATGATCAACGTGGCCGAGAACCTGGTGGCGGTGCAGCAGCACTACCTCGAGGCCTCGGGCAAGCTCTACGACCCGACGGTGCCCGATGACGGCCGCTCGGCCGGCGACGGGGTGGGCTTCTCGGAGTTCGCGGGACCCACCTTCAGCCCCGACGGGCAGTGGCTGTTCGTGAACATCCAGGTGCCCGGCATCACGTGTGCGATCACGGGGGACTGGAACAGCATCGGTTCTTTGACGAGACGATCAGGGTAGGTCGGCCGCGCTATCGGGTAACCCTTGTGGCCGGCGCCCTCGACCAACGCTCGGCCCACACCTGCAGCTCCCCCAACACCGAGGCCAGCTCGGCGCCCCGCTCCGTGAGCGCGTACACCACGCGCACCGGGGTTGTGGGCTCGACGTGACGCGTGATGATCGCCGCGCTTTCGAGCTC
>Ga0247727_10007471_pt1 | contig 20801 bp, 18 predicted proteins | sample WisWelCaveWW1625_FD_202498 | JGI IMG/M metagenome (GOLD analysis project Ga0247727, IMG submission 202498) | Biofilm microbial communities from Wishing Well Cave, Virginia, United States - WW16-25 | ecosystem: Environmental > Aquatic > Deep subsurface > Groundwater > Cave microbial mat | place... | reverse complement strand
AGCGGCGCCGGCGGCACGTAACCGGCCGCCGGCCAGGCGAGCAGTTGGCCCGCCACGATCACGACCAGCGCGAAGAGCATTCCCAAACCGATGAAGCTGCCTGAAAGTCCAAAGTGAGCAATGAGGTATTCCGCCAGCGGCGAAATGTAAATCGCCGCGCCGCCGTAGCCGCCGACGACAAGCCCGACGATCAACCCGCGCTGGTGCGGCCCGAACCATTTCACCGCAGCCGGCGTCGCCGCCGCGTAGCCGAGGCCCATGCCGATGCCGCCCATCACGCCAAAACCGACGATCAACCCGATGTAACTCTTCATCAGCCCGGCCAAAATACATCCCGCGGCGAGAAACAGTCCGCCCAGTGTCGCACCAATCTTCGGTCCGTAGCGATCCTGAATCCGCCCACCCGGAATCATGAACAGAGCAAAGATGAATCCGCAAAGCGCGTAAGCCCAGGTCGCCTGCGCGTCGGTGAGGTACTCCCAACCTTCATTCAACCCCGACATCGCCGACCCAGCCGGATGGTCCGCACTGGCGAGCAGGTTCCGTTTCCATACGCTCCAGGCGTACAGAATTCCCAGACACAAGTTCACCGCCGTGCCCGCAAACGTCACCACCCACGCCTTCGCAGGCACTTTCGCTGGTTGGTCCATGCTCCGTCTACTCCACTAAATACGTGATCGAGTCTTTTCCTGTCTTGTCGCACGCTCACTTTTTCCCGATGCAGTACAGATACCGCTCGCCGCGTAGGTACAAGCGGTCGCCGTCCGCTATCGGCGGGGCGTATGCGAGCGTTTCCTGCGCGGGTATCGGCCAGTCGCGTTCGAGCTGGGTGTCGAGCTGATTGCGGGAGACGACTTTGAATTCGCGCCCCGGTTCGAGAACGAGTGTCGTGCCCTGGTTGTCCATCACATAGATGTGCCGGCCGATGAGCGTCGGGCTGGCGGCGACGGGGACGGCGTTGTAGTGCATCAGGCCGCGCATTTGCAGGTCCTGGCGGTACACCATCTGTCGCGTGGCGAGATCGACCACGTAGAGATTGCCGTAGATATCCACCTGGTATGCCAACCCCTGCCACACGAGCGGCGAGCCGGCGGTCCAGCGGTCGATCCAGCCGCCGTCGGGCTTGCGCGAAACTTCGCCCGGCACGCCGATCGTGGCCACGAGTTTTGGTTGCCAGTCGTCGCCCGCGCAGCCCGCGAAATCGAAGATGCTTAACTCAGTGACGCCGTAGCGTTGCACGTACATCGTGTCACCGAGGATCACCGGCGGCGACCAGCCCTGATCGCCGCTGGTCACGCCGCGCGGCCGGAACAGTAGCTTGCCGTCGGAGGGCCGGATCACTTCGCCAACTTGCGAGATGAAAACGTTTTCGCCCGCGAGGCGCGTGGCCAGAATCGCCGCGATGTTCTTGTGGACCCGATGTTGCCTCCAGCGCAGCTCGCCGGTCCGCGCGTCCAAGCCGTACAACTCATTAAGGAACACGGCCAGGACTCCGTCGGCTAGGCCTGGCGAAGAGCCATACGATAGGTGGTCCGTTTCCAGGCGCGTGATCCACTGGCGGTTGCCGTCCAGATCGTAGCAGGCGGCCACTCCGGTATTGCACCAGACGTAAACGTGTTTGCCGTTACTGACCGGGGTGGGCATGGTGAAGCCGACGATGCCAAAATGAGCCTCAAAATGATCGTTGGCCGTGATCCGAAACCGCGGTTCATCGATCTCCAACAGCGTCTGTTGGATTTTGGCGCGAAGCTGAATGCGCCCGACGCGGTCGGGTTCCCGGTTCAGATCGGCGACCAGCGGCTCGACGCTCGACGCGTACGCGGGGTTGGCCTGGCGCTCAGTCGGCGTCAGGCCCGCGTAGAAATTGTTTGCCGCCCGCCAAAGGATGCGGCCGGAGTGTTTGTCCAGGCAGACGATTTCGTCCGGCTCGGCCATTAGAAACACGCGGTCTCTGACGATGATCGGCGTGGACGTGCTGCGGCCCGGCAACTCCGTCATCCAAACGATGTTCTTGCTCTCGTACGGCACATGCGGCGGATCGGTGATCCGCAAACTGCACCGCATATCGGTCCAATCTTCTCGATTTGACGTGCTCAGCTTGAAGAGCAAGCGGTTCCAACCCGGCTTGAGTTCGACGTCGATACGTGGCGTCGGCTGGTGGAGGTGCTTCAATTCATGCGCACTGATCTGCACGTACGTGCCGAGCGACATGTTCCGCTGCGGCTGGCGGTACACCTCGCGGCCGTTGAGCCACACCTTTAGGCCGGCCCCGTGCTGGATGACAATTCTTGTCGGCCCGCCGCGCGGCGAAAACAGATAAGTGTTTGCGTAGGCAAGTTGGTTGCGCTGGAATCCGACCGCCTTGACCAAATCCAACCACGGCAGGTCCGCGTTGCCAAAGACCATCGGATCATCCGGTGGGACTGTCGCGCGCTGCCAGACGCGATCGGCCGATTTGTCGCCCGGCGACGGGTCCACGGCCGCCTCGCCGCGCAGAAAGTCCTTATCGAATTCCTGCACCGAATCGGAAACCGCAAACGGCCCGATCACCAGCCAATCGCGCAGAAGCCCTTTCTCGACGAGCGCCGCGTCTCCGGCTTCGGCACCCGCCGGCCGATCCGCGCGACACCGCAGCCCTTCCATCGCCCCATGCGGAATCCGCGACCACTCGACCGTCGGCGTTGCACTGGGCCATAGGCCGGTTCGATTGCCGCGCCATCCGCTGGCCGGTTCCTCGGCGAGGCCCGTGCGAATTGCGGAGAGCGCGAATAGGATCGATAGCATGTAAAATAGCCGCCGACGTGAGATCATTGCTTTGGACATTTTCGTGATCCCTTAATTCGCGCGGCAAAAACCGATGGCCGATACCTCCGGAGTCCGAACAATCTAACTCAACCCAGGGAGAACTTCCATGAAACGACACGTTTCCATCGCGATGCTCTCAACTGTTATCGCTTCGGTCGCCTGCTGGTCACCGACTCTGGCCGCCGAACCGGCCGCGCGGCCGAACATCTTGTTCATCATTTTCGACGACTGGGGATGGCAGCATGCGGGAGCGTACGGCTGCACGTGGGTAAAGACGCCGAACTTCGATCGCGTGGCTCGTGAAGGAGTACTGTTCAAAAACTGTTTCACCTCGAATCCGAAGTGCAGTCCGTGCCGAGCGACCATTTTGACCGGGCGGAACTCGTGGCAGCTCGAAGAGGCAACGTGTCACAACGGGTTGTTCCCGTCCAAATTCGCGGGCTATCCGGACCTGTTGGAACAAGCCGGCTACGTCGTCGGACTGACCGGCAAGGGTTGGGGGCCGGGCGATTTCAAGTCGCCGGGCTGGAAGCGGAATCCGGCCGGGCCGAGTTTCGATCAACTCAAGATGAAGGACGTGCCGGCAACCGGCATCGGCCGCAACGATTATTCAGGAAACTTCGCCGCGTTCCTGAAACAGCGGCCGGCTGACACGCCGTTCTGCTTCTGGATGGGTTTCACCGAGCCGCATCGCGCGTACGAATTGGGATCCGGTGTACGAGCCGGTAAGCGGCCGGAGGACGTAAGCGTACCTGCGTATCTTCCCGACACGGCGGTCGTGCGCGGCGACCTTCTCGATTACGCCGTCGAAGTCGAGTATGCCGACCAGAACATCGGCCGGGCACTCAAGGCGCTCGAAGACGCCGGCGAACTCGATCGCACGCTCATTGTCGTCACGTCGGATCACGGGATGCCGTTTCCGTACGTGAAGGGGCAGATTTTTGAGGACGGCTTTCATCTGCCGCTGGCGATGCGCTGGGGCGAGGGAATCAAGCCGGGCCGCGTCGTCGAAGATTTCACCAACGTGCGCGACTTCGCCCCGACGTATCTCGAACTTGCTGGTCTGGAGCCGCACGCGCAAATGACCGGCCGCAGCCTAGTGGACATCTTGCGATCCGAGAAGTCCGGGTGGATCGATCCGAATCGCAACGTGATGCTCGTGGGCAAAGAACGCCACGACCTCGGCCGGCCGAATGACTGGGGCTATCCGGTTCGTGCGATCCGTACGACGGAGTTTCTCTACACCCACAACTACTTTCCCGACCGCTGGCCGGCGTGTAACCCTGAGACAGATTTCGGCAACTGCGACTCCGGGCCATCCAAGGAAGTCATCAAATCGCTCGGCGGCTATTTCCACGAGTTGACGTTCGGCAAACGCCCGGCCGACATGCTGTTTCGGCTCACGGACGACCCGGAATGCGTTCGCAACATGGCAAATGACCCTGCGTTCAAATCGGTGATGGACGACCTTCGCTCGCGCATGTTGGCGATGCTCCGCGAGGAACAAGACCCGCGTGCGCTCGGCAACGGAGCGATCTTCGACACATACAAATACGTCGCCGGTCGCCAGAAGGCGTACGACACGTGGTTGAAGACTCAAGAGTCCAAACTCTCAGAGACGGTTGAGTCGAAGGCCAATGACGCTTCGAAGAAGAAGCAGTAACGAAAGTCGTTTGCTCTGACGTGGCGGCACGGCTACGATAGGCCGCGCGCATCGGAAAGTATGACCCAGCACGAATCCGCCCAGCCTCACTGGAGTGTCAACCATGCCTCGTTCGAAATCGTCGCTCACAATCCACCGGGCTCTCCTTTCCGCAATTTTCATCGGCTGCCTTGGCGGTTCAGGCCTGTTGCACGCGTGCGACGCGACGCCGATCGTGCCCAAGAGCGAGCCGACGAACGAGGTCATCATCCAGAAGAATGTAATGATCACTGTCCGTGACGGAACTAAACTCGCGGCGGACGTGTATCTGCCGGCGAAAGCCGACAAGGCGATCGACGGCAAGTTTCCGACGATCCTCGCGCGCACGCCATACAACAAGGACGGCACGAAAGCGGACGCGGAGTGGTTCGCGGCACGAGGCTATGTCGCGGTCATGAACGACGTTCGCGGCCGCTACGGATCCGAGGGCAAGTGGCGGATGATTCTTGATGACCCGAACGACGGCTATGACGTGGTGCAGTGGATCACGAAGCAGCTTTGGTCGTCGGGCAAGGTCGGGACGATCGGCACGAGCTACGTCGGCGGCACGCAGCACGCGCTAGCGTGCGCGAACCCGCCGGGGCTGGCAGCGATGATCCCGGTCGATTCGCTGTCGAACTGCGGCATCGCCGGCGTACGGCACGGCGGCGCCTACGAGATGCGGTTCATGAATTGGATCTTCACGATCGGGGCACCGAATGCGCGGGCCGCACTCGCCGACCCGAAGCTCCGCGAGGCACTCGTCGAAAACGGCAAGCTCATGCGGCAACACATTTGGAATCTGCCGATTCGCAAAGGCACGACGCCGCTCCGCGTCGTTCCGGAGTACGAAGATTGGCTGATCGAGGTCATGCGGCACGGAGACTACGACGACTACTGGAAACAGCCGGGCTACTCGGTCACCGAAAACGTGGACAAGTACGCCGACGTGCCGGTGTATCACGTGACCGGCTGGTACGACTCGTGGGACCGCCAGAATGTTCTCAATTGGCAGGCGCTGTCGAAGGCGAAGAAATCTCCGCAGAAGCTCATCATCGGCCCGTGGACGCACGGGCAGCAAGGCTCGAATTGGGCAGGCGAGACAGAGTTCCCGACGGAAGCCGCACTCGATTTCAACAACTGGCGGCTCCGTTGGTTCGATCATTGGCTGAAAGGAATCGAGAACGTGACGGAGAGCGAGTCAACAGTGAAGATCTTCGTGATGGGTGGCGGCGATGGGCACAAGACTGAGAAAGGGCGGCGGTTTCACGGCGGCTCCTGGCGCGATGAAAAGGAATTCCCGCCTGCCCGGACGAAGTTCACACCTTTCTACTTGCAGCCGAACGGCGGCTTGAGCAGTCAGAAGCCGAGCACCGACAATACGTGGACCAGCTTCCGTTTCGATCCGTCGAATCCCGTCCCGACGATCGGCGGCAACCTCTCATCGACGAGCGGCCTGGCCGACGCCGGCGGATTCGACCAGCGCACGCGAGCGGACACGACCGCCGGCCACGGCATCACGCTGCCACTCTCCGAACGCAACGACATCCTGGTCTTCCAAACCCCGCCGCTCGACGACCACATCGAAGTCACCGGGCCGGTGCAAGTGAAACTCTGGATCAGTTCGAGCGCCGTGGACACCGACTTCACCGCCAAGCTCGTGGATGTCTGCCCGCCGAATTCAGACTACCCGCTCGGCTTCGACCTCAATATCGGCGACTCAATCAAACGCGCCCGTTACCGCGACTCACTCGCCACGCCGACGTTTATGAAGCCCGGCGAAATCTACCCGCACACGATCGACATCTATCCGACGTCAAACCTTTTCACGAAGGGCCACCGCATCCGCGTCGATATCTCCAGTTCGAACTTTCCCCGCTTCGACCTGAACCCAAACACCGGCGACCCGCTGCAACAGCATCGCCGCATGCTCGTCGCCGACAACACGGTATTCCACGACGCGAAGCGGCCATCGCACATCGTGTTGCCGGTGATTCCGAAGTGAAAGTCTGGATGGCGCGTAGATTGAAGCCTGAAGCGCAAGCGAAGGATCGGCCATGTTTTCTTCGCTCGCGATTCAGGCTTCGATCCGTCATTCAAAGCTTGATGGTGCTTTCGCACGATGTTCCACATTCGTTCCACTCACTGGTTGCTCCTCGCGATCGGCCTGATCGGATGCCAGCGCGCCGCGAACACGGATGTCCCAGCCATGATCGGCATCGACGCACCGGCGGAGGCTGACACCTTCGACGGCTCAAAGTCCGGAGCCGAGCGCGAGGTCGCTGGCGTGAAATTGTGCTGGTGCCCGCCGGGTCGGTTTCGCATGGGCAGCCCGCGCGGCGAACCGGAGCGGCGGCCGGGAGAAGACCAAGTCGAAGTGAAGCTGACAAAGGGCTTCTGGATGGCCAAATACGAGGCGACGCAGGGGGAGTGGAAACGGGTCATCGGAAAGTTGCCGGGCGAGCTAACGGCGGAGTTGCCCGAGGGGGATGACTTCCCGGTTGGCAACGTCAACTTTGCCGAAGCGGAGGCGTTCTGCCAGAAACTCACCGAACTCGGCCGCCAATCCGGCGACCTCCCGAGCGATTGGGAGTTCCGGCTGCCCACCGAAGCGCAGTGGGAATACGCCTGCCGGGCCGGGACGACGACGGCCACCTCATTTGGCGACAAGCTCAGCAGCAAACAGGCGAACTTCAAGGGGAAGCCATACAACGGAGCCGAGCCGGTGCCGTCGCTCAATCGAGCCGCGCCGGTCGGCAGCTACCCGGGCAACCCGTGGGGACTGCACGACATGCACGGAAACACCTTCGAGTGGTGCCGCGACTGGTACCACCGGAACCTACCGGGCGGCGCAGATCCCGATTTGCGTGATGCGAAGAACACGGCTACGAAAAGCGAACATGGTGACGTGTCACGGGTGCGCCGCGGCGGATGTTGGGCTGATGAGGGCTGGCCCTGCCGGTCGGCCTTTCGATTGCGGTTCGAACCGGAGCGGCGTTACGACCACATCGGATTCCGCGTCGTGGCCGTGCGATTGTAGCCGCCGGTCCGCTATTCCTCGCCCAATCCGGCACTCACACGAAACATGTGGCCGTCGGGATGACGCAGATGGAATTCGCGCACGCCCCACGGCTCATCGGTCGGCGGATAGGTGACGGTCATCCCTTTCTCAACTGCGATCGAGTGCAGTCGATCCACGTCGGCTGGGGATTCCATCCACCAGCTCATCCACACGCCGTCGGTTGCATCATCGCCTGGAAATTTCGGCATGATCGTTCCGCGTGATCCTTGGCCGCCGACACAGAGAAAAATAGTCGCCTTGCCAGAGCAAACACTTCCAAAGCCTGCATCGCCGTGCTCGTTGGCTCCCGCCGCATTGGGGCCGTCGCCGATCAGGCCGTCTTGGTTCCAACTGAAACCGCGCTGCCAACCGAGTGCTTCGAACCACGCGAAACTGTCGCCGATACTCGAAACGTTCAGCACCGGCGTGACACCGTGAACGGCCATTGGGGCTCCCCGTAACGTCGACCCGCAATTGCTGCAATCCGAATCCGACCGGTATACTAGAGCACCGCCGCATGAAAGTCACGCGGTCGCGGTGAACAGCCACATGCGGCTATGATGGACGTGGAGCAACCACATGAGATTCTGGAAACTACTGGCGTACCTTTGGCGGCCGGGCGAATCGAGCAATGACCGACGTCGCGGGTCGCGTCGCGTTCCAACGATGGACGGCCTAAACGAATCTGACGTGCTTGAAGGTCGGTGTGTTCGCAGTACGCTTTGGACCGACCGGGACGTGTCCGGCCGGCCGCGCGCCGCCGAGGTAGTCCACGTGTCGTCCGCCCACGGTCACCGTCAGGTCGTCCGTTCGCACAGCCAGTTCTTTCGACTATCGGTCGTTGTCGTGGACTACTTGCTCGAACACGAATGGTACTGGCTGCTCACCGGAAATCGCCGGCGTCCGTCCGGTGAAGGGCGTGAGCACCGCGGGCCGCGTGACAAAGCTCGTCGCGAGCTCACACATGACGGGGCAGGCTCTATTGACGAATCAAACCGCACGGCCTGTGTCGGCGAATCTCCCTGGTCCATCGTGGCCGCGATCGAACAGACTCCACCACCAGACTCGACGAGCACCACGCAGGAGTAATCGACAATCGCTTTGAACCGCCGACCTGAACCTCCAGTTGGTGCAGTATGTCTCCCGGCCGAGTAACTATGACCGCAAATGATTTCCGCCGTCTGGCGTTGAGTCTCCCCGAAGCGATCGAGCGCGCCCACATGGGCCATCCTGATTTTCGTGTACGAGGGAAGGTATTCGCGACCATCTGGCCGGACGACGAGTGGGGAATGGTCAAGCTCACGCCGTTGGAACAAGCGGCGTTCGTTCAAGCCGAACCGAAGGTTTTCGAACCGGTGAATGGCGCATGGGGCGCTCGGGGTTGCACCAAAGTGCGACTTCGATCGGCGAAAAAAGCCATCGTGTGGCGAGCGCTGGTAGATGCCTGGCGCAACACGGCGCCGAAGCGGATCGCCCAGCAATTCAAGGACGAATAAAAATCATCTTTCTCTTACATTGTCGACCAACTGCTGGATCGCTCCCGAGTACTCAAGCAGCGACAAAAATCTTTCCGTCATTAACGCACAGCCCGCGTCCGTCAAGTGCATCGGGTCCGCAAAATGCCTGGAATCCCCAGGGATATCCTATAGGTCCTCGATGAGCGGCAAAACGTCGTTAGGCCTCACGCTGCGGCGGCGCACTTGAGTTCCCTCGCGTCAGGCGAGCGGCGACTTGAAGACCAACCCAGGCCATTGGGAGGTAGGCAACCAGTAAATCGACGCCGATGAACCACTTGGGGGCGGGAATCATGAAACCAGCGGCGACACCACCGCAAAGGAAGACTGCCCCAATCGCGTACGCAATCGGCACTCTGTAAGTGGCCGCGATCAAGTAGGCAGTGAATGCGCCTACGAGAGTGCCAAGAGCGTGCGCCAAGAATGGCATTACGAAGTGTCTTGGCTCAAAGAGGTGCATGGAGGCGCTCAGGCTCTCGGCGTTGGTGACATCTACTCCTGGGGGTGGAGCAATGATTGATGGGCTCAGAACGATGAGTGCCATGTTGACACATCCGCCCACTGCAATTCCCGCGAGCAGAGCAAGTACGTTTCTCAGTAGGCTTGGCATGGGAGGATCTCCGGGGAGGCCAAACGAAAGCGGTAACCGGACCGCCGCCAAAAACTATGATTTCAAAACTCGCGTCATCGGCGGCTCCGGTTCACCGCGTGGGTACGCCTGGCAGTTCGACGAGTTCGTGGAACTGGACGGTTGGATTCGCCGCCGCATTCGGATGTGCTACTGGAAACAGTGGCGTCATCCCCGCACCAAGGTCCACAACCTGGTGCGGCTCGGCGTGAGTCTCACCTTCGCGATCAAGCACGCGATCAGTCGCAAAAGCTATTGGCGGATGTCCCGTACACCCGCCATGCGTTATGCGATGCCCAACACGTGGCTGGAGCAGCAACTCCTCCCGTCATCAAAGCGTACACGCCGAATGCGGCGAGCAAAATCCCGGCGATGACCCACCGCTTCCGTTTCATGGTATCTTGTGGCCGAACTCGTGTGTCTACGTCAAAGTGACGTAGAATACGCACTCGAAACTGGGGGCATTTTGATACCGAAGTTCTGGGGAATCAAGGATATTCTTCGCTGGCAGCCGGGATAATGGATGCGCGAAATGCGTCCGGGATCTCAGAGACGATCGGCGAGTTGCTGCGGCAGAGTGACCGATGCCGCGGCGACGGCTTCGCGGAATCAGCCCAAACACCCGGCCCGCCCGGCCGTCGCCGACCCAACTTGTGCCATTCTGGCAGCCATTTCGATCCACTTGGGAGTATGTTGTTGTAAAGCATTATTATATAAAATCTTGTGTATCAGTTTCCGCGTGCAAATGGAGGATATGGAGAAACTTTTCAGTGGTCTTTGCACGCAAAGGGAGGGCACGGAGAGACTTTTCAGGGGTCTTTGCACGCAAAGGGAGGCCCTGGAGAAACTTTTTAGTGGTCTTTGCACGCAAAGGGAGGCCATGCTGAAACTCTTCATCGGTCTTTGCGTGCAAAGGGAGGCCATGACGAAATTTTTCAGTGGTCCGTGCGTGCAAGGGGATGCCCCATGAAAAGATTTCATTGGCCATTGCGCGCAAAGACACGTCCCAAGCTTTATCGGAACGGTCGCGGGCGCGGGGATGAACGTGATCGGCGTCGCGTGGGTCGGTCGCTGCGCGCTCCGGGTGCAATTCAGGGAAATTGATTTGCTAACTGCGTTGCTCAGGCATACGATCCGCCCTGGTTGGTTAACGAGCGCATTCCGAAATACTTTCTTCAGGAGTGATGACATGCCTTTCCGACAATTGCCGAGTACGGATGCGGGACGTTTACAAGCGATGCAAGTGGCGAAGGCGAAGGCGACGGCCGTGGGAGCGGGGCTGTTGGCGTTCTCGGCCGCGAATAAGACGCTGCTCGCTGCGATGGAGCTGCAATTTCTAACGGAGGTGACCCAGCGCGGCACGGCGCTGGCCTCGCAGACGGAGGCGACGCGGCTGCTGGTCGCTCAAGCGGCGCGGCTGAGGATGTGGTTGTCACACTTTCTGCAGAACCTGAATTTCGCAATCGACCGCGGCCTGATCCCAGTCTCGGCGCGCGCGTTCTATCAGATCGATGTGTCGCAAGAGTCGCTGCCGGACATTTCCAAGGAGGCTGATCTGGTGTTGTGGGCCGGCCGGGCCGTGTCGGGCGAGGCGGCTCGCGTCGCCGCCGGCGGACTGGCGCTGCCGTTCCCGCCGATCGCGGAAGTATCCGCCGAACTCTCGCAGTTCCAGACGCTGCAGGGCCAGCAATCGACCGCGAAGGACAGCTACGACGACGAGGCCGAGGACGTGGAGGCGTTGCGCGGGTCGGTCGATGCCTTGGTCCGCGACATCTGGGACGAGGTCGAGTTTTTCTATCGCCACGAATCGCCGTCGAGCCGGCGCGCCAACGCCCGCGAATACGGCGTGGTGTACGTCTCGCGACCGGGCGAGCCGGTCGAACCCGGCACGCCGCTCCCAGCGCCGACCGGCGTGACGCTCACGCCGGGCGCGGGGAACACGTTGACCTCTGCTTGGAACGCCGTGCCGGGCGCCGATTCGTACGTGGTCCTGCAACAACAGGTGGGCATCGACCCGGATTTCATCGTCGTCGGCACGCCGACCACGAACACGCTGCTCATGGGTCCATTCCCCGACGGAGCCACGGTCCGAGTCAAAGTCCGCGCGATCAGCGGAACCACCGAAGGCGCCGAGAGCCCGGTGGTGGAAGCCACGATACCCACCGCGCCATAGATAGAATGCCCCGTCGCGGGGACCCTGCCGAAGCGGTGCTCGAGGATTGCGGATGCAACCAAAAACATGGATCACGATTCTGATAGCGTGCCTGAGTGCTTGCGTAGGCGTACTGGGAGATGACGGTCTGCGCGACATAGTTGCACGTGTGCGTGCCGTCGGGCCACAAGGGACGGGCGCCGATGATGCCCGAATTGCGCGAGACAAGCTGGCGGCATGCGGGCCGGAAGCGATACCGATTCTGCTCGAAGGAATGGACACGTCCGATACGGTGGCAGCGAACTGGCTGCGCAGCGCATTCGACGATGTACTTGCGCGAGCGTTGAAGTCGAATCCTGCTTCAGTTCCCTCTGATGAACTGCGACGTTTCATGCTCGATGAAAAACGGCAGGGGCGAGTGCGACGGCTTGCGTTAGACGTGCTTGCCCGGCTCGACCCGGCGACGCCGAGCAAGCTGATCCCGCCGCTCGTGGACGACCCGGAATTCCGCCGCGACGCCGTGGCTGTGGCCCTTGCCGATGGCGACCGGGGCGTGCAGGCAAAGCAATCGCATGTAGCCCTCGCTGCATTCTCGAAGGCGTTCGACGCGGCCCGAGACGCCGATCAAGTACGCGCCGCGGCGGCGAAGCTCAAGTCGCTCGGACGCGAAGTCAGCATCGTCGAGCACCTGGGCTTTCTGGTCGATTGGCACGTGATCGGCCCGTTCGACGGTCCGAACTTCAAGGCGTTCGCCAATGTCTACCCGCCCGAGAAGCAGCTTCGCATGATCGACCTTGGCGCGACCTACGACGGCGCGCGCGGCAAGGTCACATGGAAACGACACCGAACTCCCGACGAATTCGGCACGGTCGACTTGGTCGCGGCGGTGGTGGCGACCGACGATGCGGCGGCGTATGCCTACACGACGATCGAATCGGCCGAGCCGCGCGACGCCCAAATTCGTTGCGGTGCCGACGATAACATCCAGATCTGGCTCAATGGCAAGAAGGTCTTCGCCAAGGAAGAATGGCAGAACGGCACGCGACTCGACCGATTCATCGCACCGGTTCAGCTTCGAATGGGCACGAACGAAATTCTGGTGAAAGTTTGCCAGGGTCCCAAGTACCTCGATCCCGGCATGGCGAACCCGTGGTCGATGCAGGTTCGCATCTGCGACGGTACAGGCAGGGGACTCCAGTTTTCGAGAAATGTTGACGCGAGCGGTAGCTCGCCGCGGAATCAATAACCCCGAAACAACGACCAAAAATGATGAGCATTCCAACCCGCATTGCAACTGGTTCGCTATTGGCGTTCGTGCTGTTTTCGACGCACTCTGCCAGTTGTGGCGACTGGCCGGGATGGCGGGGGCCGACGGGAAACGGTCTGAGTGACGAAACGAATCTGCCGCTGAAATGGGGTGCCGACGACGGCGTGCGCTGGAAAGTCGAGTTGCAAGGCAAAGGTTCGGGCAGCCCAATCATTGCGGGCGATCGGGTAGTCCTCACGTCTTCCGACGGTCCGCGGCACGACCAGTTGCATTTCTCTTGTCTCGATCGTCGCACCGGCCGAGAACTCTGGCACCGTAATTTTTGGGGGACGGCCCCGACCTTACGTCACGATCCTAAAAGTTCAATGGCCACGCCGACGCCCGTTACCGACGGCAAGCACGTTTGGGCATTATTCGGCTCCGGCGACCTGTTTTGTCTCAACCTCGATGGCGACCTCGTCTGGTGCCGATCGCTCGCCCAGGAATACGAACCGTTTCAGAATCGCTTCGCAATGGGCAGCTCGCCAGTGCTCGTCGGTGATTTGCTCATCTTGCAGTGCGATCACTGGGGCCAGTCATACCTTGTCGGCATCGACAAGCGAACCGGAAAAAACGTGTGGAAGACGGACCGCGCGGAGCACGTCTCGTGGTCGAGCCCGCTCGTGATCGAGGTGAACGCCCACCAGGAGTTGGTTGCATCCGCGACATTTCAGGTCAAGGGGTACGACCCGCTGACCGGCCGCGAGCTGTGGTCGGTGGGCGGCATGACGCGCGAGTGTATCCCGACGGCCGTCGCGGGCGACGGCCTGATCTTCGCCGTGTCGGGCATGAAAGGCGAAACGCTGGCGATTCGCGCCGGCGGGCGCGGTGACGTAACCGACTCGCACATCGTTTGGCGAAACAGTCGCAATGCTCCGTTCGTTCCGTCCGCCATCCTGCTCGACGATCTTTATTACCTGGTGGACGACAAAGGAATCGCCGCGTGCTTCGAGGCTGCGAGCGGTAAGCTCGTCTGGCAGCAGCGGCTCGGCGGGGCATTCAGCGCCTCGCCGATTGCCGCGGACGGTAAGTTATATTTTGTGGACGAAGAAGGCACGACCACCGTGCTCAAGCCCGGTCGCCAGTTCGCGGTGCTCAGCAAGAACCGGCTGGACGATCCGACATTCGCCTCGCCCGCCGTTGCCCACGGCGACCTGTTCATTCGCACCGACCGCCACCTCTACTGCATCGAAGGAGCCGAGGGACACGCGACGCGGTAGTCCCAAACCGGCGGCGACGAACAGCAACTCGAATTCGGCCGCTCCGCAGACTCGCTGCCACGATCAGGTCCCGGCCCCGGGACGCTTAGAGTTTGCGCATTTTTTCCTTGACTGCGGCCCTAACGAGGTTAGAATCCAAGTCACGTTCAAGTCCCAAAAAAAAGAGGGAGTTCGCAATGGCCTCCCGCATCACACTTCTAGTGATCTCTCTCAGTTGCATTCTCGTTGGTGGAAGCGGTACCGCGCTCTTCATTCGAGCAAAGGGAACATTCAATCGCGTCGTCGAAGTAGTCGGAGTTCCAAGAGTGACTCCGCTTGACGAGGTCGTTGCTGTCGGTCCAAATCACTCGGTGACGAAACAGAAGTTGGAATTCGTCATCGCAAATCGGTCGAAGCAGAGCGTGACGCTTGAAGTGGGCCGCACACAGTGCGGATGCACTGGAGTGGCACTCAGCGAGGACGTTCTCGTGGCTGGGGCGGAGGCAGTCGCCTCGCTTGAAGTGACCCCGCCGTACATCGGTGAGAGGATGATCGTCGCCGAGATCTTCACGGATGCACCGGCAGTTCCGAGACTTCTACTTCGCCATCTGCTAAAGGGTGATGCAAAGCCTCCGCATGTTCTTTGGCAGAATCAAATCGTGAACCTCCCGACTGACTTGACCGTCGAAAGTCGGATACCAGTCATCCTCAAGACGACGGAGTTGCTGGAATCTGAACCGTGGATTATTGACGCCTCTCTCAGCAGCAATCTTGAATTCCTGCAAGTGGAGGCACCGGTTGTTAAACAGGAAAAAACGCGCGACCTGGGACTCAGCACGCGCACGTACACTTTTAGTTTGGTCGTGCTCTCAAAACCTAAAGAGGGATTCATTGATGGACGCATTGCTTTTTTCGCGCGGGCAGAAAGAGAACCGGTTACGACGTTGTCCGTGCAAGGCAAGGTAATCCCGGCAATTAGAGTCGCGCCCAGTGCATTGCATTTCAATGTTGAGAAAGGCGCTGGTTGTGTCACAAAACGGGTGTTATTGAGTGTTGCAGAATCAGTCCAACCCTCGGAGATTGCGTTCGAGAAACCGAAGGTGCCGTGGCTGAGAGTTCAAAAGGCGGACGGTTCTGAAAGCGGACTAAGCAGTTTCGGGGTAACTGTCGACGCGGACATGATTGAGGGAGAGTCGGCGGAATCCGAGGTGAGCTTCTATTCGGGCAGCCCGCGAGAATTACAGACGTCTGTCCGGGTGTTTGCCCGACTAACATCCCGGAGATGACAATTGTGCGATGAAGGGATCGCGCGCGTGTTCAGCGCTTCATCACTCTGTTGGAGGGAAGACACATGCTGCGTTCAAGAAGATTCCACTACTTTGCGTCGCAACTATTCTCGCTCTTCGCCGCGTGCTTGGGCATGAGCGCTGTTGTTTGCATCCACGCATCGCCAACAGCGTTTGGCGATTGTGACGTTGGGGTGTACTGCACCGATGAACTGGGCACGTTAAATGGCAATTTGGGTTGCGCCCCCCAGTACACCTACCAGTGCGAGGGGTGCTTTGGTGCGGGTGGTGGTGCATACTATCATTGCGCTGATTACCCCTTTCCGTTTGAAATGAGATGCGAAACTCCCGAGGGCGGAGGTGGAGGCAATTGTGCGAATACAGAGAAGTGTGACTGTGGTCAGGAGTACATATTCCCCAGCCTGCTAGACTGTGCGTTGAACGTCAACGGGATGCCAACGGGTTTTCAGTGTAAAGAAAAATGCATACTCCGGAAGGATTGTCGAACTCATTAGTTCTCGGCAAAGAAGGAATGCATCTAGAACCACGAGCGCACTTGATTGCTTGAAGGAAGGGTAGATTCTCATCATGGGTGCTTCGCTTTCTCTACTTTGTATCGTCATGATCTTTGCCGGACTGCCGCCACGATTCGGTTCTATTAGAGTTCATCAAGCAGTCCAGGAACCGGCGGCGAGCCCAACTCATGATGACCAATTGCGTGAATTAGTTGCAAAGGCCGAGGAATGGCATTCCGCCATCCAATCGTTGTACATTCGATACAAATCCACATATCGAGAGTTTCACGTGGGCGGCGAGACTCACAGTTCCTTGCCGAGACCCGCTCGGCGTAGTTTCGACGAGTGGGCTCAGACGAGGGATGGACAGGTAGCGCAACGCTCAACAGTCTTTCAGGACAATGTGGTGAAGGCACAATACTGGGAAGTTTGGGACGGAAAGAGAGGATTGAGGGCGACGTATGATAAGGAGAGTCTCTCTGAGATCGTTGAACTGGACTCCTTTTTGAGCTTCAGTGTCAAATGCGAAATACTGCATTTCGCGCAGTTTGTCGAGCGGCCAATTCACTGGTATTTCAAAGAGGGATTGGTATTGCACCGAGGCCTGGTACATGAGAATGCGCGCCAATTGCTTCGATTTGAAATCGAGAGATTTCCACAGGCACCCTTTCCGATGCGATATGCCTTCGTGCTAGACCCGAACCATGATTTTCTTCCGGTAAATCAAGAACGCTTCATTCCCACAGACCAGGCAACTGGGAACCCAACCGCTGACTTGAGTTGGTATCGAAGCAGTGTCCTCACAGTCGGAACTTTCATCAGTCGAGATGATGGATTTTCGAGCCCCGGCAAGGCTGAATCTTCGATTTACAATTCACGCGGCGATAAGGTCAGTTCAAAGGAGTACGAGATTGAAAAATTTGACGTTGTTACACCACCTCCTGAGGACATCTTCTTGATCGAGGAATCCGCACCAATGGGAACGCCGGTCATCGAATCTGGCCGGATCATTCGGTTTGTCGGTGGCGATGAGGGAAAACGGTTATTCCTTGAAAAGTACCCAGAACGGGCTCACTTAATCCTCGCCGAACTGTCACCGCTGGTCCAGCAAACTAATGAACCGAGATCGGTTTCCACCACACTCATCCTTACGTTCATCGCGTTGGCGGTCTTGTGTTGTGCCGCATCCGTTTGGCTGCGCAAACGCGCCCAAACTTTGCCCTCCAATTCGTGACCCATTCCGCTGTGCGAACCTGGACGCGGTTGTCCGCAGTCCGTTTGCGCCGAGTTACTTCCAGGTCGGAGCTCGCGGTTTCAGCCGTCAGCCTGACCGAATGTCGGTTGAAGCAGGCAAAGCAGACAGGTTCCAGATAGGTCGAATTATTGATGCTTCCTGCTAGACCGAAGTCCGTAGCGGCTGCCTATAACCTTCTGATGGCACTGGAGGGTTGCCTTGCTCGACGACGACGCTCTGATCATGCGGCGGGTGCAGGCCGGGGACCTGGAACGGTTCGCGGTGCTGATTCGTCGCTACCAGCGCGCGCTGTTCCGGGCTGCGGTGTCGCGATTGGGCGAGCGGACCTGGGCGGAGGACGTGGTGCAAGAGACCTTTCTGGCCGCCTTCGCCGGCCGCGCGTCGTACAATCCCGCGTTTTCCTTTCGCACCTGGCTCTGGACGATCCTGATCAATCTCTGCAAGCGGCAGTGGAAGCGGCGGGCTACCCGTCCGGCGCAACAGCCGCTCTCGGTGTTCGAGTCGGCCGGCAGCGGAACGGCTCCCGAACCAGCAGAGGCGGCGACTGGCCTGAGTTGTCTACTGCAGGCCGAGCGGATCGAGCGCGTGCGTGAGTTGCTGGCAGAGCTACCCGAAGAACAGGCGGACGCACTCCGCATGCGGTTTTTTGGTGAACTGACTTTCCCCGAAATCGCCGCGGCCTTGGGCTGCAGTTTGAACACGGCCAAGAGTCGCGTGCGGTACGGGCTCGAAAAAATTGGTCGCGCCCTGCGACCGGAGGAGGGAGAAATCCCATGAATTGCGACCAGGTATTTCAGCACCTGACCAGCTTGCACCCGGCCCCAGTGAACGGCCAGCTTGAACGACATCTCTCTGGCTGTCCATCGTGCCGCGAGTTGGCCGAACTGTTTCGGCCGGCTGTCGAGGCGTTCGGCAGTGGCTCGAATGAGGATGACGCGGCCGATGCGCCAGGGTCTTGGGAGCGGGTCTGGGACGCAGTCTCGGTCGCCGAGCGAACCGCCGCGCAACTCAAGGACGCTCGGCCCGCGACGACTCGGCGAACCCGCGCAGGGTCGTTGGCCGGGTGCGCGGCGCTGCTGGCCGCGGGAGTCCTGCTGGGCGCCTCTCTGAATTGGTTCGGCATGTTCAGTGCGGCAGGCCCGATTCACCATGAACTTCAACCATCGAACACCTTGAATCTTCCGGCGAGCCATGCCGAGTGTCGATGTGCAAAGCTCGTGTCCCACGCTCGGCGTGCAACCGACGACGGCGTCTGCCCCGTGTGTCAGTCACGCGCGGCGAAGGTCAACATCGTGTCCCTTTGCATGACTTGCCACGACAACGCCACAACAGAACCATCGGCCAAACTTCTGTTGCAAGACCTGCAAAGTGGCGTTCAGCCCTTGCGCCTTTGGCTCAAATCCTCTCCGCAGCCATTCGCGACACTTCTCACGGAAGCCCGGCTCGGCTCGCTTACGCAGAGTCCCGTTCAAGCTGGCTAATTCGGCGACGATGAGCGCTGGACGTTGCGTGCGGGGAAACTGAGAATAGACCGCGTGCCGAATTGATTGACCCGCCAAGTCCGGCCGGGGTCCTCTGACTTCTTGGTTGCCATCGCAGGAAATACGAATGACACGATCTCCGATCTTCGTCGGCGGTGCCGGCCGGTCTGGCACTACGCTGCTGCGAGTGATCCTCGACTCGCACCCGAATATTGCGTGCGGTCCAGAACTGAAGGTGACTCCGGCCTTGTGTCGCCTATGGCAGGATTGTCAGACGTCGCTGTCGCCGCCCCTTCGCGAATATCTCCTGTCACCAAGCGACGTCAACGCGATTTTTGCCCAAATGATTCTGAGCTTGCTGGAAAAGTACCGCCAACAATCGGGCAAGCCGCGCGTGGCCGAAAAGTCTCCGAACAATGTGTTCTTTTTCGAGCACCTGAACTTCATGTTTCCCGACAGTCCGCTCATTCACGTCATCCGCGACGGTCGTGACGTCGTCTGCTCGCTGCTCACGATGAACTGGGCCGACCCGAAGACGGGCAAGCCGTTGGAATACACGCGCGACGCGCGCAAGGCCGCCGACTACTGGGCGCGTGCCGTTCGAATCGGTCGGATGGTCGCACGTCAGAAGCCATCGGTCGCCAAAAAATACGTCGAATTACGGTACGAAGCACTCGTCAGCGACCCGGTCGCGACGCTCCGGCCGCTTTTCACATTTCTCGACGAACCTTGGGACCCGGCGGTCCTGCGATTTCACGAGCAACAGCGCAAACTGGCGTGCGAGTCGAGTGCCGAGCAGGTCTCTCGCGAGCTGTACTCGTCGGCCGTCGCGCGCTGGCAGCGCGACCTTAAGCCAGCAGACAAATCCGCGATCAAAGACGTCGCCGGCGAGCTGTTGGTGGAACTGGGCTATGCCCGCGACAACGACTGGTGACCGGAGCAGTGCCAGTTGAATCGATCGTAACGCCGCGCCGGCAACTTGTGCCGGAGAAATTCGATTGCGGCAATCATCCGGTCGTATAAAGTGGATTGGCAGCGATTTTCCTGTGCAATCACGAGCGTGTGGCATGACGACCTCGAATGACTCCGTGCGCAGCGATCGCGGGCGGTCTGGCGGCCCGAGAGTTTCGCTGTGCATGATCGTCAAGAACGAAGAGAAAAACCTGGCCGCCTGCGTCGGCCCGATCGCCGATCTCGTGGACGAGATCATTGTGGTCGATACCGGCTCAACGGACCGCACCAAAGAAGTGGCAACCAGCCTCGGTGCCCGCGTCTTTGATTTTGCCTGGGTCGATAGCTTCGCTGCCGCGCGCAACGAGAGCAAACGGCACGCGACCGGCGACTGGATACTCTGGCTCGACGCCGACGACCGAATCGACGAAACCAATCGGGATCGTTTGCGCGAACTGCTCGCGAGCCTGCGGGACGAAGTCGCGGCGTATCTCGTGCAAATCGACGTGCTGCCGTCCGGGCCGAGCGATCCGATCCGCGTGGTACACCACGCTCGGCTGTTCCGCAACCACCCCAAGGTCCGCTGGCATTATCGCGTTCACGAGCAAGTGCTGCCGACCGTGCTCGCCGCCGGCGGCAAAATCAACCGGCCTGAATTAGTGATTCGCCACATCGGTTACCAAGACGCCTCGCTCAAGGGGCCAAAACTGGAACGGAATCTCCGACTCATGAAGCTCGATGAGCAGGAGCATCCCAACGATCCGTTCATTCTGTACAACCTCGGCCGGGCCTTCGAGCGGCTCGACCGCATCGCCCAATCGCTGCCGTATTGGAAACGCAGCCTGAAGCATGCGCCGCCGGCCGAGACCTACGTTCGAAAACTTTACTCGCTGCTAGCCCAGGGGCACCTCAAGCTCGGCCAACGGGCCGACGCGCTCCAGGCGTGTCTCGGTGGACTGGCCCGGTT
>Ga0247727_10007470_pt1 | contig 20803 bp, 15 predicted proteins | sample WisWelCaveWW1625_FD_202498 | JGI IMG/M metagenome (GOLD analysis project Ga0247727, IMG submission 202498) | Biofilm microbial communities from Wishing Well Cave, Virginia, United States - WW16-25 | ecosystem: Environmental > Aquatic > Deep subsurface > Groundwater > Cave microbial mat | place... | reverse complement strand
GATTTCGGCGGCCGTTGCGGCGAACCCAGGCTCGCTGACCTCGGCGGACCATGCAGCCGGGGGCGACTGCGGCGGGGGCTCGGCCGGCGGCGCCTTGGCGGTCGCGCTGTGCGGCGGGAGGGATTGACCGGGCAGGGTTTTCTTGATCTCGGTTTGGGCCTCGCCGGCGGCAGGCACAACCAACCCGGCCGCGCACGCGACCGCCCGCAGCACGCCTGCCCATCGCCGCCCGGCCATCGCCATTACCAGCCTCGCTGCCCCCAGCCGGCCATCTTGGCTCCTCATCTTAACGTGTTGTTTGCCGAATCGGCGCTTAGATCAAGGGCCGACCAGGGTTAATGGCCGGTCGGCAAAACTTTCTTGCCACACAAGGGGTGAAGCCCTAGAAGATTTTGTCGTTTACCGCCGTATTCGTTTTCCGGCGGCGCTCGCCATGGCGTGCGACACGGGCCCGGAGTAGATGCTCGCCGCCCGGAGCGCATGCAACGGATCCGAGCTCGCCCGGCGCAAATCCGACGGTTCGTTATCGTATGAACGAAGCGCGATTGCCCACCCCGCCACGCCCCATCGGGGGAAGTGGGAGGTACGTCGCGGTTCGATCTCCCCAGCTCGGCCCTCTCGCCAGCAAGCGTACCTGCCAGGAGAGGGAGAGCCTGCGGACGGCATGCGGACGCCGATCTCAGCTCCGCGCGGTTTGCCCGCTTCCGGCGGGCATCAAATGAGGAGCGGCGGCATTCGAAACGCACGCGCTCCACATCACGTGAATCATGACGGTAACTCTTTGCCTGAACAGGGATAATGGCGGCCGACCGGAGGCTGACTTGCAGCCTTTCGGCATGGCAGCGCCGGTAGCCGCAATGGCGCCCCACGACGCTTCGGCGCGTGAGCGCATCCCTACCCGTCAGGGTTCGAGCTTTCCAACCGAAATCGGCGCAAAAACGAAGAGCTTGTCCCGCCAGGGACGCGCTTGCCGGCGGCCTCGTGCCGCCCGCCTCGGCGCCAGGGACCCCATGACATGGACAAAAGAAACAAGATGCTCATCGATGCCACGCACCCCGAGGAAACTCGGGTCGTGGTGCTGCGCAACGGCCGGGTAGAGGAGTTCGACTACGAATCGGCCGCCCGCAAACCCCTACGGGGCAACATCTATCTGGCGAAGGTGACGCGCGTCGAGCCCTCGCTGCAGGCAGCATTCGTCGACTACGGCGGCAACCGCCACGGCTTCCTGGCCTTCAGCGAAATCCACCCGGACTACTACCAGATCCCGGTCGCCGACCGGCAGGCGCTGCTGGCCGAGGAGGCAGAGGCGGAAGCCGAGGCCGAGGCCGAGGCGGACGCGCGCGCCGAGGCGGCCGCGTCGCGTCGCCCCCGCCGCGACGACGAACCAGCCCGCCAGCCCGACGATAGCGACGACCAGCCCGAGGCGGTGGCCCACACGGCCCATAACGAGGACAGCTTGCGGAGCGAACCCGCGCCCTCGACCGCGCCATGGTCGGATGCAGCGCCCGGCGCGTCCGGAGACTACCCGGAGCCGCACCCCGAGCGGAGTGCGGCAGGCGAGAACGGCCAGGCGGCGGACACGGAGACCCAGGCAGCGGACACCGAGACCGAGAGCCACGTCGAGGAGATCGTCGGCGATGCCGCCGAGGCTCCCGAGACGGTCAGCACGGTCGAGCAGGTCGGCTCCGACGACGCCATGGAGGAAGTGCCGGAGCGCCCGCGCCGGCGGGCACGCAGCTACAAGATCCAGGAGGTGATCAAGCGGCGCCAGATCATCCTGGTACAGGTCGTGAAGGAGGAGCGCGGCAGCAAGGGCGCGGCGCTCACCACCTACCTTTCGCTCGCCGGCCGCTACACCGTGCTGATGCCCAACACCGGCCGCGGCGGCGGCATCTCCCGCAAGATCACCAACGCGCAGGACCGCAAGCGCCTCAAGGCCATCGCCCACGAGCTCGAGGTGCCGGACGGCATGGGCCTCATCATCCGCACCGCTGGGGCCGCGCGCACCAAGCAGGAGATCAAGCGCGACTTCGAATACGAGATCCGCCTGTGGGAGAGCGTGCGCGACATGACGCTGAGCTCGACCGCGCCGTGCCTCGTGTACGAGGAAGGCAATCTCATCAAGCGCTCGATCCGCGACCTGTACGCCAAGGACATTGACGAGATCCTGGTCGCCGGCGAGGCGGCATACACGGAAGCGGCCGACTTCATGCGCATGCTGTCGCCGAGCCAGGCCAAGAACGTCATCAAATACGAGGAGCCCGAGCCGCTGTTTGCGCGCTACCAGATCGAGCGGCAGCTGAACGCCATGTTCAGCCCGTACGTAACGCTGAGATCGGGCGGCTACCTCGTGATCAATCAGACGGAAGCGCTGGTGTCCGTCGACGTCAACTCCGGCAAGGCGACGCGCGAGTTCTCCATCGAGGAGACGGCGCTGAACACCAACCTGGAGGCGGCCGAGGAGATCGCCCGGCAGCTCAAGCTGCGGGACCTCGCCGGCCTGATCGTCATCGACTTCATCGACATGGAGGAGCGGCGCAACAACCGCAAGGTCGAGAGCCGGCTCAAGGATTCCCTGCGCCACGACCGCGCCCGCATCCAGGTCGGGCGGATCAGCCACTTCGGCTTGCTCGAGATGTCGCGCCAACGCCTGCGCACCGGCGTGCTCGAAGGCTCCACCTCGCAGTGCCCCCACTGCCAGGGCACCGGCATCATCCGCTCGGTGGAGTCCGTGGCGCTCGCGGTGCTGCGCGCGATCGAGGACCACCTGCTGCGCGATGCGCGCAGCTCGCTCACCACGGTGACGACCGCCGACGTCGCCCTCTACATCCTCAACAACAAGCGCGCGTTCGTGACCGACATGGAGCGCCGCTACGGCATCGTCGTCACGGTGCAGGCGAGCGACCGCATGCAGGGCGCGAATTTCGCCATCGAGAAATCGGCGGTGCAGCCGGTCGTGGCCAAGGGGCAGGAGCGCACCGTCGTCAACATGGAATGGGGCTTCGAGGGCCAGGATGGCGGCGAGGAGCCTGTCGAGGACGCCGAGGCGCCGCGCATCCGCGAGGAAGCCGCCGCGCCACGTGGCCGCGAGGACGGCAATGGACCGCGCGACCGCGACGAAGAGGGCGGCCGCCGGCCGCGAGGTCGACGGCGGCGGCGCGGGCGGCGCGAGGACCGCCCCGACGATCGGCCCGAGAGCCGGCCCGCCCATCGCGCCGGCGAGCGCGCCGAGTTTACCGGCAACGACGACGCGGGTGAGGCCGTCTACGATCCCCAAATGCAGCCGGCCGGCGCTCATGACGAGCCGCTGGAGGAGCCGGCGGGTGTCGATGATCAGCCGTCCATCAATGGCTCACATGGCGGCGGCGGCGACCGGCCGGGACGGCGGCGCCGGCGCGGACGGCGCGGCGGTCGGCGCGGTCGTGAGCGCGATGATGCCCCGCCCGGACCGAGGGACGAGCTTGTGGCGCACGACAATGATGGCGGCAACGACGCAAGCGCGCCGGAAGCCGAGCACGCAGCCGAGCATGGGCCCGAGCATGTGGCAGGGCACCTGTCTGAGCGCAGTGTCGAGACGCGCGAGGCGGAGCCCCGCCACGACGCGCCGGTTCACATCCACGAGCCGGAGGCGCGCGACGAGCCCAAGCCGCGGCGCGCGCCGGCCCACGCCGATACCGCGTCCGCGACGGCCTGGCAGGCGCCGGCCGAGCGCACCGGCAACGGCGGCGAGCGCGAGGAGCCCCGTTACGCGGAGCAGGTCCCCGTCACCAGCCACCCACCGCACAGGGAGCCCGAGCCCGTGCACGCGGAGCCGATGCCGGAAGACCCGGCCCGGCCCGCGCGCAGGGGATGGTGGCAGCGCAAGTTCTCGGGCGAGTGAGCGCGCGGCCACAGGCGCTCGGCCTTCGTCGGTCCCACGCGCCGGTCCGCTTGTAGGAGCAGGCCAGCGGGTCCACTCTGCGGGCACCCCGATTGGGCAAGACGGAGGGACAGATGCAAGCACGTATTCGCGTGGCGCTCGTGGTCGCGGCCGGTATCGCTTTCCTCGGCGCCCAGGGCGCTCCGGCGCAGGCCCAGACCTGCCAGAAGTTCGGCGGCTGGGGCACGGGGGCGCTGGAAGGCTTCGCCTCCTTCATGGCCGAAGCCGCCATGAAAAACGCGGCCAAAGCCAAGTTCGGCGAGGCCGTGAAGATCGGCGCCGTCGCCAAGAAATGCGAGGTGAAGACCCTGCTGATCGAGTGTACGGCCACCGCCCGCGCCTGCAAGTAGCCGGCGGTCAGGCGCGCGTCGCGAGGCGGCTCCAGCCGTTGAGGCGCCGCGCGGCTTCGGCCATGTCGGCGGTGGTGCCGGCGTAGCAGAAGCGCACGTAGCGGCTGCCGCGCTCGGCATCGAAATCGACGCCCGGGGTGGCGGCCACGCCGATGTCGTTCAGCATCTCGCGCGTGAAGGCCACGCTGTCGCCGGCGATGTCGCCGACATCGACGTAGAGATAGAAGGCGCCGTCGGCGGGCACGATGCGCTCCAGGCCGGCCTTGGGCAGCTCGGCCAGCAGCAGCGCGCGGTTCTCGGCGTAGACGCGCTTGTTGGCCTCCAGCTCCTCGATGCCGTCGAAGGCGCCGATCGCCGCCACCTGCGCCACCGTGGGCGGGGAGATATAGAGGTTCTGGGCCAGCCGCTCGATCGGCCGCACCAGGCCTTCCGGCACCACCAGCCAGCCGATGCGCCAGCCGGTCATCGAGAAATACTTGGAGAAGCTGTTGATCACCACGACCTCGTCGCTGTGGGCGAGCGCCGTCTCCTCCGGCATGCCGTAGGTCAGACCGTGATAGATCTCGTCCGAGACGAACCACACCTTGTTGTCCCGGCAGACAGCGACGATCTCGGCCAGGCGGCCCGGCTCCAGCATGGTGCCGGTGGGATTGGCGGGGCTGGCGATGATGAGCCCAGCGATGCCTTCGCGTCTGGCCGCTTCATCGATCTGGCCGGCGGTCGGCATCCAGCGGGAGGCGGCATCGGTGACGACCGGCACCGGCGTCTGGCCGAGCGCCGTGAGGATATGCCGGTAGCAGGGATAGCCGGGCGAGGGCAGTGCCACCTTGGCGCCGCCATCGAACAGGGCCAGGAACGCCAGCACGAAGGCCGCCGACGAGCCCGTCGTCACCACCACCCGCTCCGGCGCCACGGTGATGCCGTAGCGGTCGCGATAGTGCTGGGCGATGCGGCTGCGCAGGGCCGGCAGCCCGAGCGCCACCGTATAGCCCAGGGTGTCGCGGCCGAGCGCGCTCGAGACGGCGGCCAGCGCCGCCTTCGGCGCCGGCGTGCCGGGCTGCCCGACTTCCATGTGGATGACCTTGTGCCCCTGGGCCTCCCGCGCAGCTGCGGCCTCCATCACATCCATGACGATGAAGGCCGGCACGTCGCTGCGCCGGGACGGCAGCAGCAGACGCGCCTTGTCGGCCGCCCGCGCGCCGTCCTGCAGAGGTTTCATGGCGAGACTCCCATTGCCGCAAGCCCTCAAACGGCCATGGTTCGACCCTAACCGCGGGCCCGCATGCAGCCGCCACGCCGGGCCTGCCGCGACGGCGATACGAGTTGGCGCGCCAAGCGCATGCGGCTTATAGTCGGGGCAGTTCGAGTTGCATAGAGCAGGATCACTTCGGATTGAAGCACGCCGACGCTGTCGTGCTCGTCTGGGCCGACGAATGCGGGCCAAACGTCGTCCAATGTCGCGCTGAGCGCGTTTCGAACACGAGCCGCACCGTGCAGGCAAACGAAGATTGCGATAGAGGCATGCTCGCCACCCGGTGCAGCCAGCGACCGCCGGCGCGCCCCGGCAAGGGTTTGCGCACCGGCCGATGGCGCGCCGCGTCGATGGCGGCCGTCTATGCGGTCTCGGCCTCGATAGCGGCCGTTTCGCCGGCCGCGGCGCAAGGCCTGCCGATGATCCGCGACACGGAGATCGAGAACCTTTTGAAGGACTACTCGCGGCCGATCTTCAAGGCGGCCGGCCTCGGCGCGCAGAACATCAACATGCTGATCGTGCGGCACGACAGCTTCAACGCGTTCGTGGTGGACGGCCGCAGCGTCTACATGAACTCGGGCACCCTGGTGCAGGCAAAGACGCCCAACGAGGTGATCGGCGTCATCGCCCACGAGACCGGACACATCACCGGCGGGCATCTGGCGGCCCTGCGCGCGCGCATTGCCCGCGACCAGACCAAGGCCCTGCTCTTCACCATCCTCGGCATCGGCCTGATGGTCGGCGGCGCGGCCAGCGGCGGCGACACGGCGCGCGAGGTGGCCGGCGTCGGCTCGGGGATCATGCTCGGCGGCAACGAAGGATTGATGCGCGGCATCCTGAGCGAGCGGCGCTCCCAGGAATCGGCTGCCGACCAGGCCGGCCTGCGCTTCCTCGATGCGACCCGGCAGTCGGGCAAGGGCATGCTGGAGACGTTCGAGCGCTTCGCCCAGCAGGAATACGTGTCCGCGTCCTACCAGGACCCCTTCGTGCGCAGCCACCCGATTGCCAGCGACCGCCTGGCCCAGCTGCGCGACAGGGTCGCCAAGAGCCCATACGCCGATGCCAGGGACTCGCCGCAGCTGCAGCTGCGCCACGACATGATGCGGGCCAAGATCGCGGGCTACCTCGACCGGCCGCAGGTGGTGTTCAATCGCTATCCGCCGAGCGACAACAGCCTGCCCGCGCGCTACGCCCGGGCGATCGCGCGCAACTGCTCCGGCAAATGCATCGACGCACCGGGCGAGATCGACGCGCTGATCCGCGAGAAGCCCGACAATCCCTACTTCTGGGAGCTCAAGGGCAACCTGTTCCACTGGATCGGCAAGGACCGCGAGGCGATACCCCTCATTCGCAAGGCGCTGCAGCTCGCTGGCGGCGACGAGGCGCTGATGCAGGCGGCTCTCGCCCAATCGCTGCTCGCCGCCGAGGACGCGACCCAGGTGGACGAGGCCATCAAGCTGCTGCGCCGCGCCATCGCCCTCGACGGCACCTATTCCCTGACCCACCACCAACTCGGCAAGGCGTTCGCCAAGAAAGGCCTGATGCCGCAGGCCGAGCTGGCTGCCGCACAAGCCCACTTCGTCGAGGGCAACGTGAAGCAGGCGCAGATCTTCGCCAAGCGCGCCCTGACAAAGCTGCCGCGCGGCTCACCCGAATGGATCCGCGCCGAGGACATCATCAACTACAAGGAACCCAGCTGATACGGCGTCCAACGCCGGTCAGGTGCATCAACCGGAGACCCGAATGCCCGTGAGACCGCTCGACTCGATTGTTGATGCGCTGACCTCCGTCAAAGGCGCCATGCTGGCCGTGCCCGCCATCCTCCTGATCGGCGCGACCCTTGCGGTCGGGCAGACCGCCCCGCCGCCGGGCGCCGCCGTCGCACCCCCAATACCCGCGCCGGCAGTGGGCGCCCCCCCGGCGCCGACCGCAAGCGCACTCAGCGCCCTGCAACGCAAGGAGGTCGAGGCCATCATCAAGGAGTTCCTGCTCAACAATCCCGAGGTGCTGCTGGAGGCCCAGAACGCGCTCGAAGCCAAGATGGAGAAGATCCAGGGTGAGCGCATGGCCACGGCCATCAAGGAGAATGCGACCGAGCTGTTCAGGCCGACCGGGTCGCCCATCGTCAACGCCAAGGGCGACGTGCCCGTGATCGAGTTCTTCGACTACAACTGCGGCTACTGCAAGAAGGCCTTCACCGAGGTGGCGCAGCTGCTCGACAAGGACAAGAAAGTGCGCCTGATCCTCAAGGAGTTCCCGATCCTGTCCAAGGGCTCGGAAGAGGCCGCCAAGATTGCACTGGCCGCCAAGATGCAAGGCAAGTACTGGGAATTCCATCGTGCCCTGCTGGAAACCCCGGGCCAAGCCAACGAAGCATCTGCGCTGAAAATTGGAGAAAAGATCGGCCTCGACGTTTCCCGGCTCAAGAAAGACATGGCCTCCGCCGAGGTGAAGAAGGAAATCGAGGACACTCGGCAGCTCGCCAACAAGATGGGCATTCAGGGCACGCCACACTTCATCGTCGGCGACCGTATCATCCCGGGCGCACCCGAGAATCTGCTCGAGCTCCTCAGCAAACACGCGGGCGAGGTGCGCAAGGAGGGATGCAAGGTCTGCTAGAGCAAGATCGCTTCGGCGCTAGCATTGACCCTCGAAGCTCGCCGTCGTCCGCACAATTTGCCTCTGCACAACCGCCTCCCCCGGCCTTTCGCGGGTGCGAGAAAGCTGTTAAACGGGGCACCTGATTGAAGATGTCCGCGGCGCTGTCGCGCGTGCCCGCTCGAGACCAGCTTGCAAATGGCGGCCGATGCCCAAGCCCATCTTCGTGCTCAACGGACCCAACCTCAATCTCGTCGGGGTGCGCGAGCCGTCGATCTACGGCGCGGAGACGCTCGGCGACATCCAGCGGCGCACCGAGGCGCGGGGGCAGGCGCTGGGCTTGGTCGTGGACTTTCGCCAGACGAATTCGGAGGGCGAGCTGGTCACCTGGATCCAGCAGGCGCGCGAGCAGGCCTGCGGCATCATCCTCAATGCCGGCGCCTACACGCACACATCGGTTGCAATCCTCGACGCGCTCAACGCCGCGGAGAAGCCCGCAATCGAGCTGCATCTCTCCAACGTGTTCCGGCGCGAGGGCTTCCGGCATCACTCCTACGTGTCGCCCGCGGCGCAGGGCGTAATCTGCGGCTTCGGCCCCAAGGGCTACGAGCTGGCCGTGGAGGCGATGGCCGATCTGCTGAACCGCAAGCCCGCTGGCACGGCGGGCAGGACTTGATGACGAGCAACGGGAACCGAGCCACCGCATGGCAAAGGACATGAAGGGCAAAGGCAGCGTCGATCAGGCCTACATTCGCGAGCTCGCCGCGCTGCTCGATGAGACCGGGTTGAGCGAGATCGAGATCGAGCGGGAAGGCGTGCGCTTACGCGTCTCCCGCCAGGTGTCGGTGCAGGCGATGCCGATGGCCATGGCGACGGGCGCAGCCCCCGGCGTGGCGGCCCAGCCGGCGGACACGGCACCGAAAGCCGCCGATCTGAGCAAGCACCCCGGCGTCGTGCCCTCGCCGATGGTGGGCACCGCCTACCTCGCTGCCGAGCCCGGCTCGGCAGCGTTCGTGGAAGTTGGCGCCCGCGTCACACAGGGCCAGACGATCCTCATCATCGAAGCCATGAAGACCATGAACCACATTCCCGCTCCCAAGGCGGGCGTCGTCACCGCCATCCTGGTGGGAAATGGCCAGCCCGTCGAGTTCGGCGAGCCGCTGGCCATCATCGAGTAGCGCTTTTTCCGGAGCCGCCCGCAGCGATGTTCGAAAAGGTGTTGATCGCGAACCGCGGCGAGATCGCGCTCAGAATCCAGCGGGCCTGCAAGGAGGTCGGCATCGCCACGGTGGCGGTGCATTCCACCGCGGATGCCGACGCCATGCACGTGCGCCTCGCCGACGAGAGCGTGTGCATCGGCGCCCCCCCCGCCGCCGAGAGCTATCTCAACATCCCCCGCCTGCTCGCCGCCTGCGAGATCACCGGCGCCGACGCCATCCATCCGGGCTACGGCTTCCTGTCGGAGAACGCGCGCTTTGCCGAGATCCTGGAGGAGCACGGCATCACCTTCATCGGCCCGACGTCAGAGCACATCCGCACGATGGGCGACAAGATCGAGGCCAAGACCACCGCCAAGCGCCTCGGCATTCCGGTCGTGCCGGGCTCGGACGGCGCCATCACCAACGAGGCCCAGGGAGCCAAGATCGCCAAGGAGATGGGCTATCCGGTGCTGGTCAAGGCGGCAGCCGGCGGCGGCGGGCGCGGCATGAAGGTGGCGCGCACCCCCGAAGATCTCGACATGGCGCTCAAGACCGCCCGCGCCGAGGCCAAGGCCGCTTTCGGCGATGACAGCGTCTATCTCGAGAAATACCTCGACAAGCCCCGCCACATCGAGGTGCAAGTGTTCGGCGACGGCAACGGCAACGCCATCCACCTCGGCGAGCGCGACTGCTCGCTGCAGCGCCGGCACCAAAAGGTCATGGAAGAGGCGCCGTCGCCCGCCCTCAACGCGGAGGCCCGCAAGACCATCGGCGCCACCGTCGCCAAGGCCATGCAGAAACTGAAATACCGCGGCGCCGGCACGGTCGAGTTCCTCTATCAGGACAGCCAGTTCTTCTTCATCGAGATGAACACGCGCCTGCAGGTGGAGCACCCCGTCACGGAGATGATCACCGGACTTGATCTCGTCATCGAGCAGCTCCGCATCGCCTCGGGTGGCCCGCTGACGCTCTCGCAGGACGAGGTGACGTTCTCCGGCCACGCTATCGAGTGCCGCATCAACGCCGAGAACCCGCGCACCTTCATGCCCTCGCCCGGCACCATCACCTACTGGCACCCGCCGGGCGGGCTCGGCGTGCGCGTCGACAGCGGCGCCTACCAGGGCTACCGCATCCCCCCCTACTACGACAGCCTGATCGGCAAGCTCATCGTGCACGGCAAGAATCGCAACGAATGCCTGATGCGGCTCAAGCGCTGTCTCTCCGAATTCGTGATCGACGGCATCCAGACGACCATCCCCCTGTTCGCCGACCTGGTGAAGCAGCCCGAAATCGCCGACGGCCAATACGACATCCACTGGCTGGAAAAATTCCTGCAAAAACCATAATTGATTGAGAGGGCTATCGGCCTCTGTGGGTGTGGGCGATACGAGGCAATGGCGTCGCGCGACGACATCATCATCGAGATCACGCCGCAGGTGCTGCTCAAGGCCTACGCGTGCGGCATCTTCCCCATGGCCGAAAGCGCGGACGACCCGGCGCTCTACTGGATCGAGCCGCAGCAGCGCGGCATCCTGCATCTCGACCGGGTGCACGTGCCGCGACGCCTCGCGCGCAGCATCCGCCAGGGCGCATACGAGGTCAGGATCGACACCGATTTCGAGGGTGTCATCAACGGCTGCGCCGCCTCGCGCCCCGGACGGCGCACCACCTGGATCAATCGCAAGATCCGCGGCCTCTATCGCGACCTGTTCGACACCGGCTATTGCCACACCGTCGAGGCCTGGGCCGACGGGCAGCTGGTCGGCGGCCTCTACGGCGTCGCGCTCAATGGTGCATTCTTCGGTGAAAGCATGTTCTCCACGGCGCGCGACGCCAGCAAGGTGGCGCTGGCCTACCTGTGCGCGCGGCTGAGCTTCGGCGGCTTCTCGCTGCTCGACACGCAGTTCGTCACCGAGCACCTGAAACAGTTCGGCACCGTCGAGATCGACCGCACGGATTTTCACGTGCTGCTGGAGAAGGCGCTCGCCCGCAAGGCCGAATTCCTGGCGTTGCCCACAGATGCAAGTCCGGAACGCGTCTTGGAGGTCATCCGAGGAACCTGATGCGCGCACGGCCAGCCTGGCGCGCCGGGCGGCTCATTCTGTTGACTGTGCCCGTTTCCGGCAACAAGCTCCCCGACTGATATGCGCGCGCCAGCGAAAGTCGCGCGCTTCTTTGCGCTGAGTATACTTTTTGGGCCTCGCCATGTCTCAACCAGACCGCCGCATCGATTTCGTCGGCCTACTCGACAAGACCCGAACCGCCGCATTTTGTGCGTTGCTCGGCTGGCTGCTGCTCGCCATGCCCGATCAGGCGCTCGAGGTCTACATCATCCACGCGCAGGCTGCCGCAGGCGCCGCAGCCAACCCGGCGCACCGCCTGCTCGCCTCCTTTGCAGATGCGCGGCCGTTGCTGCAGATCGCCTCCGGCATCCTCGCGACAGCCCTTTTCGCAACTGTCTTGTGGGGATGCAGCATGCGTCTCCTTTCCCTCGATCAGCCGGGCCTCGCCGCCTCTGAGGGCCGCCGGGCGCGGCTGCTGGCGTCGGCCGCAATCGGGCTCGTCCCGGCAGCATCGCTCATGCACGGCTTCTACCGCGCCGTGCGCAAGATCGCCGTCGACAGCGCCGGCGCGCAGACGTTCACCGCTGAGATTTACTGGCTCACCATCCTCGGCACCATGCTGATCGGATTGGTGCTGTTGGCCACGATGCTCTATTTCGCGCTGCTGGGCCGGCGCGCCGACGCGACCTTCGAATGGCTGTTCACCGCGCGGGGGTTCGCGGTGGCCATGCTCTGCCTCGTCGGGTTCGTCGCCGCCCTGGTCGCCTTTCCGGTCCACCTGCCGGAGATCCTCGGGACGCTCGCGCTCGTTTCTCTTTTCCTCGCCACTCTCACCTATCTGCTGACGGCCTGCGCGTGCGTGTCCTTTCGCTACCGCGTTCCCGTCCTCTCGGCCATCGTCGTGTTGGCAGTGGTCTTCTCCGTGCTCGGCCTCAATGACAATCACCGCGTCCGTCACAAGCTGGTCGAGGCGAAGCTCCCGGGGCTCGAGCAGGCCTTCGCCGACTGGTTCTCTGCCAGGAAGGACCGCGACCACTATGCCAAGATCGGCGCGCCCTATCCCGTCTATCTGGTCGCTGCCGAGGGCGGCGGGATCTACGCCGGCTACCACGCCGCGATCTCCCTCGCGCGCCTGCAGGACGAGTGCCCGGGATTTGCCCAGCACGTGTTCGGCATCAGCTCCGTCTCGGGCGGCAGCCTGGGTTCGGCGGTGTTTGCGGCGCTCGCCGACACAAAGGCCAAGAACGAAGCATGGCGCCCTTGCAATCCCGAATCCGCCGACGACGCGTTCCGCTCAGCCGTACGGCGCTATTTCGCCAACGACTTCCTGTCGCCCCTGGTAGCGGCAGCGCTGTTTCCGGACTTCTTGCAGCGACTCCTGCCCATTTCGATCGATGCGCTCGACCGTGCTCGCGCGCTGGAATACGCCTTCGAGAGCGCCTGGCCGGTGGCGGCAGGACAGGGCGCGGCGCAGCAGCGCAACCCCTTCGCCAACCCGATCGACGCGCTCGGCAGGCTCGACGGCGCCACGCCGGTACTGTTCCTGAATACGACCGCTGTCGAGACCGGCGCCCGGGTCACTCTGGGCCCGGTCGATTTCGAATCGACGCCCACGGCTATGCACGTTTCCACGTCGCTCTTGTATGCCTGCGCGGGCGAGCCGTCGCGACAGGTCGAGCTGCCTCTGAGCGCGGCCGTATCCCTGAGCGCACGCTTTCCCTGGCTGACGCCGGCCGGCTGGCTGGAGCGCCCGCGCCAGCTCGACCGCAAGGCTTGCGAGGAGCGGCCCAACTACTTCGGCGATCGCCTGTATCTCGTGGACGGCGGCTATTTCGAGAACAGCGGCCTCGAGACGGTCTTGGAGCTGGCAACCCGGCTGCGGCGTATCACCGATCGCTATTCCACGACCTTCCCCGGCGGCGTGGACGTCCGCGTCATTTCGATCTCTGCGCTCGACGCCTTCGCCAATCGCTGGGCGCACATTGACGCGGACCTCTCGGCCACGGGCAACGGCGAATTCGTGACGCCCGTCGTCTCCTTGATGAATACGTCGCGGGCGCGAGCCCGGGCCACCAACAGCCGCATGCGCTTCGACCAGCACTTCTATCAGTATGGCAGCCGGTTCTATGACGCCGACTCGCAGGCCGGACGCGGCGTTTACAGCCTGATGCTCAACGGTACGACATTCTTTCTGCCGCTTGGATGGCACATCTCCGCGTTGACCCGGCGCAGCATCGAGGCCGAGAAATCGAACGACCGGGAGGGGGTTGTCGGGCAGATCCGCCTGGATCTCGCGGGGCGTCCGCAGCGATCGCCCTGAGGTTGCCGCTCAGCGCGGAACGCGGCGGCGGCGGGATGGCTCGAACGGCTCGGGCTCTGGCGTCGCCGCGGGGCCCTTCGTCGGCGGCGGCCGTTGCGCGCTGGCGCGCGGATGGCTGCAATCGGTCAGCCACAGGTCGAACACCGGATGCTCCACGGCGTTGAGGCCCGGCGCGTCCGCGAACATCCAGCCGGTGAAGATGCGCTTCTCCTTGCCGTCGAGCAGCTTCTCCTCGACCTCCACGAAGGTGGTGGTCTTCGGCGGCTCCGTCGGGGCGCGCGTGTAGCACACACGCGGGGTTACCTTGAGGGCGCCGAAATTGGCCGTCTGGCCGAGCGGCACCTCGAGGCGCGAGATCTTGGCGGTCACCTTGTCGAGGGCAGCGAAGATCGCAACCGAATTCTCGATGCGCTGGGCGGCGGCCGGTGCCGGACCGAGGCAGCCGAAAAGGAGCGCAAGGCAGCCGCCCGCCAGGCGTACGCTGCCCGCCGAGCCGTGAGCCCGCCGATGTCCCGCCCGCGTCATTCCCGCAGATGCCTGCCTCATTGGAGTCGTCGCGTGCTCGATGCTGCCGTCCGGACGTGGCGCAAACGTGACGCTGGCCCGCGTCAGCGCGGCCGCCAGGGCTTGTAGTCGCCCGTCGCGGGTGGCCGCTTGCCGGTGGAGAGGATGCTGCCGGCGGGCCGATAAGCCTGCGGCGTCCCGGTCATGTTCGGCTGGTGTGGCTTTTGCCAGGGCCGCGGCGCATAGCGCTCCTCGGTCGGCGGCGTGTCGACCAGATAATGCATCCAGCCGTGCCAGTCCGGCGGGATCTGCGAGGCTTCGGCGTAGTCCCTGTAGATCACCCACCGGCGCGGCACCCCCAGCGGACCGACGCCCTTGCGCTGGGTGTAGTAGCGGTTGCCGGCCTCGTCGACGCCGACCAGCGTCCCCCGGACCGCCGTGTAGATGCGGTTCGACCAGGTGTTGCCGCCCCACCAGCTGAAAATCTCGGTGAATATGCCCATGGTCGTGGTCGGGTCTTTCTGTCGCCGGTCGCCCGGCTTATGACACCCGCCGGCGCACTTTGTCCATTGCATCGGCGCCGCGGCTCAACGGCCACACCCACCCGTGCCGGAATCGGCATACTGTTGATGAGCTGGGGACGCGGCGAGCACAAATCCGACCGTCCTACCGGGCAAGGAAATGAGGCGCACGCGCCGGATCGCGCAGCCTCAAGGGCTCCGTGATATCCGATCCACAGCTCCCACCTTTCAAAGTCCCACCTACCACATTTAGTATGCGTCCCATCTACCACCCACAAGACCTCGTGACGACAGCCTCCGAATCGTCATAGTTTGGTCTCCACGGGCGCTGGCCAGTCGGCTGGACGGCCCTCAGCAAACAAGACCCGTGCAGCTCGCCAAGTTGGCGTGAGGCTGCGGCGGGCGCCAAAGCGAAGCGGAAGGAAGAGCTCCGCTGCGCTAGCTGATGTGTGTCCGCCATCAGAGTTCCAGTTGTTTCCGCCGGCGTCCGCTTTAAGCGCACCCGTGCGTGCTCAGGAGCTGGCTCTCGTGCGTCCATAACACAACCGAGATTCATACGCGGGGCGCAGATTGCGCGGTCGCATCCAAACGCTCAACGGGGGACAAAAACAATGCAAATCAAGCGGCGGTTTACGGCAGCAGGCAGGTCACCGTACGAGAAGATTCCGTTCCGCCGCGCAACGTCGCAGATCAAGAACCCCGACGGCTCCGTCGTCTTCAAGCTGGAAAACTTCGCCGTCCCCGAGCACTGGAGCCAGGTGGCGGCCGACATCCTGGCGCAGAAGTATTTCCGCAAGGCCGGCGTGCCGGCGCGCCTGCGCCGCCTGGAGGAGACGCAGGTTCCCTCCTGGCTGTGGCGCTCGGTTCCCGATGAGCGCGCGCTCGCCGAGCGGCCCGAAGGCGAGCGCTTCGGCGGCGAGACCGACGCCCGGCAGGTGTTCGACCGCCTCGCCGGCACCTGGACCTACTGGGGCTGGAAGGGCGGCTATTTTTCGACGGAGGACGATGCTCGCGCCTTCTACGACGAGCACCGCTACATGCTCGCCATGCAGTTCGGCGCCCCCAACAGCCCGCAATGGTTCAACACCGGGCTGCACTGGGCCTACGGCATCGATGGGCCGAGCCAGGGCCACTACTACGTCGACCACGTGACCGGCGAGCTGACGGCGTCGGCATCCGCTTACGAGCATCCCCAGCCGCACGCCTGCTTCATCCAGTCGATCGAGGACGATCTCGTCGGCGACAACGGCATCATGGACTTGTGGGTGCGCGAGGCGCGCCTGTTCAAGTACGGCTCCGGCACCGGCTCCAACTTCTCCAAGCTGCGGTCGGAGAACGAGAAGCTTTCCGGTGGCGGCAAATCGTCGGGCCTGATGAGCTTCCTCAAGATCGGCGACCGCGCGGCCGGCGCCATCAAGTCGGGCGGCACCACGCGCCGCGCCGCCAAGATGGTCGTGGTCGACATCGATCACCCCGACATCGAGGCCTACATCGACTGGAAGGTGAAGGAGGAGCAGAAGGTCGCCGCCCTCGTCACCGGCTCCAAGATCTGCCAGCGACGGCTCAAGGCCATCATGAAAGCCTGCGTCAACTGCGAGGCGGAGGGCGAGGCCTGTTTCGACGCAGCCAAGAATCCCGCCCTCAAGCGCGCCATCAAGGAGGCGCGGCGCGACCTGGTGCCCGACAACCTGATCCGCCGCGTCGTCCAGTTCGCGCGCCAGGGCTACAAGGACATCGAGTTCGCGGCCTACGATACCGACTGGGACAGCGAGGCCTATCTCACGGTCTCCGGCCAGAATTCCAACAACTCGGTGCGCGTGACGGACGCGTTCCTCGACGCGGTCGAGCACGACGGCGACTGGGCACTCACCGCCCGGCTCGGCGGCCGCACCGTCAAGACCCTGAAGGCGCGCGATCTGTGGGAGAAGATCGGCTTTGCGGCCTGGGCCAGCGCCGACCCCGGCATCCAGTTCCACACCACCATCAACGACTGGCACACCTGCCCGAAGTCGGGGCCGATCCGCGCATCGAACCCGTGCTCGGAGTACATGTTCCTCGACGACACGGCCTGCAACTTGGCGTCGCTGAACCTCATGATGTTCCGTGACGGCGACAAGCGATTCGACGTTGCCGCCTTCGAGCACGCCTGCCGCCTGTGGACCATCGCGCTCGAAATCTCGGTGCTGATGGCGCAGTTCCCTTCCAAGCAGATCGCCCAGCTCAGCTATCGCTACCGCACCTTGGGGCTCGGCTTTGCCAACATCGGCGGCTCGCTGATGGCGTCGGGCATTCCCTACGACAGCGAGCAGGGTCGTGCCATCTGCGGCGCCGTCTCCGCCATCATGACGGGCGTGGCCTATGCGACCTCGGCCGAGATGGCCAAGGAGCTGGGGCCGTTCCCGGGCTACGCGGACAACGCCGGCGACATGCTGCGCGTGATCCGCAACCACCGCCGTGCCGCCTACGGCCTCACCGACGGCTACGAGAAGCTCTCCACCCTGCCCGTGCCGCTCGATGCGGTGTCCTGTCCCGACGCGGGCCTGATCGAGGCGGCCAAGCGCGCCTGGGACAACGCCATCGCGCTCGGCCAGGAGCACGGCTTCCGCAACGCCCAGTCGACGGTGATCGCGCCGACCGGCACCATCGGCCTGGTGATGGACTGCGACACCACCGGCATCGAGCCCGACTTCGCGCTGGTGAAGTTCAAGAAGCTGGCCGGCGGCGGCTATTTCAAGATCATCAACCGGGCGGTGCCCGAAGCCCTGCGCACGTTGGGCTACGGCGAGGCCGAGATCGCCGAGATGGAGGCCTATGCCGTCGGCCACGGCACGTTGGCCCAGGCACCGGCCATCAATCACACGACCTTGAAGGCCAAGGGCATCACCGACGCCGTCCTCGCTAAGCTCGAAGCCGCCCTCAAGACGGCGTTCGACATCAAGTTCGTCTGCAACCGCTGGACGCTGGGCGAGGAGTTCCTCACCAACACGCTGAAGATCCCGGCTGAGACGCTCAACGACCCGGCCTTCGACCTGCTCGGCCATCTGGGCTTCTCGAAGAAGGACATCGAAGCCGCCAACGAGCACGCCTGCGGTGCCATGACGCTCGAAGGCGCCCCGCACATCGCCGAGGAGCACCTGCCCGTATTCGATTGCGCCAGCCCCTGCGGACGCAAAGGCAGGCGCTTCCTGTCGGTCAAGAGCCACATCCACATGATGGCGGCGAGCCAGCCCTTCATCTCGGGCGCCATCTCCAAGACCATCAACATGCCGAACGAGGCGACCGTGGAGGACTGCAAGCAGTCCTACATGCTGTCCTGGCGCCTGGCGCTGAAGGCCAATGCGCTCTATCGCGACGGCTCCAAGCTGTCCCAGCCGCTCAACGCGCAGCTGTTGCCCGACGACGAAGAGGAGGCCGAAGAGGTCGCCGACCAGATGATGGCCGACAAGCCGATGGCGGCGCGTGCGGCCGTGGCGGCGGAGCGGATCGTGGAGCGCATCGTGGAACGGGCGCGCGAGCGCGAGAAGCTGCCCAACCGGCGCAAGAGCTACACGCAGAAGGCCACCGTCGGCGGGCACAAGGTCTATCTGCACACCGGTGAGTACGAGGACGGACGGCTCGGCGAGATCTTCATCGACATGCACAAGGAGGGCGCCGCCTTCCGCTCGCTGATGAACAACTTCGCCATCGCCATCTCGCTCGGCCTGCAATACGGCGTGCCACTGGAGGAATACGTCGACGCCTTCACCTTCACGCGCTTCGAGCCGGCGGGCCTGGTGCAGGGCAACGACACCATCAAGAACGCCACCTCGATCCTCGACTACATCTTCCGCGAGCTGGCCGTGTCGTATCTCGGGCGCAACGACCTGGCCCACGTCGATGTCAGCGAGATCGCCAACACCGGGCTCGGCTCGTCGGACCAGGAGCTGGAGGAGCAGGCGCCCCCGCCGGCCGCCAGGTTCCTCTCACGCGGGCTGCTGCGCGGGCAGGAGAGCCGCGTGCTCGCGCTGCGCACGACCGCCAGCGCGGTCGCCATCGAGGCGACGCAGATCGATCCGGCCAGCCCGGTCGCCTCGATGCATCAGGAGCTGGCAACGGCCCTCGTCAAACCTGCGAAAGCCAGGATGGAAGCCGGCGTCGCCACGCTCGCCGCGTTGCAGCAGGAGATCGCGGGCCGCTCGGCGAAGCCCCTGGCCGAGGCCTCTGTTGAAGAGATCGCCCGCCAGCTGCAGAGCCAGCTGAATGCACGGGCGAAGTCGCGCCTTGCCAAGGACAACATGGAGGCGGACCTGCGGGCCGAAGCCAAGGTCAAGGGCTACGAGGGCGAGAGCTGCCGCGAGTGCGGCAACTTCACGCTGGTCCGCAACGGCACCTGCCTCAAGTGCGACACCTGCGGCGGCACCAGCGGGTGCAGTTGATCGGGTGCGGGCGGGGGCAACATCACCCCCGCGCGTGCTTGGCGCTCGACCGAGCCGGGGCTATGGGGCTCGCGTCCAGGTTTCCTCCTCGCACGTCCATCTGCTCTCGAACAGTTTGCAGCCCTTCACCAGCAGCTTCTCGGTGCCTTCGAGAGAGACGTAGGCATCGGCGCGCACGTCCAGATAGACGCTGTAGACACCCCCGGTCCACCGAGGCTCGGTGCTTGTCGGTGGCCGGAGGCATAAGACAGGCTTGTTCAGAACTTCCGAGGCCTTCTTACCCTCCTTGATGAGCTCGGCCTTTCCGGCTTCGGTGATGGATGCGACGCGCGCACAGAGCAGCGGGGCGTTCGACTTTGCTTTCTTGCACATCCATTCGAGGAGCTCGGCATCCGAGATCGGTCGCGTCTCGGAGCATCTGTAGATCTCGACGTGGCCGTTCCCGCTCTCGTCGAGCCATCTTCCTGTCGGGTCGGCTGCGCGCGCTAGATCAGCCTGTGCAGCGATCCACGCTGCGGCAATCGCAACAACGAGCTTTCGCATGCTCAACCTCCACTCTGTCCTCCCCCGGAAGGTGGGCGGAAATTTCCTTCGAGCCGAGTACATTCTTGCACCAATACTTCAGATGTCCTCCTTTCGGCATCCTAATATTGATCGGAAAATTCTCCATGGGGCCGTCTATATGGGTGCCGACATAGTCGTCCGACCGGAAGATGTTCAGCCATTTCACGCGAGGGTCCAGCGCGAGATCCATCAGCGCAGTTTTTGCCAGCGGGCCGTAGTCGTGTGGGAAGTAGTGCTGATAGATATGCGTGAGCGGTGAGCCGAAACTCAGGATCGTCATGCTGGCGACCCGGCTTTCAAGAGTGCTGCCGTCGGGAAACTTCCGCCTCCACATGCCGTTCGCCAAGGCATCCACGGCGATCACCGATCCTTGGCTGTGGGCGATGATCAGGAGGTGCGGACGATCGCTGTCTCGGGTGAGGTCATCGATATCTTGGTAGAAACGAGTGCTGATGCTCTTGCGGATCGGAAAGTCTTTCTTCGGCTCCAAAAAGTGGTTCACCACATCCATCGCGATGTCGAGGCCTGCCCGCAGCTGTTTGCGCCTCAGAAACAGTAGAACAACCGCGAGCGCAACGAGCGGACTGATGACGGCGAGTGGTATGTGGTAGTCGCGTAAACTGTCATAGTAGCCAAGAAGCTCATCGTGAAAAAGGAACGTCAGAGCAAATACCGTCGTCGCGACTATCACTGTCGCCTGGAATATTTCGGAGACAATGAGCCGAGAAACCACCACCTCCGTGATGTTCGTCGGTCTTAGGAAGGCTCCAGGCGGCAGCTTCCGCTTGAGGTATGCGACCCCGCCGCCAATGCCGACGACGATGATCCAGATGCCGAATCCCACCTCGTACCAGTAACCTGCAAAGTTCGCACGGTCTCGTCCGTCGACAAGCCGCATGACCAGATCGATAACTTCGAAAAGGATCGCAGCGGCAACAATGAATATCATGCAGAGGGTGGCGACAAATCGCATGGTGCCGTCGCGATTGTGGTTGGAATATCGTGAGGGGCGACCTCCGGCGAACTTCAGGGTAGCGCGTCAGGCGGCGAGGTCAATGGGCTGAGCGAGATGCTCATCGAGCGTGTGCCAGCCATCGA
>Ga0247727_10007469_pt1 | contig 20804 bp, 47 predicted proteins | sample WisWelCaveWW1625_FD_202498 | JGI IMG/M metagenome (GOLD analysis project Ga0247727, IMG submission 202498) | Biofilm microbial communities from Wishing Well Cave, Virginia, United States - WW16-25 | ecosystem: Environmental > Aquatic > Deep subsurface > Groundwater > Cave microbial mat | place... | reverse complement strand
TTCTCGCGCTTGTACCGCTCGAAGGAGCGGTCCATCTGCTCGTAGGACGTGCGGATCTGGCTGTTCATGAACGGCCCATGGAGCGGCCACGGGAGAAGCGCGGCCAGAAGCCCCGAGGCGCACTCGCTCCAGCGCGGGATGCCGGCCGGAAACGGCGTCAGCTCCCACAGCCACGTGCGCCAAGCCTCGTCACCATGGAAGAGGCCGAGCAAGTTGGCGACGACCCACACCGCCCATCGACGGGCCTTCTCGTCAAGCGTCAGTTTCATGATTTGTCCTGTCTGCTAGAAATGATGAGCCACGGCGCGCTGCCCAGTCGCGCAGGGCACTCCGGGTCTCACGGAGCTGCTGATCTTCTGCCGCCCTCTTTGGATCTCAGAGCCTTAACGCCTTGCGTCGGAGCGGCTTACCCCTTGCGTGGCCCGTCAATGTTAAGTCTGCCCGCAGAACGGGCAGATGCTCGTCGCCGTCGGCGCGATGTGCGGCACCGAGGCGTAGATCGGCTCCGAGAAGTACCAGCCGATGAAGATGAGGTGCGTCATGGCTTCTCTTTGGCCACGCGTTCGATGGCCAGCATCCCGATGTCGTCGAAGTTCCACTCGTCGATCGCTGCCACGCCAAGGATCTCTTCCATGTCCTTTCGCGTCAGGAGAACCCTCTTGATGGGCGTCTTGAGCACCTTCTTGAGCGCCCTAGCGACATCGCTGGCCGAGAAGTAGGCGTTCGACGCGCCCTTGTCTCTGTCGTCATGGTAGACCGTCACACCGTCGAGGATGACCGATGTGGCCTCGGTTTCGAAGTCGGCAAGGATCAATTTGTGCTTCATGATCTTCCTCATGTCTTGGGTATGACTGGGCGGATCTCGCTCTCATCGACCTCGTAGTCGGGCACGGCCACGCCTCCGAAGATCTGCGCGTAGCCGAGGGCCGAGTCGTACGCCATCCGGATGGAGATCGCGCCGTCCTTGTACCGCACCCGCCACGGGCCCAACCACTTCCAAAACCACCGCTTCAACCACCTCTGCATGTTCTTCTCCTAGCGCGTCTTTCCGATCTCGACCTGCAGCACCTTTTCGCTGTAAAGGGGATTCAACGAGTAGAACGAGACCTCGCAGCCATGCTTATTGGCGACCTCCATGAGGAGCGCCATGTCCCTCGCGCCGACCATCGCGGTATGCATGGAAGCGATCACCTTTTCCCCGAACCAGCGGAACATCCACGGCCAGCGCAGACCCCTCGCGTGCAGCTCATTGAGCGCGGGACCAAGGACGTCCAGCGCCTCCGAATCCGAATAGCTCATCCTTCCCTCCGCTACTTGGCGAATCGGGCCACGGCCCAGTCGGTGACTTCTGCCTCGGTCTTGAAGAGATGATCCGGCTGATGAGTGAAGTAATCCGGGTCCGATCCCGGATCGGAGGCCCCGAACATCTGGTAATTGTGGTTCCACTGGACGACAAGTATGCGGCCTTTCCAGTGGACGTTCATCCACCGGATGCCGTACTGACCGACAGGCTCGTCGATGTGGAACTCGACGCCGGCAAGCTTCTCCCCGAGCAGCTTCTTCAACGGTCCGAAGATATCCATGAGGTTCTCCTACGGCGGGATGTATATTCTTATACATGGTACGGCTCGCCACGGCGTCGCCATACGTCCTTGAGTACCAGCCACGCCGGCTGATCCATACGACGGCGGGAATCCCGGTCGCTTGGGTGGATCAGATCCTATGGATCGCCCCCGGTTACGGGATCTACCCCATTGGAGCCGGAGTCTCCGGAATGGCGGCGGCCATTCCGGAGACTCCGGTCCATCCGCGCATGGCCATCACCGACGGCGCGAGCGTCATCGCTGTCGTTGAAGGCGTCGGTCAGGTCTTCCCGGGCTATCTCGTGCGCCCGGTGACGGCGACTGAAGCCGCGCTGACGAGCGACCGGTAGCTAGTCCGACAGCTCGTCGATGATCTGCCGGATCCGGTGGCTCCATCCCCAGCTGACCATCGCGCCGGCGATCGAGTCGCAGAGCTCCTGAAGGCGCTTCAAGGCCTCGTACACCCCGATCTTCCGCTTGGCGAGCATCCGCTGGATCCTCTCGAGCGACTTGGCGATGCCCCGGCCGACCTGCTCCTTGAACTTCTGGGCGTTCGCCTGCTCGAACGCCTCCGAGCCATAGGGCGACCATTCCTGCCTCTTGGAGGGCTCCTCGAGCCCGCCGCCGGGCTCGTCCTTCCATGTCGAGTTCTCGAAGAGGTTCCAGTGGTTGTTCTCGGCCTCCGCCTCCTTCTTGACGATGGAGTCGAACTCCGCATCCTTGGCCCGGCGGATCTCGTCGATCAGCATCTCCAACTTCCCCTTGAAATCCCATTCGGGACTCGCGGGCTTCAGCCGGGCGTTGGATACCGCCCCGCCCAGCATGTCGATGAAATCGAAGACCCAGTCCCGGTCGATCTGCATCTGTCCTCCTGTTTCAAGTCCCCTGTACTACTATGCCCACCGTCGCACCCACTTGGTGTGGCCGAAATTCCTCCTTTCGATTAATGGCAAAGATCACGCCTTGAAACTGATCTCCAGTTCCTTGGGTTCGCCAAGCGCATTGCGCCAGCAGATGACGTTGATGAGCTGGTCCAGCCGCTTGCCGGACTTCTTGATCTGGTTGGCCGTATCAAAGGCAACCATCATCCTCAGGCGCTCCGCCGGGTCCTTGACCTCCGCCTCGAGCATCTCGCCGAAGGTCCGGCCCACCTTCGGGGGATCCATCAAGGAGAGGATCTTCTCGAGCGTCTCCACCAACTGGACTTGGTTGAGCTGGCAGGCCATCTCGCGCAACTTGCCCATGATCTTCCCCTAGTACGCCTTGTGTTTGGGCACGGAATAGTGGATGCAGCCATAATCATCGCACTCCCTGTTCTTCCGTTCGAAACGCTGGCCGCAGACACGGCATCGTACGAATTTGACTTTCCGACGCTCCGGCGGCGTGATCCGGTTCTCGTGGTTGTAGGTAAACCCAAGCTTCTCGTCCCCGCCCGGACACCAATCTCTCTTCTTTCTTGCCATGGGACCACCCTTAAATGGCGTCATGACGCCGGTTTGTCGGGGTTCTTTCGACGGGTCACCTGTGCTCCGAATTCGGCCCGAACTTTTCCTTGTCAGGCATGGCACGGTGGACAGACCACGCCTCATCGAACCCGAGGCGGCGGGCAATCTCTATCGCCCCCTCGGTATCGTCCGCAAAGACGTAGACGTGTACGGCGGCAACGCCATCTGACCGCTCGCGCTTCGGCGCAAAGACAACGCGATACCGAATGCCGTTCTCACTCATTTGACTTGCGAAACCTCCGATGTTGGCGCGCTCGACGGGTCAATGAACCACTTGAGCCGCGTGAGAAGCTCGAACTTCGCATGCCATGCTCCGCGAGCCGCCATCTTGTGACGATCCTTGACCTTCATCAATGGCTCGCCGCCGAACTTCTCCAGTTCGTCGTGGGCCTCTTGCTGTAGGCGCAGAACTTCGTTGAAGCACCGCTCGCGCTCGGCCATGAGCGCCTCCCGGACTGCGTCCGCAAGCGGCTTCGTTCTCTTGGCGAATTCCGTCTCGCTGTCATTGCAGATAGGACATTGGCCGCACCGGCAGTCGGGCATCCATGTGAACTTCTTGGCGATCTCTTCCGGCGTCATCATCGTCTACCTCTTCCAGACTTCCTGCGCGCCGCTTCCTTGTCCGTGATCGGCTTCATCTCTTCGTCACAGTGACGGGGCTTGACGAACGGGAAGCGGAACTCATGACTGGGATTCCGGTCCACGAGTCCGCATAGGCGGCATAGCCAGTAGCGGTTCGACGGGGCCAGCCATGATCTTGACCGGTATGGCTCGTTGTCGTTCTTGAGCTTCATTCATCGTCCTCGTCTTTTCGCTTCCTTCCGCCGGTCTTCCAGCTGATGAGCGCCGGGATCAAGAACGCCCAGAGGCAGTTCGCGTTGTGGGTGAGATACAGTCCCGTGCAGACCGTAGCACTGACGGACATCCATACCATGCCGACTCCAATCCACATGTGTCGCCTACCTCTTCTGCACGATCACGATGATCCGCAGATCGCCGGCGAGAGGCTCGCGGCAGCCCTCGTCCACGATCTGTACGTCATGACCTGCGAAGTTCACCCTGACCCAGTTGCCGTACTTCTCCCAAGCAGGGTCCGCCTTGACGTCCTTCACGAAGATCAGGTTCGTCTTGTCGAGCATCAGGGTCGGAAGATCCTGCGCAAACCGCGCAAGGTTCGACATCTGGATCTTCGCTTCATCGACGGCCCTTTGCGCTTTCTTGATCGTCTCGTCGAGCTGCGCCTTCGCGGTCGCCACGATCCTTTCGAATTGCTCGTTCATGTGTCACCTTTCCTCAGTTACACGTACAGTGTCCTGCGGTATCGCTTGACCGCGCAGAGAGCCTCCCACATCACCCGCGCCGTAGACGGGTAGCCGCAGAGTCTCACCCAGCGCACCATGACCCTCGCGGATTCGTGATCGTCTGCAAGCAGCGCAGCAACCTTCAACCGACGCGCGCCACCCCATCCGTCAACGAGCCTCCGCGCCGTGTTCTTCATCCCACTGTCGATTCCCATTCGTTCACCCTCAGTTCTGCGGCCCGCGTTCTACCTCATCCACGACTCACAGGCCAATCGCCTCTCTTGCGATGTGGCGAACCTCGCCGTCAGATTCGTTGACAATCCTTCGGAGTACGAGCCTGAGTCGGACGATTTCGGACGCCATGTCGGGCACGTCGTTACGTGCGGCGGCAATGAAGTCGGCATCGTCACTGAGAAATCGAGCCGTCTCGTACTCTTCCGGCTTGAACCCGAACGCGAGAAGAGCGTGAGGATTCCACGGACGCACGAGACCATCCACTCGCGCCGCTGCCACCACTACGGCAGCCGGGATATAGTTTGTCTTGATGTACTGGTTGCCATCCGCCATGGCACGCCACGGAGCAGGGGACGCTTTCTTCGCGCGTTCGCTGATCTCCGCGAGTCTCTCAGGGTCAATCATTTACGTTTCCTCCAACTACCGTTCTGCGAGTTTCGCGAACATCTCCGCGTCCTTCACCGGCAGTGCCACGCCACGATCGATGGCCCGCTTCTTCACCAGTGCCACCGCGATCTGCATATCGCCATCAGCCGCCCCCATGCAGGCGAGACAAACGTCGCCAACCACCATGAGGCCGAAGCTGGGGAGCCAGCAGTTAAAGTCCAGCTCGGCGGGCTTCCCGCACAGCTCACAGTTCTTCATGTACCTTTCCTTAGCTAGGGCAGGCTCTCAACGCCAATGGTGTAGAAATCGAACGGACGCCACTTGTGCCCGCACGACTCGCAGAGGTGCGTCCGGTGCGCCTTGGCTGGCGTAGCCCATTCGGCCTTGTCGATGTGCTGATTCTGGCACGCCGGACAGTAGAGCAGCTTCCGAACGGGCCCGGGGATTGCGCACTCGGCCACTTCCTCGGTCGGCTTAATGGCGAGGCTCGACTGCATGTCGGGTTCTCCGGGCGGATGGACGATCATGTCGCCCATCGGGCCGACACGGGAGAACTCGACAATCTTGCCGTCCTTGAGATGGTACTGTCTTCCGACCTTCATGTCGCGGGCCAGCATCATGTCCCCCTCTTCACCTTCTTGGCCTTCTTGGCCGTCTTCGCCACCTTCTTGCAAATGGCCATGTGGCCCTTCGTCGCGGCTTTCGCGTCGTTGTAGCAGCCGTACTCGATCTCCGAGCTCTTGATGGTCGGCAGTCCGCAGCCGCAGCGCTTTCCCGTGCACGGCTTGCCAGCCTTGAATGACATCGTCTCGTACCTGCGTCCGGGGCCAATCTCTTCGCCGTGTGGGTTCTTCGCCAGCCATTCGGCTTCCGCCACTTCATGTCCTCCGCTATGGCGGGGATGCACATACTGCCCGATGGTGGAGACAAGCATGTTGCCGATCAGCGTCGTCAGGTGGAACCGGCACCATTGTCCGCAGATGAAATGCCCCGCCGTGCCGATCCACTTCCAGTCCTTTTCGGGGATCATGACACTCCTTCCTCCTCATGCGTGCAGCCGTACTCGTCGCAGCCGGCCAGCGCGACCATCGCCCCGTGCGCCCTGACGACGAGGTCAGGATCAGTCACGTAGAGCAAAGCCAGCTGGCAGGCCGTTCCGAACGTGTTCCCGCTATGGTCCCTGTAGGCGAGGTTCGGCACGAGCGACTGCTGCAGCTTCGCGCTCATCTTGAGAAACGATCTCACCTCGGCGGCGCTTTTGAGGTACTTCGTGATCTTGACCGCCTCCTTGCAGCAGAAGAGCTCGTAGGGCTCGAACTTCCAGCGGAAGTCCTTGTTGCCCTTGCGGAACCGGTCGATCCGGCGCTTGAAGGCATCCGGCAGCTGGTTGTAGGCCCGGTCGAGCTTCTTCTTGTCCCGGGAGAAGTCCTCTTTCTTGGTGCGGTTCATCCGGCCCACCTGCGCCTTGTGCAGCCGTTCCTCTTCCTCAGGCGTGTGGTACCAGATCTCCACCCCGTCGATGTCGATGCCGCGCACGGTGAAACCGATGCCCCTGCCCCAGTAGCGCATCGTCATTCCCGGCTTCGGCTCGATGGAGGCCTTGCCGATCCAAAGGCTCCACCCTTCCTCGTTCTTGATCTCCCAGCCGTCCTTGGCGTTGCCGGTCACTTCCGTAACCGTGTGATCGTGATACTCGAGATCTTCCGCCTTCTCGGCATGCGTGCCCATGGTTCCTTCTCCAGATCAACAAACCGGCTTGTGCTTCAGCTTCACCGGGGCCTTGTCGGGATTGCCGACGTAAACGATCTTCGAGCCTCTCACGACGAGCGTGACATCGAAGTTGTACTTGTCCCCGAATCCAAGGCGGTAATCGTCGAGGAACATCCAGAGGACCGCCTTCACCTCTTCACATGTCTTCGAGGGCTCCTCGTGCCTCTGGCGGCAGATGCAGCACGCCGCCTGCTTCTTGAATTCAAGGTCGAACATCCGCCCTCCTTTTCCTGACGATCTGCCAGACCGTGTTGGACGAGACTTCAAACTGCGCTGCGAGCCCCTTCTGGGTGATGCCGCCGGCGGCATAAAGCCGGCGGATCTCGTCGATCTCCTTCGGGCCCAGCCGGTGGTAGAGCTTCTTCCGGACGGCTTCGAGCTCATCTTTGTACTTGCCGTAGGTGATCTTCCACGTGACTCCGTTGACGATCTCGCGGACGCCGGATTCGGTGAACCGGAAGAGCCTAGCAATGGCCTTCACCCGGTGCTGGCCGGCCGCGAAAAGCCGGCGGATCTCGTCCACCTTGTCCTCGGTCATCCGGGCATGGCCATTCTGCTCGCCGGAGGGCTGGGTCCCCAGCCGCCGGCGGTTATTGGCGCTTGCAAGCGCGTCCCCGGCGAAGAGATGCTTCGGATTCACGCACAGCTTCTCGCCGCACTTGTGCAGGACCTGCTGGCCGTCCGGGATCTCCCGGGTTCTCTGGTAGCTGTAGCGGTGCACGAGAATCGTCTTGTTTCTGCCCCCGTAGCCCAGCAGGCCGTAGCCTCGGCTATTGACGGGGCCCTTCCAGAGCCAGCAGCCGTTGGGGGCGTTCTTCTTGACCCTGCCGAAGAAGCGCTCATCGGGTGTCATCATGGCAGCTTCCTCTCGGCCACGCAGATCGTGTCGTAGTGGCAGGTGCCGTGGCAGACGAGCAGTATTTCCAAAAACTCAAAGTCATGGACCTTGCCCATGCCAAGACTCGACCAGCCGAAGGAAAGGACGATTCCCCCGGGCCTCAGGAGCCTGCGGATGATCGTCCTCTCCTTTTTCCATGAAGCCATGCGGCCGGCGTCCCACTGCTCCATCTTGAGGCCGACGCTTTCATAGCAGTCCTTGATCTGCCGGGGCGAGTAGGGCGGGTCGAAGATGACGACGTCCGCGCGGACCTTCTCCTGCTCCATGAACATGAGGAATGTCAGGGCGTCCAGATGGTAATCCGACGGCTTGTCGCGGTTCATGTCGTTGGTGATCGTGCCGATCTTGCAGTCGCCTGCAAACGGGTCGAGGATCACCTTTGCCCGCCTCGTGTAGCGCGTGACGAAATCGCGGATGGGCGGGATCGAACAGGTGTCCTTGGACGCACCGGCGCAAACGCGGTTCATGATGATGGGCCTAGGCGGAACCTCGACCCTTGCCTTTCGGCGCATGATCTTCTCTCCCCCAAAATTGTCTCCGGTCAACTCTCCATTGAAATCCGGGCTCTTCATGGCATAGAATCGCTGTCGGGAACAGATATGCCGATCAATGCGATCCGGGTCCATTCGATCTACGGAGAGATGGATCTCCCGGACACGAGCCCTCAAGTCGTCCCTTTGATCGTCGACGGAGAGACCCTCTCGGAAGTCCCCGTTCCGGAGGGCAGGCTCATCATCAGCGACGCCTTCTTCAACCGTGGATTCATCTACTGGTCGATCGAAGTGAACCGTGGGCGCGGCTATAGCCCCTTGGCAACCTTCGGATTCGTGCTTTCGACCCCCATCCACACGGAGGTCAAGAACTTCTCGACGGGCATCGTCATCGAAGGCGGCCCCGGCGTCTTCTTCCGCGTCCGGGCGACGGCGGTGGGCGCTACGCCCATTCCGGAAGCCAACCTGACGCTCAGGGCTTATACGGAGTCCTAACATGGGCAGCGCCAAGACTCCCTGCGTATTGACCTTCGGCGTGGCGGCGACGACCGACTCGACCGAGCAGGTGATCCCCATCTCCAAGGACGGCGAGCCCGCCCTGCCCGCCATTCCGGTGCCTCCGGGGACGACGCTGGTCCTGAGCGACATCGACGTGTCCTCCGGCGGCGGCATCGGCATCTTCAAGTTCCAGCAGGACAACGGCTCCGGCTTCTTCACGATCCTGCGGCTGGAGCTCACCGGCGTCGGGCTGGCCACATGGCTCAAGGTCAACCCCCGAGTCGCATGGATGATCAACGGGAATGACGGAACCGTTTCATTCCGCGTGCTCGTGACGACTCCGGCAGGCGCGCTGCCCGTCGCCTGCGTGATGAACGGCTACTGCGAGTAGCTCACTTCGCGGACCGCATCTCGCCGAAGGTGCGCCAGAATCCGATGCCGGCGAGAGTCGCCGCCGCGCTATAGCCGGCCGCTTTCAGGAAGTTCATGCCCGCCGGCACTAGGAAAAGCGTCCCCACGAAGCTGAGCGCAGCCGCGATGTGGAAGGGAATGCCGGCTTCAAGCGCGTTTCCAAGCCGCATCCGCTCATCCTGAACCAGCTGGCGGATGAAGGGTTCGGAATCCTTGACGATCTTCGCGGACATCTCCGCTTTCAGGGCGGCCGTGTCGATGCTTGGAAGCGATGGCAATGAAGGCGCGGCTGGCGCTGGAGATGGTGCTGGAGCCTGCGCGGGGCCTGCCGGGGCTGCCTGTGCCGGGGCCTTGGTCGAGACCTTGGAAAGGACCGAGTAAGCGCCGAAGCCCAATAGCGCCGTCGAAGCCGCGTAGCCGACCGCCTTCCCGATCCGGAGGCCCGGCGGCAGGAGGAACATCGTCCCGATGGCCGTAAAGGCACCACCGACGAAGAATGGCAGGCCTTGCAACGCGGCGTCGGCCAGCCGGTTGCGCTCCTCGTTGACGAGGTTTCGCGTGACCGGGGCCGCTTCGTTGACGATCTTCTTGGCCAGATCGTCCGTGAGGGACGTGGTCAGGCTCGCCGTCAGCCGCGTGGCTCCGCCGGTGATGCTCTCGATGAGCTTGTCCAGCGGGAAGGTTTCCTGCGCGAGCACATTCCGCCCCTCTAGTGACCGCTACTTCTTCTTCCGGATGAAGTAGATGGCAACGACGGCGGCGGTCGCGATCACTCCTCCGCCGATCAGGATGGTCGTCAGCGCACCCGTGGCCTGCGAGGCGATCGCACCGCCTGCCGCAGCGCCGGCCGCCGTCGTCCGTCCTGCAGCCGCCTCAGCTTCCTTGATGGTTTCGCCCGCAGCGGCCTTGGCCTTGGCGATCAGCTCCTCGGCCCTCTTGGCGGCATACCAGACGGTTGCAATGAGCCCGGCGACGGCGACGATGGCCACTGCCGCGACTACGGCGACGACCGCTTCAAGTGTGACATATTTCCCATGCTGCTCTTGGGCGATGTTGTCGATGGAGACGCCGCCGATCGAGTTGAAGAAGCTCCGGATCCGGCTCAGATTCGCCTCCGTCTCGGCGACCGCCTGCTCGAGCGCGGCGCTCGAAACGCCCCGCGCCTGCAGGCGCTTCAGGTCGTTCTTCGACTGATAGTGCCGGTTGACCGCGTCGTGATACTGCTGGAGCAGCGGACCGGAATGCTCCATCGTCCAGCGGATGTAGCCGTCGTTGGCTTCCTTGACTCCCGTCCAAAAGTCCGTCAGAAAGAGCTCGGCGCGGTCGGCCAGCTGGCGGGCGACTGACGGGGCATTGTCCTGCATTGCGCGGGCCAAGCGGAACACATCGCCCCAAAGTGCGGCCAGCCGCTGCTCGGCCTCGGGGTTCCCCGTCTTCCCCCGGATCCACCGCTCGAGTCCGTTGAGCTCGCTGCCGGCCATGCTGATGGCGTCATTGACGCGGGTGGTCCAATCGGCGGGGCGGGCGTGTCCTAGATAATCGAGCTCGCTCTGCGCGGCGCGGAAGCTCCTCATGTAGTCCTGAAGGGCCGCTGTCTGGGCGTCCGGCGCTTGACCAAGCCGTGCGTCCGCAAGAACGCGCATGGCCATGTTATCGCATGGCTGGCGGCTTAAATCCAGTACCTGTTGCGCGTCCACGGATGATCCCACGGCAGACGGGCGTTTCGCACCGGCAGGCCATCTGCCATGAAGGATCGTAGATCTCGGCGTAGTCGAACGTAACCTCCTCGCCCTTGTCGATGTCCCGGAGCGCCACGAGATAAATCGCCGGCCGTTCGATACGCACCGAGCAATTGGGCTGGCAGGAATGATTGATGTAGGCGTCGGGATGCTTCGATCCAATGGGGCCGGTGTAGACGCCCGGCCCAATCTGGATCCACTGGTCCTCGTCTCGAATTCTTGGCGGATTCTCGAAGAGCGGGTGCTTGGACCAGTCGACGACGATCTCCCCGCGCTTGACACCAGACGTGATGAAGGCCCCGAGTCCGATCTGACTCGGCTTCACTTCAAGCCGAGGCATGCTTCAGCTCCATCTTGGCCTTGCGCCGCTCCCAGCGCCTCAATTTCGGTTTCCACTTGCGGGGCGGTCCCTTGGTGCAGCAAGGGCACGCTGCTCCGCCGATGCCGGGCCGGTACTTCACGCAGTAGGTTGGTCTCATAACCTCTTCCATTTGAGATTGATTCAAAGTCGTCTGGCCATGTATGCTAACCGGGACTAGAGGAGGCGACGAACTTTCATGCTAGTACCCACCCATCTCGGTTTTGATGACGTGGAAGATCTTGCTCAGGCGACGTCGACCAAGCCGCCGACATACGAGGAGCTGGAGAACCGTTACAGAACCGCCAAGCCCCTCGACGACGGCACTCCCGAGCAGATCCTCAATGGTCTGCTCAACAACCAGAAAGAGATTCGCACATCCATTCAGGCCTATCCGCAGGATGCCCCCAAGTTCCGGACCTTCCTCTTCACGAACTCGCGCATTGCGGCACACATCTACAGCTCCCTCACGCCCGATTCCAAAAAGACATTGAGGGCGCTGGTCAAGGAGATCACCGACCATACCCCGGACCTCCGGGAATCGCTCAAAAAGGAACACTTCCGGTTCGATGATAAGGTCCGCCACTTTACGCTGCCGAAGAACACCTTCAATCACGGACTCCATCTCGGTCAGCAGAAAAAGGCTATGGGGTTCACGGCGGAGGAAGAAGCCGCCAGACAGAACATCGTCGACCAGCTCAAGGATCGGGCCAAGATGGAAGGCCGTGTCCTGACGCAGGACGAGATCCGCGAGATCTTGGATGCGAGAAAGCCCGTCCCCGCCCGGCACATCCAGAAGCTGAAGGAACCGCCCAAGGCGACTCCGGCTGTCCCGACGCCCGGAACGCCGGGCGCGGTGAAGGCAGTCCCCGGCAAGCCGCTCAAAGGATTCAACGGATTGGGATGGCTCGGTCAGGTCTCTCAGGCGGACGCCTTTACCGCCAATGCCGAGAACGCTTTCCGCACGGGAGACGTCAACACCCGGGTGGACATCCTCGACAAAGTCGCCGATGTCCGTAGCGCCCTCGACGCCGTCGAAGCAGGGACGCTTGCTCCAGACAAGGTGCTCGAGGCATCTTCAGGCGAAAGCCAGTTCCCCGTCATCCCCGTCGTCATCGTGGGAGCGGGCGTGCTGGGCCTCTTGGCCTACCTCTTCCTCAAGAAATAGGCCAATCGTTACCGGGTCCACTTCCGATGCCGGCTTGTGAAGTCCGCCGGATCATAGGTGCCCGCCGAGCGGCGGATCGCCCGGACGGAGGCGATTGCATCGGCTTTAGACACCCGTTCGAGCGGGTCCAAGAGCCGCCGAGCGGCACGAATGCACTCCTCTTGGCCGCAGAGGAAGTGCCCTTCCTTGGCGTTCTCCCGCTTGCACACGACGCACTTGACGGGTTCCATGGCTAGAGCTCCACGAGCATCCGGTGAGGACCGTACTTGACCTCGATCTGGGAGGCTTTCGCGATGAGCGGCGGAATGGAGAAGTCGGGAGCACCCTCGACGTCGGCCCCACTTTCCGAGTCCGCCGGGGGCTCTTCGGTCAGCGTGACGTGCGGGCTGAAGGGGAACGGATCCTTGATCGTGATGCTTGCCGACCGCAGGAGCTGGCGTATCCGCTCACGAGCCGTCTTGAGGGCGTCGGTGGGCTCGACCTTTGCGACAAGGTACTGGCCCTTGCTCGTCCCATGGAGCACGAACTTGCCGTTGAAGGAGATCTCGAGCGGTCCCGATTCCTCGGCGAACGCGAAGGCGCTGGTGATCACAAGCGCCGCCTCGGAGCCGGATAGATCGCGCCCGACGAATTGGAGCGTCAGGTGGTAGTCCTCCACGTCGACCTTCTTGCAGTCCCCACGGTCAGCAGCCCACTTCATCGCGGGATCGAGAAGCGGGACGAGATCGTATTGGCGCTTCGGGTCCCAGAGCTTGAGCATGATCGCACAGCCGCCCTTGTACTTTTTCATGGTTTCCCTCTCTTGGCCACCTCGGTCTGCTGCTTCTGCATGTGAGCTGGCTGCTGGAAGCCTTTGAGCGCCAGCGCGGTTATGGGATTCTCCGTCCATGCGGCCAAGCCCCAGCCCGGCTTGCCGTCCTTCGGCGGTGCCATGCCCTCGCCGACGCCGCCAAGCGACTTCATGATCTCCCACATCGACTGCAGCTCGGCGTCGCTCCGGAGCTCGACAACGGCCTTGTGGTCGTACTCGCGGTGCAGCACCTCGCCAGCCGACGGGAAGTCGCCATCCTTCGCGGGGATCAGGGCCACGACGTCATGGATGTTGAGCCCGTCGGCGCACGGGATGTTCAGGATCTTCGCCCTGCCGGGGCCGGCCAGCTCCGCCCACCCCGTCTCGCCCTTGTCGAACCGGATCTTGAACTCGGCCATGATTTCCTCCGAATCCCGTGTCCGATAATGACGATTTGCGGACTCTCACTCGGCCTGATCATTGAGCTTCGCAAGCTCGGTCTCGTGCTTGGCCACAAACGCGTCGAAGGATTCAACTTGTCCATGCCATGCGCGGCAGTCCTTGATGTGCTCCGCGTACTCTTCAAGAGTCCATGACACGGGCAGCTCGCCATCAAATGACGAGCACATTGCCTGAAGAAGGCCTGCGGCGATCGACATCTCGTCCGTCCAGCCGTCGGGGATCACAAACGAAAAAGTCATGCAGCCGCTCCTTAGGCTTTTACTGCTTGCAGCATGAGCACAGCGCCAAGCCGTCAAAGTCCGTCATATTGGCATCGACGATCCGGCCATTTCGGATCCAGAACCTCGTCGGCGACGAATCGTTGCCCTTGGTCTTGCTCTCTCGAACGAAGACGGGGCAATCGCTCTTCACATGCACGTAGCCGCTCATCTTCGCCCTGAAGAGCATGCATCCTTCGAGTTTCGCCTTGGCCGCCTTCTCCTGCTCTTCCGTCTTGGCCCCGCTATGGCTCGACCTTTCGAACTCATCACCAGTGTCGACGAGCGATTGACAACCGCCCAAAGCCACTACGCACATGAATCCAAGAATCGTACGGATCACAGTGTTCTCCTTTAAGGTTACTTGATGTCCCAGTTCCGATTGTCGGCTGACTCTGCCCTCATCCGCGCAGGCGCACGTCGAGCATCCTCGCCAGCTGGCGTCCCACATCATCCGCGAACGCCGCGCTCTCGAGGCCATCGCCGCCGCCTCCGAACGGATTCTTGTACACATCCTTGTGGCGGCCGCCCAAGCATGTCGCCTCGTTGCGGAGCCACGGCTCCGTGTGCTCCATGATGAGCTTGGCCGCCAAGACCTCCTCTTCCGGCGGGACGCTCCAGTCGTGGAAATGGATGACCGACTCATCGTCGATGTCGAAGCAGACGCGGCCGATCCTCTGGGCGATGTCCGAATGGCGGTGCGCGATGACGTACCGGTGCCCCGACAGATGGCCGTCGACGAGGATGGCCCGCTCGCGCGACCACTGCTCGTGCTGGAGGGGCGTCAGGAAGGAAAGAAGGACCTCGGAAGCCGGCCCGATGGCTCCCGGCATGCACTGCGGGCAGCTCGGAGTCGGCCGCTTGACGCTTGCCGCCTTCGCTTCTTCCTTCTTCGGATCCTCGGACTTCTTCGCCTTATCGACGGCCTTCTCGACGTCGGCAAGCGCTTCGGCGCTCGCGCCTTCGACGACTTCCATCGCGCCATGGGAGAACTTGACGGCCGTAAGCGTCCGGTCCTTCGGCCGGGCCAGAGCGATCAATTCCTTGGACGCTTCCGCGAGAGGCGCATCGATCGCGAGCTCCATGGACTTGCCGCTGTAGGGCTCTCCTTTTTCAGGCGCTTTTCCATGCCACCAGCGCTTCTTCACGGCAATGCCGAGAAAGGCTCCGACGACGATCAGCTCCTGCGGCGTCGGCTTCGTCAGAATGAGGTCCGATGTGAACATGACGCCCGGCCTTGCGACGAGCCGCATGTCACCGTTCCATGAGGGAAGATAGACCTTCACGACTAGACTCCTTTCTTCGCGACAGCCACCGGCATGGCCGGCGCACTGGCGGTGATTTCCTTCTTCCCGATCCCCAGCTTCCCTTCCAGCTCCTTGGCCACATCATGAAGCCCGGCTTCCCGCGCGGCGGCCAAGGCTTCCACCAGCTTCACGGGCGACTCGCTGCCGTTGGCGGCCTTCAGGCCCGCAACGATCTCGCGGATCGCCACCATGCCGAAGTTCTCGGCAGGCGGCGACGACGCCAGCGGCATATACCCCATCTGTCCCACATCACCCGAATCATCGCCGAGGACAGGATTGCCGAACGCACTAAATCTGGGCTTCATCAGACCCGCCAAGCTGGTCGGGCTGGCGTTCAAGGAAACGAGCAGGTCTCTTCCCGTCTTCGCGACACGCTCGATGCGGGCGAGGATCTCCGGCGTCAGGATACCCCCGCTTTTGGAATCGCCTTCGGAGGCGAGTTTCATGATCTCCGCCCGAAGCGCTTCGGTCAGCGGATGCTTGACGTTCTTCTCGTCCATGTTCTTTCTCCTAGATCATTCCAACGTCAGCGGCTCCACCCATACTTCCAGCTGCTCATCTTGCTTTCTCTGGGTCCTTCTCGATCGCAGCCTCCTCCAATGGCTCCAGTTTGCCAAGACGCCGCCCACAGAATGGGCAGTAGGCAATCACGATGCCAGCGTCACCTGACGACAGCTCCCAGAGGCTGTTATCTTCGCGCCGGTAGATCTCGGCAGGCTGGTTGCCGAAGCCGGAAATTCCAATCGCCCTGCCAATAGATTGCGGACACTGATGCGTGGTGCTCAGCTGTTTTTGCTTGCCCATGTCGTTCCCCTTCTGCTTGTGACTCTACTTGGCCTCAAGCTCCTCCACTCTCCTGCCCATCGCCGCGCTTCTCCCTTGCCGCGTTATAGGCATAAAGCGCCGCCGCGACCCGCTGCTGGATGACGATCGTGATCCCTTTGCTGTTGTCGTACATCTTCTGCAACGCCCCCGCCAGCCTGTCCGCCAGCTCCTTCTCGCGGCCATGGCTGAGGAGGAGTTCGCAGGTCCGCCTCTCGATGATCTCCTGCATTTTGCCGAAGGTAATCGGCGGCTTATCTGCAAGCGGCACTTTGACGGCCAGCTCCGCATTCGTCTCCTTGGCGTACTTCCACATCTCGTGATCGAGGTAGTGGTTCACCTCTTCCAGCTCCTTGATCTTCTCCTGCAGCTGGTCGCGCTCCATCTCCAGCCGGGTGATCATGCCCTGCGCCTTGTTGAGGTTCTTGGCGGCCACGTTGTGCTCTCCGCAGGACAACACCTGCACCGGGCCGTCGTACTCGCAGCCGCAAACTTCTTTCCGCGTCATGTGTTCTCCATCACTTGAGGCCCAGCATCTCCACCCAGACTTCCAGCTGGTCATCGAGGCGGCGGCTCTTCGTCTTGATCTTGAGGCCCCAGAACTTGAGCAGCCGGTTCAGCTTATGAAGCATCCCGGGATACTCCCACAGGCCAAATTCCTGCCGTTCCTCATAGGTCTCCCGGAACGTGATGCCGGGGAAGTATCGCTTCAGGAGCTTATCGACAACGCCATTGAGCCTGCTTGGGACGGCATCTTCGAACGCCCGCTTGAGCACGGGATGGCGCTTATAGAGCCCTTCCAGCTGAGCATGGTGCTTCGCCGACCAGCTCGGGTTTGTGTCGAAGGAAGTATATGGCCGGTTCCCTACAGAAGTGTCATGCCAATCGACACGGAGCTTCATGGACTTTTTCATGCGCTCTCGAAGGGTCATCTCAAACCGCCTTCTTCGCAGCCGACGTCGCGCTCAGGGCGTTTGACAGGGCGGCCATGGGCGTCAAGCCCGTCCCGCGATAGGAAGGGCCGTTCCGTGCGGCAAGCTCGACCATCCAATTGTCGTTGTGGAAGCACGTGAACTGGACCAGACCATTCGTGGGGAAGCCGCCCCCATGGGTCTTCGCGAATTCGACGGCTTCTTGAAACAGCTGCTCGAAGGACTGTGGTTCGTTCATCTTCAATCTCCTCAAACGATGAATGTTATGATGATGGGGATGCAAGCGAAGCCAATCCCGCTGCCTTACCGCGAGCTGCCGGGATTCTCCAAGCAGCTCCTTTCCGACCACTACCAGCTCTACCAAGGATACATCGACCGGCTGCACCAGCTCGAGCCGCTTGTTGCCGGAGCCTTGAAGCGGCAGGACCGCTGGGCGGTCGAGCGGCTCATGACCGCGTCCGGGTTCCTACTGAATGCGATCAGGCTGCACGAGCTCTACTTCGAGAACCTGACGCCGGGCGGCAAGGTAAGCCGTCCCCTCGAAAGCGCCCAGCCGATCCTCGTGAAGAAGGTGGAGCTCATGGCGCTGGGAGCGCATGGCTGGGTCATCTTGGGCGTGAACCTCGAGACCGGCAAGCTCGTCCTCTTCACGATGAAGGAACATTCCCAAGGCTACGTCGCATCGACATGGCCGGTCCTCGTGCTCGACTGCTACGAGCACGCCTACATGCGCGACTACGGGATCGACAAGATGGCCTACCTCAAGGCCTTCTTCAAGAACGTCGATTGGACGGTCGTCGGTGGCCGCTTGAAGACGGCGCTGCGGCTGCACGCCGCAACCTAACCAAGCCCCGGCGCTCATGCGCGCTACGCCTTACTACCGTTCTATCCGCTCTCAGCGCATCAATGACGTCTGCCCCCATTCCTTGCATGGTCCGACGTCCGCGAGCTTCAGCTCGCTCGTACATGCAGGGTCGTCGCACTTGCAGGCGATTACCCACACGAAGCATTGTGGGATACCGAACGACATCCCGTGCTCCTTTAGGTCGTGATCGGAACTCTTTCGGTAAAGGACACAATGCGCCTCACAGTACCCGAGGGAGCCCTCCATGATGAGGCGCTTCTCCTCAGCCGTGACCTCCTCGGGCGAAGCGTGGCTCCACGACACATCGATTGTGAGATTCTTAGTGGCGAACCGTCCGCACAGCCAGCCGTCCATGTCGTCTCTCCTCAGATTCATGCAGAAGGACCGTGACCCCGTGTGCCCTCTTTACCCGCCCGGCACGGGCGGCACCGCTCAGCACCGGCGGTACTTCTTGATCCGCGCGGTGGTTGGTCCAGCGAGTCGCGTGAACCGTCACCGGCACGCAACTCGTGGACACGGCGATAGGGGGAGGCGCTTCCCTTTCGGGACGCGATGGGGTGGCACTCCTCCAGCCTTTCACGGCCCGTCTGCATGAATCTCTAAGCGTCCGTCACTTGGCCGCCACGCACGAATCCGTGCCATTGGCATCCGCCGGTCAGGCAGATCGAGGACGAACCGGCCACAAGCGACAGGTCCTCGAAGCCGGTGCCAGTGAAGCTCCAGCGGCCGGGCTTGGGATTCGCATCGGGCGGAACCGCCGGCGTCCAGCAGATGATGACGTGCGTGCCCCGCGCGCCTCCGTTCGTCTTGAAGCACTTGGGGCAGAGGAACATGATGCCCGTGGCTTCCGCGATCGTTGGAACCTCGTGGTGGTACTCGCCGTCCGGCTTCTTCTCCCACCGAAGGAAGATGGGATCTAGTTCGGTCAGTTTCACGGCGAGACGAGCGCGTACCGCTTCATCATCGCGCCGAAGAGCTGCCTCGCTTCCTCGGCGGTCACCGCGCTCCATGAGCCGTCCCGGAACAGCTTGAGCTTCCCGGAGCGGATGTGGAGGCGGATCTTCCTCACATCGTCCCCGCCAAGCTCGACAGGTTTGTAGTCGATGGAGTCCACGACAAAATCAAACACGTCCATGCACAGCTTTGGGATCTTCGCCATCTTGCCTCCTACGAAAAATGGTGGACCCGGGCGGAATCGAACCGCCGTCTCGCGGCAGGCTTCAAGGGCGTCTACGCGCGTATCCGCGACCTCTTGACGGTTTAAGTCTCCCGGGATTGAGATCTTGCGGCATTCCTACCCCCGGGGCTGACTGAAGCTTGTTGTCTCGCGACGGGATGAAGCTCCTCACATCCCATCGCCATCCGATGTATTAACGTCCAACTCACCGCGCTATCGGCGTCGCGCGGGCGGACGGAAGCGGCTTACGCCGCCATCGCAAAGGGAGTTTCAGCAGTTAATGCTGTGACCGGCTTGTCCCAGCCATTACCGTCTTTCTTTGAGGTAGTCTGCTGCCCTGCGCAGAAGTTTCGGATCATCTCCAAACCACCCGAGTCCGCGATTACATTTTCCGCACAGCAACCCACGGACACGGCCGGTCTCGTGATCATGATCCACTGCAAGCTTGGCCTTCAAGCCAAGGCAGCTGATATGGCCAAAGTCTTTCCTGCAAATCGCGCATTTGCCCTTCTGCTTGATGAGCAATGCTCGATACTGCTGCATAGAGACTCCATGCTTTTGGATCTGATAGGCATGGAGCTTCTCTCGCGTACAATCGCGGCACAAGTAACTGCCATCATGTAGCAACTGTGGGAAATCTTCGACCGGACGTTCGAGTCTACAGCCATTACACTTGGCTCGCCCGTCCTTAACTTTCGTCAGCCGCCGTTCGTATAGTCCAGCCTGCCTCAGAACCCGCTGTACTACGCTTCGACGACAACCAACCGCCTTGGCGATCTCTCTAAAACTCTTCCCTTTGAGTCGCATCTTGACGATCAGTTGCTCCATGACCTACCTCATAGAAAGACGGTAACAGCCAGCGTGGCCAACCGGTCAACCACGGCGCGCTGCTTGCTCGCTTCCTGTCGCGATCGAAACCTGTTCGGGCCCATTGGAAAAGAACACCGGACCGCGTTACGCTCTAGTGGAGTATAGCTCAGGCTCACCGTCCCGTCAGCACTTGCTCGACCAATGTGTTGTTGGTGAGACGGACGACACGGCGACGCCCCGGATCATCCGCGCTGTCGCACATCGCGTTGATCGCCGTCTCCACAGCGTTTCCGGCGCTGTATTCCTCCCCGATCCAGAACCATGACGAGTCCTTGACCGGGACTCCGTTCGAATCCACCCTCATGAACTCGACGACCCACTTGTACATTTGAACAGCCTCGTTCATGGCGTTCTCCTAGGGGTGGAAGTAGTTATCGGGCTCACAGGGACCCTTGTATTCCCGCCGGCAGAGGATGCAGAAGCGGGTGTCCGTGCCGTCGCGATGACAGCTGTGAACCGTGTAGCACTGATGGGCGCAGGGCTTCCCATCCTGCTTCTTGGCCTCCTCCTTAGCTTTCTTATGCATGGCTTCTCCAGCAGTGAGACACATGGCAGCGACACTGCATGCAGTAGGAGTCAATTGCCGGCCGCCGGCTCCGCCACTCAGCCATCTCATCGGTGTAGAAGCCGAAGAGTTCAAATCCCGTAACGACAGCGACGAGTAGCAGGTTCCCCATGGCCATGACCAAGAACTGCCCGCTGATTGCCGCGCAGCTGACGCAGAGGCCGAAAGTAATGCCGCAGCGGAAGAGGCGCATGAGCCTCGATTTGTTCATAGCTTCGTCCTCTCGATCTCGTCCTTGAGCATGACCCGCAGCGTCTTCACGAGCTGGAGCCCCAATTGGGTCGTCTCATCCGGCAGGAGGTGCTTCCGGGTCGCCTGCCGTTCCAAAGCCCGCTTGACGACATAGAGCGCATGGTCGATGTTCTCGTCGCTATGGACGCACTCGCAGAAGTAGAGCCACTTGCTGCGCCGTCC
>Ga0247727_10007468_pt1 | contig 20807 bp, 16 predicted proteins | sample WisWelCaveWW1625_FD_202498 | JGI IMG/M metagenome (GOLD analysis project Ga0247727, IMG submission 202498) | Biofilm microbial communities from Wishing Well Cave, Virginia, United States - WW16-25 | ecosystem: Environmental > Aquatic > Deep subsurface > Groundwater > Cave microbial mat | place... | reverse complement strand
AACGTCACACTTATCTTTTCGCTCAAGCGTTATGCCGAAGTGATGGATGCATACCTCAGTGGACTCGAAGACCGCGTCAGCGCAGGTCATCCCATCAATCATATTGCGTCGGTCGCGTCGTTCTTCGTTTCTCGCGTTGACACCAAGATTGACCCAAAACTTCCTGATGACTCACTGCTCAAAGGCAAAGCCGCGATTGCAAATGCAAAACTTGCTTACGATCAATATCATCAAACCTTCGCGGGCATGCGTTGGGAAAAACTCAAATACAAAGGCGCGCGCGTCCAGCGTCCGTTGTGGGCGAGCACCAGCACCAAGAATCCTGCCTATCCAGACACGATTTACATTGACAACCTCATCGGTCCCGAAACCGTCAACACCGTTCCGCCCGCCACGCTCGAAGCCTTCCGCGATCACGGCGTTGCGGCGATGACTCTTGTACGCGATCTCGATGAGGCTCACACTGCCATCTCTCAACTTGAAGCCGCGGGCATCTCGATGGATGTCGTGACTCAGGAACTGGAAGATGAAGGAGTCAAAGCGTTTGCGGATGCGTTCGCGCAACTGCTCGCGACGATTGATGAAAGAAGGAAGAACGCCGCTTCTTCTCTTGGACCTCTAGCGGATTCCGTTTCCAAACGGATCGCGCAACTTGAAGCGGATTCTGTCCCTGCGCGCCTATGGAAGCATGATCCAACTCTTTGGGCGACAGACAAAGACTCTGTCGGTCAACATGAAGTCACCATCCGCATGGGTTGGTTGGACTCGACCGATAAGGCGCGCCAAAAAATAAAAGAATATCAGTCCTTCGCAAAAGAGATTCAAAAAGCAAAGATTGACCGCGTGCTAGTGTTGGGCATGGGCGGTTCTTCGCTAACAGCCGAAGTATTTAGTTCGTTGCTTTCAGCCGCAAATATCGAAGCACCATTATCTCTCGCTATCCTCGATTCAACTGACCCCGCGCAAGTTGCCTTAGCCGCAGAACAATATCCACCTGATAAAAGTTTATACATCGTTGCCAGCAAATCAGGCGGCACGGCAGAAGTGATGGCGGCATTCGATTACTTCTGGAAACTGAGCAAGAAAGATGGCTCGCGTTTCATCGCTACAACAGACCCTGGCACATCACTCGAAGCCTTGGCAAGAAAACACAACTTCAGAAAAATCTTCTCTGCCGATGAGTTCGTCGGCGGGCGTTACTCCGCGTTGACCGACTTCGGTCTGGTCCCCGCCGCGTTGCTCGGCATGGATTTGACTCAATTGCTCGATAAGGCTGATTGGATGCGACAGCAATGCGCCGAGGGCGTCCCTGCGGCGCGTAACCCCGGCATGGCGCTAGGGGCTGTGATGGCAGAATCCGCTCTCGGAGGCAGAGACAAGCTCACAGTCCTGAGTGACGCGCCTTTGTCCGCATTTGCAGGCTGGATCGAGCAGATCATCGCCGAGTCCAGTGGCAAGGACGGAAAGGGAATCCTGCCTGTACCGTTGGAACCGATTGGGAGTCCCGAAGTCTATGGGGACGACCGTGTCTTTAGTTACTTGCGACGCACAGGAGAATTAGATAATGAAGTTGCCGCGCTGAAAAAAGCTGGTCATCCAGTTATCGAATCTCCAATCTCCAATCTCTACGATATAGGTGCGGAGATGTTCCGCTGGGAGATCGCGACGGTTGTGGCATGTTCGATCCTGGGCGTGAACGCGTTCGACCAGCCGAATGTGGAAACCAGCAAGAAGATCACCAAGGCGAAGATTGCCGATTATCAAAAGAAAGGTAAGTTGAAGGAAGGCAAACCCGCGTGGAAGAAAGATGGCGTGACAGCGTTCTCGCCGACAGCCGTAACGGGCGCGTCGCTGAAATCTGTCTTGAATAGTTACTTGAAGAAGGCAAAAGCAGGCGGCTATGTTGCCATCAATGCCTATTTGCCGCGCAATGGTGCAATGGTGAATGCGTTGCAGAATTTGCGCGTTGCCATTCGCGCCAAGACAGGCAACGCCGTGACGGCTGGCTTTGGTCCACGCTTCCAACATTCAACAGGACAATTCCACAAAGGTGGGCTGAAAAACGCGCTGTTCATCCAAATCACCGCCGAGCCTGAAAAGGACATGGATATTCCAACCGAAGGTTTGACGTTTGGCACGCTCATCCGCGCACAGGCGTTGGGTGATTATGAAGCGTTGATCGAAGCGAAGCGCAAGGTGATACGTGTACATTTGCCAGGTGCCAGGAATGTGAATTTGTTGGTGGACGCATTAAGTTAAGGGTGAATTTTCCCTATAGCCCGGTTTGACGGCGTCAAACGTTAATCCGCTAATCACCCTCTGTGACATTACCTGTCACAATTCGATGGTAGAATAAATGGAATATTTGTTCTACTTTCGATGACATGGAACGCCTCAAAACAAGAACCGCACGCCTTCGACAACTGGAAGAAATCCTGCTGCTCAAACCCAGGGGTATGCGCGCGGCTGACCTTTCCCGTCAGTTCAAAGTCAACCGCCGCACAGTGTATCGAGACTTGGGTTTCCTCGCCGAGCAGGGAGTCCCTCTTTGGCAGGAAAGCGGCATCTTTGGCATTGTTCGTGCTCGCTATCAGTCAACTATTCGCCTTACCTACCACGAATCTGTGGCGCTGGTTCTGGCAGGGTTACTTCTTGCCCGTACATTCGACGAACGCAACCCGCATGTAATTGCAGCGCTGCGCCGCCTTGCGGTCACGCTCCCTGAGCCCTTCACCGCCCAACTCGAACGTGCTGCCCTACGGGCGCAATCGCAACACACCAATGACCGCCACACTGCCGTCCTGGAAGCCATTGCCGAGGGCTGGGGGACAGCTCACAAGGTCCAGATCACTTACTGCTCTCCCAAAGGAAACACATTGCGCGAGCGCGTCATCGCTCCGTACACCCTTGAACCCACCGATGCAGGGATTTATGTCATCGGCTATGACGAAGCCACTGGCGAAATTCGCACGTTCAAACTCGAACGCCTGCAAACCGCGCGCGTCCTCACTGAAAATTACACCATCCCTGATGACTTCGACCCGGTTATATATCTCAAAAACAGTTGGAAGATTATGACGGGTGATCAGCCTGCGGAAGTGATTCTGCGCTTCACCCCCGACTCCGCTCCCTACGTTCGCGAACGGACGTGGCATCCTTCTCAAGCAATCGAAGATTTTCAAAACGGAGGACTGACTCTTCGACTTTGTATCGCCGAACCGCGCGAGATGCTCCCCTGGATTCGCAGTTGGGGTGCACAAGTAGAGGTGATTGCACCCGATTGGCTGCGCGAAAGAGTAGCCGAGGAACTGAGCAACGCGGCGGAGATGTACAGGCGGTAATTCGCCCTTGTAATTTCCAATTGATGAATACTACTAACGCCTCCCTCAACGTCCAAATCCGCCGCATCGAAAGTGACCTGGCTGAATTGTTCTTCAATCCGCGTGAGGTGGATCTACGGATTGGAGAAACTCTCACCCTGCACGAGCGGGAGTCAGGGCGTGCGGTAATCGTCCAGATCATTGCCTTTCGTTCTGCATCTTATCCCGCCCTTGCCCGCGAACAAATGGAAAGTTTGGTTGGCGTTCCCCTTTCAGAGGAGGAAGTTCTTAAGATCGAGTTGGCAATCGTTGAAAAAGGCGGGCAAAATGGGAATGGAAACGGATTTTCAGGCGAATTGGGCAACATAAAACTCGCGCTCGCCAAACTCCGCAAGACGGTCCCTGCCCACCAAAATGGCAGAGCGGCCTGGGAGAGTTGGGATGGCTGGATTCCCGATCGCGACGTGGAAGTCTCCCGCACCGACGATGACGAAGTGTTCGCCAATGCCACCCACAGCCTAGGGCATGATTTGCGCCTCGGGAGGACTTTGACCGGGCAGGATTTTTACATTGAGGGGCAGGACTTGGAAAAGGTGAATGTCGTGACCGGCGTCAAAGGCAGCGGTAAAAGCCACCTGGCAAAAGTGATTCTGTTACAACTCATCGAACAGGGCGCGCCATGCATAGTCTTTGACATCAACCGCGAATACATTCATCTCCCCAAAGCAGAGGTGGATGAACCGACCGGGAAGGTACTCAAGCGGGGTATCGTTCACTTGGGAGCGGGAGGTAACTTCCGTTTGGGAGTGCGGCAGTTTGGTCTCCCACCGCTGATGACGCTCATGCAACGTTTCGGCTTGCCGGAAGTCTCTGCCATGCACTTCGAGAACCGCGTCGCACGGCTCTGGGCGGAGGCTGAAGGGCTCGAAGAATCCGGGCGCAAAGCCCCATATTTGGGGTTGGAGCAGTTGATCGAGATGGCAGCCGATCAGGAATTCGGCGGGGGGGCGAGTGCGCTCGTAGTGAACAACGCCATCCGCTCCCGGCTGGAGTCTCTTGCCAACACCCGCATCTTCGCCCGCAGTCCGCGCGAGGCTGCCAGCCTAAGCCGTGCCTATAGCCAGATTCGTGAAGGTGGCGCGCTGGTGATTGACATCTCCGGCTTGTCCAATTTGGCAAGAGGCGGTTTTGTGCAGGCAATCATCGAACTGGTCAAGGATTTGTGCCAATGGGAAATCGAACACGACGCCCACCGTTTCCCGTTTATTTTTTTTGAGGAGGCACATCTGTATGTCTCCCGCCAGAGCATAGACTATATCGTCACGCGCGCCCGCCACCTGGGCATTACCAGTTTTTTCGTGACGAACATGATTCAAGGATTGGATGAAGCGATCTTGAGGCAGGCAGATAACCTGTTTCTCTTACGCATCCCCTACGAAGACGACGTGCGCCACGTTTCGCGGGGAGCCGCCACCGACTTCGCGACAATGGATGCGCTCGTGCGACGTCTCCGTCAGCGCCATGCGCTCGTCATCGGCAATGTCACGGCGCAGTACCCTCTGATGTTCGAGGTGGACCCGTTGAAAGGGGTGAATACGGCAGGGGAGACGCGGTTCTTTTTCCGCAGTTAGTGTTGCCTATTTATTGTCATTGCGAGGAGGTCGTTTTTCCTGACGAAACAATCCTCTCGTAACAGGAGACTGCTTTGCCGCCTGCGGCTCGCAGTGACAGGAGAAAGCATAATGAAAAAAATCAAAACCGCCCCTGATTATGTTGTTGACCTTCTCCAGCGTGAAGATTGGCAGAAACCGGAGCAGCCCTACATCAAACCCTCCTCGCTGGCAAAGGGCTGCCTGTTGCATGTCGCGTTTGAGTTGCAGGGCCACCCCAAGCCGCCACTAGATGCACGCGTTGGACGCATCCTGTCCGTCGGTACGGACAGCCACCGCCGTTTACAACGTGTTCTGTCCCGCGCCTGTCTGGCACAAGAGTTGTATTTCATCGTGCCAGAATATCGCATCCACGGGTTTGTAGATGGCATCCTGTATATCCCAGCAGAAAATGCGCCCGATCCTTCCGCTGCCGGGTTTTGGGCGCTGGAATTTAAAACAACCGCTGGCTCGGAGTTTGACAAGATCAAGGCTGCGAAAATGCCGAAAGAGGAGCACGTGCGTCAGGCGCAGATTTATTTGTGGGGTTTGGAAAAATATTTCAATGGGAAAATTCCGTTGAACGGGGCAATCATCTTCTACGAAAACCGCGATACGCTCGACCATGCATCCTACCAAGTTGCCCCCAACCCGGATGGCATCACCGACCTGATGAGCCGCGTCCAGGCGATGCTCATAGCCCTCGACGCTGGGACCCTCCCCGACGACTATCTCCCCCAGGACCATTGGGGACACCGCTACTGTCCTTATCTGGAGATCTGCGAGCCAGGCAGGCGGGCGATGGAATGGCAGGTACAGCAACCGAAAACTCTTCCCGACGAAGTATTGGCAGGTATGATCGCAAAACGGATTGTCGCAAAGAAGGGCGCGGAAAAAATGACGGAAAAGAAGAAGAAAGGTCAGCGGTCGTTGGCTGAATTGGCTGATGAGTTGAAGTGGGAATAAACGCTTTCAAGTTCGTATAAAATTCGTTAATCTTATAGTAGATGTAAGTGGGCGGAAGGATAAGACATCCTGGGCCAGGATGTTCGAGAGTATAATCTTCTTATCAAGTAGAGGATTATGATGACAGATTTACATCAAATGAAATGTGTGGCTTGTCGCGGCGGGGACCCATCTCTGACCGATGCCGAAATTGCGGACTTGCTACCCCATGTCCTACAATGGCAACTCGTGGTGCGGGATGCCATCCCGCATTTAGAGCGAGTCTTCAAACTAAAGAATTATGCTCAGGCTTTGGAGTTTACAAACAAAATCGCCGCGGTTGCCGAAGAAGAGGATCACCATCCGTTGATTGTGCTTGAGTGGGGACGAGTAACGGTCAACTGGTGGACGCATGCGGTGAAAGGCCTACACAAGAACGATTTCATCATGGCGGCGAAGACGAATGAGATTTTCAAGCAGTAACGCGCAAAGCGGCAGGCATTTATCTCGTCGTGATTTCTTGAAATTATTGAAGGCTGGAGCAATTGATCTGGCTTTGCTCGTTGCGGGCGGAGGAATATACAGTTTTCTGGTAGAACCAGGTTTGGTAAGGGTTGAATCTGTGAGTTTGAAATTACGGAGGCTTACCCCCGGGTTTTTTGGAATTCGCATCGCGCAGATCAGCGATATTCACATGGGTGGATGGATGAATGCTGAACGGCTTAGGCATGTTGTGGACCTGGTGATAGCCCAAAAGCCTGACTTGTTATTGCTGACGGGTGATTTTCTTATCGGACATACCTTCGGGAATAATCATGAACAATATATTCACGATCTAACAGAGATATTGTCCCCGCTGGCAAAATCAATCCCATCCTTTGCAATTCTTGGCAATCATGATTATTGGACGAATTCGGAAAGGGTCCGCGAGATGTTACGCGCGTGTCAAATTACTGATTTGACGAACACTGTTTTCACGTTGACTCGCGAGGGCGAAAAGTTGCATTTGTGCGGAGTGGATGATGTTTGGGAAGGCAATGTTCGGCTGGAAGACGTGCTCAACCACTTGACCAATAATGGCGCAGCGATTCTGCTGGCCCATGAGCCAGATTTTGCGGATACAAGTGCTGCAACAGGACGCTTTGATTTGCAGGTTTCGGGCCATTCCCATGGCGGGCAGATAGTGATTCCATATTATGGTCCTCCCATCCTGCCTTATCTTGGGCAAAAATATCCCAGTGGGCTTTATGAGGTTCGAGAAATGTATCAATATACAAATCGCGGCGTGGGAACAGGCAGGCTGCCAGTTCGTTTAAATTGCCCACCTGAGATCACTTTGTTTACCTTGGAAGGTAAGTCATAAACTGGTTTTGCAATAGCCAGCCTGAGTCAGTAGAATTTACGAGAGTCGCGAATACTTACAGGCTGGTGAAGAGTGGGTAAAAGAGCCAATTCATTTCATTGTTATGTTTAAGACTTTCCAGAATGGCTGGCAGAACTTGATGTCTTGCGATCTTCAGAAAGCCCAGGTTCTGCGCAAGCCAAACGGAGATATCTCTATGCGCTGGAAGTGGAATAGCGGGACTAAAATCCACTTCGCGCCCATCGATCTGATATTTGTAGCGCGCCGTCTTTTTGACCTCAATATCTGATTCCAAAAACTCTCGAAGCGACTCAACATCCCGCCTGTTCATCCATTGAGGGAGATCCGATGTTGCTTTAAAGCCCGATATCGTCCCTAGATCCAAAAGTAGTTGTTGTTCGTGTGGCTTAAGCCAGTTATATTTTGAACGGAAGAACATCACATCGGGGTCAATGTTAACAAGAGGCTTCATCCACATGCGGTGTATACTGGTGCGGATTGCATTTTGCGTGGATGTGTCGTTAGGGTTGTTCAACCAGACGGTTAACGCTTTGTTCAACCAATATGGAGATACGTCTGGTCCGACGCGGATTCCATCGCATAGACCAATCGAAGGAACAATGGGCGCGCCGCAGGCGAGAATGTAGGCATTGCCTGCCGCCTCTCTCATCACTTGTATGGCGTTTCGATAAGCGACTTCGCGAGGAATATCCTGATATCTCTTGCCGGGAATCGCTCCCGCGTAGAGAAAGTCCAATTTCAAATAGTCATAACCCCAACTGCGCACTTTACGGATGAGTTTATCCAGCCACTCCAGCACTTCGGGATGACTCACATCAAGCGCGTAAGGCACGCCTTCCCAGGTGAGACCGACTGGAACAGGTTGTCCTTGTTCATCTTTTAGAAGCCAATCGGGACGATCGCGGAAGATGCTTGATAGTTTTGTAACCATGAAGGGCGCAAGCCAAAGCCCGGCAGTTCTGCCCGTAGCTTTAATACGGTTTGCCAGCTCTGCCATTCCAGAAGGGAATTTTTTAGTAGGTTCCCAATCTCCGTGTGTGATCTGCCAGCCATCATCGAGCTGGAAAACATCAAATGGCAAACCACCCAGGGCGTGAAGCGCGTTCATAATGACATGTTCGTTGATCCATTTGTAAAGGCTATACCAGGAACACCAAACACGCGGGGCTTTTTCAAAGCGGGTCTTGCCGAATTTGGTTTCAAGCAAGAATGTGTACTTTGCAAAGACATCATCCTCTTTGCCGCGCATGATCACCCATTGGCTTTCATGATCGTCTTCGTAAAAAGCTTCGAGGGTTGTACCGTCCAATTCGACACGTCCACTTAAATCCAATGCGCCCAGGAGTAAAATGTCGTCGTTGTCGAATTCCACTGCGCCGACCCATGCACTGACATGGTTCTTAGCAAGCGCATAAGCGGGGTCTTCGTCTTTTGCGCGGAATTGTGGTGAGCTGATTGGGAAGGGCGGCTCGGAAGGGTCGAGCCACGTGGTCAGGGTCCAGGATTGCCATCCGTGGCGGAAAAAGCTCTTCGGAGGCTGGGGCAGGTTCAGGCTTAGTGATGAAGCGGTGACGATTTGTGGGTCTGATGCCTGAGGGAAAGAATCAAGATGCAGATTTAGAATTGTCATGCGGGCGATTATCCCTCGTAAATAGTTGACGGTCAATTTAAAATGTGGCATAATCCTTATAATTACATATCAATCCCGAAAATGTTTTGAAAGGCGCAGAAGAGAACGAGTAAATTTGCCGAGACTGTTAGAGAGTGTGGCGGAACGTGGTGAGAGCTGCATCAGGCACGCAAATTGAAAATCATCTCGGAGCCGCGAGCTGAAATTAGTCGAGTAGTTCGATAGTCAAAAAGTTTGATAGTTGGGCAATCGAGTGAAAGTAAGCAAGCCGAAGTTGTTCTTCGTTATCGGAACAGGACGATGGTGGTCGTCCAATGAGTGTCCCGCGAACCTTAAACGGCAAGCGCGGGAAATCAGAGTGGTACCGCGCGAGCATTGCTCTCGTCTCTGTTTGAGATGAGAGTTTTTACTTTATATATGTCATTGCGAAGGCGACGCTCTTCCGCCTGAAGCAATCTCCTCGCGAATGAAGGGGATTGCTTCGCCAAAGAACGGCTCGCAATGACATGTATTCTGGAGACTAATCATGTTCAAACCTGTAAATTCAAAGTTCAACGTGACTTCGATGGAAGAAGGCGTGCTGAAATTTTGGAAACAGCGCGAGATCTTCAAGAAGACTGTTGAGCAACGCGCAGGCGCGCCTGAATATGTTTTCTATGAAGGACCGCCGACTGCGAATGGAAAGCCCGGCGTGCATCACGTGTTGGCGCGCGCCTTCAAGGATATGTTCCCGCGCTACAAGATTATGCGCGGCTATCATGTCTCGCGGCGCGGCGGCTGGGATACGCACGGCTTGCCTGTTGAGATCGAAGTGGAGAAGCAGCTTGGTTTCAAGAACAAACACCAGATCGAGGAATACGGCATTGATAAATTCAACGAACTTTGCAAGAAGTCCGTTTTTACGTACATTCAAGATTGGGAAAAATTAACCGACCGCATCGCGTTCTGGGTTGACCTTGAAGACGCGTACGTGACGTATACCAACGACTACATCGAGTCGGTCTGGTGGATTCTGAAAAACTTCTGGGATAAGGACCTGCTCTTCAAGAGATATAAGGTCGTGCCGTATTGCCCGCGCTGTGGCACGCCTCTTTCTGACCATGAAGTGCATTACCCCGATGCGATTCAGGACACAGATGATCCTTCAGTCTTTGTGCGTCTGCCGCTTGTAGACAAACCTGATACGTCCCTGCTGATCTGGACGACGACACCATGGACTCTGCCTGGGAACGTGGCTGTTGCCGCGCATCCCGATGTGGATTATGTCACTGTTGAGCACGGACATAATGGAAGCACAGAAAAGTTAATTCTTGCAAAATCGCTGGTGGAAAAAGTCTTTGGTGATGAGGATGTGAAAACACTTGAGACATTCAAGGGCAAAAAGTTGAAAGGGGTGAAATATAAACCACTTTTCACTTTTGTTCCGCCTGCGAAGCAAGCGCATTATGTGACGCTCGCCGAGTATGTTACAACCGAGGATGGAACAGGTTTGGTTCACATCGCGCCTGCCTTCGGCGCAGAAGACATGGATGTGGCGAAAGAATACGATCTGCCCGTGCTAATGACGGTACTCCCCGATGGTACGTTTATTCCTGAAGTGACGCCCTGGCGCGGGCAATTCATCAAGGATGCGGACCCGCTCATCATTCAGGATTTACAAGCGCGCGGCTTGTTGTTCCGCGCCGAAATATATACACATGCCTATCCATTTTGCTGGCGCTGTAAAACAGCTTTAATGTATTACGCGCGCGATTCATGGTACATCCGCACGAGCGCGTATCGAGAACGACTGGTTGAATTGAACAATACAATCAACTGGGTCCCTGAGCATACGAAGGAAGGTCGGTTCGGAAACTGGCTGTCAAATAATATTGACTGGTCGCTTTCGCGTGAACGCTATTGGGGCACGCCGCTCCCCATTTGGGAGTGTGAAGAATGTGATCATCGTGAATGTGTTGGCTCGGTTGCCGAACTTTCTGAAAAGGCTGGACGAGATTTAAGCGAACTCGATTTGCACCGTCCGTATGTCGATAATGTCTATTGGGATTGCCCGGATTGTGGCAATCAGATGACACGCGTCAAGGATTTAATTGATGTTTGGTTTGACTCGGGTTCCATGCCTGTGGCGCAGTGGCATTATCCGTTTGAGAATAAAGAAACATTTGAGACCCAGTTTCCTGCGGATTACATCTGCGAAGCCGTTGACCAAACGCGCGGCTGGTTTTACACATTACACGCCATCAGCACTTTGCTCTTCGATGAAGTCTCGTTCAAGAATGTGCTCTGTCTCGGCTTGATTCTGGATGGCGAAGGCAAGAAAATGTCTAAGAGCCTCGGCAATATCATTGCTCCGTGGGATGTCCTTGCTGTGCATGGCGCGGACGCCTTCCGCTGGTATCTCTATACGGCAACCCCGCCGGGGCAGGAACGTCGCTTCTCTTCCGAATTGGTGGGTGAGGTGATACGCAGTTTCACGCTCACGTTGTGGAACGTCTACTCGTTCTTCGTGACCTACGCGAATCTCGATAAACCCACCGTTACAACCATGCCGATAGCAACAGGCGATCTCGACCGCTGGCTGTTATCCGAACTTAATGTGCTTGTCCGTGACGTGACGGAAGCATACGAAAACTATGATGTGCCAAACGCGACGCGTCCTCTAGAAGCATTCGTGGAAAAATTATCCACGTGGTATTTGCGACGTTCGCGCCGCCGCTTCTGGAAATCCGAATCGGATTCCGATAAACAAGCCGCCTACTCAACCCTTTACACGGCTCTCGTCACCGTCGCGAAACTGCTCGCTCCGTCCATGCCTTTTCTAGCTGACGAGTTGTACCAGAATCTCGTCCGTTCGGTGGATAACAACACACCCGAGTCTGTCCATCTGGCTGAATGGCCCCAAGCCTTGCCTGAGATGATAGATGAATCACTCAACAGCGATATGAACTTGGTGATGAAGCTCGTCTCACTTGGGCATTCCGCCCGCCAAAAAGCGAATCGCAAAGTCCGCCAGCCATTGGCGGAAGCGGCGTTCTCGCTTGGTAATGCGAATGAGCGCAAAGCAGTTGAGACGTATGCAGACTTGTTCATGGATGAGTTGAATGTCAAACATGTCCGCTTGCTGGATTCAAGCACAGAAGCTGTGTCGCACGCGGTCAAACCTTTGCCTAAGCAGTTGGGTCAAAAGTATGGAAATAAATTTCCCGCGATTCAAAAAGCAATCCTTGCCATGAATGCGGAGGAAGCCGCTCATCCATTGTTGGAAGGCAAGTCTTTGCGCGTTGAAGCCAGTGAGGGGACGTATGATATCTTGCCTGATGAAGTGGAAGTGAGAGCACAAGCCAAAGAAGGCTTTGCAGTTGCTGAAGAAGGTCCTTATGTTGCTGCGCTTGTGACAGAGTTGACGCCTGAACTAATACAGGAAGGGCAGGCGCGCGAATTTGTCCGCCGTGTGCAAGACCTCCGCAAGAGCGCAGACCTGGATGTCGCTGACAGGATTGAGTTGTTCATCGAAGCCTCAGCAGGCTTGAGGTCCGCGATTGAGGCGCACAGGGATTACATCACGGCTGAGACGCTCACCTCCAAGCTTACGTTCGCGAGTCCGCCGCAGGAAGCATTAGTTGTCGAAGACGGCTTTGATGGGGAAACGGTCAAGGTTGGGCTGGTCAAAAAATAAATTCGAAAGGCGTGGCGCGTACTTGCGCCACACCTTTCGTTTGCCGCGTTATAATTGCGACATTCCATTCTCTGAGGTGAACCTTGTTTGAAAAACTTCCTCTGTGGTTTCGCAAGACTCTTGCATGGAGTGTGCATCTCTTCACGGGAACGGGAGCAGTCTGGGGATTCTTAACCCTTCTTGCCATCTTTGAAGAGAATTGGCGCATGGCAATTGTTTGGATGATCGTCGCCATGTTCGTGGATGGCTTCGATGGAATGTTGGCGCGCTGGTTTCATGTGAAGGAATATGCCAAAGCGATTGACGGCGGCCTGCTTGATAACATCATTGATTATCTCAACTATGTCGTGGTCGCCGCATTGTTATTGATCAAGGCGCCGAACCTGTTGCCGCAGGGCTTTGAGATGGCGGGAGCTATTTCCATCCTGCTCACATCGGGATATCAATTTACCCAAACCGACGCGAAAACAGACGAGCAAACCTTTTTCTTTAAGGGGTTTCCGTCCCTTTGGAATTTTCTCGTGGTCTATATGATGCTGTTGGGGTTGAATCCATGGATCAATCTGGCGGCATTGGCGATCTGCAATATCCTTGTTTTTGTTCCGATCAAATATCTCTATCCCACCCGCAATACGCGCTTGCGCAGGCTAACACTTGGTTTCACATATCTTTATGGGGCAATCGGCGTTTGGGGATTATTGCAATATCCGAACGTGCCGGAGTGGGTGGTGTCTGTCTCGTTTGTGTACGTGGCATATTACGCGCTGTTGAGTTTATTCCCAAAAATCGGCGCAGTCAAATCTGCGTAAGTTTCGATGTATATCGGAAAAGTTTCGGATGTAACAGAGGAACTTTATGAGGCAATACAGCGATTGATCCCACAACTTGGGATTCACAAAACGCCTCCCACATGGGATGAATTGACTGCCCTCGTTAAATCAGAATCATCCACGCTTTTGATCGCGCGCTACCCTGACGAAAACGGCCCGATTGCAGGTATCCTGGCATTGGCGATTTATCGCGTCCCAACCGGACTCCGTTCCATTGTCGAAGATGTGGTTGTTGATGAAAACCTGCGTCGACGTGGAATTGCGGAAGCGTTGTTGCGTCATGCCATAGACCTTGCGCGTGAGGCGGGAGCGAATGGCGTGTCGCTTACATCCAATCCACAGCGCGAGGCGGCAAATCAGTTGTATCAGGCGCTGGGGTTTGAGAAACGCAAGACGAACGCATATTTTTTTGATCTTAAATAAAAAAGGCAGGTTTTCGAGACCTGCTTTTTTATTATTTAGTCGGGGGCTTATTTGTTGTTTCCGTTTCCATTGCCGTTATTGTCTTTATCCTTATCTTTATTTTTTTCCTTGTCCTTATCCTGGCCGTTCCCGTTTCCATTTCCATTATTATCATTCCCGTTGTTGTCCTTTTCCCGCACCGCAATGCCTGGCTTGCCCTTTTTGCCATCCATCACGGCTTTTTTGAATTGACCCCAATTCTGGGGAATTGTGCCGTCTTCGAGAAGGAATGCGCTGTAGTCTTTGCTTTTCTTGGCTTCAAGGATCGCAAGGAAAAGGTCTGCATCTCCATCGAGTTTCTTCGTCAGCCACAACGCCTGGGCAATTACGCCGAAGCCGGTGCCGTTATCATGCGCCGTCATGATGGTTTCGTAATCCAGGTTCAGGATATCTGAGAAGAACGCGGCAAGGGCGTTGCCGACGGGGTGCTCGTCTTCCTGTTGGTCAGGGATAACTGTCGCAGGGTCAATTTCTATCGGCTGACCCAGAGCCGACTCGTTGATGATAGGATTCCCGTCCCCGCCAAGTGTTACAAGACCGAGAGCGGTTGCCGAATCGATCCCAATTCGGACGATTTGCGTCGCTCCCTTTTCCAGTACGGTAACAAGCACGGTTGTCACAGCGGTATTCGTGTCTGTTTCAAGCGTAATACTCTGCACTGTGCCAGTGATTGAGGCGGGAGAGGCAAAAACAGCGCCGACTTGCGCGACCAGAACAGTTACGGCGAGAGCAAGGCTGAGGAGAAAATTAGCTTTCTTCATTTTTATTCCAGTATATTTACAATCTCATTTTACTGATTTCAAATGACGGCTCCAAATTTTTTTGCCATCAAGACATATCAATTTCGCAAGGTCTACTGGGATAATTGTACACGCCCTCCTAAAAATTTTTACGCGTTTTGTAACCTTTTCGTTCCCTTAAGCTTGGCAGGGGGTTTTTCCACAGACGCGAATAGCGCATTTTATGGACGGACTGCCCGATAATCCTCGGGCGTGTCCACATCCGCGAGGATCGTGGGGGTGTTTACATCCACATACTGGATTTCAGCCGCGTGCCTATTCAGGAAGTCGCGAGGCGACTCGGGCGTTTTCATCTCAAGCAATTCATTCCATAACGGACGCGCCACAAGCCACGGATGACCGCGCCTCATTTGAAAACTCGGCACGATTAGGTTCGACTGCCTCTCCCGATACGCCTCGCAGATTAATTGCACGCTTCTTTTCTGGATTTGAGGCTGGTCGCCGAGTCCAATCAAAGTTGCCTGCGTTTGTCTCGGCATCGCTTGAACTCCGCATTGGAGCGAAGAGAGCATTTCACCCGTTGCATACTCTTGATTGTGAACGATCCCTGCTTTATGTTGATCAATGACCGCTTCCACATGTTCTCGCGCCGCACCAACCACCACAAAAATATTCTCGATCCCAGACTTTGCAAAAACGGAAATGACCTGCCCCAGCACCGTCACATTTCCCCATGGCAACAACATTTTTGGCTGTCCCATCCGTTTCGATTCGCCTGCGGCAAGGATGATCGCTGCGATCACAACGAATCATCCGAGATCAATCGCTGGTACATTTCCGGCGTATCAACATCCAATAACAGACGATCGTCATGCCAGGGCAAATATTCCACGCGATGCTTATGGAAAATCGCCCTCCCGCCAACATCTCCTTTAAGAGTCAACAGATCGTCAAACGTAACGCGATCAAACAAGACTGGATTCGCGCGTCGATCCATCACCATCGGCGCGACGACCGGATACAAACCATCAGCATGTTTCTCCACCAGCGCGCGCAGGATTGATGTCGTTATTTGCGGCTGGTCAGTAAGGAGGAAAATCGCTGCACCCTCCCTGCCTCCCCTAAATCCTTTGGATTTGGGGGAGGTGTCTTGCTTCGCGCTGAGCGGAGGGAGCGTAGCGACCGAAGTCGAAGTGGGGGGCTGGGTGAGGGATGATATACCTGCCTTGATCGAACCCGCCTGCCCGCTCTTCCAATCGTCATTTCTGACGATGATTACATCCAAATCTATAACTGCCGACTCAACTCGTTCAGCATTCGCTCCAGTCACAACAATGACTGGCGAAAGCCCCGCTTCCAGCGCAGTCATGGCAGCCACCCGAACAAATGGCTTGCCTTTCCAATCCAGCAACTGCTTGGGTTGTCCGTATCGCGCCGACTCTCCCGCCGCGAGGATAACTCCTGCAACGGGTTCATGTACTGCCCAGATTTTTTCCTGCTTCAAACTCGAGACGATGACCGAATGAAAATTGGAAAGTAATGAAGGAACCAATCCATGCGCAGTAGCCTGTAACTCAGGTGTGTCCGCATGATTAAGCACCAAGACTCTCCGCGCCTGTGTCGGAATGTTTTTTAGTCCGCCCTGCGCATGTGTCAACACGCGCGTCAACGCGTCAGGCGTAACGGACTCGCCAATATTCAATCCGCTTAACCCTGAGAAGATTTCAGGCCTGTGCACATATTCATCATTCAATGACTTTCCCAGCCCTGCGAGACCGGCTATCTGCACGACCAGATCCACAAAAGATGGGATGGGAGGTTCGTGCCCTGCCCATGCTTTCAAAGGTTTTTGTTTCGCTCCATCCGCCTCGATGAGCAACGGGATGGAGTGATCACCGCAAAATTGATGAAGCCAATTCAATGTTTGATCGTCAATCGGTTTGGTTCTATCCTCGTCAAAATTTCCCGTGACCAGAATCACTCCGTCTGATTCCAGTTCCAGTCCCTTCAATGACGCGGGCGATTCGGCAGCGATGTGTTTATCAGCAAATGGAATTTGCCATGTGCCGAGATGTGTCGTCGCGGTTACGATCACAGGCGACTTCAACTGCCTTGCAGCTTGAAACATCGCGGTGGTCTTTCCTCCCGCACCGGCGAACGCAATCACTGGAGAAGAATTCACGCGCAATGCCCGAACAAGTTTAAGACTCATCATGTCGATTATACATCTTTCAAGTTTCAAGCCGTCACAAGGTAAGGTATAATAGCTTCGCCGCGTATAAAACGCGTGCCACACTACATCCAAGGCATAGTAATGGTAAGCGACCCTCTTGTTTCCACAGACTACTGGACAGATCTCCAGATCACACATCAAGACGTTGAATATCTCCACAACTATTTATTTGACCTTGAAACTCCGTTAACAGCGCGCGAGCTTGTCGCAGTGTTCGTCAATGAACGTATTCGTTCAGAACGCCTTGCATTGCAAAGCCGGCGTGAGGCCGGCGGCAGGACATATCTTCCAAAAGAATCCTATCAGATGGGTGACGAAATTATCTTTCCCGCGTTGGATTGGCAGCACGGTAAAGTGACATCTATCCGCCCAGGCGTAAACCCCGAGCTTGGATCGTTTGATGTGCTAACTGTTGAATTGGATCGCGGCTCTGAGCGACTCTTTGCATCCAATCTACCGCATCATCCGCTGAACGATCAACCTGTTACCGTTGAAAACGATGGGTTCGACCCCGACGCCACTCTGCGCGTGCAGGGAAACGTTCTCGAAAAGAAAATTGAATCGGCATTCAATGATGACGGTCAACTTGTGCGTATTGCCGGGCGCTGGTTCCCGCGCGCCCTGCTTGTCGACGTCAATGTGGGGCATCTTAATTTAGCGGAAGCAGTTTTGGATATGTCCGGAGGCGAACCGCTTCCTACATCGGCGCTCCTGAAAGATGTCGCCCTGCCGGAGGGCGTGAATCCCAAACTGGCAGAGTTTTCGCTCAACCTTGCTTTGCAGGAAGATAAGCGGTTCGATGAAGTGGGTCCCGCGGGTGAAGTGTTGTGGTGTTTGCACCGGCTTGAACCCGAAGAGGTCCGTCAGACTCCGCTCTTCCTTACCTACTCTCCTGTTGAACACGACCGCGCTTTGCTTGATCCGCAAATGCTTGCGCTCGAAGCCCAATTGGATGATGAATTAAGTGAGATTACAGCAGCACAGGACGCGGGCATCAAAGAGGTTACTCTTTCGCTGATTTACCCGCACCTGCGCGCAGGGACGCTGCCGATATCTGCGCGTATTCGCCCCTTATTTCCCACCGCATACGAGTCGCCGCGCGTGCGTTTTACGCTGGTGGATGGCAAGACGAAACAAAAGATGCCCGGTTGGGTTGTACGCGAACACGGATATGTATACGGTTTGCGTGAATGGTACAAGGCAAATGAATTAATGCCGGGTAGTTTGGTGCGCATTCGCAGAGGCGATCACCCTGGTGAAGTTATTATTGAAGCAAAGACCTACCGCGCAACGAAAGATTGGGTCCGCACGGTCATCGTCGGCGCGGACAGGGGGGTGGTATTTGCGATGTTGAAGCAGTCCATTTCGGCTGAGTTCAATGATCGAATGGCGTTCGCAATCCCGTCCTATGAAGCGGTGGACCAACTCTGGCTCCAGGAAAAGAAACGCCCGTTTGAAAAACTGGTGGCAGAGTTGATTCATGAAATGTCCAAGTTGACCCCGCAGAGACATGTTCACGCGCAGGAGTTGTATTCCGCAGTGAATATCGTGAGACGCGTTCCACCTGCGCCGTTGTTTGCATTGTTATCAGGCAGACCGGAGTTTTCTCACGTTGGTGATTTGCATTTTCGTTTGAGCGAGACGGAGAAATAAATGTCAGAAGTCAAACGATTCAGCCTCGTCAAGCCGTCAGTTGACACGCCCTTTCATATTGACTTTGCCTGGTGGAAGAAAAACGAACGCGACTGGCACGTATATCTCCGTACGCTCTTATGCGCGGATCACCAGGAAGCCTTCGCAAATGTGGAAGAAGGAGAGACGATCGATTGGGTCGACCCGGTCACTGCTGAGGTCAAACCTGTTGAGGGTGTTCAAAATGCCTTGATGACGCATTGCGTAAAGCAGCCTGATTTTCTGACCAGCCAAACCGCGCTGGTGGAGGCGGTTTTTCGCCTCTTCCTCACAAATGGCAATGCTCCCATGTCGTCAGGCGAACTTGGCGCGAAACTCAATCGCCCGCCTGAGACTATTTTGCGTACACTGGCAGGCGCGCGTGTGTATAAGGGAATAAGACCGTATAATAATTGAACTTAATCACACGGAGGCGGGGAGAAGTTTGCGTCCTTTACAAGGACGTAATACAATAGACTTGTCTGCCCCTGTAGCTCAATGGATAGAGCGCCAGCCTTCTAAGCTGTCGGTTGTGGGTTCGAATCCCGCCAGGGGCGCACGCCCTACATCACTTGCAAGAGCCGCAGAATTCGAGTAAGGAGAAAGCCTTATGCCAACCATCGTCCGTAAGTCGTTTCCCGCGATTGTGGAAGCACGCCGAGAGATCCTCCATGCCATCAGTTGGCAGGTGCGTTCGAGTGTTTGGACTCCGCCTACGGATGTATATGAAACTGAAGACGGGTTTGTCATAAAAGTGGAGGTTGCAGGGATGCGCGAGGAGGATTTTGAAGTGGCTGTTGAAAATAATGTTTTGATGATCGGCGGGAGCCGTTCGGACCCCAATGAGCGACGCGCTTATCATCAAATGGAAATCAGGTCGGGGAGATTCGAAATTGCCATTGAGTTGCCTTCGCCTGTAGAAGTGGAAATGGCCACTGCTGAATACAAAGATGGTTTCTTGATGATAAATCTCCCAAAGGCAAGTCCGAAACAAATTGAGGTTGAATAAGCGTTATGCCTGCTTCACGCTGGCACTCCAGCTACAATGAACTCTTCCAATGGATGGGCGACGACGAGAATGAACTGTTGTCGATGATGATGCCGTCCATGTTTTCGCGTTTTCAGAAACTCGATTCGGATTCGTCCGGTTCCAATTCCCCGCAAATGACAAATTCAACAAAATATCCTGATATTCTCCCGATCCTTCCGCTTCGCGGCGTTGTGGTTTATCCCCAGACGGCTGTTCCGTTAACGGTTGGCCAGCCGCGCTCGATCAGGCTGGTGGATGAAGTCGTCGGCGGTGACAAACTTGTTGGATTGGTGGCGGCTGTAAATCCGGAACTTGAAGCGCCGGGTCCAGCGGATCTTTATCGAGTGGGGACAATTGCCACCATTCATCGTTTGTTGCGCGCGCCTGACGGAACGATCCGTTTACTTGTGCAGGGTATGGACCGCTTTCGGTTGGGCGAGTTTATTTCGGAGGAGCCATATCTCAAAGCGCGGATCGAACTCGCGCCTGAAATGGTTGAGGAGGGGCTGGAGATCGATGCCCTGGCTCGCAACGCGCGCGATCAATTCCAGCAGATCATCCAGATGATCCCATCCTTCCCCGAGGAGCTGGCTGGCTCGATCACCTCAGTGGAAGATCCACTGCAAACGGCATATACCATTGCGAATTTCCAGCGCATGGATATCAAGGATTCACAGGAAATCCTTGAGCTCGACTCTGTCTCTGAAAAACTCAAGAAACTGATCGGATTGCTCGTACGCGAAGCGGAAGTGTTGCAGTTGGGACAGAAGATCCAAAACGAGGCGCGCGGCGAGATTGAGAAAGTTCAGCGCGAATATTTCCTGCGCGAGCAAATGAAAGCCATTCAAAAAGAGTTGGGCGAAAAAGACGAGCAAGCCGCGGAAACGGAGGAGTTCCGCAAAAAGATCGAAGAAGCGAAAATGCCCGAGGAGGCTGAGAAGCAAGCAAAACGTGAACTGGAACGCCTGTCACGCCTGCCGACAGCCGCGGCAGAGTACGGAGTTATCCGCACATATCTCGATTGGCTTGTTTCGGTCCCCTGGTCGAAAGCCACAGATGATATTCTTGAGATCGGCCATGCCCGCGAGATCCTGGATAAGGATCATTATGGGCTGGAAGATGTCAAGGAACGCATTCTGGAATTTCTCGCAATCCGTAAATTGCGCCTTGATCGAAAAGATGAAATCAAGTTGCCCTCCGAAGATAAGATACGCCGCGAACGCGAGGGCGTTATCCT
>Ga0247727_10007467_pt1 | contig 20808 bp, 22 predicted proteins | sample WisWelCaveWW1625_FD_202498 | JGI IMG/M metagenome (GOLD analysis project Ga0247727, IMG submission 202498) | Biofilm microbial communities from Wishing Well Cave, Virginia, United States - WW16-25 | ecosystem: Environmental > Aquatic > Deep subsurface > Groundwater > Cave microbial mat | place... | reverse complement strand
CTGCAAGCCGTCCCCCCGCACCCCCGTCGCTTCGCACGGGCAAAGCCCGGGCTCTTCCCCAGATCATGGAAAGAACACAGAAGTACTGGTAAGAGATATCGCAACCGTGATTGATGATACTCTGGACGGAATTCGTAGGATTGCAGATCTCGTTACAGGCTTTAGTAGACTAACGGAATTTCGAGATATCGCTAAAAAAGAGCGTATTAAAGATTAACGTTTGAGGTCGTGTTTCCTCGCGAAGAAACCGGAAAAGGAGATTCATCATCTATCTAAAGCTCTATTTGAAAACAGGCTCCCAAGAAGAAGTAACAAAATACTGACCGCTAATAAAAGAGATAGAACCACAAAGCCTATTCGGCCCAAAATTAGGGTGGCAGGAATGATGAAAATGAGCCATCCAACAAAGAGATACATCATGTTTGGAGCCACACGACTCCATCTATAGATGGGAGCATTTTCTCCTTCCAAATCCTTTTGGGTAATTGGTTCTATCTTCCGTCCGCAATAAGGACAAAACAGCGGTCGTTCATAGCGAATAACCTTCTCACAATACGGGCAGACGAGTTTATCCTCTTCAAGCATTCAATCATTCCAAAAAAGTATTCGACAAGGAACAAGCTTTCTCTTATCGTTTTAAACAGTTGGCAAACATTAGCAAAGATTTTAGAAATCGGTTTTTTGATGACCTAAGAGGCCTCCCTAGTTATTTAGCCCTTTTACCGGAATTAGAATCTCTCCTTCAGAAGGAAAACTCTTTAGGCATTTTATATATCAACGGAAGACGCCTGCGCGGAATCGAAGAGAAATTTGGCAGCAAACTCTTTGACCAAATCATGAGGAAAATCTCAAAGATTCTACTTAACATGCGGGGATCGATTGTACGCATTAGCGATATTGTCGCTCTGACTGAGGTGGAAGGATATTCTTTTATCATTTTTATGTCTGAGCCTAGAAAGGAACGCGATGGAAGCGTTCTTTCTAAAGATGATGTGGAAGTGGTCTGCGAAAGAGTTCAAAGTTATTTGCATTCCACCCTTTTCTTTGAGCTTTATAATTATCTTAAAGGGTTGCCAAAAATAAACGTTGGCTATTCCTTTGTGGTTCATAATCCCATGATCCGATCTCGCCGGACCATCTATAATTTGATTGAGGAATCTCGCGAGATCGCTCAACTTCAAATGTCCCAGTTGGAACTAAAAAATCGTGGCCGTTTACAGAGAATTCTCCTGGAACAAGAAGTGAGTACCGTTTATCAGCCAATTGTTCGGTTAAGCGATATGTCAATCATGGGGTATGAGGCCTTGAGCCGAGGGCCTAAAAATTCCGAAATTGAGGCGCCTGTTATTCTTTTTACGTTAGCTGAGGAAACAGGATTAATCTTTGAGCTGGATCGACTGTGCCGAAAACGCGCGATTATCAATGCGAGAGGTAAACCACGAGGGAAAAAACTTTTTGTCAACACACTTCCCAACCTTATTTACGATCCAGACTTTGAGGCCAGCTCGTTTACGAAATTTTTGGAACAATATGGGATACCGATTTCAGATGTCGTTTTTGAGATCACGGAAAGAAATGCCATCGAACAATACTCCCATTTCAAACAGGCGATTAGCTATTACACAGACGTTGGCATTACGATAGCCATTGATGATGTTGGCGCAGGATATTCAAGTTTAGAAGCCATCATGGAAATCAAACCCCGTTACGTTAAAATTGATGCCTCTATCATTCGTGGAGCCTCGTCCAGTGCTGGGAAAAAAGCCATGCTTAAAGCCCTTCATACGCTCGCCATATCCATTGACGCCGAAACAGTCGCCGAGGGAGTAGAAAACAAGGGAGATTTAGAAGTTTTACAAGAAATTGGAATCCACTACGCCCAAGGATACTATTTTGCTAAGCCAGGGCCTCCATTTCCCAAACTGTTTATCCAAAATTAGAATTTGTACCTGTGAGGTCTAACGCAGTTGAGACTCTGTCCGTAAAAAAGCCGCCAACCCCCCACTCAATGAGTTTTCTCATATCTGTTGGTTTGTTTACAGTGTAAACACGAATAGGAATGTAAGACATTCGGGCTAAATCTATCTTTTCTTTCTTTAAGAGCTTTAATGGCAAATGTAGAGCATCGGCTCCCACTCTTTCAACCACTTTCAAAGGATTGCCCCTAAACGGTCTTGCTAAGAGAAGAGCTGTTGATTGATGAGGATTTAGTTTTTTTATCCTTTGAACGGCCAAAGGAAGAAATGAAGAAATCACGCTGTTTTTTCCCATAGATCGGTTTGCTACGCTTTCCAAAATTTTCTCTTCAATTCCTTTTGATATATTTTTGGAAACAGCTTCCATTTTAATTTCAATGTTGACCGCGACTTTACATGCCGCCAAGTCCAACACTTCATCCAAAGTTGGAATTTGTTCTCCCTTAAACTTGGATGAAAACCAAGTGCCAGCGTCCAGTTTTTTTAATTCTTCACAAGTTTTACTTTTCACCTTTCCTTTTCCGTTTGTGGTTCGATGCAAAAATCGGTCATGAAAAACAACAGGAACACCGTCTTTTGTTAAGGTCACATCAAACTCCAACATATCCACACCTGCTTCAATGGCAGCGATAAAAGAACTTAATGTGTTTTCCGGGGCAATCTCCGGAAATCCACGGTGTCCAATGATCCAATAAGAACGCTTGGTAGGTTTTATCAACTCTGGTTGAACCAAACTCCTAGTGCCCAACCGATTTAACCCCCGTTTGTTGATGTAAGTTGTTTACTTCTTGGATTAAAGACAGATTTCGAAAGATAAAGATGGTTTCCAAAACGGCCACGTGCACATGATACACCAACGCACCATACGCAAAAAAAGAATGAATGCCTTTCGTTATCAAACGAACTGAATGAGCACCACCTAAAATGAAGGCCGTGACAAGCACAAGGCAGATCAACGTCATATGAGGAAAGATTTTCCTTTTCATGGCAACAATTTTGCCGCGAATATCCTGTTGGATCGAGCGATCCCAACTTGAAGCAAACTCTTTAATCTTTTTTCCAGTACCAATAAAATAAAACATGGTCATCGTGTGCGCAAAGAGTGCTACGATCGTTGCTGTCAAAGCCGAGGCGATATGATTTTGCATAAAAGAGGCAGCCCCCCACAGACGTAGTCCACAAGCGATGGCAACAATAAAGATAACCACTGATGTCCAGATGAGGCTTAATAAGGCTAAAGGCATGAAGATTCCCTATCACAGACTGTTAAAAATGTCCTGTGTGTCACTCTTGGATCATAAAAAATTCTCGTGTTTTGAATTTCACTATTCCGATCAACCGTTTAAACTACACTGAGAAATGTTTTCACAACTATGGAAATTCTATATATTGACCAGATAAGCGAAGAGAATGAGAAAGTTTAAGACTTTAATAAGTACTTTTTTTTCACTTTACCTTCTTACAGCTTCCGTGAGTTTCGGTTATGAAGGTAAGAATGACCAGGTCAATACGACGAACGTTGCTGGTTACGCTCCAAATTATGGGTTCTATGTGCAGTCTCCTGATCAGCGGTTTAGATTAGTTACTGCCGGATATATCCAGAATACTTTTCAAACTCTTTTTGTAGAGAATGGCCCAGACACAGATTCTTTCCAGGTTCTGAGGGCACGGTTAAAGTGGTTTGGGTATATATTTAACCCAAATATTGCGTACCAATTTGGATATGATTTAGTGGGAACGCAACTCTTGGATGCATATATCCAATTTTCTGCAACCGAATTTTTTAAAGTACGTTCTGGACAATATAAGGTCCCATTCAATCTTGAAGGGTTGAGCTCAGCATCTACCTTACAATTTACGGATCGGTCGATCGCGCATACTTTTTTCGGAGTTGTGGGAGAGAGGGACATTGGGTTGGGATTCAACGGCCATTTTGGGGAAAAATTGCTGGAATATCATGTGTCAATATTCAATGGCGAAGGGGCAAATACGTTGAATTCGAACAAAGAATTGCTTTACGCTGGACGCCTAACCTTAAACCTTTTAGGCGAACATGGTTTAGAGTTTGCTGATCCAGCTCGAAGTGAAAAACCTCATATGGCGTTGGGTGTCGCAGGAATGTTCAATGATACACCCAACGTGACCTTGGGGGGAGAAAAACAGGTTCTCTCTTCAACCTTTGATTTGAGTGCGAAGTTCAAAGGCTTTAGTGCGCATGCTGCATATTTTTATCGGAAAACCGATCCGGATTCAGGTGGCTCGCTCATGGACCATGGTGCTTTAGGTCAAGCTGGATACTTTATCCTTCCTCATGATTTAGAGGTCGCGCTTCGCACAGCGCATATTTTTGCAGAAAGCGCATCAGACCAGGCTGAGTACACGATCGATATTACTTATTATATCCTGGGAGACCACCGAGTAAAATTCCAATTCGGTCATAGCGCTCTTATCACACAAGATGGCGTTTCTCCGGGTGACGATCAAATAAATTTCCGAACCAGATTTCAACTTCAGGTAGCGCTATAGCAAAACTTAAAAAAAGTTGGCGCATAGGAATATGGGCTAAGAAGCGGTCTAATACCTAGGAACCTTCGCATCGATAAGCGTTGACCAAGCATCAATCCCGCCTTTAAGGTTCTTCACTTTTTTGAAGCCGGCTTGCCGAAGCTCTTTCGCAGCTTCTTGAGATCTTTTGCCAAAGTGGCAATAGACAACTATTTCATCGGCTGTATTTAACTCATTCATCCGTTGTTGAACTTCTCTCAAAGGAATCAGCTTAGCCCTCTCAAGATGGCAGATCGAATATTCATTAGGCTCCCGAACGTCTACCAAAACAAACGCATCGCCACGCTCTATTTTTTTCTGGAGGGCAAGAGCATCTAATTCATCACTTGTTTCTTCAACCTCCGCTTGAGGGCGAATTCCACAAAATTCGTTGTAATCAATTAGGGAGGTAATCGTAGGATGATCAGAACAAATTGGGCATTGCGGATCCTTACGAAGATTAAGCTCTCGAAAAGACATTTTAAGAGCATCAAATAAAAGAAGCCGCCCAATCAAGGGGTGTCCAACCCCTAGAATGAGCTTGATCGTTTCTGTAGCTTGAATGGTTCCAACAACCCCGGGAAGAATCCCTAACACGCCACCCTCTGCGCAGCTAGGGACCAGACCGGGAGGTGGTGGGGTTGAATATAAACATCGATAGCACGGTCCTTTCATGGCATCAAACACAGAAGCCTGGCCTTCAAAACGGAAAATCGATCCATAAACGTTTGGCTTTTTGAGTAGAACAGATGCATCGTTTACCAAATATCGAGTGGCATAATTGTCTGTTCCGTCTACCACAATGTCGTACTTTGAAATGATGTCTAACGCGTTTTCAGACGTCAATTTGGCTTCATAAGTGTCTATCTGCGTATTTGGATTAATGCCATGAAGTCGTTTCCTGGCAGATTCAAGTTTCGGCTTCCCAACATCCTCTGTTGAATGAAGGATCTGCCTTTGCAAATTTGAGAAATCTACGACATCAAAATCAACAATTCCCAAACGTCCTACTCCAGCAGCAGCCAAATACATGGCAAGGGGAGACCCTAACCCCCCCGCACCAATCATCAGCACAGAAGAGTTTTTGAGCTTTTCCTGCCCCGCGGTCCCCACTTCGGGCATAATAAGGTGGCGGCTGTATCGTCGAATTTCTTCATGAGACAATGCCACCTGAACCTCCTAAATTCGGATCCAGTCGTGTGTCCCCAGAATTCCTCCGGCAATGGAGGGGACGATCATTAAAACATCGCCGTCTTTAACGGGTGTGGCTTCTTTAGATAAAACGCGAATATCTTCTTCATTGACATAAACATTAACAAAGTTTCGTAGTTTTCCGTCTTCGCCTATCAAATGTTTCTTCAAGTCGTTGTGTTGAGATACTAACTGATCCAATACTTCCCTTACTGTTGAGCCATGTAGTTCTATTACGTCCTTTTGTCCTGTGTAATGACGAAGGGGGGTGGGTATAAGTATTTTAACTGCCATCTTTTGTAATCTCCTCTCTATCAAATTGGGTTCGATCTTCTTTTAAGACCCATGAGGTTACCTCTTTTGAAACCCCTTTTTCAACTGATACAATCACGTAGGAGTACCAGGGCCAGGCGTGGCCTCGATCAAATTCGGATGGAGAAGCTGGATGATCAGGATGAGAATGATAGATTCCTAAGATATCCAATTTTTCGGATTTCGTGCTTTTTTCGACCTCCATAAACTCTTTGGGATCAATCAGATACCTTCTCTCTCTAGATTCTTCTTTTGTATTCTTGACTGGTATCACCTTCAAAACGTGCTTGAAGGTTTCGAATCGTCCGATCAAAAAGCCACAGCCCTCTTCCGGATAACAACTCTCCAAATGGTTTCGCATGAAGGTCTCATGTTCTTGGCTCAAAAAAAGCGCCTCAATCTTCCTCCCAGAACTTTTCACTCAAATACTTGTCTCCAGAATCACAAAAAATGGTCACAACCATACCCTTCTCCAAATCTTTTGCCACCTCTAATGCTGCCGCAAAATTTGCTCCAGAAGAAATGCCCACAAAAAGGCCCTCTTCGGTGGCAAGCCTTCGGGTCCAAGTATGTGCCTCTTCTGTTTTGACCTGAACCTGTTCGTCTGGAACAGACGAGTCATAGATCCCGGGGACTATCGCTGTTTCCATATGCTTTAGCCCTTCAAGTCCGTGGAATGGAGAATCTGGTTGCATAGCCACGATCTTAACGAAAGGATTCAGTTCTTTAAGTCGACGCCCTACTCCCATCACGGTTCCACTCGTTCCTAAGCCGGCTACAAAGTGAGTTACTTTTCCTTTTGTCTGATTCCAAATTTCCAAAGCCGTACCTTCGTAATGAGCTCTCCAATTGGCTTCGTTGTTATATTGATCTACATAACAGTATCGGCTTGGATTTTCCTTATAAAGTTGGCGGGCTTTCTCAATGGCTCCATCAGATCCTCTTAAAGGATCTGTTAAAACGATTTCAGCTCCATACGCTTTTAAAATCCTTTTCCTTTCTATACTGGCATTGGATGGCACACACAGTTTCACTTTATAGCCCAATGTAGCCCCAATCATGGCAAGCGCAATCCCCGTATTTCCTGACGTTGCATCCAGGATGATTTTTTCTTTTATAAGCTCACCGGATTCTTGAGCATGTCGAATCATATTCAAGGCTGGCCGATCTTTGACAGACCCTCCAGGATTAAACCACTCCGCTTTGGCAAAGATCTTTGTTTGAGGGCCTAACCTTTTACAAAGCCTCTTGATTTCGATCAAAGGGGTATTCCCAATGGATTCTAGTAACTCCACAGGACGTAAATATTATTTATTCTTGGGATTGTTAAGATAAATATAGGAAGTCTAGAAGTTCATCCATGGAGCGCTTCTAGATATTTTTCGCATTCCATCGCCGCCATACATCCAGATCCTGCAGCTGTAATGGCTTGACGATAAACTTTATCCTGCACATCTCCGCACGCAAAAACTCCCTCCACACTCGTCTTAGCCCCACCTTTTGTAGTAATGTAACCAGCGGAATCCATCTCGATCTGTCCCTTAAAAAGTTTGGTATTGGGTTGATGACCGATGGCTACAAAAAGGCCCTGACATGGAATTTCGGAAATCGTCCCGTTTTTTAGATTTTTTAGTTTTATACCTTTGACTTCATGATCCCCGATAACTTCCTCAACACCCGAATTCCAAATCCATGCAATTTTAGAATTCTTGAACGCTCTTTCTTGCATGATTTGTGACGCGCGTAATTTGTCCCTCCGATGAATGACTGTCACCCGTCGTGCAAAACGGGTTAAAAAAATGGCTTCTTCCATGGCCGAATCTCCTCCACCGACCACAGCGACCTCCTGATCTCGGAAAAAAGCTCCATCACAGGTTGCGCAAGTCGAAACTCCATGTCCCATAAGCCTTCTTTCAGAATCCAACCCCATGAGTTTAGCGGATGCTCCGGTTGAAATAATCACTGTTGGCGATTGATATTTCTCTTCCTCTACTTCAACCACGAACGGTCGAGTTTTCAGATCAACCGCTGTTACGTCTTTTGTCACAATTCGCGTACCAAACCTTTGTGCTTGCTTGCGAAAGAGCGCCATTAAGTCAGGTCCTAGAATCCCTTCCGGGAAGCCGGGAAAATTTTCAACGTCAGTGGTTAACATCAGTTGGCCACCAGCTTGTAGTCCTTCAAACATCAAGGGCGAAAGCAAAGCCCGAGAAATGTATATCGCAGCCGTCAAACCCGCTGGGCCAGAGCCAATAACGATGACTTTTTCCATAACGTAAGAATGCTAACCTATAGCGTGATTTCTCAAACTACAAGATTTTCCCTTCTGTTCCAAGCCATGCTAAAGTGAAAAAATGTCAGATGATGATAGACGCGGTTCAAAACGTTTAGATGTTGAATTGGACATTGATCTTTCGACGTACGGCCCTTACTTTCTAAGCAAACTCAAGAACATCTCCTCAGGAGGCGCATTCATTCAAACCAAAGAACTACAATCCATTGGCACCGAGATTAAATTACGTTTTCGACTTCCAGGAGAAGAAAATTTGATTGAAGCCAAGGGAAAAGTTGCTTGGGTTTACACTCAACCAGGGAAAACCAGACCCAACGCCTCAGGCATAGGGGTTCAATTTACTGATATTTCAGAAGGGGCTCGTCTGCGCATTCAGGATTTTGTCTACAAATCCACGACGTAGTTGCTTGAGAACGGGCTGATCAGCTTCCAAAAAATTATATTTCTCTAACTCCTTGGGAGAAACCCATTCTAGGCAGCGATGAAAACAAGGAGTCATTTGTCGCCCACCTAAGATTTCACACCAGTAAAAAGCTAGGCGTACTGATAGATTTGGGTAATCGTGATCTATTTCAAATACACACTTCCCTATTTTGACGGAAACCTTGAGTTCCTCCTCAATCTCCCTTAAAAGAGCCGTACGATCATCCTCTCCCACTTTTACTTTTCCTCCCGGAAACTCCCATTTTAAAGCAAAAGGATCTTTTTCTGGCCGTTGGGCAATCAAGATCTTGTTATCTTTATAGATCAAGGCTGCCACAACTCTCGCTCTTTTTAGCATGAATCCTGTATGGTAGACTGAGGATATTTTAAATGCAAAAACGTCCACTGGTAGGTATCGCAGCCCGCATCTTTAACCAAGGAACAAAACAGGAAAACCTGGGTGTTTTTAATACTTATATCCGAGCTATTTCTACAGCCGGTGGAAGTGCTTTATTACTTCCTCCCAAGACACAAGAAATTCCGCGTTATCTTTCGTTTGTGGATGGTCTTCTATTAACAGGAGGAGGCGATATTCATCCTAAGTTTTTTGGCAAACGCTCACTCAACGTCAAACTTGACCTTTCTCCAGATGAACGTACACAATTTGAGTTAGCGATCTCAAAAGCATTTCTAAAAGCCAAGCTTCCGATCTTGGGAATCTGTTTAGGGTGCCAAACATTGAACGTAGCATTGGGGGGAACACTCATTCTCGACCTATCCACTGAGCATCCTGATACCAAAGATCATACTAATGGATCTCATTGGATCAGTATTCTCCCTGATTCAAAACTGTGTAAAATATTTAATACCAACAAGATCCAAGTGAATTCTAGACACCACCAAGCCATCGGAAAACTGGGGAAAGATCTTTCAGTATCCGCGATTTCTCCTGACAAAGTGATTGAAGCTATAGAATCTAAAGGCCGTCCGTTTGCAATAGGACTTCAATGGCATCCTGAAGAGATTCCAAAAAGCCGCTTTTCTAAGAAATTATTTCAAACTTTCATTAAAGAATGTCAGAACAAAACAAAGTGACTCAAATGGGAAGGGTTACACTTTCTCAATCTGAAAATCCTCGTTGATTAAAACTTCTCTAGCGTAATTCCGCACCTTGTAAAGGCCTGGTCTTGGCGGAAAAGAAATGTCCAGTAAATCTCCTCTCTGGCATTTGCGAAGCAGGTGTCTAAAAGATCCTTTTCGAGCGTCAAAACGAAGGCCTATTTTCTGTAAAGGAGAACAAAGGAGCAAAAGGTTTCCATATTTGGTTTCCAAAGGGTCACTGATCACTCTCAAATATTGAGGATGAGAAGGCCCCTCCCCTTTTTTAACAACCAAATAAGAATACTTGAGAATTCCACTTTGGTGCCCCAAAGCCTTCTCCAATCTATTTCGAAGAGGCGGAGGAAGCCACTCGATCTCAAAATGGCACCAATCGCGTGGCTCCTGATTCAAAGGACAAAGTCCAGAATGCCCACAAGGAATTGGAACATGCGCATCTCCTTTGGAAAGGAGGGAATCCCTCATGAGAGTGAGCTGCCTTGATGTTTCTTTAAGTGCCGGCTCTATAACGATTAACATTCCTGATTCCGTGAGCATGTTCATCAGTTGTTGAAAGATGAGAGTGTGACGAGGGAGACGAGTCCTCGTGAGTTCATTCAGGGTATTTGAACAAAAAATAAGATCGAACTGCCCTAGTCTCGCAAGTGAACGAACTGCACTTTGGTGCAAAAGATTAATTCGTAGAGTTTGTAAAGGAGGATACGAAGCATGAATTCGACCGTTGAACCTTTTCCAAAGCTCTCTAGCATCTTGAAGAGTCTTTTTTTCAGAATCGATTGCAACAAGTTCTTTAATCTCTCCTCCATAACGTTGCACGGCTATACCTAACGCCCAAAGGGAAGGGGCTCCCCCTGTCCCTAGGTCCAAAACCCTTAAGTTTCCCCTTAAGCTCTCACCGATCCCCCCACCCATCCATAAATTCCTGCGATGGATCTCTTCCAGAACTGCGAGAGTACGGGCGACACTGGCCATATGGAAGTACAAAAGATATGCGTTTCGACCTTCCTTGGTCGCAAGATAGCGTATCTTGAGATAAGACCTTTCCCTGGTAAAAGCATCTGAAAGATCGCGGACAGAGGATAGAAAGGACTTAAACACATGTTTAGGGAGTTGACCTCCCTGCCATACTTGTCCCCAGCTCGTTTCATAAACATGATGAATTAGTTCGTCTTCAAGCAGTTTTGACACTTCAGATGAAAATTCACCGAGCTTCATTTCACAACTGTCTTTCCTCGACTAGCCAGAGTTTTTATTGCCATTTTGGAAACAGCATCTTTCACATGTTCACTCTTAGCAATTTGAATCAGCTCTTGATCAGCAAGTCCTCCAATATACTTCTGAACAAGGTTGTTGGGTGTCTTTGGATTCTTAACCAAAGCCAACTTGACCGAAACATGGTGCATCCAATCCGAGTTGTTCGAAATTGCTTGGATCATCTCTCCAGTAATGGAGGGCATTCGGGCGATTTTTGTTACTTCCTCAATTGTAATTCTAGGGTTTTTTAACACGTAAGGATGGACGCAATAATGCGCCTCCTTCATCAAAAGCCTTCGCTCTTCCTTACCACCTTTTATCGCCAATTGGATTTTCTCGTGCACATTCATTGTTGCAACGGCATGATAAAGGCTCTCGCTATCCTTTCCCCAAAGTTGATTGGATTCTTTCCCACTGGTTTTATTTTTCTCGAATGCACTCGCAAGTATGGATTCCCAGTCACCTTTAAAAGCCACTCCAATTTGATTTTGAGAAGCTTGATAAACCGCCTCAGCATCCAAAGTGCAGATTGACTTTCCTTCCACATAAAGATCTACAGCCACCGGTTCGCGCATTTGAATCGATTCAAGGCACTCTACCAAAACCCCACCATTTTTAAGGGTCATTTCGTAATCTTTAGAAAACTGTTCGATTTCTTCATATTTTTTTTGAAGTTTAACCATTTAATTTAACCAATAAATTTCTACTCCACTTGCAGTGAGTAAGAATCCATCTCATAAATACATTCTACTACGCCCAGCTGTAAAGCTTGTCTGCTTTGTTCTCAGGACTAAATGTCCTCAGCGTACTGCAAGAGTACGCTTCCGTGCATTTAGCCCCTGCGGCCTCGCATACAAACTTTTTGCTCGGGCTCGTAACGAAAGTATTTATGAGATGGGTTCTAACGAAAAAAATTCTTATATTCTAAAAAGTCTCTTACATGGTATGAAGATCGCACTATTCGGCTCTTCTTAATTGATGGTTCGGCGCTGGCTTATCGCAGCCACTTTGCCTTTGCAACGAATCCCTTAACCAATAGCAAAGGGATGCCGACTAGTGCTGTCTACGGTTTTACAACTACTCTATTGCGCCTTTTGGAAAAGGAGGATCCAGAGCATATTGCTGTCATTTTTGATTCTCCCGAACCAACTTTTAGGCACAAAGAGTTTCCAGCTTACAAAGCTACTCGGGAAAAGATGCCGGACGAAATGGTTGACCAACTGCCATATATCCAAAAGGTTGTAGAAGCCATGCGAATTCCCTTTCTCGTTTTGCCTGGTTTTGAAGCAGACGACATCATTGGAACGCTCGCTATCAAAGCAGCTCAAAAAGAAATCGAAGTTTTTTTGGTCAGCGCAGACAAAGATTTTCTCCAACTCGTGGGTCCCCGGATCAAACTATACAACATGAAAAAAGGTGGAGAGGTTGAAATTTCTGCACAGGAAGGACCACAGATCAAGTGGGGGGTAACTCCGCAACAGGTCACCGATCTTATGGCATTGATGGGCGACGCTTCGGACAATGTTCCTGGAGTGCCGGGAATTGGGGAAAAAACAGCTACCAAATTGATCCATCAGTTTGGATCTTTAGAAAATTTGTACGCTCATCTTGGGGAAGTAACACCCTCAAAACTTCGAGAGAAGCTTTTGGCTCACAAAAATCAAGCTGAGCTTTGCAAAAGGTTGGTCACGATTGATACTGATGTTCCGCTTGGAGGAGAAATCAGCGAGTTGCAGCGGAATGGCTTCGATGTGCCTTTACTTCGTTCCCTTTATCAGGAGCTGGAGTTTCACTCCCTTTTGAAAACTCTTCTCTCTCCTTTAGAGGTTCATCGAACAGACTCATCGAAAGAACGTTATGTTTTGGTCACCAACGAAGCGACATTTGAGATTCTTGTCCAAAACCTAAAGGCTTCCAAGGAGTTTTCGCTAGACACAGAAACCACAAGTCTTGATACGCTGGAAGCCCAGGCTTTGGGACTATCCTTCTCGACTTCAGAAGCAAGCGCTTATTTTGTACCCCTCCAGCACAAAGATCTTTCCCGAGAAAAAATTTTGAAGAAATTAAAACCTATTCTTGAAGATCCTCAACAACTCAAAGGAGGACAAAATCTTAAATATGATCGAAAGATTTTAAAAAATCTCGGTATTGAACTCAAAGGAATCTCTTTTGATACCATGATCGAATCTTATTTATTAAATCCTGAATCTCGACAGCACAACCTCGATGCATTGGCCCTAAAGTACTTGGGAATTCAAAAAATAGCGACGGAAGACCTGATTGGAAAGAAAGGCAATCAAATTTCGATGGCTGAAGTGGACCTTGAACACCTTTTCCACTATGCCTGTGAAGATGCTGATATGACTTTACGTCTTCATCTCTTGCTATCTCCCCAGCTGTCTCATTTCGAGTTGAGTAGTCTTTATAAAGAAGTTGAGCTTCCTCTGATTGAAGTTTTGGGAGACATGGAGCAAAGGGGGATCAAATTGGATGTTCAAAAACTTTCGCAACTCTCCGTAGAAATCACAAAGAGAATTGAAGAGCTCACGTCCAGTCTACATGAAATGGCTGGAGAAATATTTAATATCAATTCACCTAAACAACTTGGCCCCATCCTTTTTGAAAAGCTAGAGATTCAAAAGGCTTCTGGGATCAAAAGGGTTAAGAAAACAAAGACTGGATATGCTACAGACCAAGATACTTTAGAAATCTACTCTTGCCATCCTTTTGTTCAATCTTTGTTGGAATATCGAAATTTGACGAAGCTTGCGTCAACTTACATTGAGACCTTGCCTTCTTTGGTTCATCGTAAAACAAATCGAGTCCATACATCTTTTAATCAAACAGTTACAGCAACAGGAAGACTTTCAAGCTCAGATCCAAACCTTCAGAATATTCCAATTCGCGGAGAACTTGGACGCGAAATTCGAAAAGCTTTTGTGGCAGGAGAAAAAGGATGGAAAATTCTTTCTGCAGATTACTCCCAAATTGAGCTCCGAATTTTGGCCCATTTGGCAAAAGATGAAACTCTCATTGAGACTTTTGAACAAAAAGAGGACGTTCATCGAAGAACTGCCTCTATCATTTTTGGAGTGCCTCCTGACAAAGTAACCACTGAGCTCCGAAATCGAGCCAAAGCCATCAACTTTGGAGTCGTTTATGGCATGGGGCCTCAACGTTTAGCTCGAGATACAGGAATTTCGATGAACGAAGCAAAATCCTTTATCGATGCTTACTTTGAAAAGTATTGGAATGTAAAACAATTTTTAGAGGATCAAATCAAGAACGCCAAAGAAAACGGATATATTACAACATTGTTGGGCCGACGCCGAATCATCGAAGATATCAACAGCACCAATCCGCGATTAGCCTCCAACGCCGAAAGAATCGCCACAAACACTCCTATACAGGGTAGCGCAGCAGACTTAATAAAAGTTGCCATGGTAAGAATCCATCGACTTCTCAAGGAAAAACAATTCCAAGCCAAAATGTTGCTCCAGGTTCATGATGAATTGGTGTTTGAAGCTCCAGAAGCCGAGGTCCCGATGTTGGCAGAATTGGTTCGAAAAGAAATGGAACAGGCGATCGCACTTCGTGTGCCTGTGGTAGTTGATATTGGAGTTGGAAACAATTGGGCTGAGTCTCATTAATCTAAAAACAGTAGTTAAAACCACTCTCGTTTGATTCACTAACTGGGTGAACTGCAGAATGAAAGTTGCAACTCGGGGTGGCGTGGATGGGGTGGACCTTCCTAGGACCCTTGGCCCGCAGGAAGGTGGGCCCCAGAAGCGACAGGACCCCGAGTTATAACTGCCGATTCTCAGGTTAAAAATTCCATGACATTCCAATCCGAAAAAGTTCAATCATAAAAGGATTCGGCCCTGTTTGAGAAAACAATTGCGAAGCGCCAATTTCAATATAAAACCGTAAGTTGTCCAAATTCGTTACCCTGACCAGATTCCACTCCCCTCCAATGTTAAAGCGCCACCCAATATCGTTTTGAGGATCTAGTTCGTAGAGAAATTTACCCACAAGGTAGGGCATGATGGTCGCATCTTTGAAGAGAAACAGTTGAGGACCAATACCAAGCCCTACCCTCTTTACACCTTCTATTCCAAAATCCCAGGACAGAGCTAACGCCCAATTCTCTTCAAAAAAATACCCTAGGTCGATACCAAATACTCTGTCTCCCACTTCCTTTTCAGGGTCGATTTGTAGCGGAACAAGAAAAGAATTGCCTACGTATGCGGCTCGGTCTAACGCCAAGGAATGCGTTGTTGATAATATGACGAATAAAAGAATAACTGAAAGAAGTTGAACACGTTTATTGATGTTTGACAGGTTATGGCTCCTCACGTAATCAAACTCCCTCTATCATGGACTTTAGACGATTCATTCTGATTCCTCTTATTTTTGGTCCTCTAACTAGCGTTTTTGCAAGTGAAAGTTATCCCACAGTTCAGGCTGGATATCACGATGGTTTTTATGTCAAAACAGAGGACGATCGATTTCGCTTGAAAGTAGGAAGCCGGGTTAATTTTGGCTACACATATGGTTTTATCTCACCCGCAAATGATTTTTCCACCTTTGATCTGATTCACGCGAAAATTTATGCAGGGGGCAATGCTTTTTCCCAATCTATCCAGTATTACTTTCAGGCAGCGGCTGCCAATAATACTCGCCCCGTAAAGTCTTCTCCCCCGCCTGAATCCAATACCGGAAATTTTACCCTTGAAGATTATTACGTACGCCTTTCCTGGGAAGATTTAAGTATTAAGCTTGGACAATTTAAAGTCCCGTTCGGACGCCAGTGGATGATTTATTCCGGAAATTTAGAATTTGGGGATCGATCTCTCGCCACAAAGGCTTTCACCTTTGGAAGAGACCGAGGGGTCACTTTTGGAGCGGATCGAGAGACCTTTTCATATACATTGGGTATCTTTAACGGCGCAGGAGATCCATCTTTGGGAAATGGCTTTAGCCCCGCTAATTTTTCTTCAACAGGCCAAAATACATCTAATGACTTTTCCACAGGCAGGGGGCATCTCTATCTCGCTAGGATTGTAGCCATACCCATGGGACTTGCGGGTTACTCTGAAGGAGATGTAGAAAATAGCGAAGGAGCAAGGCTCGAAATTGGAGGAGGGTTTGTATTTGACCAAGATCGCGATGTTGATCTTAATGCAGATGGAATAGTAGAAGACACAAAAGCGGACCTTTGGAACGCTTCAGGCGAGCTCATCTTCAAGAAAGGAGGAAAATCGATTCAAGGAGAATTTTTCTATCGAAAGGTCAAAGGCGAGGCCATATCAGATGTTGACGCTTTAGGCTTTTATGTGCAACCCGCCTATTTTTTAGTCTCAAATAAGTTCGAAGTTGCGCTTCGATTTGGATGGGTGGACCCAAATTTGGATTTGTCTCAAAATCGGATTTTTGAAGGAGCCCTGGCGACAAACCTTTACATCTCTAAGGATCACCGCTACAAAGCACAACTTCAATATAGTTGGAGAGGGGAAGAAGTTGGGATCCAAGGTCGAAATGACGATAGTTTTATTGATCTTCTTTTCCAGCTCACGCTTTAGGAGGTGGCATGAATAGTTTACAAGATAAGGTGGCCGTAGTGACCGGTTCCGCAAGAGGAATTGGTAGAGCCATAGCTGAATGTTTTTCGCGTGAAAAGGCAAAAGTTGCATGTGTAGATATGAATGAAGTCGCCTTAAGAGAAACTGAAAAAAGTTTGAAGTCTTTGGAAAGTAAAGGGGGAGGTGAAGGGTTTTGCATTGTTGCAGACATTTCTAAGTCGAACGAAGTTAAAAGAATGGTGGATGAAGTTCTAAAAAAATTCGCGACCATTGATATCCTTGTCAACAATGCAGGAATTGTCCGAGATTCAACACTTTTAAAAATGCCTGAAGAAACCTTTGATGCTGTCATTTCTGTTAACTTAAAAGGCGTCTTTTTGTGTGGTCAGGCGTGCGCCAAAGTCATGGCGGAAAAAAAATATGGCAAAATTGTCAATATTTCCTCAGCCGCGTGGAGAGGAAACTTTGGTCAATCCAATTATAGTGCGGCAAAGGCAGGCGTTGTAGGATTGACAAAAACTTGGGCCCTGGAACTTTCAAAGTATAACATTAACGTAAACGCCATCGCGCCAGGATTTATTTCCACGGAAATGACTGCCACCATACCACCTGAAATTCGAGAAAAAATGATCGCAAAAATTCCCTTGGGACGAGCAGGAGAAGCTCGCGACGTTGCGCAATTGGTGCAATTTTTGGCCTGCGATGAATCATCTTATATTCAAGGGGAAGTTATCGCCATAAATGGCGGCTTCCAAATGTAGATATCCGTTCTGCTAAGGAGAATGCAAATGGCTTATGAAGTGAAAGACATAAATCTTGCCCCACAGGGACTTTTAAGGGTTGCTTGGGCGGAGAGCCGAATGCCAGTGCTGATGGCTTTAAGAGAAAAATACAAATCATCAAAGCCTTTTAAAGGGTTTCGAATCTCTGGCTGCTTGCATGTTACCAAGGAAACCGCTGTGCTTGTCGAAACGTTACGTTTGACTGGAGCTGAAGTCGCTTGGAGTGGATGCAATCCTCTATCCACCCAAGACGATGTCGCGGCAGCACTTGCCTCCAAAGATATACCGGTGTTTGCTTGGTACGGAATGGCCAAGGAAGAGTTTTACCGTTGCATTGATAAGACATTGGGGATCAAACCCAACTTAACTTTGGATGATGGGGCAGACCTGATTTACTCTGTGCATACCAAGCATTCTGAATTGGCAAAGGATATCATTGGAGGAACAGAAGAGACAACAACCGGAGTCCATCGGTTACGCGCCATGGCCGCAGATGGTGCACTTCGCTATCCTATTTTCGCCGTAAACGATTCTGAAACCAAATGGGACTTTGATAACGTTTATGGCACCGGACAGTCTTCCATTGACGGAATTCTTCGGGCCACAAGTGTCATGATCGCTGGTAAACATTTTGTAATCGCTGGCTATGGCCATTGCGGTCGGGGTGTTGCGATGAGAGCCAAGGGAATGGGAGCTAATATCATTGTTACAGAAGTGAATCCAGTAGCTGCGCTCCGGGCAACGCTTGAAGGACACCAAGTCATGAGTATGAATCAAGCTGCCTCTCTCGGAGATATTTTTATCACTGCAACGGGTATGAAGGATGTGATTACCAAACCCCATTTTGAGAAGATGAAGGACGGCGCAATAGTGTGTAATACGGGTCACTACGACTGTGAGTTAAATATCGATGACCTTAAATCTTTATCGACCCATGTGACTGAAGTTCGATCCAACAATGAGGAATATAAACTGAAAAACGGACGTCGAATCTACCTACTGGGCAAAGGGAGATTGGTGAATCTTGTTGCTGCAGAAGGGCATCCATCAGAAGTGATGGACATGTCTTTTGCGAACCAATTTTTGGCTTTACTCCACCTGTCACGAGAAGGCAAAAACCTGGAAAATAAAGTTTATGTCCTTGCCCGCGAACAGGACCAAGAGATTGCTCGCATCAAATTGGAAACCATGGGAATCGAAATCGATCGCCTTACAAAGGCACAGGAAAGTTATGCTACCGATTACGCCGCTGGCACATAACTGTTATAAGTTTTCCTGATACCAAACCAAGCATTCTCGGAGCCCTTGCTCTAACAAAACGGTAGGTTGCCAACCCAACCTTTCTTTGGCTAGTGAGATATCAGCTATAGAATGCTTAATATCTCCGGGGCGAGCTTCAACATATTTCGGTTGAACCGCTTTTCCAATCAAATCTTGAATCATCTTTACCAACTCATTGATCGAAATTCTTTTTCCTCCTGCAATGTTGAAAACTTCGCCTTGAGCTCCATTCATTCGAGAGGCTTTAAGATTGGCGGCTACAACATCTCCCACATAAGTGAAATCCCGAGTTTGCTCTCCATCCCCAAAAATGATTGGGGGTTCACCTTTTAAATAAGCACAAAAAAATTTTGGGACCACCGCTGCATATTGAGAATTTGGATCTTGTCTTGGACCATACACATTGAAATAGCGTAAGGAAATCGTTTCCATGCCATAGGAAACAGCAAAAGCTCTACAATATTGTTCTTGAGCCAGTTTCGTTGCAGCATATGGAGAAAAAGGATTCGCTGGCATATTTTCACGTTTTGGAAGTTCGGGAGTATCTCCGTAAGCTGAGGAAGAAGCCGCATTTACAAATTTTTTCACTCTTGCTTCTTTGGCAGCTATCAAAAGCTCAAGCGTACCCGTAGCATTGGCTTGATGTGAACCTTTCGGATCAGAAACAGACTTTGGCACTGAACCCACGGCTGCCTGATGGAAAACAACGTCTACTCCTTTGATAGCTTCGGATGAAACCTTGGGATCAGAAACATCTCCTTCGATCAACCTTACCTGTTTTGAAACAGAAAATGCTCCGTTAAGATTCTCCCGCTTACCATTTGAAAGATTATCAAGAATAGTTACTTTTCCGCCTTGTTTGATAAGGGCATCGACAAGATGGGAGCCGATAAATCCTGCTCCACCCGTCACTAAGTAATGAGTCATTGTGCACCATGATAACAGCACAAAAACCGATCGCAAAACGATTTTGGCATTCCTCTTCTTTATTCTTAAGATTTACTCCTTATGAATGCTTTAAAGTTTGGAGCATTTTCATATGTCTACTTAATTTGACATATGTATGATAAAATGGAATTATAAAATGATGCAGATGAATATCTTAGATCATATTTTGGGCAGCCATTGCTCTCTTGCAGTCTTAAGAGTTCTTTTGTCTGAATCCCAAGGATTAACAGGACGTCAAATTGCAAAGCTCGCCCATTTGAGCGCGCAAGGAGGGCAAGACGCTCTAGCTAAATTGGAAACATTTGGGATTGTGAAGTGGACACCTGCCGGTCGAGCTCAGCTCTATCAATTGAACTCGGAAAATGAATTATTGAAAAAGGTATTGGTACCACTTTTTGATTCAGAACGGAAATATATCAAAATACTTACCGATAAAATCACTAGCGCCTTGAACTCAAAAATCTTGTCAACAACCCTTTTTGGTAGTTTCGCCAGAGGCGACTCCATCCCGGGAAGTGATTTTGACATTTTGGTGTTGGTTCAAGATAAAAAAGAAGCAAAAAAAATACGTATAGGACTAGCCCTGTGCGCGCAAGAGGTGAGTCGATTATTTCATCTTCAACTATCTCCTATCGTCATGATTCAGAAAGAGGCTCAGGAAAAAGCTAAACAGAATCATCCTTTGATCGAATCGATCTTAAAGGAAGGAGTTTTATTACAAGGAGTGCCCCTTGCGCATCTGATTTATGAAAACTAAAAAACCATCGATTCCTATAGATCGAGCCCGCTACAAAGACTTTGTGAAACAGGCGGAAGGGTTCGAATCAGCGGCAAAAGATGAAAAGGAGTTAAAAAGATGGAATGCATCAGCTGTTCTTTACGTTCATGCAGCTGTTGCTTGGTCTGACGCCGTAACCATCTTATCAGGTGGAAGGAAAGCCACAGGACTAAGCCATCTTAATGTAGCTGCTTTGATATCGGAAACTTTTACCAAAGATCCCACAGGGAAAAAGACCGCTTTAAAGAACCTACGACTCATTTTAAATCAAAAAAATGCGGTGTCTTATTTAGGAGAAGCATTTAGCCAGGAAGACTTAAAAGAG
>Ga0247727_10007466_pt1 | contig 20808 bp, 17 predicted proteins | sample WisWelCaveWW1625_FD_202498 | JGI IMG/M metagenome (GOLD analysis project Ga0247727, IMG submission 202498) | Biofilm microbial communities from Wishing Well Cave, Virginia, United States - WW16-25 | ecosystem: Environmental > Aquatic > Deep subsurface > Groundwater > Cave microbial mat | place... | reverse complement strand
GAAGTGTACTGCTTTGGGTTTTGGATACCAAATCGCAACGGTCACCAGTACCCTGAAACATCGAAGAATCTCGAGGAAAACTGCTTTTTACAACGAATTCCCACCCACGAATTCTGCGGAGGAGCCTGGATTTTGAACCGGTACTCAGATTGCCATCTCGCGCTGGCACATCGTGCCCGTGACGACGGCGACCTGGCCGCCGAGCAGAAGCACTTTGCCGAAGCGACCAAGCTCGCACGGGAGGATGTCAAGCCGTTCGTGGCTACCTAAAGCGCAGCCGGATGCCGGACGGCTGGAAGGCGCTCGACCGTAGCCTGAACCGCCTGGTGGACATTCATGTCGAACGCGAAGCCTACGACGAAGCGGAAAACGCATGTCTCGAATGGCTCGAACTGCGCCTTCAGAATCTCGGCACTGATTCGCCCGGCGCACGCGAAGTGTCGCAAAAGGTCGAACAGATTCGAACCAAGAGAAAGCACCATTGACTGAACCGGTGATCATGCGCCTGGATCATTTGCCCCGTAACGGAGACCGGCGATGGCGATTCTCGTGCAAAGGCACCGTTCACATCGAAATCGAGTGCCGGCCGGACGCCCTGCGGCCGAGTCGCCGGATGAGAAACTGGATGCTGTTCAGCCGCTCATCGACTGCCTGCTCGACGATGGAAACTCGGATCTGATCACCAGTGGAATCGGCACGGATTTGTTCTTTTCGAGCGAACTAGATCGGAGCATCGCGTTTCGGCTGCAAGACCTGAGCGTCCGCATCTGATCGCTCACCGGACTGCGAGGTGGGTTTTATTGCGTGCTGTTTTTTTCCGCAGCGACGAGGATCCCGCCGAGCTTCAGGAACCGGTGCAGCCGAGTCCACCAGAATTCGCGAGTCCAGTAGAGACCGGCCTCTTCGCATGCGGCGCGCAGTTCGTCGCGGCGATAGGTGCGGCATTTGTAGAAGCGGCTTACCCAGGCGCCGAAAAATGTGGTTTCGGTGGTCAGGATTAGTAACCGGCCGCCCGGTTCGAGCACTCGGGCAACTTCGCGGAGACCCAGGCGGGGATCGGGCAGATGTTCGAGGACCCAGCCGCAGATCACGCAGTCGAACGAGGCGTCGCGGTAGGGCAATCGTGTGATGTCGGCGGCCGCGGGGGTCGGGTGCGTGCTTTCGAGTCTCTTGCGACCGCGGCGCAGCATTTCGAACGACAGGTCGAAGCAGGTAATTGAGGCGTCGGGGTCGCATAGGTCGGCGACAATTTCGGTGAATTGACCGGCTCCGCAACCGGCGTCGAGAATGTGCTTGGCCCCGGCGAGATCAAACGCACCCGGCTTGAAAATCCGCTTGGCCAACGGGGCATGGCCGGAAATGAAACTGCCCGCGACCAGAAACGCGCCGGCAGGGCCGTCGTAGTGGCGCTGGATCTCGCCACGGTATTGTTCAAAATCCTTTCGCTCAGGCGCCTTCGACTCGATGAGTCGCTCCAGCTTGCCCTTGCTCGGGATTGGCGTGATGGTTTCTGTGCTCATGCGGCCAGGTGGTCAATGGCTAAGAGTGTTCGTCCTCAGTCGAGATTCCCATTTTGCACGGTGCTCATCCGTGCATCGGCCACAGGGCGGACTGACACTTTGGGAACCAGAGTATAGGAAAGCCATGCGGTGTAGGACAAGCGTTGCCTGATCGGTCTTGCGGTTCCTCGTCGTGTGTGTCGGCGCGGCAGGAAAACCTGCTAAATGTAGACTCGTCGGTTGTAGATATACCATTCTGCCAGCAAGACCGCGAAGGCGGCCAAAACGAGCCAGCGCCACGCCTCCTGGCGTGCACGGTTCATCTCGCGCTTCGCCGCCACCTGCGTGTGTCCGAGCAACAGTTCGCCCCGCGGTTCAATGTCCGATTCGCGCAAATCGAACAAGTTGACCGCGAATCGCCGCTCGACGCGTTCGTTGTCGCCAAACTGGTACACACCCAACTGGTCGGTTTGGTTGAATATGAAGCCGCCCTGGGCCGTGCGTTCCAATCGGTGTGTTTTGCCGGTGGGGTCCTTCACCTGTTGCGTATCGGCCAGCGATTCGCTGCGAAGCATAACCGTTTGACCGGGCAGGATCGCCTCGTCTGAAATCGCCTCTTGCACGTTGCCAAGTACGCGAAGCGAATTGAAAACGAAGAGCGGAAAGCTGGGGTGCAAGACCCAAGTCGTGTTGAATTCGCGCCTTTTCTCCGACAATCGTTCGAGCCAAAAGCCGAGCACGCAGTCCATGAAACCTTCTCGCGAGAGAAGAAAGGCCAGCGGTCCATCGCCGCTCTCCAGCAGCATGACGGTGCCTTGCGGCAGTTCTGGCAGCAGTGACTCGGCGATGCCGACGTCGCTCATGTTGAGGAATCGAAAGAGCGGATGCGTGTCGTTGACCTCCGCGACGATGGGGTTGGCCAGCGTCTGAGTATTCTTGAGTGTGGGCAAATTTGGTATCGCACCGATGAACAGAGTGTTCGATTGCGGCATCGCGGTCGGGGCACAGCGGTCGAAGATCACGAGATCGTAATAGCCGCTGGTCGCTTTGTTTTTGAAATCGTCGGAATCCAGTTCGGCGGGATTCATACGATCGATCTCGGCGACCTGGCGGGCCGCCTCTGTGCCGAGCGCCAGCTCAAGCGACTGGTTGCCGGCGCTCACGTAGAGTGCTTTGCCGCGGCGCAAATTTCCCACAACGCACCGCGCGACGTTGTCGGACAGAAGTGAATCCTTCACGTCGAGCCGCAGCTCCAGCACGCCTTTTTCGAGATTTTCCAGATTGAATGCCACGGCCTGTTCGCTCTTCGGGTCGATCTTTACCTCACGAGCGTTGTTCAACTCGCCGTCCAGGTACAGCGCGCTGTTGGTCGTGATCGGCTTGGACGAGAAGTTGATCAGGCGAGCGAACACCTGCAGTTGTTCCGGGTGTTCCTCGCTGCGACGGACCATCATGTTGACGATGGCTGCGTTCGAATTGTCTTTGCCGACGACGTTGAAATAAGCCTTGTCCTTGTCCTTCTCGTCGGTCGAAGCGCCTGCGAGGGACAGGCTGCCGAGCGAAAAATCCTTGACATCGGGAAATCCGCCATCGGTGAACAAGTGCAATTGCGGCCGGCCCGTGTCCTCGACCACAGCCGACAGGTCGCGAGCCCCAACGCTAAAACTTTGCGGGTTGGCCAGGCCCGAAGCGACTTCGAGAGCCTCGCGGACGTTCGTGGTGCGTTGCGTCGGCTGGACCGAATTCAACTTTTCGCGCAGCAACTGCCGGTTCGACGTGTAAGACTGGACTACGCCGGCCGAGTCGTTGAAGGCGATGATCATGGCGATATCGCTGCCTTCCATCTTGTCGATTACCTCGGTGATCGCCTGCCGCTTGGCCCATTCCAAACGATTCGGCTCGACGTCGGTCGCCGACATCGAGGCCGAGTTGTCAAGCACGATCACGTGGCGCTGCCCACCCGACTTCGACGCGAACCAGGCAGGCCGGGCGAGCGCAAGCAGTGCCAGGGCTAAAATGAGTAGTTGCAAAAAGAGCAGCAGGTTCTTTCGCAGCCGCTGGAACAGGGAATTCACATGGAGATCTTCGACCGACTTCTGCCACAAGAACGTGCTCGGCACCTGCAGGGGCTGTCGCTTGAGTTTGAGGAAGTACAATGCAACGACGCCGATGGGGATCGCCGTGGCGACGGCCCACTGCAATGGTGTCAGGGCATTCAAGAATTGCATTGATTCTTCCTCGTCAAACGGGCCACTCCAAACTCAAGCCGAGATCGATTGTCCATTTCCATGCGTTGTGTTTCGGTCTTTGACCAATTGAATCAGGTGCATCAGCAAACCGATCGCGATCATGACCACCGCCGTCAATAGCACCAACAGCACACCGAAAAACAACTCAGTCTCGGTGACCGGCATGCGGGTCAGCTTCCAAAATCCGAGAACCAGAATTCCGATCCCTGCCAGATAACAGATGAACTGGGCAATCCCGCTATCCACGGACTCTCGACTGATCCTGCGGGTCCAAACCCTCGTAGCGTTATTCATCGCGGGCCTCCGTCAAGTGATTCCAGAGAGTGCGGGTTACCTCAACAAGCCGCGGCGTCGCAGGTAATTCAACACCAGTTGATCGAACGGCCGATCGTTCGTCGTGAAGATGTACGAAATCGACCGCCGCGCACACCACTCCTTGAGCCCCCCACAGAATGACTCCAGGTTCTGCTTGTATCGCTTGAGCAGCGGGGCACTCACTGTGATGTCGGCCACGTCCTCGTCTTCGGAGTCCACGAGACGCAAATCGCCGGCCAATTCGGGATCGACCTCCTCTTTCGAGAGAATCTGAATCGCGTAGATGTCCATGTTTCGCGCGACCAGGTAGCGCAAGGCGTCTTCATAGCCGTCCTTGTCCATGAAGTCGCTGAGCATCACGACGATTCCCTTGCCGGTGTTCTGGACCGCAAAGCTCTTGGCCGATTCGCCGGAGTGGGTGCCGCCGTGCGGTTCGAGCTTGAGCAGAAAATCCATCACGCGCCAGTACTGGGTTCGCCCGCGCACGGGGCCGATCTTTTGGTCCAGGTTGTCGTTGAAGGTCTCAACCATAACACGATCGTGATTGATCAGCCCGATGAATCCGAGTGCCGCCGCGATTTGTTTGGCGTAGTGCAGCTTCGTCGGGTCGCCGAAGTCCATCGAAACCGAATTGTCGATCAACACGTAAAAGTGCAGGTCTTCTTCTTCGAGAAACAATTTGATGAACAGCTTGTCGAGCCGGCCGTAGATGTTCCAATCGAGGAACCGCAGGTCGTCGCCGACTACATAGTTTCGGTAGTCGGCAAACTCGACGCTCTGCCCGCGCCGTTTCGACTTCCGTTCGCCCTTCATCCTTCCAACGAAAATCTTTCGGCTCACCAACTCAAGCTGTTCCAGCTTGGCGATGAACTCGTTAGACAAGAGTTGTTGCGTTTGCGTACCTGTGGACATTCGAACCTCAGAATCTCAAACGGATGCCAGATGGACTCGATTCTCATTTCTAATAGTTACCACAGGATTCTTGCTTCGCTTTGGGACTGGAATCTTTCGTCTTCTGAGCAGTGATACATGTTCCTTCATGCCCCATTTGGCCCGGTACAGGCAGTCTTCCACTGAGTGACCAATCCCGGTGAAGCCTTCTAATTCGGGCGAAAAAAACCCAAAAAAATCCGGATCATCGGTCGCCTCGATTACCAGCGAGTAAGGCAAATCAATCATCTCTGGTTACAGTCTCACAAGCTCGCTGAACTTCATTGCGTGATCTCAATCAAGTCTACGCCGTTACCAACTCCTCAGCCTTCTCCGAAACATGTTCCAGAATCTGCAGTAGTACCGTGTCGGATTCGACGCCTTCGGCTTGGGCCTCGAAGTTGAGGAGCACACGATGTCGCATGGCCGGCAGGAACACGCGACGCAGGTCCTCGAAGCTGACGTTGTAGCGGCCTTCGAGCAGGGCACGGACTTTGGCGGCGAGCACCAGCGTCTGGGCGCCGCGTGGGCTGGAGCCCCAGCGGATGTAGCGGTTGGTTACATCGGGGGCGAATTCGCCTTCGGGGTGAGTCGCCATCGCCAATCGGATCGCGTAGTCCTGCACGTGCGGGGCGACGATCACCTCACGCACGAGCATTTGATATTTCACAATCGTCGGGCCGTCCATCGCTTTCTCTGCCTGCGGCCACTCGTTCTTGGTCGTGCGATCGAGGATGGTCCGTAACTCATCGCGACTGGAATAGTTCACGAGCAGTTTGAACAGAAACCTGTCGAGCTGGGCCTCGGGCAACGGATACGTGCCTTCTTGTTCGATCGGGTTTTGAGTGGCCAGCACGAAGAACGGTTCCTTCAGCTTGTACGTCGTTCTGCCGGACGTGATCGTGTGTTCTTGCATGGCCTCGAGCAGGGCCGACTGCGTCTTGGGTGTCGCGCGGTTGATTTCGTCGGCGAGCACGATCTGGGCAAAGAGCGGCCCGCGCTGGAATACGAATTCGCGCTTTCCGTCCGGATTTTCCATTACGATGTTCGTGCCGATGATGTCGGCCGGCATCAAATCGGGGGTGAACTGAATGCGGGAAAAATCGAGCTGCAGCGCGGTCGAGAGAGTCCGCACGAGTAGTGTCTTGCCCAAACCGGGCACTCCTTCGAGCAAGGCATGGCCTCCCACAAACAGACAGGCGAGCACGCCGTGAATGATTTCATCGTGCCCGACGATGACCTTGGACAGCTCATCTTTGAGTCGGTTGTAGTGATCGCGAAATTCCGCCGCACGCAATTCCATCGATGTTGAGCCAATGGACATTCGGGTTTCTCCTTTTGAAGTATCCGCCTTCAGCGATCCGCTTTCAGCAATCAGCATTCAGCGTTGCGGTGAACATTTCGAACTGCTTGCAGAATGCTGGAGAAAAACTGCTATTGTTGCTTTTTCTCATCCCACACCTTTTGCTTCGCCTTGAGCAGCCGGCTGGTGTACGTTTCTTGTTCTTTGGGTGCGTCCGGACTGACCTGAGGACGCATTACGGGTTTTAGTCGTGCAGCTTCTGCTGTGCCAGTTGGTTCATCCAGGATTGACGGACCGGTGGATTCGCCCAATGGCGCGTCGGGCATCGGCTCGAATCGGCGTGTGGAGCGGGCTTGGTCGAGCTGCTTGTTCACCTCGGCCTTGCGCGAGCGGAGTTTGGTCATGTAGTCGGTCGCGGCGATCTCGACTTGCCGGCCGCGGATGTAACCCCAGGCGATTGCCAGTGCCGGTCGCATTCGAGTCGGATCGAGCGCGATGCGGCGAGTGGCTACGTCGAACAGGAACAGCACAACTGCCCAGAAGAGCATAAGGTGCCAGATATCCTCCGAGGCAGTCGGCGGGGGAAGATCGTGTCGGAACGGGTTTTCGGCCGAGTCGAACAGCGTGGCGCTTTTCTCTTCGATGACGCGCCCGCCGGTTATCGATGCGACTTGTTCCAACAGGCCCGCGTTCGATTCCAGCTCGCGATATTCTTGCGGATACGGCACGCTGACTCCGGTCGTGATGCGGGCCTCCTCGGCACCGGGCACTCGGGCCTGCAGCGTAATGAAGTATGTGCCGCGATTTTCCACATCATCGATCATCGTTTCGTACCGGCCGGGGGCAACCTGCGTCAGTTCCAGCTCGCGACTCTTCATGTCGGGTGTGGTAATGGCTCCACGAATCTGGGCGAAGTTGACGAACTGGTTGTCCTTGTCCAGCACATCGGCGACGACCTTGATCTTGCCGTCGATCCGCTGTGTGGAGACGCTGACGTTGCCCCCCTCGACCGAACGCATCGTCCAGCGCACGACCTGCGACCAAAACTTTTGATAGCTCTCCCAACCGGTCCAGGCCGTGGTCCATTTCAACCCGGCGTCGCTCGTGAACGCGAGCGACTTGCCGAGACCGTATTGCCAGTGGGCCAAGACCGGGTTGTCGGTGCCCGTGGGTAACGCTGAAGTAATCGGCACTTCGACGAGTTCGTTTTCTTTGGCCTGCGTTAAGACCAAGCCTTTGATCGGGGGCAGGTCGCCGGTGAAACCGGCAATCGGCTCGGAGCGGAAAGCGACGTTGGGGTTCCAGCCGTTGTCCTTTTCAAAAATGAGTGGCCGCGACACGATGCGGGCCTCTTTCTGGAAAATCTTGGGCAGCGCCTTGTTGTTCGTCACGTTGTAAAACCGCCCGCCCGTCTGTTTGGCCAAATTGGCCAATGCCCGTTGGCCCATCAGGTCGTTGCCATGTACGGCGACGCCGACGGTGGTTACCGTGATTTTGGCGTTGATGAAGCTGGTGACCACGGCAGGAGTCGGAGCGGCCGGGTCGCCGTCGGTCACGAGGATGACGTGTTTGGTCATCGCGTCGCTCTTCATGAGCGCGTTGCGGGCGGGGATTAGCACGCTGTCGAAATCCATCATGTCCATCGGCGACATTCGATCGATTCGCGCGAGCAAGTGTTGCTTTTCCTTCACCTGCTGCAACGGGAAGACCCAGGACGCCGAGCCTTGCGACTGAATGCAGCCCGCCTCGTCGTTGTACGACAGCGTCTTGATGGCGTCCTTGGCGATTTGTTTCTCCCAAAAATTTCCCTGCGGGATTTCGCAGGCGTGCATGACCAGCACCAGCGCACCCTTACCCATGACCTTGAGGCTCTTGATCTGCATGTCGACGGGCATGGCCTTTTCGATCGGCGTGTCGATGAACCCGCCGGCACCAAAACTTTCGGGGCCGCCGATCATGATGAGGCCCGAACCGAGATCGTGCGTGTTGGCGGCAATCATCTCCATCTGCCGGTCGCTCAAGTTTTCGCGTGGCAGGTTGGCCAGGATCACCGAATCGAAAGTGCGTAGTTCCGCGAGACTATTCGGCACTTGGTCCGGGCCGAGCCGAACGACTTCGATGTTCTCCTTGCGAAGCGCCTCGACGAGTGCGTCGTGTTCGCCCGGCGAGCCTTCAAGCAAAAGCACGCGGGCCTCACCTTTGACATACGCAAAGGTTGAGGCCTCGTTATTGGCCGGGATGCGGTCGAGGCTGGGGTCGGCCGGCTGGAATCGGGCTTCGTAAGTGTAATAGTTCGTCTCGTCGATCCGTTGTTGCACGGTGTACGCATTAACGCCGCGCTGGAGTTGCACCTCTTTTTCCACGATGGGAATGGTGCGGTTGTCGGCTTTTTCAAATAGTCGCAGTGTGCCGGCGATCGGTGCGCTGGCCCGCACGACGATATTCACATTCACCGTTTCGCCCTTGTGCGGGTCGTTCGGCATCGTGACTTTTTCGACCATCACCTCGTCGTCGTAGCGGTAGCGTAGCGGCAGCACATCGATTGCGATCCCGTTGGCTTTGGCCGCCACGGCCTGCCGCAGAGTCTCGCCGCGGTTCTCGTTTCCGTCTGAGATCACGACGATTCGTTTCATCGTGTCTTCGGGGAACGCCCCCTGGGCCAACTTGAGCGCCGCCCCGATGTCGGTGTGGTCGCGATCGTATTCGCCCTCGGGCTCGCGCAGTTCGATGTAAGGCAGCGGCGGTATTTCGATGCGCGGCGACTTGGCGAAATAGATCACCCCGGCCAGGTCGTTCGACTGCTTGTGTTTCAAAATGAGCCGGTCCACGTAATCGCGGACCCACTGTTCGCGCTCTTGGGGAATTGACCGCGAATAATCAATCGCGAACAGCACGGTCAACCGCTCGGTGAATCGCACAAATTGCGTTTCGGCCAGTGCACCAATTGCCAGGATCAGGATGACGGATCGCAACGCGATGGCCATCGTCTGGCGAGTCGGCCCTAATCCCGCCAGACTTCGGCGACTGAACCAGACCAAAAGCGGCAACCCGGCCAGCAACCACAAGTAGCCCGGCCGAACAAACGTGAACGAGCGACGCACGTGATGCCAATCGAGCGCCACGACCAGAGCCGCCAGAAAAACAGGCACAAGCGGAACGATCGCCGACAAAGTTCGCCGCAGCCGGCCGTCGTCCAGGAAACCGCGCACACCCACCCAGGCAATCAGCACGGCAATGCCGAGCGACCCCCACACGCGGAAGTGGTGGAATCCAAACCACTGATTGATGAAGTTTGCCAAATCCGTCATGGCCATGCCTCGCAGTCGGAATGCCGAATGTCAAAGGACGAATGTCTAAGGAATCCCGAATGACGAAGTTCGAAGCTGCAGCCACTGGGTTGCGTTCGTCATTGAGTTATTCGTCATTCTTTAGACATTCGTGCTTCGTCCTTTGTCATTCTTCACAAAACAATCCTCTGAAAACGGTGGTTGTCCGAGTCGCCCACGTGTACGCGATCGTGCCGATCGACCGTGAGCGCCCACGGGAAGCTTAGTTTACCCGGTTGACTGCCTCGTCCGCCCCACGCGCCGAGCGATTTTCCTTCGGGTGAGAACTTTTGCACTCGGCAGTTACCCCATTCGCAGACGTATAGATTCCCCTTGCTGTCGAACGCGATGTCGTGCGGATAGAGCAACTCGCCAAGATCGTGGCCGCGTTTGCCCCAGATGTCGAGCAACTTGCCCGACGTTTCGAAAATCTGGATGCGATGATTGGCCGCGTCGGCGACATACAGCCGCTCCCGTTTGTCGAACGCCAAGCCCTCCGGCCGATAAAACTCGCCCGGCTCGAGCCCGTGGACGCCCCATTGTCGTACGAACTCGTGGTCAGGCGAGATCACTTGAATGCGGTGCATGTCGCCGTGTTCGCATGTGTAATAGTAGCCGCCGGTATCCTGCACAATGTCTCGCACGTACCCGAACTGGCCCAACTCGGCTCCTTGAGTCGTTTCGATCTGGCCGAGCAAATCACCCTCAGGAGAATAAAACAAAATCCTATAGAAATGCGTGTCGGCCACCATGAGATTGCCGTCGTTGTCAAGCGACAGGCCGGTCGGCCCGTCCACGTTAAATGCCGGCAAGATCCAGTGGTTCAGAAATTCGCCATCGGTGGAATAAACCTGAACCCGATCGGTCATGTCGGTGATGAATAATCGGTCCTGGCTATCCACCACGGCCGCACGCGGCTTCTGCAAGTGCCCAGGCCGATTCCCACGATCGCCCCAGACGAGATCCAACCTCCCCGCATCGGCCCGAGCCGCCGGGGAACAACCGCTTGCTCCAGTCGCCAAAGCGGCCGTGCCAACCGCCATGGCCGCCAGCGCCTGGCGGCGAGTGAGCGAAGTATTCAATTGATCCGACATCCAAGATGAGGCCACAAGAGCCTCCGGGTACCGAGGACTTAAACCTGAATCTCAAAAATGAGATTCCAAGATCGGGGGGGTCGGACTTCACAGATTGGGCCGGCGACAGGTTCCTTTATACTCGGCAGGTGTCTGGGCCGGCAAGGAGAATCTGAGCCTGTACGAGATAGCGCAACACACCATCTCGCCGCACGCACGTGCGGTCGACAATTGACACGCTAACCCTAGCCCGAACTTCTCACGTAGGGTGGGACAAGTTCGCGGAGAGTAATGGTGTGCCGTCGCAAGCCGACATGCTCCCGAATTCACTCGGTTCAAGTTCAAGCCATCTACCCGCGAGCGAAAGCCCACCAGTGTCTCGGCTTGCTCGTCACACCCTACATACCTGTGAGAAATCCGGGCTAGAGAGCCAATCGGTGTGTGGCAGCAGCGACGGAGTCGTCGCGACTTATAAATTAGGAAGGTTATTTGCTTGCTTTCGTCTACTCGGACATGCGTACTGGTATCTCAAAACTGAACGTAGATTTGCTCCCCTTTGTTGCGAGTCCCAAGCGCTCGCCAAACCTCCAAGGTCACCCCGTCAGCCACGAACCGCACGCGACCGTCTCCAAAGAGAAGATTAACTCCGCCGGGATGAAAACTGCGGGCATTCACGACGCCTTCGCCTTGGACTTGGAAGCCGTCTCGAGCACAGTCCGGGGTTGAGCTGTTCGGCGTAAAGGCGTGGTTGTAATGAGTGTGACGAAGACTAGCAATGGTCCAATACTTGCCAATCCGCGATTCGTGCGTCGGTAATAAAATCGGCGGCGCGGAACAGCGCGCCTGAAACCGATCAGATGTGTAAGTATTTGGCAGGCCGTCCGGATCGAAAGTGAACCAGACATCCCGGCTTGGGGTGTAGATCTCGGCCAAGTCGTCGCCCATGATGCGTTCACTCATCAAGGCCGTTTGGCTCAGACCGTCGGTGAACTGCCCCACGGGCACGGGGCCAAAAAGGAAGAAAGCCCCTCCATAGTCATAATAACGAGTGGTGCCCTGGTGCGGTTGCCCCACGCACGCGCGAAAGCTGTTGCCGGGAATCAAACGACCCGTCTGCGGATCGGAAGGGCACAGAAAGGTGCTCACCTTTTCCCGCATGGCCGTTGATTGTCCGAGAGTCCGGGCCTCCAGCTCACCGTCTCGTAGGCCCAGATCGAAGTTCAGGTGATTGTACAATTCCCGTCGCTCCAAGTAGGGTAGGAGCATCGCGTGCGGCGAGAAAAAAGATGGGAAAACACTCCAAGCGTACCCACCGGGGGGGAAGACTCCGTGGTCTGTGTGGTACGAATGAATCGCGACACCGAGCTGATGCAGCCGGTTCGCGCACTCAAGTCGCCGCGCTGCTTCTCTGGCCCCGTTGATTGCCGGAAAGAAAAGGGCGAAGAGGATTCCGACGATGCCCATGACAACCAGGAGTTCAATCAGAGTCACACCGAAACGATCACCCCGACGCATGGAAATCTCCGATCAGAACTGTCGTAAAAAGCTCCAGACAAAAGAGGGCCGGATTTCAGTAGCCCCATGCCTTTCTCACCTCACACTCGCCCTCTGGAGCGGAGCGTGATGATTGGGGTGCGGGGGCGTCGGTTGCAATTCCGGCCCGAGTCTGTTGGGTGTTCTAATTGAGTATCGGGCCTCCTACAGTTTTTCAACTCTCGTCAAGGATACGGGAATTTCCAGTGTCGGGCAGTCTTGGATCCCGGTGCGTACGCGGATTATCGAGCGGTGCACTCCTGATGAGACGCTCGTGCCAAGGAGGCGTACTTCCAGAATCTTCCCTCCAGGAGCACTGAGTGGAACGTCTGCCTGTGTAACGTCGAACCATTCTGCGCTATGTGTGACGACCTCCGGCTGAAGCGCGTCAGCGCGAGAACCCTCACTTACTCGAATGGACACCTGCCGATGGATTGGACGCTGGTCAGCGGTGACAACTGTGGCAGCGACAATTTCCGGTTCCACTACGATCAATCCGGGGACCACCATTTCCAAATTGCGTTCACCGACCATTTGTCCTTGCGCCTCGACTAATTGAATTGTCGTCCTATGAACTCCCTGCGCCTGCCGAGAGAAGACTTTGACATCATAAGCTCGCTGCACCACTGTCTCGGAGACCGTTTGACTAGAATCGTCCATCGCGATTACTTCGATCAGTGGGTCGGAGACTAGCACCTTACTGAGCCATGGTGGCGCCCCCCGGTCTTCCAGGGTCTGTACTACGAAACGTGCATGTCCGTTGTCTAACACGAGTTTGACCTTCAATTTCGGGTCCAAAATCTTAGGAGTCTGCAGCATTGGGTGGAGGCGAACCGTTAACGGCTTCACCATGCTACGGCCGTCATCGTAGGCTAGAGTTAGTCGTACGTCCCTTCGAGACGGTCCACTAACATACATCTCGGCGGTCAAGCAAGTGGCATCTTCAGGCGCAAGAATCGTGTGTCCAAGCCGTGCGCCTGCACAGGCACAGTTTGATGTGACGCCGGCGAGCGTGATCGTCTTCGAACTGCGGTTCTTAATGGTGAACTCGGCTGTTCCGTAATACCCCTCAGGTTTGCGAACGCTATCGTCCACCACTGCGGGCTGTTCAATCCCTTCAATATCGAGATCCTGCGAGGGCAAGACGAGAAGATCGGTAACAGCATGTGCTGACTTGCCGAACACTGTAGGCCAGAAAATGAACGATCCCAGCCCCACGAAGACCACAGGCAGTAGAGCTAAACGCAACGAACGCACGGACGAAAACAGGTAGTTCTTGAAAGTTCTCAAACCCAATGCAATCGCCGTGGCCCAGAGCAAGAGGCAGAGCAGAGGCAAGAAGTTCTCGGACACTCGCGACCAGAGCACCATCCCCACGCGATTCTCAAGAAGAAGGGCACGTCCGTCCCAGTGATCAGCCAAGTCTTTCTGGTCTATCCACGAAGCGTCCCACCCATTGGTGGAGATCAAGACCTCACGATTGTTCCAGTCGAGCACGGTAATAAAGTGGTTCGTTCCACCCTGCTTCGGCTGGAGCGGCACAATGGCGATCCGCGCGGCACCTGTCAACCGCGCGCCTGGGAAACTTGCTCCGCTGGACCGAATGCCAAGCTTGAGCAGAGCATCGCGCACTTCCAGTAGGCTCTTGGCTCGCCCGTCTGCCGGCAAGACGTCGTCGACGTGGCTCGTAGCTACGGCAACGCCCAAGGCTCGACATGCGGCGAATGTTGCGACGGCCGCACACTGATTCGGTCCATCCCAGAAAGGTCCCGCAGCCTCAGCAGCGCTTTGAGGCGCACCGCGATCTTCGTGATCCCCTTGGTCGAAACCATTGCCCACAAGCAGCAAGAAAAGTAAAGGAGAGATTTTCATCTCCCCTCCTCATGCCTGTCGCCTGCGCAGGATCATGGCGAACGCCAGGCAGACGGCCGCGCCGACAAGCGCAGCCGAGACATACCACCAATTTTTCGAGCGTGGCGGAAGCGCGCTGACAGGCGCCCCAGGCGCCACGGGCGCCTGGTTGATCTGCACCTTGTCCATCTGCCAAGCCGGTGTCTCATTGACCTGCCTCTGTTGCCTTTGCATCGCCGCCTTAGGGTAGCGAGAGTTGCGCCGGTCCATTTCGTCCTCAAAGAAGATTGCCGGGTTGCCTGCGAGCGCCCGCATACGTTTCAACTCCGCATCGAAATCAGGGCTCAAGCTCAGGTCTTCGATCCGGCAGGTATAGGCATACTCGCCTGGCGGGAGGTCGCGACCAGCATGCCCACGCCGCTGTCGGCGATCCACGATTCCCCAGCGCACCTCGGTCGGATACCAGATTCCCTCCAACGTGTCGAACGATTGGTTCTCAAAAAACTCCTCCACTTGTCCATCAGGCTGAAGACATCGACATTGGAGCACTCTGCCGGTTCCGTCTGGGGAGAGCGTGAGTTTGTACTGCAATCCTTGGAGATGCACGGTTGCGCGTATGGTCGATGCCTCTGTCGTAAGGGAGCTGATTTGGCCCTCCTCTATCAGATCCCAAATTCCCCAGGACGGATGGCCTGGTATCTGCATACCCATGTACTCATGAAAGTTGCAGCCCAGAGGCCTAAAATCGTGTTCAGTTTCATCCCTGCGACCCATCTTGAGTACTTGGCCTTCGGGATAGACATAATCCGCCCACCACACTTCGCGGCCGTTCCATACGTGTTCGGTCTTGGATTTGGAGCCGTCCCAGAGTTCAGTAGACTGCGAAAAGTAATAGGCGTTGCGTCCCACCGCCATTCTGTACTGCGTTTGCCCATATCGCGGTCGCCCATCGTACGAAACGCGAACCGAGAAGCGAACCAACTGGGCTGCGTTGGCCCGCGTTGCGGCCACTGCTTCCCGTAACGCGATCAGCGCGAGTTCGTCGCTGTCATCGGGAAGGCCGGCAAACAAACATACCGGCGTGAGTGCCAGCAGCCCACCCGCAGGATTCCAGCGGCAGCCTTGGAATGTACTCATGATCAGGCCTTCTGAAGTGAACTCTTTTTAGGGCGGCGGTACTTAAGGATTGTTGCAATTGTATATCTGAAAGTTCCCGTCTTCCAAATGGCCGCTTTTGCAGTCACTTGCGCTCCACTTACTGCAGCTAGTGCATGTAATCTCCCACATCTGGCATGGATAACTGCCTAGGTTGGGATCGCATTTCCCCGTTACCGCTGTACTCGAACATTTGATGTATGCGTCCTCAACGGGGGAATACTGACACGCGTCACACTTTGAATGGACGCAAAGTCCTGGGATGGCTCCTCCCAAGATCCCTGCAAGCGTTTTGTCGTCCAGGAAATCGTATCTGCGACGCGACTGCGACCACATCATCAGCATCGTGACGGCGACCAATCCGACAAGGCTGGTCAAAACGGTTCGACCCCAAAAGAGATTCTGCGAACGATGTAACATGGCTGGACCTCCTGAAAAGCTTCATCTCACTCCTGAGCGCGAATTTTATCCGTCGTTTTGTTCCCTGCCACTGGCATCGGAATTGGTATCGGATTCACCACAGGTGCAGGCCGGTTTGCGGTGGGCCTAGCGGGTTCGAGATTACCAAACTCCAAAGCCGCACGCACGTCGGCCCCAATCTTCAATAAGAACGCGGTGTCATCACGACTCGTTAAGCCCTGGACCGCACTAGCGAGCTTACCCACGAAGTGGTTCGCTGAACTTAGGTCCAGGGTAACGCGAGCAAGAACATTGCCACCCGGAGCAATCTCCATCTCGGAGAGGATGACCTCCAGGCAGTCACAGTCGGAATCGATTCGATCAATTCTGACAAAAGCCGCAGTTGGGTTTTTCAGCGCGAAGTAGTGCGAATGCTTCCCGCCCTGGGGGACCGTGCCGAATGAAATGATGGGCTCCGAGGGAATGAGCACGCCAGTGTTGTTTCGAATCCCGGCGCCAGGAGAAGGAATCGACACCTCTACCGGGGGGGGGGGATGAGGCAGCGCAACTCGCTAAGAGGCAAACCACGTTTGCTGGTGCGAGCCAGAGAATCACATTTCTGGCTGCCATGTTCGCCTCACACCGCAACCTCGAACTCAGATCAATTGGGGCGAGTCTACTGCGTCTCTTTGAGGTTGTCCAGCAAATACTTCCGTATTATGGTCCGGCAGATTAGCCTGCTGACTCAATGGAAACTCGTGTCTCGAGCGGACAGGGGTTACGCGGCTGTGCTACATTGTGTGGCCATCAAACAATTGTTTTCGCCATGGAGTCCCTGATGGAATTGGAACTGAAAAATGAACCCACTGCGGGCGCGGAGTCACGGACCCAGCGGGCCATCACGATCGTCCGGCTTGTGCTGGCGATGTTGTTGACGGCCCTGGGGATGCCATACGCCTGGGCACGCAGTTTTGTAGGCTGGCAACTGGTGGGTCAGCCGGAGATTTATTTTGCCGTGATTTTCCTGTTCGCAATCGCGGCAATTGTTGGGCTGACCTATCGATTAGGAGACGCACCGGCCGTGAAGCCGCGAGCCGGGGCAATTGTTGTGGTTATGATCGGAGTCTGGATTGCGGTCAACGTGGCCATGTTCTGGGCAAAGCTTGGTACGCTCGTGCCGCGGGTTTATGTTCTTGGAGCCTATTTGCCCGGCAGTCTTGCGATACCGTGGGCCGCGTGGATGTCCTTCCGCCCGATGAATTGGCAGACTCGGCTGATCGTGTCCGTGCCGCTCGTCACCATGTTGGCAGGCTTCCTCTTGATCTTCAGGGCCGAGGGCCTGTCGGGCGATTCGAGCGTAAACTTTGCCTGGCGGTGGGCGGCGTCGAAACCAACTCAGCCTGTCGAAAGCCTACCGACACCAGCCGTGTCGGAATCAGCAGACGCTCCGCTCATCGAAGACCCCGAACACGATTCACCACAATTTCTAGGACCGGATCGCACGGGGATTCTGCCCAATTCTCGGCTCGCGCGCGATTGGTCCAGTCAGCCACCTCGCGAGTTATGGCGGCGATCGGTCGGGGCCGGTTGGAGTTCGTTCGCGATCGTGGGGGAACTTGCGTTCACTCAGGAACAGCGGGGCGAGCGCGAAAGCGTTGTTTGCTATCGAGTCAAGACCGGCGCCGAGGTCTGGGCGCACTCCGATCCGGTGAATTTCACATCGAGCCTGGGCGGCCCCGGCCCGCGAGCCACGCCGACTGTTCGCGAGGGTCGCGTGTACGCCGTTGGGGTCACCGGGATACTCAACTGCCTGGACGGCCGCAACGGGCGTCGTATTTGGTCCGTGGATATTTTGAAAGACAACCACGCTGAGAACATTGCACACGGGGTTTGCGCGTCACCGCTCGTGTTGGAGGACGTTGTGCTCGTTTGTCCTACCGGCTCGGACGGCCCGTCGCTGGTTGCCTACGATCGTGAGACGGGTCGCCGTGCCTGGTCCGGCGGCACACACGGGGCAAGCTACAGTTCACCGCTGGTGGCTGAACTGTGCGGTACCAGTCAGGTGCTGCTCTTCAACAGCGCCGGCATCTCCGGACACGAACTCGGAAGCGGAAAGGAGCTGTGGTTTTTTGCGTGGACCAATTCGGCGACTACCAACGTCGCACAGCCCATCGTCCACGCGGCCGGAGCGGATCGGGTATTCATCTCAACCGGCTACGACACGGGCTGCACACTCCTTCAAATTACCGCCTCCGCCGACGAGTCATGGCACGTCGAACCGCTCTGGAGCAACAACCACCTCAAGACCAAATTCTGCAGTGCCGTCGCAATCGACGGTTTCGTTTACGGCCTTGACGATGGAATTCTTGCCTGCCTGAACCTGACCACCGGCGTTCGTAAATGGAAAGCCGGCCGCTACGGCCACGGCCAAGTCCTGCTCGCCGGCAAGCTGCTGCTCGTTCAGGCGGAATCCGGCGATGTTATCCTGATCGATCCGAGCCCCATGAAACTTCGCGAACTGGGCAGGATTCCCGCACTCACCGGCAAGACTTGGAACAACCCTGCCCTGGCCGGCTCATACCTCCTGGTCCGAAACGACCACGAAGCCGCGTGCTATGAACTGCGGTGCGAATGACAGACTCAGAAACACATACTTCATTTTTCTACTCGGCCTTTTTCTTCTTTTGCTGCTGCTGTGCCGGAGCTGGTTTCCAAAGCGGTGCTTTCAATTCGGCGTTCCATGCATTCCAGTCGGCTTGAAGTTCTTTTGCCTTTTCGGGTCTCGCCGCCGTCAAATCTTTGACCTCGCCGATGTCGTCCTTGAGGTTGAAGAGCCTTGGTTCCTTGCCGTCGATCCGCGAGGCGACGAGTTTCCAATCGCCTTTGCGAATTGCCCACTGCTCGCCGAACCGCCAGTAGAGTGCGTTGTGCGGCGAGCCATCTTTCTTGCCGGTTAGATACGGCATCAAGTCCACGCCATCGAGCTTCCACGCGGGGTCAACCGAGCCGCCGGCCGCGGCCAGGGCCGTCGGCAAAATGTCGAGCTGAATGATCGGCTGGTCGTACGATTTGCCGGCCGGGATTTTTCCCTTCCACTGCACGCAGAACGGCACGCGCACGCCGCCTTCCAGGGTCGTCGCCTTGACCCCGCGGAGTGGACCGTTGTTCGACGTAGTCTGCTGCGTCGGACCGCCGTTGTCGCACAGGAAAAAGATGAGCGTGTTCTCCTCCTGGCCGATCTCACGCACCTTGGCCAGCACGCGCCCGACCGCGTCGTCCATCGCCGACATCATCGCCGCAAACGTGCGACGCTTCTCGTCCTCGATCCCTGTAAATCGGTCGAGGTATTTCTGTGTCGCCTGGAGCGGCGCGTGCTGAGCGTTGAACGGCAGGTACAAGAAAAACGGCTTGTCCGCATTGCGACCGATCCAATCTGCCGCGCGCTCGCCGTACGCATCAGTCGTGTAGAAGTTGTCGTCCTTCACCGGCGTGACGTCCGGCGACTTCCGCGTATCGATGAAGTTCGGCGGGTTGAAAAACGGCGTGTTCGCGACCGTGCCGTAAAACTCATCGAACCCGCGAGCCGTGGCGATGAACTTCGGCCCGCGCCCGAGATGCCACTTGCCTACCGCACACGTTGCGTAGCCCAGCCCAAGCATCCGGTCGGCGATCGTCTTCTCTTCCACCGGCAATCCAAACTCCCGGCCACCCTCGGTCGCCGGCCCCTCGTTCCATTCATGCCCAAACCGCGTTTGATATCGCCCCGTGATCAGTCCGGCCCGCGTCGGCGAACAGTACGGTCCAGAAACATATCCCGCCGTGAACCGCACGCCGTTCTTGGCGATCGAATCGATGTGCGGTGTCGGAATCTCCTTGTTCCCTTGAAAACCGTACTCTCCGTACCCGACATCGTCCGAAAGAAACACGATGACATTCGGCTTCCGCTCCTCGGCTGCTGTCGCTCCTACGAACAGGGTGAACAGAAACAGCAACAATGTGAACGCAATGCGAATAGAACTCATGACGCGATCCTCCTTAGATGAGTGGTCAGACAAAGCCGCCTCAGCAGCGTTCCAACGAGTCGTCGTCAACTGTCCTCCCCCTACTTGCCCCGTCGGCGGGATACTCGCGCGAACAACTTGCGAAGCGGCAACTTGAATCCGGGCAGCACGTCGCCACCGTCCAGCGACTGGCTCTTGCCGATCCGACGCATGTCGGTCGGTGACGTGTAGACTTCGGCGGTCTGCGTTTTGGGATAGACGAACCAGACGAGCCGTACGCCCGCCTCGAAGTACTCGCCGAGCTTGCGACGCATCTCTTTCGGAGTATTCCCGCGACTGAGCACTTCTACTGCGAGATCCGGCACCACGCCGGCAATCGCTTCGTCCGGCAATTCGCCGCGCGGCAGGCGACTCCATGAGATGAACGAGACGTCGGGAATTCGCACCAGTCCGATCCACAATCGAAGCTGACCGTCCGGCCCGAGGACGAGGCCCAAGTCGCGCGGGTCCACAAAGTTCCACAAGTAACGACCCAAAAGGCATGCCAGCAAAGCTTCCTTGGTTCCCACGGGTTTCTCCACCAGAACGCCATCGACCAGTTCGCACAGACGTTTTCGCGGAGCCTCCAGGGCTAAAATGAGATCTTCTTCCGTCGCCGTGCCGGGCGCCGGCTTGAGCTGGATTCGATCGAGCGGTATATCGCCAAGCTGCTGAATCAGATCGGCGAGTGTGTCGGGTTCATCAGTGATCGTCGCCGTCGCCATCGTCGGTTCCTCATTCGCACGCGAGGGCATTCATGTTCGCAGTTATCCTACCACGTTTGAGTGCTCTTGCCATCTCCCCAAGCGGGACTTGAGAATCAATTCCGCTCTGCAGATTCTTCGTTCGGCTTCGATGCGGAAGCCGCGGGCTTGGAGCAATTCGCGGAGCCGATCCGCAGTGTAGTGCGTGATGTGTTCCTGGGCGTAGCCGCCCGGAATGATTTTGGCATAGAGCCACTCGATGGTGGGCCAGACCCACGTGCCGTAGTCAGGCGTGCCGAGGATCAGCACGCCGCCCGGACAAAGGACTCGGTGAAATTCGTCGAACAGGACCTCGGCAAACGGAATGTGCTCGATCACCTCGGAACAAATTACGGTGCGGAAGCTGTGGTCGGCAAACGGAAGACGAAAAG
>Ga0247727_10007465_pt1 | contig 20813 bp, 19 predicted proteins | sample WisWelCaveWW1625_FD_202498 | JGI IMG/M metagenome (GOLD analysis project Ga0247727, IMG submission 202498) | Biofilm microbial communities from Wishing Well Cave, Virginia, United States - WW16-25 | ecosystem: Environmental > Aquatic > Deep subsurface > Groundwater > Cave microbial mat | place... | reverse complement strand
AGCATTACTGCTACACACGCTCGCTCGGCTACCTGTCAAACGGGCAACTACAGGGTCGGGACATTTCACCCGACCAGATCAGCCAGGCTTTGCCTGGCGCACCGGAACAAACGGAAATAACGGAACAAACGGAAAAGAGACTTTTTCCTGAACTTTCCGTCTATTCCGTTATTTCCGTTTGTTCCGTATTCTCTCTTTCCTTCCTTTGTGGAAAAGCTCAAATTGTGGCGGTGCGCGGTATATCTGAACGCGGCCACGGATCGCGCCGGGCTGCTGGAAGAACGCGGGCGCGACATCTTCGCGTTCTGGCATCCGACGTTCGAGGAATTCCTGGCCGCCGTCGAGTTGGCCACCCCAACCGCAAAGGCGATAGACCGTCTGCTGCCGCTGCGCAACGATCCGCGCTGGCGCGAAGTCATCCTGCTCGCCGTGGGCTACATCGGGATGATCAACAAAGACCCGGACACCGCGACCGCGATCGTCGAAGCGATTCTGGATCGCGAACACGGGCCGCTCGAACCGTTGCTCCATTCCGACCTGCGACTCGCCGCAAATTGCATTTCAGATGACGTGGGCGTGAAGCGCGCCGCTGCACAGCGAGTGATCAGAGAACTGGCTGTGTTGATTCAAGAAAAACCTTACAGGCAATTTACCGAAGTCTTCAACAGGACAGTTCGTGGCGTTTCCAGGCTTCGCCCGACATCCGAAACCGTTGCTGCGCTGACCCCACTCGCCAAGCACGGATACTGGGACGTGCTAATGGAGGTGACTCGGCTTTTCAGCAACGTGGCGGCAGATAACGACGAAGCCAGAAGACAATGCGAGAGTCTGCTCAACGACTTGGGTAGTTATATCAAATGCCATGCCGCGTTGGGGCTGGCGCGCGCTGCGGATTTTCGTCCCAAAGTCTGGCAGGCGTTATCCCTCTTTCGTAGTGAAGCCGCACAGATTGAGTCTGCCGCGCAGGACTTTTTCTCATTCATAACAGAGGGTGCGATAAAGAGTTTGACCGATCTGCTCACCGCCGAAGACCCTGGGCTGCGCTACAACGCCGCAAGCCTGCTGAAGGATTTGGGGCGAGCCGATGAGCAGGTGATCAACGCGCTCCTCTCCTGGCTCACCGCCGAAAAACCTTGGCCGGACATCGAAGCCGCAAGCCTGCTGAAAGATTTGGGGCGAGCCGATGAGCAGGTGATCAACGCGCTCGTCTCCTGGCTCACCGCCGAAGACCCTGGGCTGCGCATCGAAGCCGCAAAACTGCTGAAGGATTTGGGGCGAGCCGATGAGCAGGTGATCAACGCGATAGTCTCCTGGCTCACCGCCGAAGACCCTGGGTTGCGCTACGACGCCGCAAGCCTGTTGAAGGAACTGATGGAATCAGACGACAGCCTCGTCGAAACGGTTCTGGGCAAGGCGCAAGCGCAATCTTCGGAAGCAATCGCGGCGTGCCGGCGAGTGATGAGCAAACAGGCGCTCGATGAAAGCGACGAGAAGGCGCTGGCTGATCTGGCGCAACCGAGGCCGGAAGACACCAACGAACAACGCGGCGCTCGCGCGGCGTTATTCGGCTGGTTGTGGGAAAAGCTGGAGCCGAAGGAGAGGAGGGCGGAATAGCGAGTCGAAGCCGGGCGCCGCCAGCTTGAGGTTCAGAGAAACAGCTCCGGCGAAACGTGCAAGAACTCGGCCAATGCCTTCGCCTGCGTTTTGTTTATCGGGCGCTTGCCGCTGACAGCTTCCGATACACGGACACTGGAACCGAAGATCGGCGCGAGATCACGCTGGCGTAAATCACGGGCTTCCATCAAGTGGCGCAAAACTTTGTGCGGCTCGGCTTCTGGGATGGGGTAATGCTCGTCTTCATAAGCCTGCGCGAGTTTGACCATCAGCTTCAGCAACTCAGTCTCCTCAACCGAGCGATCATCGCCTTTGTCCATCAACTTTTCGATCTGCGCGAGCATTCGTTCGTGCTCTCCATCATCGGCAATAACCTTCGGGAGCGCGCGCGACAGCAGTCTGCCGTATTTCGCCGCGCTGAGTTTGGCCTTAGCAGCCGCAGCGATCTTTCCAGTTCTCTTTGTTGTATGACGATTTTGCAAACGGTTTAATACTCTCCCGCAGGCCCAACACGCTCAATCTTCAGCTCCCCCGCTCTCCACTTCCTGAAATCATCACACATCGCCGCCGTCGCCGTCGCTCCAATCCGCGTCGCGCCCGCGTCAATCATCTCCAACGCCGCCGCCAGCGTTCGCACGCCGTGCGCCGCTTTCACCTGCACGCGGTCGCTCACGTTCGCGCGCATCAGCTTGATGTCGGCGATGGTCGCGCCGGTTGGGGCAAACCCAGTCGAAGTCTTCACCCAATCTGCTCCCGCTTCATCGCACAATTTGCAGGCGGCGATCTTCTGTTCATCGGTCAGGTAAGCGTTCTCGAAAATCACTTTGACCTTCGCGTCGCGCGAATGAGCCAGATCGCAGATGGCTTTGACTTCGTCGCGGACATAATCGAGATGGCCTGAGCGCAACTCGCCGTAGTTGATTACCATGTCGAGTTCGACCGCGCCCTCTTCCAGAGCCTGTCGCGCTTCGGCGATCTTCGTCTCGGTCGTTGAGCTGCCGTGCGGAAAGCCGACGACCGTGCTGACCAGCACGTCCGATTCGGCCAGCAATCTCTTCGCCAGTTTGACGTGATACGGTTTCACACACACGGACGCGACGTGGTAACGGGCGGCCATCTCGCATCCGGCGATGACCTCCGCTTCGGTCAATTGCGGTTGGAGCAGCGAATGGTCAATCGTTTTGGCGAACTGTTCGAGCGTGATGGCTTTCACTGATTAGCTCCTTCGATAGTTTGTCTGGCCCAGAGCGCCGCGCCGACCAGCCCCGCGTTGTTGCCCAGTTGCGCCAGGACGACTTCGACCTGAAGCGAATCAACCAGGAAGACGCGGGCGCGCATCGAGCGGCGGATCGGGTCGAGGATCAATTCGCCCGCCGCCGCCACGCCGCCGCCGATCACGATGCGTCGCGGAGTGACGGCGGTGATCACATTGGCGATGCCCGCGCCGATGACCTTCCCTGCGAACTCGTAAATCTCGCGCGCCGCTTCATCGCCGCGTCTGGCCGCTTCGCAGATCAATTCGGGCGTGATGCGGTTGAGGTCGTCCTCGCACATCTCGGCGATGATCGTGTTGCGACCTTGAACGACAGCCTTCATTCCCAACGCGGCGATGGCGGGGCCTGAAGCGTAAGCCTCGATGCAGCCGTAGCTGCCGCACCCACACTTGGGCCCGTTCAGGTCAACGCTGACGTGGCCAAGCTCGCCCGCCGAGCCGTTGATCCCCAGATGGAGTCTGCCGTTGATGACCAGTCCGCCGCCGATGCCCGTGCCGAGCGTGTAACACGCAGTGTCAACTCCGCGCCCTGCGCCGAACTTCCATTCGCCGAGCGTCATCGAGCGCGCGTCGTTGAGTATCGCCACGGGAATGCCGGTCAGCGACACCAGTTGATCGCTCACCATCACGTTGCGCCAGTTGCCCGGCAGGTTGGGCAGAAAGATCGTCATCCCGCGTTCGAGATCGAGCGCGCCGGGAATGCCGACGCCGATGCCGCCGACCTCGTTCTTCGACCTTTTGCTGGCGACGACGATCTCTTCGGCCAGCACGGCCATTTGCGCGATCACCGCGTCGTGGCCTTCGCGCGAGCGGGTCGGCGTTGAATGCTCGGCGGCGATTTCGCCCGTGTCCGTGTTGACCAGCGCCGCTTTGATATTCGTTCCGCCCAGATCAATTCCGATGAAAAGATTTTTGTTCGACATAGCTTCGATTGAAATTTCGGATGGTTTTGCTTTGCGGTTGAATCACAGGCAGCTTTTACCGAATCCCGCCGGAGATAGCAAGATTTTTAAGCGCCGCCCGCTCGCCTTCAAATCCTAACTCAGGTAGAATGCCCGCCGTTCTTGCCGTTTACGCGCGGCAATTTTTCCGTTGAGCTTTCCTCTCAAAAGTTTAGTGACAAGACCGTCAGCGAACCGGCTCGGTTTGCTGCGCCATTTACCGGAGGAGAACGCTGCTATGAATCAAGGTCTGCGTTGGCGTTTCAGTGTGATGATGTTTCTCGAATACATGATTTGGGGAGCCTGGTTCCCTGACTTCTCCGTCTACATGAAAAAGATCGGCTTCAGCGACCCGCAAAGCGGATTCATCTATTCGCTGTTGCCCATCGGATGCATGGTCGCTCCGTTCATCGGCGGGCAACTGGCGGATCGCTATTTTGCCTCCGAAAAACTGATCGGCGTTTTACATCTGCTCGGCGGAGGGTTTTTGTTCGCCGCCGCCGGGATGACGAGCTACGATCAGTTGTGGCCGGTGATGCTGGCGTGGGCGTTGGTCTACGCGCCGACGCTGGCGCTGACCAATTCGCTCTGTTTCCATCACATGCCCGAAGCCGAAAAGGAGTTCGGACTGGTGCGCGTGTGGGGAACGATAGGCTGGATCATCGTCGGATGGTTGCTGGCAAAGGTCGTTCGCGGGGCGTTGGCGGGCACCATGAACAGCCTCGGAGGCTTCGACGGTTTGTGGATGGCGGGCGTGTTCTCGATCCTGCTCGGCGTCTTCTCCTTCTTCCTGCCTCACACGCCTGCGCAGAAAAAAGGCGAAAATCCGTGGGCGTTTCTCGAAGCCTTGAAGATGCTGCGCGATCCGCAATTCGCCATCTTCATCACCATCGCATTCGTCGTGGCGACCGAGCTGATGTTCTATTTCGTGCTGACTGCGCCCTTCCTCGAAGCCTCCGGCATCACGCCAGGCCAGACGCCCAAATGGATGACGATTGCGCAGATCGCCGAGATCGGCACGATGCTCGCCCTACCCTGGATGCTGACGCACTGGGGCGTCCGCAAAACGATGGTGATCGGCATCCTGGCCTGGCCCGTCCGATACGCGATCTTCGCGATAGGAAATCCATTGTGGCTGGTGATCGCGGCGCTCTCGCTGCACGGGTTGTGTTACGTCTGCTTCTTCACCGTCGCGTACATCTACGTCAATCAGGTCGCCGAAGCCGACATCAAAGCTTCGGCGCAAGGGCTGATCACGTTCGTCACGCTCGGCGTCGGGTTGTTCATCGGCAGCAACTTCGCCGGATACATCAGCAATCTGTTCACTGAGACTGCGGCCAGCGGCGGGCCGGTGGTCAATTACACCAAAGTCTTCCTGGTGCCGCTGGTGTTGACGGTCATTTGCGCGGTGATCTTCACGTTCGCTTTCCGCGACCGGGCGGTGAAGCAGGCGCAGGTCGAGCCTGCCGGGTAGTAATCGAATATCAAAAGGAGTTTTCGTATGAGCTTTCACGGCTCGCCAATTTCATTTCGTCTTTCAACGGCTTTGCTCTCAGCCTCGTTGCTGTTCGCCGCCTGCGCGACTCCGCCGAGAGAAGTGGAGCCGAGCCAGACACCGGCGGCTTCGCAGACGACTTCTTCAACCCCGTCATCGCCGTCTTCTTCGACGATTGCGGCCGGGCGTGATTCCGGCGCGCCCGCCACAGCGGCTTCAACTGCAAGTCAGGATAACGCCGCCAGCGGAGCGAAATGGACCGCGCCGTCGCGTTGGGAGTCAAAGCCGGGAAGCGAAATGCGCGCCGCGACATATTTGATCCCGGCTGCCAAAGGCGACAGCAAAGGAGCGGAGTGCGCCGTCTTTAAGAACATCGGCGGCGGCGTCCAGGCCAACATTGACCGCTGGATCGGCCAATTCGAGAAGACCGAAGGCGCCGCAAAACAGAAGAAAGAGACGATCAACTCCTTCGCGGTGACGACGGTTGATGTGAGCGGAACGTTCAAAGGCGGCGGGCCGATGATGGGACAGTCGAGCGGGCCAAAGACCGGTTATCGTCTGCTCGGCGCAATCGTCGAAACGCCGCAGGGCGAAGTCTTTTTCAAGCTGACCGGGCCGGCAAAGACCGTCGCCGCAGCGCAGAGCGAATTCCAGGCGCTGCTCAAATCGCTCAAGAAATAGTTGGGCCCCGCCAGAGCGATCCGTTGCTGAAATTCATCGCTTGTACATCGCGTAAATTTGATGCTACGGTAAGCAACGGAGAAGAACACAATGATTACTTTGGAATCACTGGCCATTGAGCCAAATATCTACTACACAGTTGAGGAGGCTGCGCAATTGCTCCGTGTGTCGCAGCAGGCGGTGGTGTCGCTGCTGGAATCCGGAAGGGTCCGCGGCGTGAAAATTGATGTAGATTGGCGTGTGTTGGGAGCAGCATTGCTTGATCTGACTGCTCAAGAACAAGAGACTGAAGCCTCGCTCATATCTGATTGGCTTGCTGCATCCGCTCGCTCTCTGAAAGAGGTGTGGGACAACGAAGAAGACGCTATCTATTGTCGTGCGTAAGCTGGGCGCATTATCCGCATCCGACTTTGCAAAGGTGGAGCAAGGAATCGCAAATATTCTAGGCTTTACTATTTCTTCTGCACCACCAACGCCTTGAGTCCGATCTGGCTCCTGACTATCAGTCGAAACAGAACGGCGAGTGGTTGAGCAGGAATAGCTCTTCCACTCGCCGATCTCTTTTTCGGTTGCTCATCAACCTATTTCTTCTTCGCGGGCTTCGGCCCGAATCCACGAATGTGTTTGACCAACGAAGTGATCTGCGCGGCGCTCAGCGTATCTTTGAACGGAGGCATCGTCTCTTTGCCCTCGCGAATGCCTTTGGCAATCGCCGCGTCGGTGTGTTCTTTCTGCCATTTCTCGCTGGTGAAATCGGGCGGCTCCAGACTCTCCAGCCCTTTGCCGGTGGCGAGGTGGCATTTGGCGCAATGCTTCTGGTAAACAGCGGCAGCGCCGCTTGCGCTCTTACCTTTTGCAGGTTGAGCGGCAGACTCAAGCCAGACGGATGAAACAAGAACAGTTGCAACGGCGAGAACTAAAACGAGCGATAGTGGTTTCCTCATTGATGTCTTTCTACTCCTTAAGAAAATCGCAACGGGGCGAACCTGGTACACGAAGGGGACCGCGACCGAAAGGCCACGCCCGCGCTTGACACTGTTTGTAAAAGTGATTTCGGTCTGACTGACCTTGTCAAACCGCGCAAATCCTAAAGCCTGATCGAAGCGAAAAGCAAGCAGCCCGTGTCGCCTTTGCCTTCGATGATTACTCCGGCAACTCCTCCCGCTTAGGCTCAGGCAGGAAGAAGCTCAAGATCAGATTGCCCGCATAGACCAGAAACGCCACGCCCGCCGCAGCGTATGCCAGCTTCGTCGCAGCCGCTCCGGTGGACATCATCACCACCAATTGCGTGGTCAGCAGCGGGGCCGACGCGCCGATCATTCGCCCGCCGATGTTCGCCGCAAAACTCTCGCCCGTCCCGCGCAAATGCGTGGGATAGACGCGCGGCAGATAATTTCCCCAGAAGCTCAACTGCGCGATGGTGAACAGTCCGGCAAAAAACATTCCCCATTGCAAGAGCGACAGGTTGCTCGTCGCCGGAAAGATGAAGACCAGCGGGACCAGGATCAATCCCGGAATCAGAAAGACGCGAAGCAGGTTTCGCCGCGACAGAATGCGGATCGCCAGAAACGCCAGCAGAAATCGCCCCACCAACCCTCCGATCTCCTGAAACAACTGCGTATTGGCGACGGCGCCCGAGATGATCTTTTGTCGCTCCAGCGGGGGCAACGCGCTGTCAACCTGCACGAGCGCAGGCACGATCTGTGGAATCTGCTGAATCGCGCCGAAAGCCGCGCCCAGACTGCACGCAAACATCGCAGCCGCGATGATGGTGGTCTTGCGGTATTCAGGCACGAACAACTCGCCGATGCTCGGTCGCTTCAACGTCCCGGCGGCGCGTTTCTGCTGCCAGACGGGCGATTCGGGCAGGAACGGCCGGATGATGATCAGCGGAATCGCCGGGATCAATCCCGAAATCAGCAGGTAGCGCCAGTTCTCGTGCCCACCGTGGATCGCGGGCAGCGACGTAGAAACCTTCGCAATCAGCGCGGCCATCCCGCTGACCATCACGCCGCCAAGCGAAGAGAACGCCTGCGTGTAGCCCAGCACCGCCTCGCGCTGTTTCGGGATGGAGAATAGCTCAGCCAGCCACGCGACCGCCGCGACAAATTCGACGCACACGCCGATGAACGTCGTACAGCGGAAGAACAACAGCAGCGGCAGCGACGTCGCAAAGCCCGCCGCAAAAGCCGAAAACGCGTAGACCAGAATGCTCCACGTCAACACGCGCCGCCGCCCCAGCCGGTCGGTCAAATACCCGCCCAGCAGTCCGAAGATGCCGCCGCAAACGGCAGGCACGTAAAAGAAGAGGTCGCGCCAGTAGTTGTATTCGGGGCTGCCGAACGCATATCCGCCGAGCTTCATCACCGCATCGCGGATAATCAAAGGCAGCATCAGCAACTCGTAGGTGTCGAACGCGAAACCGATGACGGCGATGATGCAGATGAGCCATTGGACAGGTGTGAGACGCGGGACAGTTTCTGATGTGCTGATCATAGATGATTAAATTGATTTGGATAGAAACAACCGTGGTTACCAGTTACCAGATGAGATGCTGCCGTTGAGGCTTTCCAATTTCCCACCAAGTGACCACTCGCTGCGATAGCTTTACGACCTTGCCGCAACGCCTCGCTTTGGTTTTGAAGTTCGGGTGGCGCAGGAATTTACGGACAAAGACTGCCGTTTCATCTTCCGGTGCATCAATGAACGCCAAGCAATAGTTGGAATGGCACAGCCTGTAAAGGAAAAAGTCCTTGTCACGAGTGAAAAACGTAGCCTGTCTGGCATTGTGCAAATAGCGCAATATCTCCTGCTGATCGTCCCAGCTAGCAGCTTGTCGGAGAACCACCAAGAATCAACAAGTTACAGACCGGCAGGTTCTTGTAAGTCATTGATTCTTCAAGTGCGTAATTTTCCTCTCCGACAAGCTGCTAGGAAGCCCTATCTCCACTCCGATCCGTTGAAAATGGATCCGCTGGCGCTTCAGCAATTCCGCCTGTTCTTTAATGATGTTGTGGTCGAGGATGATCATGCGGCTTTCTTAGCCTTGATCTTCACCTCTCTAACCATTCCGCGGCGAACCCACGTCAACGCCTCTTTCACAGCTTCAGGCGTGATGATTCCGTAATACTGATCTGCGATCTCTTCCGGGGAATAGCCTCTCTCTGAGATCGACAATACATCGGCGACCATGATGCGCGTGCCTCTGAAAATCAGTCTGCCGCCACAGATGCGCTTGTCTACGGCCAGGTGTTTTCCTATTTCAATTCGTGCCATAACTGCTTCTCCTTTTTCGCCCGAAATCTAGCCCAGAAGCACGGAGAGGTCAAAACAATCAAGCCGCAAGACTCGTCGCAAACCGAATCGCAACACCATCCGGCCCGACCATCGTGAAATCGCGCAAGCCGTAATCCCGATCCCCAATCTCCTTGAAAATCCGCGCGCCCATCCGCTTCGCCAACGCCCAATATTCATCAACGTCCGGAACCATCACGCGGATGTTGGCGACGGGGAATGGCGGCGGCGAGGGCATCTGTTTGAACTCTTCGAGGAAAAGCCACGAGTCGTCCCAGCGCAATTCGGCAAAACCTTTCTCTTCGCACGCAAGCTTGAAGCCCAGGCACTCGTAGAACGAGATCGAATACTTCAGGTCGCGGACGTAGATTTCAACGACGAGCTGTTCGTTCGCAGGCACGTAGCTTTCCGTCGGAGTCATAAATGTTTTCGACGATGTGTTCGGATTGATAAATCGCCGCAGAGTATCTAACGGTAGAGCGCAAAAGAAAAGCGATTCCGGGCGCCGCTGCCTGTTTCCGCACGCCTGGCGTAGGATGTGCGCGGCTCACGCCTTCGACCCGTTGAATCGCGCTCGACGATCATCGAAACGGATTGAGCCACTGCCCGATGAAACTTATAATGCACGCGATGAATAACCAAGTGATTCTCAACTTGCCTGATGAGACCTACGAACGCGTCGCGCAATTTGCCGCGTATGCCAAGCGCAATGTGTCGGAGATCATCGCTGCGGCGCTGGCTTCGACGCTGCCTTCGCTCGATGCGCTCAATCAACTCCGCGCGATTGCCAAGCTCTCCGACCGCGAAGTGCTGGCGCTGACCGAATTGCGAATGGAGCCGGAAGCCGACCGGCGTTTGAGCGAGTTGTTAGACCGCCAGCAGGCCGGAGAATTGAGCGATCTGGAGAGGGCTGAACTGGCTGCGCTGATGCGCAGCTACGAAATGGGATTGCTGCGCCAGTCACAGGCATCAGCCGAAGCGGTTAGGCGCGGCCTGATCCCGCCGCTCGAATCATGAATCACCCGAAGATCTCAGATGAAGTGAAAGCGCGTGTCCGAGCGGCTGCTGGCAATCGTTGCGGCTACTGCCTGGCCCTGCAGCGTTACACTTTGCTTGTGCTCGAAATCGAGCACATTATCCCCAAAGCCGGAGGCGGGACTGATGACGAAGACAACCTCTGGCTGGCCTGCCGTCTGTGCAACGTCGCTGGCTCGCGCAAGGCAAAACCCACGGCATCAAGACCGCCGGCGGACGCCTGCGCATCTGCCGCAATTCACTCTTCCGGGAGGTAAGCTGCGATGAAACGAAATAGCCACACCTTGCGACTCTTCATCTGCTGTCTGTTCAGTTTGACATTCATCGGATTGCTGCTCTGGCTGACGCCGTTGCCTCCCCCCGCCGGCGCAAACACCGGCGCATCAACCAGTGCATCCAGTGCATCAGGCGCCCAAACCTGCACCTTCACCATCAACCCGGCGAGCCGCAACTTCGAGGCTGGCGGAGGATCGAGCGGCGTCGCCGTCACCGCCTCCGCGCCTTCCTGCGCCTGGAACGCGTCGAGCAGCCTCAACTGGGTCAACCTAACTTCCGGCGCGAGCGGCACAGGCAATGGCGTGGCCGCTTTCTCGGTCGCCGCCAACACTGGCGCCGCTAGAACCGGCGCGATCACCATTGCCGGTCAGACCTTCACCCTCAATCAATCTGCCGTCAGTGGCCCCGCCGGTTTGCAGTATTAACCGCTGCCCTTCCCCGTCCGGGTGCTCGACACCAGGCCCGATCCTTTCACCAGTTGCGTCCCCTCCAGCACTCCGCTCGTGGGCGGCGGCGTGCTGACACTGCCCGTGGTCGGCAATTGTAACGGCTTGAACATCCCCGCATCCGCGAAGGCGGTGGTCGGCAACGCGACGGTGGTCAACTTCCAATCCGGCGGCGGCTTCATCACGCTCTTCCCCAGCGACGCGCCGCTCCCGAACGCGTCGAACCTGAACTTCACCGCCAACCACATCGTGCCCAATTCCTTCACCGTCGGCTTGGGCAGCGACGGCGCGATCAAAATCTTCACCAGCGCCTCGACCAATTTCATCGTGGACATCACGGGCTACTATGCGCCGCCGGGCACGGGCGGCCTCTATTTCCATCCGCTCGCGTTCCCGGTGAGGATGCTCGACACGCGGCCCGATCCTTTCACCAGTTGCGTCCCGTCAAGCGATCCGCTGGTGGGCGGCGGCACGCTGACTCTGTCCATGGTCAGCCCTTGCAACGGCCTGACGATCCCGGCCTCGGCCAAAGCGATCCTGGGCAATGCGACGGTAGTCAACTTCCAGTCGGGCGGCGGCTTCATCACGCTCTTCCCGAGCGACGCGACGCTCCCGAACGCCTCGAACCTCAACTTCACCGCCAACCACATCGTCCCGAACTCCTTCGTGGTGGGCTTGAGCGCCAGCGGTGCTTTCAACATCTTCACCAGCGCCGCGACCAACTTCATCGTGGACATCACCGGCTATTTCAGCGACCAGGCGGTGGACGTCAATGGGCAGGGGCTGTTGTTCACTCCGCTCTCGGCACCCGCGAGGTGGCTCGACACGCGGCCCGATCCGTTCGTGAGCTGCATCCCCGCGAGCACGCCGCTTGGAGCAGGCAGCATCTCCACGCTGCAGGCGCAGATGGTCTGCGAGGGACAGACCGTGCCTGCCAACGCGAAATCAGTGCTGGGCAACGCGACGGTGGTCAACTTCCAATCCGGCGGCGGCTTCATCACGCTCTTCCCGAGCGACGCGACGCTGCCGAATGCGTCGAACCTGAATTTCACGGCCAGCCACATCGTGCCGAACTCGTTCGTGGTCGGGTTAAGCCCGGACGGAGCCTTCAAGATTTTCACCAGCGCCGCGACCAACTTCATCGTTGATCTGTCGGGGTATTTCTCCCCGCATCAGGGATTAACTTCGCGCCGACGGTAAACGCGGGCGCAGATCAAACTATCGCATCGGGCGGCACGGCTAATCTGATCGGCCTGGCGACTGATGACGGGTTGCCGACCGGAGGCAGCCTGACCGCGACGTGGAGCAAGGCGAGCGGGCCGGGCGATGTGACTTTCGGCAATGCGAGCCAGACGGTCACGACCGCCACGTTCAGCGCGACCGGGACTTACGTCCTGCAATTGACGGCGGGCGATTCGCTGCTCACTGCCAGCGACGACGTGACGATCACGGTCAACCCGCCGCTCATCGTCAACGCCGGAGCGGATCAGGTGGTCACGTTGCCGAACACGGCGATGCTCACGGGCAGTGTGACCGGAGGCTCAGCCCTGATCACCATCTCGTGGAGCAAGCTGAGCGGCCCCGGCTCCGTGCTCTTCAGCAACGCCAGTTCCCCGGTAACCAATGCGATCTTCCCGGTCAACGGCGTCTACGTGCTGCGATTGTCGGCCACCGATCTGCTGGGGACTGTCACAGACGACGTGCAGGTGACGGTCAACCCAGACCCGACTCCGCCGCCCCCCGATCCGTCAACCGTCGCGCCGCCGCTCGATATGACCGTCGCGACGACCATCGGCACGGGCACACAGTTCCTCTACACCGGCGCGAATCCGATTCAGACGGGAGTAGCTCCGGGCACGATCAAAGCGGAACGAGCGGCAGTCTTGAAAGGCCGCGTGCTCAACAAAGACAACACGCCGCTCGCAATGGCCAAGATCACCGTGCTCGATCATCCCGAGTTCGGCCAGACGTTCAGCCGAGCCGACGGCCGTTTCGATCTGGTCGTGAACGGCGGCGGAGTGATGACCGTGAAGTACGAGAAACTCGGCTTCCAGACGTTGCAACGAACCGAGAATGTGCCGTGGCAGGATTACTGCGGCGTGCCCGATGCGGTGATGATCGGCTTCGACCCGCAGGTGACATTCATTGACCTGCTCGCCGGCACGCCAATTCAAGTGGCGCAGAGCAGCGCGAACACCGACAGTTCGGGCGCGCGCCGCACGGCCTTGCTCTTCAAACAAGGCACGACGGCGACGATGAAGCTGCCGGGCGGCGCGATGGCTGGAATAGACAAGCTGCACGTGCGCGCGACCGAGTTCACCGTCGGCGCCAACGGCTTCAACGCGATGCCGGGCGACCTGTCCGCCAACAGCGGATACACTTACGCCGTGGATTACAGCATTGATGAGGCCGTCGCGGCGGGTGCGCTCGAAGTCAGCTTCAGCCAGCCGGTGATCCAGTACAACGAGAATTTCCTCAACTTCCCGGTCGGGATTGACATTCCTTCGGGCGCTTACGATCCCGCCACCGGGCAATGGATGGCTTCGGACAGCGGGCGCGTGGTGAAAATACTGAGCCTCACCAGCGGCACGGCCAATCTGGATGTCACCGGCGTCGGCCAACCGGCGACCGACCCGGAATACGCGGCGCTGGGGATTACAGTGGCCGAGCGACAGACACTGGCGACGCTCTACGCGGTCAACCAGAGCCTGTGGCGCGTGCCGGTCATTCACTTCTCGAAGTGGGATTCCAACTGGCCGTTCGGGCCGCCGGGCGATGCGCAGCCGCCAGGCGGCGATCCGCCGATGTGCGACACCTGAGTGGACGACGATTGTGAAGGCGCAGGTTGCGTCATTGGATTCGGCAATCAGACTTTAGGCGAAGAGATCAACCTCACGGGCACGCCCTACTTCCTGCGCTACAGCAGCGAGCGGCAGAAAGGGCGCGCCTCGAACCGTTCACTCAAGCTCACGCTGAGCGGGGCGACTATTCCCGCCAGCCTGAAACGGATTGATCTGACGGTCTCGGTGGCCGGGCGAGTGTTCGAGCAGAGCTTCCCGGCTCAGGCCAACCAGACCACGACCTTCCTGTGGGACGGGATGGACGCTTACGGGCGCGTGGCGCAGGGGCGACAACTGGCCACGATTGATGTCGGCTACACCTACGACGGCGTTTATCAGAACACCGGACGCTTCGGTTACAACGGCAACGGCATTCCGATCACGGGCAGCTTCACGCGGCGCGAGATCACGCTCTCGCGCATCTATCGCGTTTACGTCGGCAACTTCGACGACCAGGCGCTGGGTTTGGGCGGTTGGACGATGAGCGCGCATCACTTTTACGACCCGATTGAGCGCGTGCTTTATGAAGGCAACGGTGTGCGGCGCAGCGTGCAGACCATCAACAACATCATTACCACGGCGGGTGGTACCGGTGGCGTGGGTTTCAGCGGGGACGGCGGGCCGGCCACGCAAGCGACCTTTGGGACCTTCTCGCCACAGGGTCTGGCGGTCGCGCCGGATGGCAGCGTCTACGTGGCCGACACCAGCAACCGCGTCATCCGCCGCATCGCGCCCAATGGTATCATCACGACCGTGGCGGGCACGCCCGGCGTGATCTGCAATCCGGTAACGGATCCATGCGGGGACGGCGGGCAGGCCTTGCAGGCTCGCCTCCATTCGCCTTTCGCCATCGCCTTCGGCTCCGACGGCAGTTACTACGTGGCGGATCCAGGCGCAAACAAGGTTCGCAAGATCGCGCCCACCGGCATCATCACGACAGTCGCCGGCACGGGAGGACTCTGTTCATCCGAAGAGGGCAGTATTGTGTGCGGGGATGAGGGGCCGGCCACGCAGGCGAAATTGAACGCGCCGCTCGGCGTGACGGTGGCGCCCGACGGCGCGATCTACATCGGCGATTCCAACACCAAGCGCGTCCGCCGCGTCGGGCCCGACGGCATCATCACCAGCATCGCCGGCGACACCAACACGATACCCGGCAGTTGCAATAACGACGGCGTCCCCGCGCTCCAGGCCTGTCTAGGCGCGCCTTTCGGCGTGGTGGCGCTGGCCGACGGATCGGTCGTCTTTTCCGACACGCAACTCCACCGGATTTTCCGTGTCGGCGCAAACGGCATCATCAGAGCGCTGGCGGGCGACGGCATCTGCGGCGCGAGCGGCGACGGCGGGCCAGCGACGAGCGCGCGGCTGTGCAGTCCCGAAGGCATCGGGCGCGGACCGGACAATGCCATCTACATCGCCGACTGGAACAACAACCGCATCCGCCGCCTCGGACCGGACGGCATCATGACCACAGTCGCGGGCAACGGCCAGAGCACGTTCGGCGGCGATGGCGGTCCGGCCCTGGCCGGACAGATTCGCCTGCCGCTCGGCGTCGCCTTCGGCCAGGATGGCGCGCTTTACGTCGCCGACGGCAACAACCATCGCCTGCGCCGCATCAGCGCGCCGCTGCCCGGCTTCAACGCGACCGACATCACCATCCCTTCCGCCGACGGCCGCGAGTTGTATCGCTTCAACAGCGAAGGCCGCCACCTGGACACGCGCAACACGCTGACCGGCGCGACGAAATACACGTTCGGCTACGACGCGGGCGGGCGATTGATCACCATCACTGACGGCGACAACAACGTCACGACGATCACGCGCAACGGCGCGGGCCAGCCGACCGGCGTCGTCAGCCCGTTCAATCAAACCACCGCGTTCACGCTCGACGCGAACAACTATCTGGCTTCGATCACCAACCCGGCTGGCAACGTCAATCAATTCACTTACAACTCCGGCGGCTTGCTGACGCAGAAGACCGATCCGCGCGGCAACCAGACCGTCTTCACTTACGACGCGCTTGGCCGCTTGATCCGCGACGACGACGCGGCCACCGGCTTCCAGACGCTGGCGCGCACCGAGCAGGCGACGGGCTTCACCGTCACACACAACACGGCGCTCAATCGCACGACGAGTTATCAGTTGCAGGAGTTGCCCAACGGCGACCGGCAGCGCACGAACACGCTGCCCAACAATCTGCAAACGAATCTGCTGCAACGCACGAACGGCACCAGCACTTTCACCGAGCCGAACGGCGTCGTGACCAACGAGACGCTCGGCCCCGACCCGCGCTGGCAGATGCTGTCGCCGCTGACGACTGCGCTGACCATCACCACGCCGGGCGCGCTCAATTACAACCGCAGCTTCACGCGCGCGGTGACGCTCTCGAATCCTTCCGACCCGCTGAGCCTGGTTTCGCAAAACGACACGATTACGATCAATAGTCGCAACTACACCAACAACTACACGGCGGCGACGCGGACGTTCGCCTTCACCACGCCGGTCGGGCGCATAATCACGACAACCACCGACGCGCAGAGCCGTACCACCGCCCAGCAGTTCGTCAATCTCAACCCGGCGGCTTACACCTACGACGCGCGCGGACGATTGGTGACAGCGACCTTCGGCTCAGGGCTGGAAGCGCGTGGCTTCACCTACGGCTACCACCCCTCAGGCGCAGCCAACGGCGCGCTGGCTTCGATCACCAATCCGCTCACCCAGGTAACCGGCTTCGGTTACGATGCCGCTCTTCGCCTCAATCAAATTACCTTGCCTGACACGCGCGTCATCGGTCTGGGTTACGATGCCAACGGCAATCTGACTTCGATCACTCCGCCCGGACGACCGGCGCACACGTTCACTTACTCGCCGGTTGACCTGCTGGCGACCTACACGCCGCCAGCAGTCGTGGGCACAGGGCCGACGCAATTCGCTTACAACCTGGATAAGCAGTTGACGACCATCACGCGGCCCGACGCGCTGGCGATCAACTTCGCTTACGATTCGGCGGGACGGCTGAGTACGTTGACGACGCCCAGCGGAACTTACACACACACCTACAGCGGTACGACCGGCAACCTGACCGGCCTGACCGCGCCCGGCGGCCAGACGCTGGCGTTCACCTACGACGGCGCGCTGCCGACCAGCACGACCTGGAGTGGAACCGTCGCGGGCAGCGTCAGTCACAGCTTCAATAACTTCTTCCTGCCCGCGTCGCAAAGCGTCAACGGCGCGAATACTATCAACCTCACCTACGACAACGACAACCTGCTCACCGGCGCAGGCAGTTTGACGATCACGCGCCACGCGCAGAACGGCTTGATCACCGGCACGACTTTGAACAGTGTGACCGACGCGCGCGGCTACAACGGCTTCGGCGAATTGACCAGTTACAGCTCGTCGTTCAACGCGACGAATCTTTATTCGTCCACCCACACGCGCGACAAGCTGGGCCGCGTCACGCAGAAGGTGGAGACCTTCGGCGCCGGTGCGCCGAGCACTTACGACTACACCTACGACACGGCCAGGCGGTTGACGCAGGTGAAGCTCAACACCGTCACGGTCGCAACCTACACCTACGACAGCAACAACAACCGCGCGAGCCTGACCACTCCCGGTGGAACTGTCACCGGGACTTACGACAACCAGGATCGGATGACGGCTTACGGCACGGCCACCTACACCTACACCGCCAATGGCGAGTTGATGACCAAGACCGCCGGCGCGCAGACGACCAACTACACCTACGATGTGCTGGGAAATCTGCGCAACGTCACGCTGCCGGACGCGACGCAGATCGAATACCTCTACGACGGCTTCAACCGGCGCGTCGGCAAGAAGGTGGGCGGCGCGCTCACCCAGGGCTTCCTCTATCAAAACCAACTGAAGCCGGTGGCCGAACTCGACGGCGCAGGCGTTCTGGTCAGCCGGTTTGTTTACGGCACGCGCTTCAACGCGCCGGACTATATGATCAAAGCCGGCGTGACCTACCGGATCATCTCGGATCATCTGGGCAGCGTGCGGCTGGTGGTGAATGCGGCGACGGGCGCGGTGGCGCAGCGGATGGATTACGACGAATTCGGCGTGGTGACGATGGACACCGCGCCGGGCTTCCAACCGTTCGGCTTTGCGGGCGGGCTGTACGACGCGCAAACCGGATTGACTCGCTTCGGCGCGCGCGATTACGACGCGGCGACCGGGCGCTGGACGGCGAAAGACCCGACGCTGTTCGATGGCAGCGACCTGAACCTCTACCGGTACGCCCTGTCTGACCCGGTTAATTACCTTGACCTCGATGGGCGCGGCCCACTTGGCGTAGCGACAGGCATAGTTGGTGGAGCCATTGGCGGATTCAGATCCTTTGGTGTCCCCGGCGCAATCGGCGGTGCGATCATTGGCGGCATTATCGGAGGTATTCTCCCCGATCCGGTCGTGAACAATGGCGGGCCGAACACGACCTCCACACCACCGACCGTTGAATACCCTACGTACACCAACAATTCCAACTGCCCGGTTACGTTATCCAACGGCGTAGTCCTTCAGCCAGGGGAGTCCTACACCGGGCCGCTTTAGTGATCTGGCCCGCATGAACCGAACCGCCGCGCCTGAAAGCGACGCGAGTGAAGCCGGCGCTGTAAATTGTCAGCGATGGTGAAACACTTTGTTGTCTCCCAGTTTGGCGGGCAGGACACGAACCTTTACGGCTACGTCCACAGCGACCCGATCAACTTCATTGATGCGATGGGCCTTCAACCGACCACCCCGTCGCAGGGGCCGCCGCCGGCGACCAATCCGCCCACGGCGATCGCGAAGAGGAAAGCAGCGATTGATCGCCGTTCACCAACTCGCTGCGCGTTCCACCTTGCCGCCGGCTTCCCACCAGCTCAGCCCGCCGTGACGCACGCGCACAACTTTGCCCATTCGTTGGGCCTGAGTGCGAAAGGATTTGTGGCGCAGGAAGCGGCGGACGTATTCGGCGACTTCATCAAAAGCTACATCCAGCAACACCAGGCAATAATTGGGATGCAGCAACGAAGGCTTGTAAAAGTCGTGATCACGGGTGAAGAGTGTCGGTTGGCGCAAGGTATGAAGCAGGGGAATGATTTCATTGATATCTTTCATCCCCAATCGCCCGACTTCGGCTCCAATTTGCCGCACGTGAACTCGCCGGGCCAGCAGGCGGTCTTTTTCGTCCAGGCTGATGTTTTCATCCAGAATGTACATGGACGTTCAGGCCGTCTTTCTAGCCAATGGCTTTTTAGTCAATGACTCACGCGCCAACTCAACGGCTTCCGCAATCGCTTCGTGACTGAGTGGGGCAACATAAGCCGTCGCGATTCGATCCCAATCCCAACCCTTCGCTATCATATGCAGTACATCCCTGACCAGGATGCGTGTGCCTTTGAACGTCCACTCGCCGCCGCAAATCTCCGGGTCGGAAACGATGTATTGACCGAACTCAATTCGCTTACGCACTTTCATAAATTTCCTTCCGATTCATTCGGCCAGCGAATTTAGCACAATGCTCGAATACCAACAATCACGCGGGCGAGAACCAGCCTCATCTGATCCCGATCGTCACCGGATTGGCCGTCCCGCCGTCAACGCTCAAAACCACATCCACGCTGCCGCGACCGATCAGGCTGCGCGGGACGATCGCATTGACCTGATCCAGTCCGACGAAACCCGGCGCTTCTCCGGCGTAGATCGTCTGAGCATCAGCGCCGCCGATGGCGACTCTCACGGCTGTGAGCGCGCTGCGCCGGCGAACGCCAGAGCCATAAAGAACCAGCACCACCTGATCGCCCTCCGGCCCCAGATCAATCTCCACCGGCGCGAATTGATTGGTCGCATTGTCGAATCGCGCGACGGCGATCTGTGTCTGGACGCCGTTGCGCACGCGCACGGCAAAGGCCGCCGGCACGCCTCTGCCGTTCGCATTCGCCGTGAACAAGGAGGGCGCGACTGCGAAAGCGCGCTCGGAACCGGTTGAGACGGTTCCATCGCCGCTGGTGATCGTCACGGCAATCGGGCCGGGCGCGATTTCAGGCGGAAGCTGGAAATTGACCTGCTGCGGCGAGACGAAGAAGAGCGGGGCCGGTTGTTCACGGCCCGCGACGTCTCTGATCCTGACCGTCGTTCCGGCCAGCGTCGTTGGCAGCGGCAGCGAAGCGGCCGCCGCGGTCGCGGTGGCCAGCCCCGTGCCGAAGGCCGAGACGATGCCTTCGACGGCGAGGGCGGAACGATTGAAGCTGGCGGCGGAGACGGTGGTCGCGGCGCGCGCCTGCGGCAGCCGGAACATTCCGCGCCCGTGCGTGGCGGCGATCAAGCTGCGCGTCGCCGCCTGATAGCGCACCATAAACGTCGCCACTCTGGGCATTCCGTTGCCCAACCGCGTCCACGTCGCGCCGCCGTCAGTCGTTTGAAAGACGCCCAGGTCGGTACCGATGTAGAAAGCGTTGGCCCGGAACTGATCGAGCGCAATCGAAGTCACCGGCACGTCGGGCAGATTGCCGCTGATGTCGCGCCAGCTTCCGCCCAGGTTTTCGGTCACGAAGACGTGACCGGGCGCAGACGGGGTGCTCACGTTGAATCCCGAATAGGTGACGTAAGCGCGTTGCGGATTGTTCGGGTCGGGCGCGATGTCGGTGACGAAGCGGTTGGGCAGCGGCGCCTTGACGACGTTGGTGAAGACGGCGCTTTCGAGCGCGCCGGCATTGGCCGTAACCTGCACCAGGCCGTTGTTCGTTCCGACCCAGACGATCTCGCCCGGCGGGTTGGCGCTGTTGTCCAATCTCGGATGAGCCGCAATCGCCGACAGACGACCTGTGGTGGGAGCCAAATCCTGACCGAAGCCGTCGGTGCTCGGCCCCAGCCCGGTCCACGTCTGCCCCGTGTCCGCCGAACGGTAGAGGCGAT
>Ga0247727_10007464_pt1 | contig 20817 bp, 21 predicted proteins | sample WisWelCaveWW1625_FD_202498 | JGI IMG/M metagenome (GOLD analysis project Ga0247727, IMG submission 202498) | Biofilm microbial communities from Wishing Well Cave, Virginia, United States - WW16-25 | ecosystem: Environmental > Aquatic > Deep subsurface > Groundwater > Cave microbial mat | place... | reverse complement strand
AGGCGCCGGTTTATGCCTTGCAACTCAATGATCTGTCATGATCGTCCGTCCGCTGATACCGGACACTACTGGGTCTGACCCCGTCCGCCCGTCATCCCGACCGGAGCGATACGAGCGATCCGCAAGCAGCGCTCCGAGCCGGGATCTCGCCAGGTTCGACTCGCTGATAGAGGTCCCGGATAGCCTCGGCGCAAGCGCCTCGGCTTCCGGGATGACGGGTGCGCGCGGCCGGGCGGGTTCGCGAGCCGGCCTGTGCAAGGCGGGCGGACTATTCACGATGTCAAAGAGCGCGGCGCCAAGTAGGCGCCGGTTCCCCGGCTCGCTTCTGGTGCTGGCGGTCAGAATTGCGAGCCGAGCAACGAGGTCATTTTAAGGGGCCCCGGACCAGTGGGGATAACGTCGGAGCCGGCAGCCGCCGCGATCGGTCGACAACATTAATAATGGGGAATTTCGATCCAACCCGTCATCCGATCGGAGCGGTGCGAGCCATCGGCGAGCGGCGCTCCGAACCGGGATCTGCCACAGGTTCGACTCGTTGATGGAGGTCCCCGATAGCCTCGGCCAAGGCCTCGGCTTCGGGGATGACGGGTGGTGGGGGCCCGGCTTCCGGAATGACGGGTGGCGGACGCGTTCAATGCCGGAAGTGGCGCGTGCCGGTGAAGACCATGGCGAGGCCCTTGTCGTCCGCCGCCTTGATGACCTCGGCGTCGCGCACCGAGCCGCCCGGCTGGATCACCGCCGTGGCGCCCGCCTCGGCTGCGGCCAGCAGGCCGTCGGCGAAGGGGAAGAAGGCGTCCGAGGCCACCACCGAGCCCTTAGTGAGCGGCTCTGGCTCGCCGGCTGCGCTGGCGGCCTCCGCCGACTTCAACGCCGCAATGCGGGCGCTGTCGATGCGGCTCATCTGTCCGGCGCCGATGCCGACCGTCGCGCCGTCCCTGGCATAGACGATGGCGTTCGACTTCACGTGCTTGGCCACCCTGAAGGCGAACTTGAGGTCCGCCAGCTCCTGCGCCGTCGGCTGCCGCTTGCTCACCACCTCGAGCTCGAGATCATCGACCACGATGTTGTCGCGCGTTTGCACCAGGAAGCCGCCGGCGAGCGATCGGAACATCAAGCCGCGCGCCCGCGGGTCGGGCAGGCCGCCGGTCGTCAGCAGCCGCAGGTTCTTCTTCTTGGCGAAGACTGCTTTGGCTTCCGGCGTCGCGTCCGGCGCGATGACGATCTCGGTGAGGATGGAGGTGATCTCGCGTGCCGTCTCTTCGTCGATAGCGCCGTTCAAGGCGATGATGCCGCCGAACGCACTCACCGGATCGCAGCGAAACGCCTTGGCGTAGGCTTCCAGGAAAGTTTTGCCGAGCCCGACGCCACACGGATTGGCGTGCTTGATGATGGCGACCGCCGGCGAAGCCTCGGGATCGAACTCGGCGATCAATTCCATCGCCGCATCGGCATCGGCGAGGTTGTTGTAGGAGAGCTCCTTGCCCTGGTGCTGCACGGCTGTCGCCACGCCCGGGCGCCACTCGCCCGACGTGTAGAAGGCCGCCCACTGGTGCGGGTTCTCGCCGTAGCGCAATTCCTGCGCGAGTTGCCCCGCGATCGTGCGCCAGCGCGGAGCGCGCTCGCCGACCTCACCTGCGAACCACGCGCCAATCGCCGCGTCGTAGGCGGCCGTGTGTGCGTAGGCCTTGGCTGCCAGGGCTTTGCGCAACTCCAAGGTGGTCGCGCCGCCGTGCCGGCGCATTGCGTCCAGCACCTTGGCATAGTCGGCGGGATCGACGATGACGGTGACGGCCGCGTGGTTTTTGGCGGCCGCCCGGATCATCGCCGGCCCGCCGATGTCGATGTTCTCGATGCAATCGTCGAAGCGCGCGCCCTTCGCCACCGCGGCCTCGAACGGATAAAGATTGACCACCAGCAGATCGATCGGCGCGATGCCGTGGGCTGCAGCGGCCGCATCGTGCTCGGCGTTGCCGCGGATGGCCAGCAACCCGCCGTGCACCTTCGGGTGCAGCGTCTTGAGCCGGCCGTCCATCAGCTCGGGAAAGCCGGTATGCTCGGCCACGTCTTTCACGGCAAAACCGGCGGCCTTCAGGGCGCTGGCCGTACCCCCCGTCGAGAGGAGCTCCACACCGTACTTGCTGAGCGCCTTGGCAAGCTCGACGAGCCCGGCCTTTTCGGAGACCGAGATCAGCGCCCGCCGGATCACGACGTCCGTCATGGGAACGAGCCTTTTGCCGGCTTGCCTTGGCGTGCGCCCGATAGCACGGATTTCGAACGAGAGACAGGCGCTCGGCTAAGGATTTGGCGTCGCCGGTCACGGCATTGAAGCCTGCGCCTCGGCCACGCTCGCGAGCTCCTTCTCGGCAGGCCCTGCTACCCGCTCCAGCCTCCAGCGCACCCTTGCAGCGCCGTAGCATGCCGCCCGCAGCACCACCTGCTGGGCCTGCAGCGGGCCGATCACATCCGCGAAGTGCGTGCTCTCCTCGATCGAGAGTGCCGCCCCCGTCGCGGAGAGGCGCCAGCGTTCGCCGTTGCGCAAAATCAGCTCGGCGCTACCGTCCTCGGCACGGTAGCGCGCCCCCGCCAGCGGGTGCAGATGGAAATGCACGGCAACCGGAACATCCCACGCGAGGCGCAGCTCGCCCTTGGCGCCGTCGAGCGTGTCCTCTCCTTCGAGGCACTGCCCGTTGGCATCGAGCATGAGGGTACGGTTGTGGATCAGCCCGAACCGATCGGCGTAGCCGTCGTGCCAGGCCCGCAGCACGATTCTGCCGTCGGCGTCGTGCACCTCGCAGGTCACCCGGTCGGGATGACGGATCGGCACAGCACCGATGCGGCGCTTGAGGCCGGCGTTGCGCACGAGCTTGGCGGACGACTGGCCGGCGAGCACGAGCGTATTGTGGCTTGCCGTCCCGCGCGCGGCGGCTGTGGCCCGCTCGTGCGCCGCGACGGGGACGCCGCCGTTGACCAGCAGGAGCTCAGGGCCCGTGCTCAGCTCGAAGGAGAGGCACCCGGCGCACGCCTGCCCGGCAAGCTCGATGGGTGGCGGCGCGCCGGCATCGATAACGACCGCGGTCGCGCCGCGCTGCATGCGTACATACCCCGATGGCGAGACGGCTGCGGGGGTCTCCACGGCGCCTTTGTCGTAGGCAAGGACCATGGCGAGCGCATCGCGCTCCGTGGCGCCCATGCCGTTGAAGCGCGCCAACTGGCCGTCGCCGAGGCAGAGGCGGCGCAGCATCGGCATCATGCGGTCGATGGCGCCGAGCAGGCCTCCGTCCGGCGTAAAACCGCGCGCGGCGAAGCATTGCCGCAGCGGCAGCAGGTCGAGAAGCAAGGCGATCAGCACGCTCGGGTTGCGGCTCGCGTGGCCGCCGTCAGCCAAGATTTGCCGGTCCAGCTCCTTGATGAGATGCTTCTCCGCGGCGACGAGCCGGCGCTCGTGGCCGGCAATGCACAGGCAGGACTGCACCAATCCGATCAGCGCCAGGAGCTTGGGATGGCCGTTCGGCGCGTCACGCCACGAGGCTGACAGATAGCCGGCCTGATTCTCCAGGCTCAGCATGATCGCCGCGTGGGTCCGCCGCTCCGCGCTGTCGAGAAGGAGCCCCGCGTGCGACAGCCAGGAAACCATGCGGCGGCCGACTATGTCCGGCGCCCAGGCGCGAGCGCGGTGCGAGCCGGCAAGCCACTGCCCCACCAGGCGCTGTGCCAACGCCTCATTCTCCAGCGTCCGCGCAGCCGCGAAATGGCGCAGCCAGCCGAATCCGTGGAGTTCCCGCGCCCAGGCACCGCTCGGCGGCGCCACCGCAAAAGGAGATGCGCCGTCCAGGGTCACCGTCATGCCGGCGAGGCCCATGCTGCCGGATGCCACTTCATCCGTGAAGCTTGCATCGACCGGGCGCAGGTCCGGCGGCGTCAGAACCAGCTCGTCCACGATCGGTGCCCGGTGGCGCCAACGCAGCAGGCGCGACCGGCGCATGCGGGCGAGCGCGCCACGCCGCATCCCCTCCGCGGCCAGCGCGGCCAAGCCGATCCGCTCGCGCGCCGCACGCAGGGGGCTGGCAGCCCTGGGGAGAGCGGGCGGACGCGCTGACGCTTTCTTGGAGCGGCGAAGCGGCAGGAGTTTCTCCATTCATGCCGCTTAGCCCGCACCTCGCGGCGCGCCAAGGCTTCCCCTCGTCAAGGGTGTGAGCCGCCTGTGGACAACAGGCTCAACAAACCCCGGTTGTGCCCCCAGCATCAAGTGTGTCGCTGCAACCGTGCAACGTAGAACCCGTCGATGCCCCCGAATTCCCCCAGATGGAACGGAAAGGTCCGCAGGTCCCCGCCGGCGATCCACGCCGGATCGGCGCCGATGTCTTGGGCTTCGATCGGCGCGCGGCGGAAGGCCGGCTCGCGCCCGAGAAAGCCGTCGACTTGCGTCCGGCCTTCCTCCGGCTCGAGCGAGCAGGTGCTGTAGATGAGCACGCCACCCGGCCGCACCAGCGTTGCGGCGTTGGTCAGCATGCTCCGCTGCAGCTCCGCCATGCGGCCTACGTCCGCGGGCCGCTTGAGGCGCAGGATGTCGGGGTGGCGGCTGATGGTCCCGGTTGCCGTGCAGGGGGCGTCGAGAATGACGGCATCGAACGTGCGGCCCGGCGCCCAGCGCGTAACGTCGGCGACGACGACGTCTGCAGCAAGGTTGAGCCGCTGCAGGTTCTCGCGCAACCGGTCGAGCCGTTGGCGCGAGTCGTCAACCGCTGTCACATGGGCGCCGGCCGCGGTGAGGCCCACCGTCTTTCCGCCTGGCGCGGCGCACAGATCGGCGACCGTGCGGCCGGCAACGGCCCCCGCCGCGCGCACGACCAGGGCCGCGGCCGCGCCCTGCACCCACCAGGCCCCTTCCCTGTAACCGGCCAAGTCCTCGATCCGGCCGTGGGTGGCCAGCCGAATCGAGCCGGTCGGCAGCAGGCGTCCGCCGAGGCGCTGCGCCCACTCGCCGGCATCGGCGCCGGGCTTGAGCGAGATGTCGAGCGCCGGCTCCTTCAGGCTCGCCTCGGCAGTGCGCCGCGCGCCCTCCTCACCGTAGGTCTCACACCAGCGCCGCCACAGCCAGGCGGGAATGTTGAGCCTGATGGCGTCCGCCCCGGCCAGCAGGCCTGCGCCTTCGGCGGCGACCCGGCGCAGGATGGCGTTGCTGAGACCGGCGAAGCGCGCCCCGCCCCGCTCCCTGCGTGTCGCCTCCACCGCGATGTCGACGACGGCATGGGCCGGAGTGCCCAGACAAACAAGCTGGGCGGCGCCCGCCAGCAGAACGTGCCACACGCGCTCGCTCCCCTTGGGCAGCGGACGCTTAAGGAAGGCGCCCAGCACGTGCTCCAGCTCGCCCTGGCGGCGCAGCACCGTCGCCGCCAGCATCCTGGCGAACGCACGGTCGCGTGGCTCGATCGCTGCCGCCTCGGGCGGCACGAGCGCCTCGGCCAGCACCTGCTCCAGCGGCCGCCGGTCGAGGAGCACGCCGGCGATTAGCACATGCGCGAGGGTGCGCGCAGCGAGCCCGGGCGGTGCGCGCCCGCCGTTTGACTTTCGTTCAGGTGCCTGCACGTTGCGAGTTCCTGCGCTTGGGTAGGCTTGGCCGAGGTTGCCCGCAAGCGTTAGCATGCAGAATCATTGTCGGCGCCCCAGCCGTTCGAGGTCGCAGAACCGGGCCGTGCTTGCGCTTTGGCGAGCCGCCAGCGCGGGCTAATATCTGCTCTGGGCTCACGGCAAGAAGGAGGCGGCGAATGGCTTGGGAGCGCTTCTCGGCGATGCAAGCGTCGCGACGCTCGTGCACGCTGATGCAGCCCGGCAAGGTGTTGCTCGCCCTGTGGCTCGCAGGCGCTGCGCTGCATGCCGACCGGGCCGGCGCAGACGGGGCGCTGGCGGTAGGCCTGCCCGCCGACGTGGCCAAGCAGGGTCTTGCCGTCGGCTGGGCGATCAATCACGCAACCAGCAAGGCAGCGCAGGCGGAAGCCTTGCGGCGCTGCCGCGAGCTGAAGGAGCCGCCGCAGGCGACGCGGGATCTGTGCAGGATCGTCGAAACCTTCGATGACCGATGCGTGGCTGTCGCGGTCGACCCTGACGCGGGCACGGCCGGCGTCGGCTGGGCGGTGGCCGACAGTCAGCGAGCCGCCGAACAGGCGGCAATGGAAGATTGCATGGAAATCTCGGGCCAGAAGCGCCGGAATGACTGCCGCATCACGCTGGCTCGTTGCGACGGGCGTTAGGACGCCGGGGCCTGCTCACCCGCGGTTGCCGCCGAGCACCTTGCGCGCGATGACGACGCGCATGATCTCGTTGGTGCCTTCCAGGATCTGGTGCACCCGCAGGTCGCGCACCAGCTTCTCCAGGCCGTAGTCCTTCAGGTAGCCGTAGCCGCCGTGGATCTGCAGCGCCTCGTTGCACACCTTGAAGCCGAGGTCGGTGGCGAGCCGCTTGCCCATCGCTGAGTACATGGTGGCTTGCGGGTCGGCGCGGTCGATGGCATCAGCGGCGCGGTAGATCATCAGGCGCGCAGCTTCCAGATCGGTCGCCATGTCGGCGATCTTGAACTGCAGGGCCTGGAAGTCGGCGATGGCGCGGCCGAACGCCTTGCGCTCGAACATGTACTGGCGCGCTTTGTCGAGCGCCGACCAGGCGGCGCCCAGCGAGCAGGCGCCAATGTTTATGCGGCCGCCATCGAGCCCGCTCATGGCGAACTTGAAACCATGGCCCTCGGCGCCGACGCGGTTGGCGGCCGGCACCTTGCAGTTGTCGAAGATCACCTGGGCGGTCGGCTGGGCGTTCCAGCCCATCTTCTTCTCGTTGGCCCCGAAGGAGAGGCCCGGCGTGTCCTTCATGACGGCGAAGGCTGAGACGCCGCCCGCCCCCTCATCGCTCGTGCGGGCAAACACGAAGTAGAAGTCGGCGGCGCCGGCGCCCGAGATAAACTGCTTGCAGCCGTTCAGAATGTAATGGTCGCCCGAGCGCCGGGCCGCGGTCTTGAGGGCGGCGGCATCCGAGCCCGCGCCTGGCTCGGTCAGGCAGTAGCTCGACAGCCACTCCATGGAGGTCAGCTTCGGCATCCACGCCGCGATCTGCTCGGAGGCGGCATACTTCGCCACCATCCACGCCACCATGTTGTGGATCGAGATGTAGCCCGCAATCGCCGGGCAGCCGAAGGCCAGCGCCTCCATGATCAGCGCGCCGTCCATGCGGGAGAGGCCCGAGCCGCCCTTCTCCGCCGGCACGTAGATGGTTGCCATGCCGAGCGGGGCCGTCTCGCGGATCACATCGACGGGGAAATGACAGGTCTCGTCCCACTCGGCCGCGTGCGGCGCTATGCGCTCCTTGGCGAAGGCGAGCGCGGTCTCCTGGATCGCGGCCTGTTCCTCGGTGAGAGCGAAGTGCATGGGCCAATCCTGGTGTGGTAACGCGAACAAACCCAATCCGGTTGTCCTGCGGGGCGAGCAGACTGTCAAACTCTGAGGAGGAACTGCGAAGGCAGCCCTTCCTGCGTCATGCTTTTGTCTCCCTCAACGTTTGCGCGATCATGTCTCCGCAATCATTTCAGGCGGGTGGTCCTACCGCAACAGCAGCTGCGGCAGCGCGTGCGCCTTCACCAACCACATCACCCCCGTCAGCGTCACGACGGAGGCGAGCGTGCCGAGCAGCACTGCGCTCGTCGCCTGCTCGATCCAGGTGTCGTACCGACGGGCAAGTATGAACGCGAACAGCCCGGGCGGAAGAGCCGCCATCAGCACGGCGGTGCTCACCCAGAGCTCACTGAAGGGGCCGAAAGTGCCGAGCAAGAGCAACGCCAGGACTGGGTGCAGGGCGAGCTTCACGGCAATCAGCAGCGGCACCTCCGGCGGCGTGCGTTCGAGCGGGCGCAACGCCAGCGTCACGCCCAGCGCAAACAAGGCGCACGGCGCCGCGGAGGTGTAGAGAAACTCCAGCAGGCGGTCGAGCGCCACCGGCGGCTCGAAGCGGAACGCTGCGGCGCCGACGCCGAGGGACGCGGCGATCAGCAGCGGGTTGAGGAAGATGCTGCGCACGACGTCCATCAGCGCGCGGCCGATGCCACCCTTGGAGGTGCCGCTCAACGCCATCAGCAGCGGCACCAGCGCAAAGATCAGGAGACAATCGAACGAGAAGATCAGCGCCACCGGCACTGCCGCCTCCTGTCCCAGCGTCGCCAGCGCCAGGCCGGGCCCCATATAGCCGATGTTGCCGAGGCCGCCGGCGACCGCCGCCAGTGTCGCGTCGGCCAGCCTGCCCCGCCGCAAGACCAGGCCGACGAGGAGCGCGATCGCAAAGGCGCCGGCGGTGGCGAGCGTGGTGGCCTTGATGAAGTTCACCTGCGCCAGCTGCTCGAACGGGGTCTTGGAGAGGATGCGGAAGAAGAGAGCGGGCAGCGCTACGTACAGGATGAAGAAGTTCATCCACGCCAGCCCCTCGTCCGGCAGCCGCCGCCACTTGCCGCAGGCGAAGCCGATGAAGATCAGACCGAAGAACGGGAGCGCCACGTTGAGGATGTCTAGCATGGGGTGGGCGTTGCTTGAGACGCGAAGCTGTGCCAGCCTCAGGCCGAAATAACCTCCACCCCCATCCTCGCCATCATGGGCACCCGTTCGCCCGACTTGAGCGCCTTCTCCGGGTTGGAGGCAGTGCCGTCGAGCCCGCGCTTCTTGACACCCTGAACGATGGCGGCGAGGCGGAAGAAGGAGAAGGCCAGGCAGAACTTCCAGATGGGAATGCCGGAAATTCCCATGCGCTCGCAGTACTTGGCGACGTACTCATCCTCGGTCGGGATGCCGAGCGCCTTGCGGTCGACGCTGGCGAGGCCCCGCATCGTCTCGTGGTTGGGGAAGCGCCACTGCATGCACTGGTAGGCCAGGTCCGAGAACGGGTGGCCTATTGTGGAAAGCTCCCAGTCGATGATGGCGAGCAGGAGCGAGCCGTCCGGCTTGAAGATCATGTTGTCGATGCGGTAGTCGCCGTGCACCAGGGAAGCGCGGCCGTCGTCGGGCGGCTCGTTCTGCTCCAGCCAGGCAATCAGCGTCTCCATGTCCTCGATGCGCTCGGTCTCGGACGCGCGGTACTGCTTGGTCCAGCGGTCGCGCTGGCGGGCGAAATAGCTGCCCGCCCTGCCGAAGTCGGCGAGGCCGACCTTGGCCGGGTCGACCGAATGCAGCGCGGCGAGCGCCCGGTTCTCCTCGTCGTAGACCTTGGCGCGTTGCGCCTTGTCGAGCTCGGGCAGCGCCGGGTCCCAGAACACGGTGCCGTCGACGAACTCCATGACGAAGAAGGCGGTGCCGATGACGGAATCGTCCTCGCACATGTGCAGCATGCGCGGCACCGGCACGTCCGTTCCCTCCAGCGCCTTCATGACGCGGTGCTCGCGGTCAACCTGGTGGGCGCTTTTCAAGAGCTGGCCGGGCGGCTTCTTGCGTAGCACGTAGCGGCCGCTGGGCGAGGTGAGCAGGAAGGTCGGGTTCGACTGCCCCGTCGGCGTCTTCCGCGCCTCGATCGGCCCCTTGAACCCCGCTAGCCGGGCCTCGAGGTACCTGGCCAGCGCCACCGTGTCGATTTGCGCGGCCTGATGTGCGTAATCGGTCATGCCTCCACCATTTGCTCACTGCGGGCAAACAGCTCCTGCGACTCATCAAGAGATCGGCAGATCCCAGGCGGTAAGCCGAAATGGGCCATGCGATGACAGTTCGGGCAAAGCGGGATGCAATCGGCCTCCGGATCGGTCTTCGTACTTTGCTCAACCTTTGAGAGGGGCTTCTTGTGATGCACCTCGATGAGACCCGCAAACATCTCTCCGAAGCGCTCGCCAAAGTCTAAATTGCACACAAAGCAGCGTGACCCATGTCGCTCAATACAGAACTCTCTCACTGAGTGGGAACGCGATCGAACCTGTATCACTCTCTCGCTAAGCTCGCCTTCTAAGAGCAAAGCTTGTTGTAACTCAACTTGGGAGATCAATGGAGTATCTGTTTCGTATCTGGTCTCGCTCGCACGAGCTGGACCAAGGTCACCTGCGTCGGCAAGGCTGACAAATCCGTGTTCGGGGTGGAGATCCCAGCGCAAGTCGTTCATATGGTAGGAGGTATTCTCGAACACATCACTGACTGTGGCTTTGCCTCCGCGCCGCCGCACGAAGTCCACCATTTCGGCATACCTTTCGGCTGATTCTCCGCGCTTGAAATCGGTTTTCAGGACGGTAATGCGCTTGTCGCGCACGTCGTCGATGCGCAAGCCCTTGACTACCCTTTTCGGCATTCGCTTTTTCCCCTCAATTTATTTCGACAGCAAGCCACGGCGTAGGTTGGGTCAAGCGAAGCGCAGACCCAACACTGCTTGTCGGAGATTGTCATGTGTTGGGTCATCGCTGACGCTCGACCCAGAACCTACGAAATCTTCTGGTTCGTATACCGGCGAAGTTCGGCGCGCGCCACCTGGCGGCGGTGCACCGCGTCGGGGCCGTCGGCGAGACGCAAGGTGCGCAAGCCGGTCCACATGCGCGCCAGCGGCACGTCCTGCGTGACGCCCATGGCGCCGTGCATCTGCACGGCCTCGTCGGTGATGTCGAGGGCAATACGCGGCGCGATCACCTTGATCTGCGAGATCCACGGTGCCGCCTCGCGCGGGCTCGCCGTATCCATCATGTACGCCGCCTTGAGGCAGAGCAGCCGCGCCATCTCGATCTTCATGCGGCTCTCGGCGATGATGTCGTAGTTGGCGCCGAGCTGGGCCAGCGGCTTGCCGAAGGCCTCGCGCGTGAGGGAGCGCTTGCACATCAGTTCGAGCGCCCGCTCGGCCTGGCCGATGGCGCGCATGCAGTGGTGGATGCGGCCGGGCCCCAGCCGGCCCTGCGAGACCTCGAAGCCGCGGCCGCGGCCGAGGATCAAATTCTCCTTCGGCACGCGGACATCCTTGAATCGGATGTGCATGTGGCCGTGCGGGGCGTCGTCGTTGCCGTAGACCTTCATGGGCCGCAGGATCTCCACACCCTTGGTGCCGGCGGGCACCAGGATCTGGGAATGGCGCTTGTGCTTCTCGGGCGCGTCCGGGTCGGTGCAGACCATGACGATGTAGATCTTGCAGCGCGGATCGCCGGCGCCGGAGGCGAACCACTTCTCGCCGTTCAGCACCCACTCGCTGCCGTCGAGCTTGGCCTCCATGACCAGGTTGGTGGCGTCCGAGGAGGCAACCCCCGGCTCGGTCATGACGTAGGCCGAGCGGATCTTGCCCTCCAGCAGCGGCTTGAGCCACTGCTCCTTGTGCGCCGGCGCGCCGTAGCGCTCCAGCACCTCCATGTTGCCGGTGTCGGGGGCGGCGCAGTTGAAGGTCTCGGGCGCCAGGCGCGACCAGCCCATCTCCTCGGCCAGGTAGGCATACTCCACGGTGGTGAGGCCGTAGCCCTTGTCGCTGGCGGTCAACCAGAAGTTCCAGAGGCCCCGCTCGCGCGCGTTGGCCTTCAGGCCCTCCAGGATCTCGGTCTGCCGCTTGGTATGGGTGAACCGGTCGCCGCCCTTGCCGATCTCGGCCTCGTACTCCTCCTCCAGCGGCATGATCTCGGTACGAATCATGGCCCGCACCTTCTCCACCAGCGGCTTCACCTTAGGCGTCATGCCGAGATCCATGGCCTTCTCCGATCGCGTTCGCTCAACCTTTGGGCAATTCAAGCACGCCCACCCGCGCGAGAGAAGGTGCGGCGTTAGCGCCGTCGCATTGCGCCTACCACCGCAGCGCTAACCCCATCGGGCGCTTGCTGGCCAAACCGGCTTGCGATACCAAGGCGCCGGAACTTGCGAATACTAGGTGAAAGTGCATGGCAATCGACCCTTCCGGCGGGCACCCCGCCATGGATTATCCCGAGCACCTGCGTACCTATTCGGGCTTTCTGCGCGCAACAGTCGCCGTCGTCGTGCTGGTGGCGGCGGTGCTGCTGTTTCTGCTCACCCTCGTGCCTTGAGGCCGGGCCCCCGGCACCCGGGACCGGATAGCGTGCGGACCGGGCGGCGCACGCCCGCCAGCGGCTGAGCGGGGAGCATCATGGCTACCATTGCGGTTACCGCAGAACGCGACGGCGAGCCGCGCGTGGCCGTTTCCCCGGAAACCGTCAAGAAACTCATCGCGCTGGGGTGCTCCGTGCGGGTCCAGGCGGGCGCGGGCGCACGCTCGCGCTTTGCCGATGACGCGCTGAAGGCGCAGGGCGCAACAATCGCTGCCAGCGCAGCCGAGGCCTTGAGCGGCGCCGACATTCTCCTCAAGGTGCGCCGGCCTTCGACCGAGGAGGTGGCGGCGTTGAAGCCGGGGGCAATCGTTGCGGCGATGCTGGCACCCTACGATGACCGCGCCGGGCTCGAGGCGCTCGCGGCCAGCGGCGCCTCCCTCATGGCCATGGAGCTCATGCCGCGCATCTCGCGTGCGCAGTCGATGGACGTGCTGTCCAGCCAGGCCAACCTCGCCGGCTACAAGGCGGTGATCGACGCGGCGGCCATGTTCGGGCAGGCCGTGCCGATGATGATGACGGCGGCCGGCACCGTGCCGGCGGCGAGGGTGTTCATCATGGGTGTGGGCGTCGCGGGGCTGCAGGCGATCGCCACGGCACGGCGGCTCGGTGCGATCGTGTCGGCCACCGACGTGCGCCCGGCGACCAAGGAGCAGGTGGCCTCGCTGGGCGCCAAGTTCATCGCCGTCGAGGACGAGGAGTTCAAGCAGGCCCAGACCGCCGCCGGCTACGCCAAGCCGATGTCGGCCGAGTATCAGAAGAAGCAGTCCGAGCTTGTGGCGAGCCACATCAAGGCGCAGGACATCGTGATCACCACCGCCCTGATCCCCGGCCGTCCGGCGCCGAAGCTGGTCACCGCCGCGATGGTCGAAAGCATGAAGCCCGGCGCGGTGATCATCGATCTTGCGGCCGAGCGCGGCGGCAACTGCGAGCTCACCCAGGCGGCCAAGACCATCGAGCACAACGGCGTGGCGATCGCCGGGCCGCTCAATCTGGCAGGCGAAGTGCCGGTCAACGCCTCGAGCCTCTATGCCAAGAACCTGCTGGCGTTCCTGGAGACCATGATCGACAAGAAGGAGAAGGTGTTGAAAGTCGACTGGGACGACGAGATCGTCAAAGGCACGCTGGTGGCGAAGGACGGCAGAATCGTGCACCCAGCCTTGCTGCAAGAGGGGGCGTGAGATGGTGAGCGCAGTTGTGGCGCACGTCCTGACCACTTACGCCGACAGGTCCCCCTCCCCCTTGCGGGGAGGGGTTAGGGGTGGGGGTAGATTTCACAACCCTTCCCGGCTTTTTCACCCCACCCCCAGCCCCTCCCCGTCAAGGGGAGGGGAGTCCGCTTGGCGAGCGCGGCTCGGGACCGCCCTATTAGCGGTCGTTGCCTATCTACTCCCCACCCCCGCTCTTGCCGCCGCCGGCGGCGATGTCAGCCCGTTCGTCTACCAGTTCATGGTGTTCGTGATCGCCATCTTCGTCGGCTACTACGTGGTGTGGAGCGTCACGCCCGCACTGCATACGCCCCTCATGTCGGTGACCAACGCCATCTCCTCGGTGATCGTGGTGGGCGCCTTGCTGGCCGCCGGCGTGGCGCTTATCGCCGCCGGCACCGCGATCGCCAAGGCGTTCGGCTTCCTGGCGCTGGCGATGGCGTCGGTGAACATCTTCGGCGGCTTCCTCGTCACCCAGCGCATGCTCGGCATGTACAAGAAGCGGGAGCCGAAGAAATGACGACGCGGCTCGGCGGACCGGCCAGGCAGGAGCCCGCGCGCTCGGCGCTTGCAGCCGTTCTGGCGCTCGTGTTCGTGCTCGTTGCCTCCGCGGCGTGGACGCGTCCGCTCAGCGACCAGGAGAAGGCAGCGCTGGCGGCCACCGTCGAGAACTACGATGCCGCGGTGCGCGAGGGCAACTATGCGCACATGACCCAGACCATTCCGCCGAAGGTCATTGCCGCCATTGCCCGGCGCGCCGGAACGTCGCCGGACCAGGTCGTCGCTGAGATGATCAAGGAAACGCAACAGACGCTGCAGCGCGGCGATGTCAAGATCGAGTCGTACGGCTTCGATCTCGGCAGGGCCGAGCACAAGGAGCTCTCGATCAACGCGCCCTACGTCCTCATCCCGACCCAGGCGATCTTCGCGGTCGGCGGCCGACGCTTTCGGGAAAAGTCGCTTACGCTCGCTTTGCTCGATGATGGTCAATGGTACCTGCTTCGCATGAACGACGCCCGGCAGCTGCAGATCCTGCGCGAGGCGTACCCCGAGTTCGCAGGCGTTGAGTTTCCGCGCGGCTCAACGGAGATCCTGAACCCATGAGCGCCAATCTCGTCGCGCTGCTCTATCTCGCATCGGGCGTGCTCTTCATCCTCGCGCTGCGCGGGCTGTCGAGCCCAGAGACGTCGCGCCGCGGCAACCTGCTCGGCATGACCGGCATGGCCATTGCCATTGCTACGACGCTGGCGCAGATCGGCGCGCCGGACGAGCAGCTCACGTGGGCGCTGATCGCCGGCGGGCTGCTGATCGGCGGCAGCATCGGTGCCGTCATCGCGCGCCGCGTGCCGATGACCGCCATGCCGGAGTTGGTGGCGGCGTTCCACAGCCTTGTCGGTCTGGCGGCAGTGTTCGTGGCTGCTGGCGCGCTTTATGCGCCGGAAGCGTTCGGCATCGGCACGCCGGGCAACATTGCAAGCTCCAGCCTGCTCGAGATGTCGCTCGGCGTCGCCATCGGCGCCATCACCTTCACCGGCTCTGTCATTGCGTTCGCCAAGCTGTCGGGGCGCATGTCGGGCAAGCCGATCATCCTGCCGCTCCGGCATCTCATCAACATCGGGCTGGCCGCCCTGACAGTGCTGCTGATCTACTGGTTCTGCCAGTCGGGCGGCGATCCGCTGCTGTTCTGGGCCATCACGGCGGCCGCCCTGCTGTTCGGCGCGCTCATCATCATCCCGATCGGCGGCGCTGACATGCCGGTCGTCATCTCCATGCTCAATTCCTACTCGGGCTGGGCTGCCGCCGGTATCGGCTTCACGCTCGGCAACATCGCGCTGATCGTCACGGGCGCGCTGGTCGGCTCCTCGGGCGCGATCCTCTCCTACATCATGTGCCGCGGCATGAACCGCTCGTTCGTCTCGGTGATCCTGGGCGGCTTCGGCGGCGAGACGGCAGGCCCGGCCGTCGGCGCCGAGAACAGGCCGGTGAAGCTCGGCTCCGCGGAGGACGCGGCGTTCCTGCTCAAGAACTCCGGCAAGGTGATCATCGTGCCGGGCTACGGCATGGCCGTGGCGCAAGCCCAGCACGCGCTGCGCGAGATGGCCGACCACCTCAAGAAGGCCGGCGTGGAGGTAAAGTACGCCATCCACCCGGTGGCGGGGCGCATGCCCGGCCACATGAACGTGCTGCTGGCGGAGGCCAACGTGCCCTACGACGAGGTGTTCGAGCTGGAGGACATCAACAACGAGTTCAGCCAGGCTGATGTGGCCTACGTGATCGGCGCCAACGACGTGACGAACCCCTCGGCCGAGGATGACAAGACTTCGCCCATCTACGGCATGCCGGTGCTGCAGGTGTGGAAGGCCGGCACCGTGATGTTCAACAAGCGCTCGCTGGCGAGCGGGTATGCCGGCATCGACAACCCGCTGTTCTACCGCGACAACACCATGATGCTGCTCGGCGACGCCAAGAAGATGACCGAGGAGATCGGCAAGGCGATGGGGCATTGATGCAGCGCGACCAGCATTAGCCGGACAAACTCCGAGCACAGTAAGAAGTTATGTCTTGACTGGGCAGGCTTCGAATTGCCCGGCGCAGCCGACGTTGTGCGGCAGCGAACGTTCAGATCAACCCGCTCTAGGGAGGAGCACATGGACCGAAGGAAATTTGCCGTTGGCATCCTGGTCGCCGGTTGCCTCATGGCCCTCATCCCCACCTTGGGCACGGCCCAAGATGCGAGGGTGCAGAAGTCGATGGCGAGCCTGAAGGCCATGACCGCGAAACTGGGCGCGGCCAAGCTCGAGGGACGACAGGCCGTCGGCGGCAAGGACGCGCCGGGTCTCTATTTCGGCTCGACCTTGATCAACAACAACTTCGAGGTCGTCGATGCGGTCGGCAAGGAAGACGGAAGCGGGATGACTGCGACCCTGTTCGCGAAGGAGGGTGACGAGTACATCCGCGTGTCGACGAGCGTGCCCAAGCCCGACGGAAGCGGAAGAGCCATCGGCACCGTACTGGCCGGGCCGGCGCTCGCATCGATCAAGGGGGGACAAGCGCACTACGGCGAGGTCCCCATTCTGGGAACGCCCTACGTCACCGGCTATGAGCCGATCAAGAACGCCTCGGGCGCAATCATCGGTGTGTACTATGTCGGCTACAAGAAGTAGCGCCGGGCCGTAGGCAAAACCGCCGGCACCCGCAACGAGGAAAGCGAGCTGCATTGCGGGTGCTTGGCAGGCTGGCGGCAACTAGGGGGCCAACGACCAATGGGCTCCGCCCGTCCCGCGTGATCCACGAAGTCGTGCTGCCAGGCATCGTTTGAGGCGCAGACCCGATCACTACGAGCCCGAACACCCTGTTTATCTGCCTCCTTCATTGCGGGCCTGCTGCATCCGTGGTACATGTATCGTAAATGATACATGAGCCGCATGACCGTCAAGATCCCTCTGGTGTTCTTCCGCACCGGCCCGGCAACGAGCCCGTGCGCGAATGGCTCAAGCAGTTGCCCGAGGACGATCGCAACATCATCGGGCGCGATCTCCAGCGCGTGCAATACCGCTGGCCGGTCGGCATGCCGCTCGCCCGCTCCCCGGCCAAGGGCCTCTGGGAGGTGCGCACCGATCTCGCCGGCAACCGCATCGCCCGGGTGCTGTTTTTTGTAGAGCATGGACGCATCGGCGTCGTTCACGGCTTCATCAAGAAGACACGGAAGACGCCGAGCGCTGACATACGCCTTGCGCTTGCACGCAAGAAGGAGATGCTCAAATGACCGCCAAAAAGAAAAACCCGCAAAAAAAGAAGAATCCGCATTGGGGCTCCACCTTTGACGATTTCCTCGAGGAAGAAGGCGTGCTCGAGGAGTTCCGCGCCGTCGCCGTCAAGGAAGTCATCGCGTGGCAGATCCAGCAGGCGATGAAGAAAAAGAAGCTGTCCAAGAACAAGATGGCAAAGCTCATGGATACGAGCCGTGCCCAACTCGACCGCCTGCTCGATCCCAAGCACGGCACTCTACCGCGCTGCCGATGTGCTCGGGCGCGAGCTGCGCATCCAACTTGTGTGAGCCTGGAGCGCGGACGGTCAGCGAGGCCGATGGGCGCGTGGAGGTGTCAGACCCTCTGGGTCTGACACCAAGGGACTACAGGCCAATCCGAGTAGGCCGCATGGTCAGAGGTGGCGATATGGTGTCAGACCCAGAGGGTCTGACACCAAGCACGCTCAATCGCCCGTCGGCGAGATGCGGAACTCGATCACCTCCGGCAGCTTGAGCAGATGCTGGGACAGCGCCTGGGCATTGTCGCGGTTGCGGCTGCGGATCACCATGCGGTACTCGAAGTACTTGCCTTCGTTGACCAGCCGCGAGGAGAGATTGGCCACGGAGAAGCCGTAGCTGCCGATCAGCCTCACCACCTCTTCTTCCGCCAGCACCGCCTCGCGCTTGAAGCGCAGGTGGTGGTGGGCGTAGAACTCCGACGGCATGCGGTTCTCGATGGCGCGGAAGACGCTGAGCACGGCGAGGGTGGCAAAGGTGCCGATCAGGGCCGGCATCCAGAAGCCGATGCCCACCAGGATGCCGATGGCCGCGGTCACCCAGATCGAGGCGGCCGTCGTCAGCCCGCGCACGGTGAGCCCCTCCTTGAAGATGACGCCGGCGCCCAGGAAGCCGATGCCGGTCATGATGCCCTGGGCCATGCGGGTGGGATCGGTGCGGATCGCCTCCAGCGCCACCTGCGTCATCCACTCGTTCTGGTAGACGGTGACCAGCATCAGCAGCGCCGAGGCGACGCAAACGAGGGCATGCGTGCGGAAGCCCGCGGGGCGGCCGTGGAAACTGCGCTCCAGGCCGATCAGCGCGCCGATCACCAGAGCGCCGACTATGCGGGCGATCATCACGGCATTTTCGGCGCCGACGAAGGCGACAATCTTGGCAGTCATGGCGGCCAATGTAGGCACGACGGGAGGCTGCTACAATCTGATGCTGGACCAGCTTGCGTCCGAGCGAGCGTCGCATCTGCTGGGCATACGAAGCGAGTCACTCAGCCATGGCATTCTGGATGAAGCTTCTTCTCGGCGCGGCCACCGCTTACGCACTCGTCGGCCTCGCCGCCTATCTCGGTCAGCGCAAGCTCATGTACTTCCCCGACCGCGACCGCATCCAACCGGCCGAAGCGGGCCTAAGGGGTGTGGAGGAGCGCGTGCTCGAGACGCCCGACGGCGAGCGCGTCATCGCCTGGTACGGCAAGGCGCGACCCGGCCGGCCCACGCTGCTCTATTTCCACGGCAACGGCGGCAGCCTGGCGATCCGCGCCCCGCGCATCCAGCGCTTCATGGAGCAAGGCTGGGGCGTCTACATGATGACCTACCGCGGCTACGGCGGCAGCTCCGGCCATCCGACCGAGGCCAACAACGTGGCCGATGCGCGCCTCGCCTACGGCGCGCTACTGCGAGAGGGCGTGGCGCCCGACGCCATCATCCTCTACGGGGAGTCGCTGGGCTCGGGCATCGCCGTCAGGCTCGCCACGGAGCGCGAGGTGGCGGGTGTCATCCTCGATGCGCCCTACACCTCCATCGTCGACCTTGCGGCCCAGGCCTATCCGTTCCTGCCCGTACGGGCGCTGCTGATCGACCGCTATGAAACGACCAAATACATCGCCAACGTCAAAGCGCCGCTGCTGATCATCCACGGCGGGCGAGACCCCGTGATTCCGGTGGTCATGGGGCGCGAGCTGGCGCTGCTGGCGAACGAGCCCAAGCGCCTCGTGATCTTCCCCGGCGGCGGCCACAGCGACCTCTACATCAACGGCAACAACGCCATCGATGTAGTACGGGCGTGGATCCGCGAGCTCGGCAGAGCTTGAGAAGACGCGCGGAGGCGAAGTCTATCTGGGGCCGCCAAAACCGCCGGTACGGGGCGGGCCTCCGCCGCTACGGGGCGGTCCGCCGGGACGGCTGCCGGGCCTGCCAGGGGCACCGGGGCGCGTCGTCGGCGCCTTGCCGGGCAGAAGCCCTTCGCGCTGCGCCTTCTTGCGCGCCAGCTTGCGCGCGCGGCGCACGGCCTCAGCCTGCTCGCGCACGCGCTTCTCGGACGGCTTTTCGTAGTGGTTCCGCAGCTTCATCTCGCGGAAAATGCCCTCGCGCTGCATTTTCTTTTTCAGCGCCTTGAGGGCCTGATCGACGTTGTTATCGCGAACCTGAACCAGCAAGCAGGACCATCCTTGTGTGTTTGTCGAGACGCGTTGTGTGTGGCGCAGACAGCCGACACCCAACAGCGCCCGGAATTGCGCTCCGCGCGTGCGCCCAGCTTCTAGCAGAGGCCCACCAACGTGTCTATCGCCTGAGAACCGGATTTAGCCATGGCGGGCGATGAGTCGACCCCACAATTCCGTCGATATTGCGATGCAACCATGAAGTGCTGCATCGCCACGCGACACACTCAGACGGATTCACCTGACGGGGCCTCATGGCGCAAGCACCGGCTGTGCGGACTACCTTCGATACGATCCGCTAGCGGCGCTCTAGAGCGAGATCGTTCGTGATGGAAGCGGAGTCGCTTCCATCAGAGAACGTGAATCTCGCTCTAGACTCAAATGATAGAGCAGGATTCACGCATGAGATGGAAGCGTACCAACGCTTCCATCTCATGCGATCCTGCTCGAGGCTCCTGATGGTCTGTGCGGCTTTGGCAGCGCCAGCGTTGGGGCACTCCGCCACCGCAATAGACTGCAAGGCCGTCAGTCAGGGCGCCTTGAATGTCGAACTTGGTTCAATGGCCAGCGATGTACGCCGCGTCGCGCTGCGGCCGGGCGAGACACTCGAGTTTACTTTTAGGGCCGAGCCCGGTCCTTTTGGCGCCCTACTCGAAGGCGCTGGCTCTCCACGCACGCTGCTCGTGGGACCGACGGGCACTAGCGTTTCCTTTGCCGCCGCACGCGAAGGTTCGTTCGGCTTGCATTTTGCAAAGGAGAGCGAGGGGGCGGCCTCCTTTACAGCGTCGTGCGCGCCGGCGCGGAGCGTCCAACGCGGCTCGGCGCGCTCATCCGCATGGCGCCGCGATACAGTCCCTATCGGGGGATAGGGGCTCGGAGCCCTTGCACTTGACTGACCCGGCGGCCAGTCGAGGCCCCGAGGACGCTGCAGGAGAGCAACGCGCCGCTCGGTGGCGATACGACCGTGCCAAGCAGGTTGCAGGACCTGAAATGAAGCTGCAATGGCGCTCGGAGCGCTATTGGGCCGGCGGACCGGAGGGTCCTCAGATCGACGGAAATGCGAGCGGTGTCGAGATTGGCGTCAAGTACAAGCTGCAGTCTGCCGTTCTGATTGGCGCGCTGGCGCAATTCGACCCGGCCGCCGAAATGCTCTTCGGGGGCCAGCGCGGCCTCTCGGATCAGGGCTGGTTGGCGGGACCTGTCACGACGGTTCATTTCGCACCGGGTCTCGTTCTGGACGCGCGTGCCGCCTGGGGTATCGCGGAGAGCGGTGAGGATGTTTCGACCGGGCGCCGCCTGGTTAGCCCGCATTTCTCACAACAGCGTTCAGTATGAGCCGGCGTCTTGGGAGATTGTAGCGTTGGCGGAGGATTGCCGGCGGTGG
>Ga0247727_10007463_pt1 | contig 20817 bp, 15 predicted proteins | sample WisWelCaveWW1625_FD_202498 | JGI IMG/M metagenome (GOLD analysis project Ga0247727, IMG submission 202498) | Biofilm microbial communities from Wishing Well Cave, Virginia, United States - WW16-25 | ecosystem: Environmental > Aquatic > Deep subsurface > Groundwater > Cave microbial mat | place... | reverse complement strand
TGGACCGAAGCAATACACTTTCCCGAATGAGAAGATATTGGCTTCGTTGTAGAGTTGTCCCGTTTGCGCAAGATACGCTTTGCCCTCGTCGAAGTATTCCGTCTCGAAGAGAGTCGTCGTCCCTTCGGCGGCGGCGGGGGTGAGGATCGGCGTATCGAGGTTGAAGAAGCCATGGCTGTCGAGATACTCGCGCACTGCCGACATGACCCGCACGCGCACGCGCAGGATTGCCCACTGGCTCTGCATCCGAATCCACAAGTGACGATGATCGAGCGCGAAATCGGGACCATGATCTTTGAGCGACATCGGGTAATCAGCATCAGCCGCCTGCACGATCTTCAAATCTTTGATCCCAACTTCAAATCCGCCAGGGATGCCGGGCGCGCGCTTATCTTCACGCACCGAACCCGTGATAACGACCGATGATTCCTGCGGAAGCCGCATGATCTGGTCGAAAAGCTCGTCATTCAAATCGCCCTTGAACGCGACGCACTGAATGAATCCACTGCCATCACGGATAAGCAGAAAACATAACTTCCCTTTGGCAGTGCGGTTGTACACCCAGCCCTTGATCTCAATTTCTTTCCCGACATGTTTTGAAATATCGCTCACTCGAATTGAATCCATAGTTTCACCTCAATCCTCTGTTGGTCGAGTAGCCTTGAGCGTTCGTTGCGAAAGGCGTATCGAGACCAACATGGACGCAACATAATATTTGTTACTGGTGGTTTCGATACATCCCGCGAATTGTACGCGGGACTACTCAACCACCGATTTATTCTGTGATCTTAATATGCAATTCCTTCAACTGCTTCTCTTCCACCGTGGACGGCGCGTCCGCCATCACGTCGCGCGCGTTCTGGTTCTTGGGGAAGGCGATCACTTCGCGAATGTTCGGCGCGTCGGCAAGGACCATGCACAAACGGTCAATGCCGGGGGCGATGCCTCCGTGAGGAGGCGTGCCGTATTCAAACGCCTCCAACATGTGACCGAACCGGTCCTGCGCCACTTCGACATCAAGCCCAATCAATTTGAAAACCTTTTCCTGCAATGCGCGGTCGTGGATTCGGATGGAGCCTCCGGCGCCTTCGTATCCGTTCAGGACGAGGTCATATTGTTGTCCGCGCGCCGAGCCCGGGTCCGAGTCGAGAAGCGGAATGTCCTCAGGCATCGGCGCTGTAAACAGATGATGGCTTGGGTCCCAGCGTTTTTCCTCTTCGTTCCACATCACAAATGGAAAATCAATCACCCAGCAGAACGCCAGAACATTTGGATCCGCCAACTTGAGATCGTCGCCCAATTTGACGCGCAGTTTGCCCAACGTTTCAAAGACGATAGACGGCTGATCCGCTACGAATAAAAGCAGGTCGCCATTTTGCGCTTCCATTCTGGACCTCAAAGTCTGATTCCGTTCCTCGGAGAGGAACTTGGCGAAAGAGGATTTCTGCTCGCCTTCCTTTGTGATCGCGAGCCATGCCAGACCTTTTGCGCCCTGCTCCTGGGCATACGCGGCAAGCGCATCAATTTGTTTGCGCGTGAAATCGCCACAGCCTTTTGCATTGATGCCGCGGACTGAAACAGCCTCCTCGAAAACCTTGAAGCCAGAGCCTTTTGCCAGATCAGTTATGTCTTTCAATTCGAGTCCGAAGCGAATGTCCGGCTTGTCCACGCCGAAGCGTTCGAGCGCTTCCCGATACTTGAGGCGGGGCCAGGGGGATTGAAAGAGGCGTTTGTGGGGCGTAACGTCGGCGGCGAGTTTTGTGAACATGCCTTCAATGAGCCCCATTACATCTTCGCGTTCGACGAAGGACATCTCCAGATCGAGTTGCGTGAACTCAGGTTGGCGGTCGCCGCGCGAATCCTCGTCGCGGAAACAACGCGCGATCTGAAAGTATCGTTCCACGCCAGCCACCATGAGCAATTGTTTGAGTTGTTGCGGCGATTGCGGCAAGGCGTAAAACTCGCCCGGATGGACGCGCGACGGAACGAGATAGTCACGCGCGCCTTCAGGTGTGGTCTTGAAGAGAATCGGGGTTTCGATTTCGAGAAAGCCTTTTCCGTCGAGATAATCACGGATGAACTTGACGACGCGATGACGCAGTTCAAGATTACGCTTCATTCGTTCACGCCGCAGATCGAGATAACGGTATTTCAAGCGGATGTTTTCATCCACCTCTTCGTCGTCGCGGTTGACGATGATGGGCGTTGTTTTGGATTGATTCAAAACCACGACGCTTTGCGCCTCAACTTCGATCTCACCGGTCCCCATCTTCGAGTTGAACTGATCGGAGGGGCGCATCTTAACCGGACCCGTTATTTGCAACACCCATTCAGCCCGCGCCTCAGTGATAACTTTATGCGCGTCAGGGAACGCATCCGGGTTTGATACGATTTGTGTGATCCCATAGCGGTCGCGCAGGACGAGGAAGATCACCCCGCCGAACGTGCGGACGTTATGCGCCCAGCCCGCGAGCGTCACTTGCTGGCTCGCTTGGCTGGCGCGTAATTCCCCACAGGTATGTGTTTTGTACATCTCGCGCCTCCGAATTGGATCGTGTCACCCTGAGCGACAGCGAAGGGTCTCCATCACGATAATTAAGAGACTCTTCGGTCGCAAACAAGCGCTCCCTCAGAGTGACACGTCACGTAGATAAAATAAATCGCCCTTCGCTATGTGCGTTGGGCGATTGGTTTCTTTCCAGAATTTACTTTTTAACCAGCTATGCTTCGCCCAACGATTCGGGGATCGTCATTATCATCATTATTGTTGTTGTTATTGGCGAAGCGATACTGGTATTTCATAATGGCGGCATTATAGCACAGACTTACCTCTCCAACGCGGACTCGGCTGGATTCGCAGGGTTGTAATATACCATCACCTGCACACCGACGGGGTAGCGCGCGATGGTGGCTTGCGCATCTCCCATCAAGCGGACGTTGAAGAATTGCTCGCCTGCTTTGATCGTTTGACCCTGGTAGGGATTTCCGTTTACTTGATATTGATATACCACGACCGGGATTTCAGAGCGACTGCGACTCGTCCGCTTGATCTGAATCGTGGACGCGATTACCGTCCCCATGGCGCTGGACCAACTCTGCGCGGCTTGTTTGGCAGTGTCCCTCATTTTGCTTCGGCGATAGAGGAAGACGCCTAACCCGACCAGGATGAGAATGGGTAGTACGATTGCACAAAGCGCGCCGCCGGTGCTGATTAAGAATGTGAGGATTGCAAAAATCTCCATGTTATTCTCCTGAGGATCATGTATATCCTGACCGATACCTTCATTTTACATCATAGCCGACCGATTGTACTGGGGCGCAGGAATCGCGTCCGAAGACGGCGACCAAGGCCGCAGTCCGAGGCAAGATGCGCAGAGGTCAGGCGTTGCCCTGAGTTTGTCGAAGGGTTGAGGGCGAGAATGAGAAGGAGTCCGATCAAGAATCCGATGGCAAATCGTCTCGTCATAAGCATCCAATAGCCGAAGTGGGTGAGTGAGATTGATGTAAGGATGGTGTAAGGTGTTTCGGGTATATTCCACTTCCTTTCAGGTGGAAGGTGTTGTATATTTAATTGGTCGTCACCTTACTAAAAACCAAAGGAGAGAAAAATGAGCAACAAAATATTATTTATTCTGAATGCGGTCGTCGTCCTTGCGCTGGGATTGGCTCTACTATTTGCCCCTGAAATCACACTGACCCAATTTGGGACGGAAACCAGAGTGGCTGAGTTGCATTTGGCAAGATTTTTCGGAGCCGCGCTGGCAACATTGGGATTGCTATTGTGGTTCGCGAAGGATGCTTCGGATGCGCAGGTGCAACGAAACATGGCTATGGGAATGCTGGCTGGAACTGTCCTCGCATTGTTTGTGACCATACTTGGCGTTGCCCTGAATGGCGTCATCCGCTCGTATGGATGGCTCGTGATTGTGATTGAAGTTGTATTCGGTTTGGGGTATGCCTTCGTGTTATTCCTCCAACCAAGAATGAAATAGCCGCGCGATTTACTTTCAATACGAACAACGACCACACCTATTGTGTGGTCGTTGTTGATTCCAAAATTAGATCGCTGGCGTAATCGAGTTTTGCAACTTCCTCGTCGGTTAATCTCCAGCCGGGCGCGCCCGCGTTTTGTTGCGCCTGTTCCGCGTTCTTCGCGCCCGGGATGGGCATCGTGCCTTTGCAGATCAGCCAGTTCAAAGCCACTTGAGCATTAGACTTGCCTCCGTGATCCTGCCCGATCTCGGTCATTAATTTCAGCAATGGTTGAATTTTAGTAAGCAACTCCGCATACTGTTTCGTACGCCTGCCAGGGGGTGGAGCGTCCACATTATATTTCCCGGTGAGTAATCCTTTTTCGAGTGGACTGTATGCGATCATACGGATCCCCAGTTCTTTACAGCGCGCAAGCGTTCCGTTCTTTTCCACCGCGCGGCTCAACAAACTATAGTGAACTTGATTCGACGCAAGTTGGATATTGTTGCGCGCGAGCGCGGAATATGCCGCGAGCATACGCTCGTGACCGAAATTTGATACGCCCACCGTGCGCGTCATCCCGCTTTTGATGCACTCGCTCAAACCATCCATCAACGCGTCCGTGCTCATCACCGGGCTGGGCCAGTGGATCTGGTACAAGTCCACGCTTTCAACGCCGAGGCGGGCAAGGCTCTCTTTTAACGCGCGCGGCAACGCGCCTTTGTCCAACCTCCAGGGCCAGGGGAAAAATTTTGTCGCGATCAGAACGGGCTGATCGGTCTCTTTGAGAAAACGCCCGAGCAATCGTTCCGATAACCCATTGCCGTACAGTTCCGCGGTATCCACAAAACGGATGCCATCAGCAAGCGATGATTGAAAAGCGTGTCTTACCTCCTCCACGCCGTAATCGTGCCCATACTGCCAAACGACTCGGTCGCCCCATTGCCACGCGCCCAGTCCCATTTCCACTGCATGTAAAAATCGTGTCTCACTGCTCACTTCTGTCAAGGTTGCTCTCCCAATTGAATTGCAGGATTGTATCTTAAAATATGTTTGCGTTATAGCCAGCAAACTTAATTCAGGATAAAATTCAGCCCTTGATATTTTGGAACTGATGGAACGCGAGTCCCTCACCTCATTCCTCTCCCACAGGGAGAGGAGGTTCGCGCTCCCTGAGTTCCAGGGAGATGACTGTGGCAACGAATTCCGAGTCGCGGGATTTTGAATCCGCCTCTGACCTAAGCCGGAGGCTGGGTTTGTCCTTTTCAAATTTATCTTTGCTGACGCGTGCCCTCACGCACCGCTCCTACGTCAACGAGAATCCGAATTCCTCGGCAGATAACGAACGTCTGGAGTTCCTCGGCGACGCGGCGCTTGATTTCATCGTCGGCGCGTGGGTATATCATCGCTTCCCCGAAATGCCCGAAGGCGACCTCACCAAGATGCGCTCTGCCATCGTCCGCAATGACCAGTTGGCGCGGTTCGCGCGGAAATTGAATCTCGGTCCCGCGCTTCGGCTGGGACGCGGCGAATACCTCTCTGGCGGACATTACCGCGACGGCTTGCTCGGGTCGCTGTTCGAGGCGGTGATCGGCGCGTTGTATCTGGATTCAGGCTTGAGGGCAGTGGACGCGTTCGTCAATCCGTTGCTGGAGGATGTGCGCGAAATGATCCTCACGAAAATCCACGACCCAAAGAGTTTATTGCAGGAGTGGGTGCAGGCGCAGAAGATGAGCGCGCCGCGTTATAAAACCGTCTCCATGATAGGACCCGACCATGCAAAAGAATTTGAAGTGGAAGTTGAAGTCGGCGGGAAGGTCGTGGGTAGTGGTCGCGGCACGAGCAAACATATTGCCGAACACGCCGCCGCGCAGAATGCAATGGATAACCTGGGAATAAAATAATAATCATGTCGTTGTGAGGAGGGCTGGTGGTCGAGTAGGGCCAGTGATTTTCTCGCCCGTATCGAGACCTAGCCCGACGAAGCGTCGCCGTGGCGACACAATCCCCTGCACGATGAGGGAGATTGCTTCGTCGCCGAAAAACGGCTCCTCGCAATGACAATATGGAAATCAATGCCTCTTCGCCTAAAATCACTCGAACTGCATGGTTACAAAACATTCGCGTCGAAGACCAACTTCGAGTTCGCGGGTGGAATCACCGCGATTGTCGGACCGAACGGTTCGGGCAAATCGAACATCGCCGATTCGTTACGCTGGGTGCTTGGGGAACAATCCTACACGTTGTTGCGCGGCAAGAAAACCGAAGACATGATCTTCAACGGTTCGGAACATCGCGCGCGCGCAAGCATGGCTTCGGCTCACGTTCTATTTGATAACACCAACGGCTGGCTTCCTATTGACTTCACCGAAGTCGGCATGACGCGCCGCGCGTATCGCGACGGCCATAACGATTATTTATTGAACAGTCAGCATGTGCGCCTGCGCGACCTGAACGAGTTGCTCGCGGCATCCGGCTTGGCTGACAGAACGTACACCATTCTTGGTCAGGGACTCGTAGATGCGTCGCTTGCCTTGAAAGCGGAGGATCGTCGCCGCCTGTTTGAAGAAGCGGCAGGAGTGGGCTTGTATCGCATCCGCCGCGAAGAAGCGTTGAAACGACTCGATACCACAATGCGCAATCTCGAGCGCGTGCTCGACATTATGTCTGAGTTAGAGCCGCGCTTGCGCAGTCTCGAACGACAGGCGAAACGCGCGATTGAATATTCCCGCGCACAGGCAGATTTGAAAGTCATCCTGCGTGAGTGGTATGGCTATCATTGGCATCGCTCCCAACAGGAATTGGCTACCGCGCGCGATTCGGTCAAAGTGCAGGAAGTTCGCGTGAACAAGGCGCGTGAGGCGCATCAAAAATCACAGTCAGAATACAACACATTTCGTGAAAGGTTCACGGGTTCGCGCGCGCAACTCAACGCATGGCATCGAGCCTCGGCTGAGTTACACAGCCAGCGCGAAGAAGTGAGCCGCGAACTCGCTGTTCTCGAAGAGCGGTGGCGTTCCCTGCTTGCGGCGCAAACTTCCGTGCTTGCAGACAAGGAACGCACCACCGACGAAGAAAAACTTGTGCGCGCCCGCATCGAAGAAGTGGAGCAGGAGTCCGCGCGGTTGCAGGCTGAATTTAATGAGGCGCAAAAACGAGTCGATGAGTCGCAACAGAAGTTACTCAACAAACAATCCGAGCGTTCTTCTCTTGAAGGAAAACTTCAGACTGCCCGCGCACAAATTGAAAAATGGAATACACAACGCGCGGAATCACAAGCGCGGCTGGATGAGTTGACTTCACGTTTGGAATCTTTGCAGGCGCGGTTGGATGAGGCAGGCAAGTCAATTGCAACAGCAGAGTCGGCGGCGCGTGATGTTGGGGAGAAATATTCACATGCGCGCGAAAAACGAGAATCTGCTGAGCAGGAATTGCAAAATGCAGTGGAGAAAGAAGAAAGAGGAAAGAAGGAAGTTGAACGACTCGAAATCGAACGACGCGCAAAGAACGATGAGCGCGCGAATCGACTCGCGGATCACACGCGCATCAAGACTCAACTTGAAGTGCTTGAGCAAGCCGAGCAATCACTGGCTGGCTATGCCGAAGGGGCGCGCTTTTTGCTCGATGCGGCGCGTCAACTAAAACTCAAAGGCGCGCGCGGCGCGTTGAGCGCGGCGCTCGACGTCCCCGCTGAACTTGAAACCGCGATCTCCGCCGCGCTCGGCGATTCGCTGGATGCCATTTTGCTCGATGCGAACGAAATCGAAGATGCACTGCAATTGCTCGAGTCGGATGATTCGGGGCGCGCGGTTTTGCTTCCGCTTGAAAATAATTCACTCAGTCTGCTCGCGAAACCAAACGATAATGATTGTCTCGGCATTGCTTCCGAGTTGATCAACGTCAACGACGAGACGCGCGCGGCGGTCCGCTTGATGCTTGGGCAGACGTTGGTTGTGCGGACTCGCGCGAGTGCGCGGCGATTGATTCGGGATATGCCGACTCACGCGCGCGTGGTGACTCTACGAGGGGAAGTCTTCCGCGGTGACGGGCTTATCATCGCTGGGAAAACCGCCTCTTCCTCTGCTCTGAGTCGCCCGCGCCAAAAACGAGAGTTGACCGAAGCCTTATCCGCGTTGAGCGCGCAGATCGAGTCGTTGAACCGCGATGTTGATTCGCTTTCCACACAGATCGCAGACGCGCAACGCGAGTTGAGTCAAAGCGAGAGAGTTGTGCGCGAGTCACGCGTCAGATTGGAAGAGGCTCAGGCATCCGAGAATCAGGCTGGGCTGGAGTCGGAGGCGGGGCGGCGTCAATTGGAGTGGCAGAAGAGTCAACAAGGTCAGTTAAAAGCCGAGGCGGATGAAGCGGCCTCGATCCGTCAAAATTTAAATCAATCTCAAACCGAAGCGGAGGCGCAGTCTACAAGCATCCATGAGGAAGCGCGCGCGCTTTCTTCACAGTTAACCGAAATGGATTTGGCGGACGCGCAGGGGCAGGCAACGTATTGGAACACGCGGCTGGCTGTGGTGGAGCGCGCGTTGGAAGATGCGCGGGCGAGGAAAGCCGAAAGAGGGAAAGAAATGGAAAGGTTTGACACGCGTCGCTTTGAATTTTCGGCGCGCTTGCAGGAAGCGGAAACTTCTCTCAGCGACCTGGATGGCACAAAGACTTCGTTGCGCGAACGCGAAGGCGAATTGCATTCCCAGATCGAAGAGTTGCGCGTGCAGATTGACCCGGCCGAAAAAGATTTGGAAACTGCCGAGCAGGAGGAGGCGCGTTTGCAGGATGCCGAGGCAAATGCGCAGCGCGCGCTTGCAACCGGCGAGCGTTTGTCTGGCCAGGCGCAATTGGAGCAAATGAGGAAGCAGGAGGGGTTGGATAATTTACGCCAGAGAATCACCGACGATTTTGGTTTGGTGATGTTCGATTACGCGGCGGATGTTTCGGGTCCGGTGCCGTTGCCGTTTGAAGGCATGGTGGAGGAGTTGCCGGTCGTGACAGAAGTTTTGCCTGACCTTGAATCTCAATTAATTCAGAACCGTTCGCGGATGCGTCGGATGGGTCCGATCAACCCGGAAGCGAAGCAGGAATTTGATGCAGAATCCGAGCGATACTCGTTTATGCGCGCGCAGGTGGACGACTTGCGAAAAGCCGAAGCGGATTTGAAACAGGTCATCGCCGAGCTGGACGAATTAACCAAACAGGAATTTTCAAAGACGTTCGATGCCGTGGATAAACAATTCCGCGCGATGTTCACGCGTTTGTTTGGCGGCGGCTCAGCGCGTCTTTCGTTGACAGACCCGGATAACCTGGTTGAAACAGGAATCGAGATCGAAGCGCGTCTGCCTGGTCGCCGCGAGCAGGGGCTGGCATTACTCTCAGGCGGTGAACGAAGCCTGACAGCCGTCGCGTTAGTGTTCGCGTTGCTGAAAGTTTCGCCCACGCCCGTCTGTGTGATGGATGAAGTGGACGCGATGCTCGATGAAGCAAACGTCGGTCGCTTCCGTGACCTGTTACAGGAGTTGAGCAAAGAGACTCAGTTCATCATCATCACGCATAACCGCAACACCGTCCAAGCCGCGGATGTGATCTATGGAATTACGATGGGACGCGACTCGGCGAGTCAGATCATAAGTTTGCGACTCGATCAAGTGACAGATGATATGTTGAAGAGGGGATAGTGGGGATGCGGGTAATTGGTAATTGGTAAGTGGAGAATTAGAGACTTGCCCTGCGACTGAAAGGAGTGTCGAAGGGTTGGAGATTGAAAATCGCCCGACTTGTGAAAGCCGGGCGATTTTTTGTTTGGTAAGTGTTTGAAATACACTTAGTTGGGTTGTTGTTGATTAAATGCTTCAGGTTCTGGAGGGATACGTTCTCTCCAAACTTCGTGGAGAAGGATCGCTGATTGTGCGCGTGTAGTTGTCAGCCATTCCTGAAACGCGGCGTCGCGGTTTTCCTCGAGGCGGCTGGCGCTGACTGGAACATCCTCATGTGCGATCACCTGGATGAAATGGAAACCAAACTGGCTCTGGACGGGGTCGCCAATTTCTCCGACCTTCTGGCTGAACGCGGCTTCCTCAAATTCGGGAACCATTGCGCCTCTGCCAAACCAGCCGAGGTCGCCGCCGACTGCTCCTGAACCCGTGTCAATGGAATATTTCTTTGCGATTTCACCGAAATCCTCCCCCGTTATGAGAAGGGATCGAACAATTCCCAAGCCTGTTGAATCCGCCACGAGAATGTGGCGCGCCCAAACCTGCTCTTCCGTGGTGGATGCTTCGGCGGTTAATACTGTCACCAATTTCTCGCGAAGCAATTGCGATTCGTAAATCGAGCGCAATGTGGCTTCACTGATGCCGTTGGTCTTAAAGTTATCCACGGCCTCCTGATAGCGGGTGTTGAATCCCTCCACAGTAAATGGCGTGGCAGTTGCAGTTGCCGGTTGCGGGACAAAAGTGGGGGTCGGCGGGGCGTTGGTTGCCGTAGTGGTGGGTATGATGGATGGATCTTGTGTGCTTGTTGGCGCCGGTGTTGATGTGAGTACTGCCGTCGGTGTGGAGGTCGGGGGATAAAATATCAACTGTTCGGCAGAAAGAGTCGAGAGACTGAACTCGGTCGGTGTGATGGTTGGGGTCGGGGTTCCGTTTGGGAAGAATCCGTAAGCGGCTTCCACCGCTTCATCAATCTCTTCTTTTGAAACAGTAATTCCGCGCTTTTCGGCTTCCTGCCGAACCAGCTCTTCGTCCACCATTTGATCCAGCACTTGTTGTCCCAGTGTTTCGGGGACTTGAAGCGCAAACAAAATTTGTTGTTGCTGTTGCGATGTGTCCAAGCCAAAGTTTTGATAGAGGAGCGCCTGGTTGTATTGGTTGAGCAGGCTAATTCTTTGGAGTTGTACGCGTTCCTGCCATTGACCTGTGGTAATGATCTCGCCGTTGACTTCCGCAACCGGTTCTCGCCGTTGAAGATAGTTGAGGTTGAGGTAACCGTATCCGAGCAGGAGCACAACGAGCACAATGCCGCCGATTGCTATCGCTCGAATCAACCTTACCTGTTGACGTTCCCGTTCCAGGCGGGCGATGTGTTTTTTCGTAACGATTTTGGGATTGGAGCCTTGATTTGCCATAAATATTTCTCCGGATTACAACGGCAAGGCAGAACGCGCTCATTGAACACATTCATGCCCTGCGATCGCATCCATATTAACGTGTTTCTTCCGTGTGTTTTCCAGTAAAGGGAAGCAGGGCGATCTGCCGCGCTTGTTTGATTGCTTCCGCGACAACGCGCTGGTGTCTGGCGCATGCGCCAGTCTGCCGGCGCGGACGAATCTTGCCGTCTTCGTTGATGTATTTTCTGAGCAGGTCTGTTTTCTTGTAATCAATCGTCAGAGTCTTGTCAGCGCAGAATTGACAAAATTTGGGTTTGGCAAAAAAACGGCGTTCGCCGCCCCCCTCCGAGCCCTCGTATGATCTTCGTTCTCTGTCTTCAGCCATTTTTAACTCCAGTTTTGTTGCAGGAAGAAAATCATCGCGATCCTTCCTGCATTAATTAGAATGGAAATTCATCCTCTTGGGTGGGCGCATCGTTTTCAGGATGTCCGGACTCAGAGGAGGTGTGGGCTTGATGATTATGGTCGCGTCGTTCGCCGAGCATCATCATTTCGTTTGCCACAACTTCGATGCTTGTATGCTTCACGCCTTCCTTGTCGTCCCAGCGCCGGGTTTGCAGGCGCCCTTCGATGTAGACCTGCTGTCCTTTGGTGAGGTACTGCTTACAGATTTCTGCAAGGCTTCCCCAGGCAACGACGTTAAACCATTCCGTTTCATTATGGCGTTCGCCATCCGCTGTGCTCCATGAGCGGCTCACTGCCACGGTGAATGTTGTAACCGGTTTCCCCGAGGGGGTATACCGCATTTCGGGGTCGCGGCCCAGATGACCGATAATTTGAACTTTGTTTAAACCTCGGCTCATATCAATCTCCTTGTCATAATGACCCAGTCCTAACGATAATGGGAATTTACACGACAGTCAGCATGTGCCGCATAACGGGTTCGAGGAAGCGAATATTTCGCTCGAGATCGCTGGCAGACTTGGGATCGAGCGTTACATTCAAAAGAACGTACTGACCTTCTTTCTGCTTGTGGATGACATACGCCAATTTGCGGCGGCCCCAAACATCCACTTTATCAACGGTTCCGCCGGATTCTGTGACCCAGCCCTGGATGCGTTCGACCGCACCCTTAAAAGCCGTCTCATCCAGTTCGGGCTGGATAATACATACCAATTCATAGTTGCGCATGAGGATTTTCCTCCTTTCCATGGGATTGCTCCTGTTCAAACCGTGGGTCTGCCGGGAGCGGAAAGGCACGTAATAACGTACCTGTATTAAGCGGGCGAAAGTTTATCACGAAACCGAAAATTGCGGAGGGTCATAATTTGCGGCAAATGTTTGCGGCGTAACCCCGATTGGAAAAATTCGTCTTGGTTACAAGGAAAATCATGTTTGATCTCTCCAACGATGAAGTATTGTCTCTGTCAAAGGATCATGTATTTTATACGTGGTCCGCGCAGGCGAAGGTGAACCCGATTATCTTACAACGCGCAGAAGGCGTTTATTTCTGGGATGCGGATGACAAGCGGTATCTCGATTTCAATTCCATGACGATGTGTGTCAACATCGGGCATGGCGATCAACGCGTCATCAAAGCCATGCAGGAACAGGCGTCGGAACTTCCGTACGCCGCGCCGGGGATGACGACGAAGATCCGCGCGCTGGCAAGCAAAACGATCGCGGAAATCACCCCAGAGAAGGTTTTGACGAAAATATTATTCACGCTCGGTGGGGCAGACGCCAACGAGAACGCGATGAAACTCGCGCGCGGTTACACGGGCAGGCATAAAATTTTGACTCGCTATCGCTCTTATCACGGGGCGACTGCCGGAGCGATGGCCGCGACTGGCGACCCGCGCCGCGTCGTTTGGGAACCAAACCTGATGCCCGGCATCGTGCATTTTCTCGACCCATACCGTTACCGCTCCACCTTCCACCGGACGAATCCTGATATCCCCGAAGAAGAGTTTGCGCAGGATTATCTAAATCATCTTGAAGAAATCATCCAATATGAAGGACCTGAAACGATTGCGGCGATATTGATGGAATCTGTCACTGGCACTAATGGCATCATCATCCCTCCGGACGGATACATGCAAGGCGTGCGCGCGTTATGCGATCAATACGGTATCGTGATGATCGCCGACGAAGTGATGAGCGGATTCGGCAGGACGGGTAAATGGTTTGCCATCGAGCATTGGGACGTAACGCCAGACATCATCACAATGGCAAAAGGGCTCACCTCCGCCTATGCACCGCTTGGCGCGGTGGCGATGAAACCTGCGATCGCGGCGGCTTTCAATGAGACTCCGTTTGAAAGCGGACTCACCTACACGTCGCATCCCGTCTCGCTTGCGGCGGCGGTGGCGAACATCAACGCGATGAGGGAGGATAAAATCGTCGAGCACGCGGCAGGCATGGGTCCGGTGTTGAAGCGGATGTTGAATGATTTAGGCGAAGCGCATCCCTCCGTCGGTGAAGTCCGTTCGATTGGCTTGTTCGGCATCCTTGAATTGGTGAAAGATCGCAAAACGAAGGAGCCGCTGACGCCGTGGAACGAGTCGTCGCCAGCGATGGTTGCGTTGAGAAAGTATTGTCGGGATCATGGATTGTTTCTTTATATCCATTGGCATACTGTTTTGATTATTCCACCGTTGATTATTACTGAAGAGCAATTAAAGGAGGGCTTTGCCGTGCTGGACCAGGCATTGGAGATCACGGATCGGGCAGTAAAGTAGATTCTAAAATTCACCACCAGGAAAGGCGTCGTCGTTATGAGTTGATTCAATTTAGAGATTAAGTAAGGATTGTACCTCCATCGGGTTGCAGGCTCAAGTAATTTACTGTCCAGGGTGAATCCTTTTGTAAGGTCGCTGTAAGCGCACTTATGACCTTTGTATCTTGAGCCATTGGTCTTCCTACTTTATACTGATTTTTATTTGGAATTCTGTAAATTCAAAAAGGAGTAAGCCATGAATGTGAGAAAGTTTCTGAATATCTTGATCGTGATCGCAATGCTGGCCACCTCGCTGGTTGTGTATCAGCCGGTGGCGGCGAAAAGCCCGGCAAGATTCAACCTCGAGGGTACGGAGTATGTACCCAACGAGGTCGTAGTTGTGTTTGCTGATTCGGATGGAAAAAACCTCGTCAGCAAGATCGAACAGGCAGTGCAGACTGCCCAGGAGTCGAACGGTGAGGTTACGCGCCTCAGCCTGGACGGTACTGCCGTCATTCAAGTGGAAGGCGATCTTGCCAGCGCCTTGACTGATTTGAACCAACAGCCGGATGTGTTATTTGCTGAACCGAATTACATCTATTCACTGCCGGTTGAGGCGGCATCGTCTGATGAGGGCTTCAAGTTGAATTCGGAGTATGTTTTGCGCCACGTAACCCCCAGCGCGAAAACCAATGGGGCAAGTTTACTTGCCACCCCCAAAACATCCATTCAATCCATGGTTGCCCAGGGAATCTATCCAACCGATGCCTATCTCAATGAAAACCAGGGTTGGTCATGGATTGGGGCAGACATCGTCTGGCCCAATACAACGACCAGCCCCGGCGTTTGTGTGATTGATACCGGCGCCGACACATTACATCCAGATATCAAAGCGAGGATGTTGACCGGATATGATTTCGTCAATGCGGACACCGTACCTGCCGATGACAATGGACATGGAACGCACGTAACGGGAATTATCGCCGCAGTTCACAATAATGCCATCGGAGTCGCGGGCGTTTCCACAGGCAAGGTTGTCCCTGTCAAAGCCCTGGATGCGCAGGGATTAGGCACGAACTTTGATGTTGCCATGGCAATCGCTTATTGCGCGAATCGCGCTGATATCCGCGTGATCAACTTGAGCCTGGGAAGCACCACTTCTTCAAACCTGGTTTACGATGCTCTTTTGTATGCTACCACGCCGACTGGGCAAACAGTACCTGCAATGGGTGGTTCCATTGGAGGCAATGGTCAATACGCGGGCTTGGGTGGCAAGGGAAAGCTAGCGGTAGTCGCGGCTGGAAATGCGGGTGATAACGTTTTTGTTTATCCGGCGGCATATGCTGAGGAATCTGAATTCGTAGATCGAATTATCTCAGTTGGCGCTTCCGGTCGAATTGACACCACCGTTGGCGGTGTAGATTATGTCAATTATGAATGCCGCGCAGAATTTTCCAATTACGGAAGTTGGGTGGTTGTTGTTGCTCCCGGACGGGATATTTATTCGACCACGCCCTACGATAAGCCTTTTTACCAGAACTACTATAGTGGCGCGAATACACGATACGATTATATGGCTGGCACATCCATGGCGGCAGGGTTTGTTTCAGCCGCCGCCGCCCGGCGAATGGGATATAAGCCTGCCGAAACCAGTACCCAAGTGGGTACGATGGTGAGAACAACCGGAAACACACTGGATACAACAGGCGGGTGCTGGGACGCCACAATGACCGGCAAGGTGCAGACCAATGTTGCCAAATTAATGGAACGTGCCGCCGTCCGCGCCAGTGTGTTTGATGCTGTAGCTGGAACCCCATTATTTAAAGCCAAAGTTTTGGCGTATGGCGGAGGCGTGTCCAAGGGATCGTCTGTCATTCCGGCTGTATCTTTAACAGTTCTACCCGGTGAAGACCCCGACCCAAAGCGAATCTTCATGTACTTCCAGCCAACTGCGGATATTTTGAACCTTCCGACGAATGTTACATATACGGTAAAGGTCAATCTTGCAAACTACACAGTTGGCGACCAGTCTGCCTTCCAGCATGAGGCTCTTGCAACTCTTACAAGCGGCGAATTCACCCTTTTTAACGATGGCGCCGTTCCTCCCAAAACTGCGAACTTCGATATTGTCACAGGCTGGCAGGTATGGCAACAACCTTCCTATGAAGAGGCGAACGGACCCTATGACCTGGACTTGTACGTTTGGCTGCCCACCCCGGGCGTTGGTTCCGGTCAACCTGCCCAGTTTGTCGTTGGGTATAGTGGAGACGCGTTTGGATTTAATGAAGCAGACTCCTATGGGACGCTGAATGCCTTCCCATTTTCCCGCCTCAGGCGCGAGGGCGGATATTTGGACGGAGGTCCTACAATCGAATCGTCAGCTATTCACAAGCGACCATCTGTCGCGGCACTGCCGTATTACGCCGGCAATTACAACATCCTTGTCACAGATTATGGGCAGACCATCGATCATGATAACGATGGCTGCGGTGATAATTATGGCGCTGGGTATAGTTCTTCTTACTCCGCTACTGCCGATCCTGATTGCCCGCCCACGGACGGATCTGGCACCCTGGGTATCCCATTGCTTGGAGCATACTACACTCCGTATGTGTATGTTTGGAAGGACGGCGTTGTCAAATTCTTCCAGAATAGCGCCAACAACTTTGGACCGTGGGTCGCAGGTGGCACTTGTAACGAGCATTGGTGGAAGGCTTTCTCGATGAGCAGCCCAGCCGCTGTGCCAGTTTTCACGGCTTACAATAATGGAACCCCGGGCGTTCCGCTTTGTGATGGCGGCGCAACACCTGGCTTCATCCCATACACGGGATATGTAGGCAATCCTGGTGACCGTATCGTCCTTCTCAATAAATAAAGTGTTCGATCAATAACAAAGGGAGTCCGCAAAACCTGCGGACTCCCTTTTAATTTGTCGGTGTAAAATACAGTCTATATTCCATGGATAAACAAACTGGTTCTGAACGATTCCCTATTGCCCCAATCCTCCTTGGCGTCTTCTCGGTTTTTGGAATATGCCTGGTTCTGCTGGTTGGGCAATTCAATACCGCCAGGGGAGAGGCGACTGCCGATGATACCTCCACGCCGTTTAAGTTCCTACTGCTCGGCACCGAACCGGGGATATCCACTGCATCAGAATTTGAAACATCTGAAACAGAATCACCCAGCGGAGATTCAAACACCCCAAAACCCGTATTTGCCATCACTGTGCAGGTGGGATCGAACAATTCATCCTCAAACCCACCCAAATCCACATCCACGTCATCCTCCGCGATACAAACCGCGGCGGGCAACCCGTCAGAGTCGCCAATCATTGTGCTCAACCCAAAAACGCAGTCTCCAACGTCAGGCGTAATTCTTCCTAGTCGTACGCCCACGTCCACGCGTACCCCTCTTTCTACGTTCACTGTAACCCCTTCTCGCACAAAAAGCGTTACTCAAACACCGGGCACGGTTCTTCCAACAATCAGTCCAACCCGAACGCCAACTTCTGCTTCCACCGCGCCTCTCGGTCCCGGCACCTACGATGACACCGACGCCCGTCTCGTTTACGCTGGCGATTGGCTCGCTCAATCCGGCGTGATCGCCTATCAAAACACATTGCATTTATCGAACACACTGAACAACCCCGGCAACTCGATCACATTCCGTTTTATCGGCACAGAATTGCGCTTCTTTTACCAGTCCGGTCCGAGTCTCGGAACGATAAGCATCGTTTTGGATGGCTTGCAATTCAACCTCGATCAATCCGATACCAGCAATCAAACGAGTGAATGGGTGTCGAGTACCCTCGTGAACGGGACCCATAATGTCGTGATCACCCATATTAGCGGCGGATCAATCAACCTGGACTATTTGGTTGTGCCTGATGTTATCGCCACAGCAACTCCTACACAATAACTATTGGCTGAAAAGGCTTTCGGCTTTCGCGTTCAAAAAATACACTCGATACGCGGTAGTCTCTTCCAGGATTCCTTTCACTGCGGTGTATAACTCTTTTTGGAGATATTGATTCGCGTCTCCGTTCCCTGCGGATAAAAGAACCGCATCTCGCGAAGCGTCCCCGACGATTGATACGTGACCCCCAGCCGCCAGCCACTCCAAGCCGATCCGCACCGCGCTGACGCGTTGCGCCGTTGCCACTGCCAATTCGTTGATTGAAACTTTCCCGCCCTTGTTGTTGATCGCATATTTTGTCATCCCTGCCAGTCTTGCAAGGAATTCATCCGTTTTCATCGGCTCAGGGACGATTGCAAATAAATAAATTATCCTGGGCTTGACCACATCCAGCGCGGCGTGTAAACCCGACGGCGAAGAAGGGGTCGTGTATATCGCCAATTCATCCGATGGATGTAGTTCAAAGCGGTTTTTACCTTTTGCTTTATCTACACCCTCTGCCCAGACCAATACGTTCGTTTGCAATGAATTAATCTTTTCAGTCTCTAATCTCCAATCTCTAATCTCCCTTTCCGAAGACCGAACCTCAACAGATTTCTCTGCTACGCCCCTGAATTCCTCAAATTGGACCTGGATCCGCTTTTCGCCGCGAAAGGTGTTTGCGCGCAGGGAATATGCCAGGTCAAATTTGCCCTCTGGCAGTTCTTCACCCGCGCCGCCCCACCAAAGGATTTCCTGCGTTGAACCGCCTTCATCCTCAACGACCAATTTGCGATGGTCTCGCGCTTTGCCTATTTCTGATGCCGATTTCAATGTCAACCCAGGCGAAGCCAGCGTCAACTTTGGATTCCCCGCGCCAAACGGAGCCATCGTTTCCAGCGCGGACGCGAGTTCGAGATTGATTTCATCCAGCCCAAGCCACGCGTCAATTTGCAGGGTTGGTTCTTTGCGAATCGATTCGCCGAGTTGTTTTTCGATTGCCCTTCCCAAACCTCTTCTAAACTCAGCAAGTTTATCTTTTGGCAGGGATACACCTGCGGCCATGGGATGACCGCCATAATTCAGAAGTAATTCTTTTTGTGTTGAAATGGCCTCCGTAATATGCAGTCCCTCGATGGACCGGGCAGAGCCGCGCAAGATACCATCTTCCGATTCAGTGAGGAGCAACGCGGGTTTGTGATAGCGGTCAACGAGCCTATTTGCAACAATCCCGACCACGCCGCCGGGCCAGTTCGGATGATTCAAAACGATTGCAGGCTCGGTTAATAATTCCGGGTGTTCGCGCAGTTGCGCCTCCGCGGCTTCGTACACTTGACTCGTCAATAGCCTGCGTTGGGCATTGAGCCCTTCAATCTGCGCGGCAAGGACGCGAGCGCGAGCAGGGTCATTGGTGAGGAGTAATTCAACAGCTGGGTTCGCGTCGCTCAACCTTCCCAGCGCGTTCAAGCGCGGCGCAAAGGAAAATCCGATGGTTTCTTCTGTTAGTGATTCCAGGCTGGCGCTGGAGAGTTCAGCCATTACTTTCAAGCCGAGGCGTCTTGTGTTGCGTAAGGCTTCAATTCCCTTTTGCGCCAGTGTGCGAGTTTCACCTTTGAGCAAAGCGACATCGGCGATTAACCCTAACGCGACCAGGTCCAATAAATCTTCACTCGTAGTAGCGACTTTATCATCCCCGATGGGGGCAGTCGCTGGCTTTGAACGACTAAAGTCGTTACTACGTAGCAAGGCTTCGGCGAGTTTGTATGCTACACCAACGCCTGCCAGGTTTTTGAGCGGATGATCCTCTGGCAATAACTTTGGATTGACGATGGCATTTGCGTTTGGAAGTGTGTCACTTAAGTCATGGTGGTCGGTGACAATTACATCCACGCCCCGCGAGTTTGCATAGTCTATGGCTTCGTGGGCAGTAATGCCTGTATCGCAAGTGAGAATTAACTTCGCGCCATTGTCTATGATCGGTTTGAGACTCTCGATATGAACCCCATGACTCTCCTTGCCGCGGATGGGGATGTAGTACACAACATCCGCACCGATGGCTCGAAGCGTTTGCACTAACAGCGCCGTGGATGTTTGTCCGTCCACATCGAAATCGCCCCAGATGCAGATCATTTCGTTGTTGCGAATGGCTGCGTTGATGATGTCAACTGCTTTTTCGATGTCAGGGAACGGTGTGGATGGAAGCGTATCGGGACGCAGGAACGCGCGGGCTGAGTCGGGGGTGCGAATCCCTCGTCGGATGAGAGTCTGCGCGATGAGGGGATGCAAGCCGAGGGCTGAGAATGAAGCGGGGACGTCAACAGGATGAGGATCAAGCCAGCGAGTCATTACGGCAAGTATCATGTGTCAGGTGTCATGTGTCAAGTTTGCCGTATAATTTCTGCATGGTTGATGCCGGTTATTCTGGAACACCGCTTGCGAAGAAGCTCGGGATCAAAGCCCCGTTGACTATGTTGCTCGTAAACCCACCCGAGGCGTACTTGATGTGGATTGGGGGTGTGCCTGATGGTGTGAAGATGGTTGCAAAAGCAAAGTCACCCATTGAAGCCGCACATCTATTCGTAACGGAGAGTTTGGAATTGAATGCGATGCTTTCAAAATTGCGAAACGAATTAGAACAGGATGGCTTTGTGTGGGTCTCGTGGCCCAAGAAATCATCGAAAGTCCAGACGGATATCACCGAAGATACGATTCGTGAGATCGCGCTTCCGCTTGGGTTTGTGGATATCAAAGTGTGCGCCGTGAGTGAGGTGTGGTCGGGGTTGAAACTGGTGATACGAAAGTCTGAGAGGAAGTAATTCAGTCGGAATTGCCGTCTGACCTGTTTTGCCCCTGCATTTGTTATTGTTGGTAAAGAAGGTGGGAATTCCCTTTTTTATTTTAGGGATATTAATTTCTTGATATGAGTCAACCACCATTTTAAGGTTTTTGGATTGTTTAGTGAATGTTCCCAAATTCTTACAACATGCCAGCCTTCATTTATCAATTCTTTTGCTAACCTTTGGTGCTAGTTGAGTCATGGGGTATCCTCACAGGTGCTGAAACCTAACGAGGAGAAACCCCATGACTACAGGCGATATTATCATACACATCTTCTATCTTG
>Ga0247727_10007462_pt1 | contig 20817 bp, 19 predicted proteins | sample WisWelCaveWW1625_FD_202498 | JGI IMG/M metagenome (GOLD analysis project Ga0247727, IMG submission 202498) | Biofilm microbial communities from Wishing Well Cave, Virginia, United States - WW16-25 | ecosystem: Environmental > Aquatic > Deep subsurface > Groundwater > Cave microbial mat | place... | reverse complement strand
TTCTCCAGCGCTGCCTGGCGATCGCGCTCCACCGTTTGCCTCGCTTCAAACTGCGCTTGACCAACCTTGTGCTCGCACCTGTCCGGCCAAGACTGCCACAGGCTGAGATATGTCAGTGAATCAGGTGAAAGCCCTAATTTAATTGGAGCGCTGGATGGATCAAGAACAATTACGGAAATATCTGGATGCCCGCCTGCCGGAATATCTCAGCCTGTTGCGCCAGATGGTGGAAATCAACAGCTTCACCGACAACGCCCCAGGTGTGAACGAGGTGGGCACATTTACGGCAGAGGCCTTTGCCGGGCTGGGTTTCTCTGCGGAGCGTGTACCTTCGACCAAGCCGGGCTTTGGGGATCACCTGGTACTCGTGCGCCGTGGCAGCGGGCCGCAAAAGATCGGGCTGGTGTCCCACCTCGACACTGTGTTCCCTCCCGAGGAAGAGATTGCCAACAATTTCCGCTGGCGCGTGGAGGGGGATTACATTTACGGGCCGGGGACGGTGGACATCAAAGGGGGCACGGTCATGATCCTGATGGTGCTTGAGGCCCTCAAAAAATTTACCCCCGAAATATTCGAGGACTGCACCTGGGTCATCCTGCTCAACTCCTCCGAGGAGCGGCTCTCCACGGATTTTGGCGAGTTGTGCCGCGCCCGGCTGGCCGGGGCTGCCGCCTGCCTCGTTTTTGAGGGTGGTTTCTACGCCCACGACGCAACAAATTTCAAACTGGTCGTCGCCCGCAAGGGGATGGCTCACTTCCGCGTGCGGGCCACCGGGTTGGGTGCCCATGCCGGGGTCTCCCACCCCCTCGGGGCCAATGCCATCCGCGAGCTGGCCGGGGCGGTGCAGGCCATCGAGGGCTTCACCGATTACAGCCAGTCGATCACGTTCAACGTCGGGTTTATTCGCGGGGGCACAGTCACCAATCGCGTGCCCCATGAGGCGGTCGCCGAATTGGAGATGCGCGCTTTTGACGAGGATGTTTTCCGCAGAGGTGCGGCGCGTGTGCTGGGGCTGGCGGGGGAGGGGGTAGTCCAAAACGAAGGCGGCTTCAGGTGCAAGCTGGCCGTGGACCAACTCAATGAGACCGGCCCCTGGCCCGAAAACCCGGCCACGAACGCCCTGTTCGAAATTTGGCGGGCCGCCGGGATGCAATTGGGATTTGGGGTGATCCCGGAAGCGCGCGGCGGGCTGAGTGATGGGAACCTGACCTGGGCCGCCGTCCCCACGCTGGATGGGCTTGGCCCCGGAGGGGGAGGCGCTCACCAAAGCGAACATGACCCACAGGGGGGCAAGACCCAGGAATATATCTTTGTCCCTTCAATTGTGCCGAAGGCTATGCTCAATGTGCTGGCGATTGCCCGTTTGCTGGCGGAATATGACTCGCAGTCCAATCCAGCGGCAAATATTTCTTTGCGTTGAGCCGGGCGAATCGACAGGTGCACGGAGTCGAATCACCGTCCTTCGACTTCGCCCGACCAAAACCGGTCGGCCTCCGCTCAGGATGAATGTAACCCCAAAAAGAGTACTTACTCGTACTGCTTGCTGATTTCGGCCAGTTCTTTCAGCCGCCCCTGTGCCTTTGCGTGGATGTCCGCGGCGGGCAGGCCGGTCAGGATTTCGAGGCCGTCATCCACCGTGCGGGCCGTCCAGACGTGAAATTTGCCCACTTCGGCGGCGGCGATGACGGGGTCACTCAGCATCAAATCGTCAGCGTTCGACTCCGGGATCAGGACCCCCTGCTCCCCGGTCAGTCCTCTTTCCTGGCATAGTTCAAACCAGCCCTCCACTTTTTGGGTCACGCCCCCGATGGCCTGGATTTCGCCCAATTGGTTGACCGAGCCGGTGACGGCAATCGTTTGTTTGATTGGCACCCCGGCGAGGCTGGAGATGAGGGCGTAGAGTTCGGTGGAGGAGGCGCTGTCCCCGTCCACGCCGTTGTAGCTTTGCTCAAAGGTGATCTGGGCGCTCAGGGAGAGCGGCACCTCCTGGGCGTATTTGCTCCCCAGGAAACCGGTCAGGATATAGACGCCTTTGTCGTGGATGGCGCCGGACATGTCCACTTCGCGGTCGATCTGAACGACGCCCTGCTGCCCGGCATAAGTGCGGGCGGTGAGCCGGGAGGGCTGGCCGAAGGTGTGCTCGCCGATGCTCATGACGTACAGCCCGTTGATCTGGCCGATGGTCTCGCCGGTGGCGGCGATGAGTTGTTTGCCATTTTGCATGTTGGCCCGCATATGCTCGGCAAACCGGTTGGTGCGGAAGACGCGCTTCTCGATCCCTTCGAGCACGTCGGCGGCAGTGACAATGTCGCGGGCGTGCTGTGCGGCCCAAAAGTTGGCCTCGCGGATGACATCGGCGAGCAGGCCGAAGCGGGTGGTCAGCTTGGTCTGGGACTCGGCGATGCGCGAGCCGTAATCAACGAGGCGGGCTGTGGCGTACCGGTCGAAGGCGAGCAAGCCTTCGTCATGGCAGAGCATGGCGACGAACGTGGCGTACTCCTGCTCGTTCCCGGCGCTGCGCGGCATCTCAAGGTCGAAATCCGCCAGCACCTTGAAGATGCTTTGGAAGTCCTCATCGCGGGCGTGGAGGGAGTAATAAATGTCGGGCGGCCCGATCATGATCACTTTCAGATCAACCGGGATGGGTTGCGGGTCAAGTGAGCGGGTTGCCATGCCCACCCGTGCCGAGGGGTCATCGGGGGTGACCGTGCCCCCAATGAGGACGCGTTTCAGGGCCTCCCAGGGGCCTGGGTCCGAGGAGAAGAGGTCCTTGGCCCGCAGGACGAGGTAGCCCCCGTTGGCGTCGTGGATGGCCCCGCCCCGCAGCAGGGTGAAATCGGTCATCGTGACCCCGCCCATCCGCGACTCGTGCTCGATGCGGCCCAGCAGGCGGGACATCGTCGGGTTGTCTTCCAGGACGACCGGGTTATGGTCGCGGGGATTGCGTCCCACGATGACGTTCACGGTGTAGCGCCGCCGGAGGAATTCCCGCGATACCCGGCCCGCGTTTTCCCCCGTTTCCTCCTCCCTGAAAATATCCGTGTTTTCGAGGATGTCGTGCCGGACGGATTCGAGGTATGCGCCCACCTGTGCGTATTCCTGGAATTCCGCCAGGGTTTCCTCCAGGGCGAGGTTGGCGACGGTGCCCGCCACGCGGCGGATCAGCTTTTCAATTTCAGCGAGGCCGTCCTTCTCCAATGCGCGGATGTCGTGCATGGCTTCGCCCAGGTCGTGTTCAAGTGTGTAGGCCGTTTCCTTCCAGGCTTTGCGCTCCTCCTCCGGGAGGCGGGCAAAGTCGGCTGGGCTCACGGGCTGTCCGTCGCGCACCGGGATGATCTGGAGACCCTCCGCCGAATTCATGATCCCCGCGCCCAGCCCGGCAGCTTTTTCGTGGATATCCGCCAGCAGTTGGTCCCGCTTTTCGACCTGCTGTTGTTGAATTTTTAGGGCAGCGTCGCGGAAAGTCTCGTTGTCAAAGGCCCGGGGGATTTCCACGAGGAGGAAGCTGACCAGTGTGTCCATGGAGCGTTTCAGGCTGGCGCCCATTCCCGGGGGCAGGGAAATTGCCAGGGGTCGGTGCGGCTCCGAAAAGTTGAAGACGTAGACCCAATCATTGGGGATCGGGTCGGTGCGGGCTTTTTCCTCGATAAAGCGTTTGATGGCCGTCCTCCGCCCCGTACCGGATTCCCCCAGTACGTAAATGTTGTAGCCGGGGCTGGTGATGTGGAGGCCAAAGTCTATGGCCTGCGTGCCGCGCGGCTGGCCGATGATGTGCAGGTCGGGCGGGACTTCCGCGGTGGTTTTGAACGGGAAGATGTCCGGGTCGCAGGCATTGCGCAGTTTGCTGGGTGGCAGGGGATCGTTCATATTTTCTCCAAAATTAATGGCCCGCTATGGGATGCGCAATTGTACTCCAGCGCGGGCTTCGACAAGCTCAGCTTGCGCTGCCAGAGGTTGTCGAAGCCCGCCCGAACCCACATGCTATAATCCCCGCCGCTATGAGATTTCTGATCCTTGGGGCCGGGGCTATCGGGGGCTACGTGGGGGGCAGCCTGGCCCTCCACGGCCATGCGGCCGCCTTCCTGTGCCGCGCGGCAACCGCCGCCGCGCTCAGGGAGCGCGGCCTGCGGCTGACCAATCCCGCTGGCGAAAATATCCTCCGGCCCATCGTGCTCGAAACGGTTGCAGAAGCCCTGCGGATGGAGCCGTATGACGCCCTCCTCGTGGCGGTCAAGCGCTACGACACCGAAGCGGCGATCCAGCCCCTATTGCCCATTGCCCGCGAATTGCCCCCCATCCTTTGCCTGCAAAATGGGCTGGATGCGGAAGCCGAACTGGCCGGCCATTTTGGGGAGGAAAATGTGATCCCAGGGACTGTCCTGACCGCGGTTGCCCGGCCGGCACCCAATGAGATCATCGTTGAAAAATTCCGGGGGATGGGCGTGGCCGCCGGGCATCCTGCCACCCCGGAAATTCTCCGCGCCCTTGAGGGGGCAGGACTCAACCCGCGCCTATACCCGGACGCGGCCAGCATGAAATGGTCCAAGCTCCTCACCAACCTGACCGCTAACCCGCTCTCTGCCATCCTCGATATGCCGCCCGCCGAAATTTTTGCGCACCCAGGATTGTTCCGCGTGGAGATGCGGCAATTGTGCGAGGCCCTCGCGGTCATGCGGAAGCTTGGGGCGCGTGTGGTCGACTTGCCGGGGACGCCGGTGCGCCTGCTGGCCTTTGGGGCGCGGTACCTGCCCGCGGGGATTGCGCGCCCCCTGATGGGCCGCGTCCTCGGGCGGGGGCGCGGCGGGAAGATGCCTTCGTTCCACGTTGATTTGCATTCCGGGCGGGGCCGTTCCGAGGTTGGGTTTCTCCATGGGGCTGTCGCCGATTATGGGGAGCGGGTGGGCGTGGCGGCCCCGGTCAACCGCTGGCTGGCCGATACGCTGGCTGGGCTGGTGGACGGGGCCATCCCGCTGGGAAAATATGCCCGCCGCCCGGATGCGCTGCTGGCCGAATTGGGGATGTAGCCCATGCGGAGATTTCTGTTTGCCCTGCTCCTGATGGCCGGCGTCCTGTTCCTCCTGACGCATCTCGCCGAGGTGGAGCAGGTCGCGGCCACGCTCCAGCGCGGAAGCCTGGCTTTTGTCGGGCTGGCGATCGTGATGCAGGCGGTCTGGCTGGTAAACGTGGCGGCCTCCTATCGCTCGATCTACCGGTTGCTGGGCGTGGAAGAGGAACTCTGGCGGTTGTTTTTCCTGGCTTCGTCGGCAAACTTTATCAATGTGGTCACGCCGAGCGGGATGGTGGGCGGGGTGGCCCTCTTTGTAAGCGAGGCCAGGCAAAAAGGATATTCCCCTGCCAAGGCGGCGCTGGCCGGTGTGCTTTTTATCCTCTTTGAATATGCTGGTTTTTTTGTCGTCCTCATCCTCGGGTTGATCGTGCTCGTCCGCCGGAACGACCTGACCGCCTCGGAAATCGTGGCCGCCGGGCTGTTGTTCCTGCTGACGATAACCCTGCTCCTGCTCCTGTTTCTCGGCCTGCGCTCGGCGCAGACCTTGGGGCGTACGCTGGCCGGGATGGCCCGCGCTATTAATTTTATCGTGCACCCGTTTATTCGGCGCAACTACCTTGATGAGCAGGACGCCCACCATTTTGCCGCCGAAGCCGCCGAAGGGCTGGCCCTGATTCGTGGGAATATTCGCGGGCTGGCCTGGCCGCTGGCGTTGTCGCTGAGTTCAAAGGCCATCCTGATCATTGTCATGTTTCTCGTCTTTGTGGCCTTCAAAACGCCGTACTCGACGGGTACGTTGATCGGAGGCTTCACCATCGCCTACCTGTTCACCATCATCTCCCCGACGCCGTCCGGGATTGGGGTGGTGGAGGGCTTGCTGGCGGTCGGGCTGCACTCGTTGAATGTGGAGCTGGGCGCGGCAGCGGTGATCACAGTGGCGTATCGCGGGGTCACGTTTTGGCTGCCCCTGCTTTGGGGCATCATCGCATTCAGGATTTGGGGACGCAGAACCATACTACCGGTTGGTGGGGAAGCCTGATTTGGGATAAGTTTCTATCCGAAAATTATTTTCATCCTTCGGCAAGCTCAGGATGCATCCTGAGCGGAGACCGACCTGTTTCGGTCGGGCGTAGTCGAAGGACGGCGTTTCGACTGCGCTCACCTGGCGGTTCGCTCCGCTCAACGAGAAGATTTAAAATATTCGGATAGGCTCTAAGTCCTTTCAAACCTTGATGCGGTAAAATCGAAACGATATGCCCATCTACGGGAGTCCCTCATGACCGAAAAATTTGACTTTGGCGGGGAAATTGTCTGGACACCGACCCCGGAAATCATCGAGCGCGCCAACCTGACCCGCTTTATGCGGGCGCACCACATCGCCAGCTACGCTGAGTTAATGCGGCGCTCCACGACGGATGTGGCGTGGTTTACCGATGCGGCGCTTAAATTTCTCAACATCGAATTTTACGCACCTTATTCGCAGGTCGTTGATCTGGGGCAGGGCATCCAGTTTCCGAAATGGTGTGTGGGCGGGAAGATGAACATCGTCCACAACTGCCTCGACAAATACATTGGCACGGATACGGAAAACCGCGCCGCCCTGATCTGGGAGGGCGAGGAGGGGCGGGCGATCACCCTGACCTACGGCCAGCTTTACCGCCAGGTTAACCAATGTGCCAATGCGCTCCGCGCGCTCGGTCTGGGCAAGGGGGATGCCATCGGGCTGTATATGCCCATGATCCCGGAGATTGTCGTGGCCCTGCTGGCCATCACAAAAATCGGCGGGGTCATCCTCCCACTCTTCTCCGGCTATGGGGCGGGGGCCATCGCCTCCCGGCTGGCGGATGGCAACGCCAAAGCCTTGTTTACCGCGGATGGCAGTTTTCGCCGGGGCAAGGCGGTGGCGATGAAGCCCACGGCGGATGAGGCGGTCGCGCAGGCGTCTTCCGTCCGGCACATCATCGTTGTCCAGCGGGCGGGGATCGAGGTGGGGATGATGCCGGGGCGCGATCACGATTGGGAGGAACTCGTCGACTCGCAGGCGGAAACCGCCCCGACCGAGTTCACGGAGGCTGAGGATACCCTGATGTTGATCTACACCTCGGGGACTACCGGACGCCCCAAGGGTGCGGTCCACACGCATTGCGGCTTCCCGCTCAAGGCGGCGCAGGACATGGCTTTCGGGACGGATGTCCATCCCAATGATCTGATTTACTGGATGACGGATATGGGCTGGATGATGGGGCCGTGGCTCGTTTTTGGGGCATTGACCCTGGGGGCCGCGTTCCTGATTTATGATGGCGCGCCGGATTTTCCGGGGCCGGACCGTCTCTGGGGGTTGGTATCCCGTCACGGGGTCACGGCCCTTGGGGTCTCCCCGACCCTGATCCGGGCGCTGATCCCCCACGGGGACGCGCCTTTCCGGGATCATGATCTCTCTTCGCTGCGCTGTTTTGCCTCGACCGGGGAACCCTGGAACCCGGAACCCTGGCGCTGGCTGTTTGAACGGGTGGGCGGCGGGCGGCTCCCGATTATCAATTATTCCGGCGGGACGGAAATCTCCGGCGGCATCGTGATGGGCAACCCGGTGACGCCCCTCAAGGCGGCGGCTTTTTCGGGGGCCTGCCCCGGGATGGACGCCGACGTTTTTGATGAGCAGGGACATTCCGTGGTTGGCGAGGTGGGGGAACTGGTGATCAAGGCCCCGTGGATTGGCATGACCCGCGGTTTTTGGGGCGACCCGCAACGGTATCTGGAGACTTACTGGTCGCGCTGGGAAAACGTCTGGGTGCATGGCGATTTTGCGGCGCGTGACGCCGATGGCATGTGGTACATCCTGGGCCGCTCGGATGACACGATCAAGGTGGCCGGGAAGCGGCTTGGCCCGGCTGAACTGGAGTCGATTGTGGTGGCGCATCCGGCGGTGGTGGAGGCCGCGGCCATCGGTGTCCCGCACGAGGTGAAGGGCAGTGAGGTTGTCTTGTTCTGCGTGCTTTCCCCCGGCCAGACGGCCACGGATGCCCTGCGGGCGGAACTAAGGGAAATGGTCGTGGATGCGATGGGGAAATCGCTGGCCCCGAAGGCCATCCTCTTTGTCAGCGACCTCCCGAAAACCCGGAGCGCCAAAGTGATGCGCCGGATTGCGCGGGCCGCGTACCTCGGCCTGGAGCCCGGCGATACCTCCTCGCTGGTCAACCCGGAAGCTGTCGAAGAAATCCGGCGGGCGGCATAAAATGTCTTCCGCGCCAACGCATCAATTCTGCCCGAAATGCAACGCCATGCTCCCGCCGCACCTGGAGGAATGTCCCCGTTGCGGTCACCGCTTTGGCGGCGGGGCGGAGGTTTCCAACAAGGATATCCTGCGGATCACCGGTGTCATTGCGCTGGCAGTTTCCGTGCCGTTGATCGTTTTTATTGTCACCACGATTGCCTGCATTAACCTATTCAAGTAGCCATGTTAAACGTTCAAACGTTCAAATGTTTAAACCGTTCAACGTTTAAACGTGCACAAACCACAAGGAGTATTCAATGGATTTTGAGCTATCTGGGGAGCAGCGTCTCTGGAAGGACGTTGTCCACGATTTTGCCGCCCGTGAGGTCAAACCCCGCGCCCGCCACGTGGACGAGACGGGGGAATTCAACTGGGACGCCACCCACAAAATGGGGCCGCTGGGCCTGCTGGGGCTCAACATCCCGGAACAGTATGGGGGCGCCGGGGTGGATGCGCTGAGCGCCGCCCTCGCCGTGGAAGCACTCGGCTGGGGCTGTGGCTCTACCGCACTGGCGATTGCGGCGCACAACGGGCTGGGCTGCGGCCCGGTCGCCCTGTTTGGCTCGGACTTCCTCAAAGAGAAATTCCTCCCAAATGCTGCCAGCGGACGTGGAAAACTGGCCGCCCTCGCATTGACCGAACCCGGGGCGGGTTCTGATCTAAAAGGGGGGATTGCCACGAAAGCGGAAATGGCCGGGGATGAATGGATCATCAACGGGGCCAAGATGTGGTGCACGAACGCCAGTATCGCCGATTTCATCGTGACCCTCGTGCGTACGGACCCCGCCGGGGGCAGCCATTCCCTGAGTCAAATCCTTGTCCCGACAGATTCCCCCGGTCTCCACATCGGCCCGGCCGAGAAGAAGATGGGTCTCAAGGGTTCGCCGACTCACGCCGTCACTTACGACAACGTGCGCGTGCCCCGCGCATTCCTCGTGGGCGGGCTGGGCCGCGGTTTGCAACAGACTATGGAAGTCCTCGATGGCGGGCGTGTGGGGATTGGGGCGTTGTCCGTCGGGCTGGCGCAATCAGCATATGAGGCGGCGCTCGCTTATGCACAAGGGCGCACCGCTTTCGGGCAGGCCATAGCGGGCTACCAGGCTATCCAGTGGATGCTGGCGGATGCGGCCACCGAAATCCAGGCGGCGCGCTGGATGGTGTATCATGCGGCCTGGCTCAAGGAACAGGGGCGTCCCTTTGGGACGGAGGCTTCCATGGCGAAACTGTTCGCCACCGAAATGGCGGAGCGCGTTTGCCGGAATGCCATCCAGATTCATGGCGGGTATGGTTATAGCGCCGAGTATCCTGTCGAATTAACCTACCGCGACGCCCGGCTGATGACCATTGGCGAAGGGACCAGCGAAATCCAGCGGCTGGTGATCGCCCGCAGTGTGCTGAATTAAATCGATTTGTAAAACGGGATTCAATCCCGTTCTACAACAATAGAATCAAAAACGGCGAAGCATCTGCTTCGCCGTTTTGTGTTTTGCGGGCGATGGTTATTTGCCGCGGTTGAGGTACCAGCGATATACGTAGAACCACACCACACACAGCGCTGCCGTCCCAATCATGGCATACCAGTAATTTGGCTGTTGCAGGATTTTCATGCCGAGGCCGAGCGCTCCGCCAGTGTATACGGTGGTGGCCGCGAAGAAAATGATAAATGTTCCAAACAACCAGAACTTCATCAACTTAGTCATCTTGTTTTTTTCTTCATCATTCATGGCGTCCTCCATTGGGGCCAAACATCAAAAGAACCAGATAAGGGATGCCTCGATTTTAGCATACTGCAAAATCCGGCACAACACGGACATCGGATCAGTTCCGCGGCTGGCGATGCCCGGCTTCGGCGTCTGGGCGCTCGCGCAACAGGCTGATGGCATGCGGGATAGCCGGGCTGATCACGTGCAATTGTTCCACGGCGGCCTTTGGACTGCCGGAGAGGTTGACGATCAGCGTCCGCCCGCGTATCCCGGCTACGCCGCGAGAGAGCATCCCGTGCGGAGTCAGTTTGATGCTTTCGGTGCGGATGGCTTCGGCCAGGCCGGGCGCGACGCGCTCGATGGCGGCCAGGGTCGCTTCGGGGGTGACATCCCGCGGGGCGAAGCCAGTGCCCCCGGTGGTCAGGATCAGATCACAGGAACCGGTATCCGCCTCATGGATCAGGAACCTGGTGAGCGGCGCGGCCTCATCGGGCAGGATTTTTTCCCAGGCAACCTGCCAGCCCAGGGCGTTGACGGCGTTCCGCAGGGCCGGCCCGGACAGGTCGGGGCGCTCGCCGCGATAAGAACGGTCTGAGGCGGTGAGGATGCCGATGCGAATGATGGTGTTTTCCATGCGGTAATGCGAGCCAGACCTGACAGGTTTTGGAGAAACCTGTCAGGTCTCTTTCAATTATTCTTCTTCCGTGCCCACTAGCGCCTTCCAGTCGTCGTGGACGCCGTCTTCGGTGACGCCGAAGTAGTAGCGGAATTCGCCCTTGCCCAGCCGCTCGATGAGGTCGTAGCGGTTGAGCTGGCCGGTGTGCTGGTGACGGATCAGACCGATGCTGCCTTGCCATTGAATGTCCGAGTTGTCCGGGTCTTTGGGCAATTTCTCGTGCGCGGTGAGCGCATAGTGCCAGAGCCGCCGGGCGGAAGTTTTGGTAACGTTTTTGACGACGCTGCCATTGCGCAGGTCTTTGAGCGTGTAATAGCGGGCGCCCTTGCGGTCTTCCACAGCCACCACCTCCACGCCGGTGCGCGGGGCAGATATCCCCTCCGCCGCAGGCGGGGCTGCCTCGGGGGCGCGCGGCCTGACCGGGGCTGGAGGCTCCTCAGCTGAGGCTATGCCGGGTTCGTTCATCCCCAGCCGTACCAGCCCGACAATTTCATCGCGGACGGCCAGGCTCGTTTCCGCCTCGGAGCGGACGTAAATTTTGTTGTCATCCACGGCATACGGCAGATCACTTCCCCGGGGGACGAGTACCCGGATGATTTTCTTGTCCCCGACGGAGTGCGTGTCCACCGTGCAGGAGAGCGGCGGGCTGATGCGGTTGCTGATTTCTTTTTCGAGCTGCTCCACGGCCTGGGAGGGGCGCGGGTTGCCCGGGATGGGTTTATCGGCGTCGGCGGAGATGCCGATGTAGAGCGTGCCGCCATTCGTGTTCGCAAAGGCGCACACATCGGCGATGATGTTGTAGAGGTTGCCGCCGCGCGGGGTCATGCTCTCGTGGAAATCCTGGACGATGTTTGGGCCTTCCTGCTGGGCGGCGCGGATGAAGTCGTACACCGGCTCGGCCTTTTTGAGGAGCGGGCGGGTGCGGGCAAAATCGTTGCTGAGGAAAAGCTCGCGCAAGGCCTCAAAGGTGACTTCCGGCAAAAGCACTTCGGTAACGCGGTCGCCCACGCCCAGGTTTTTGCCGCGGCCCGATTCAGCCATCAGGCGGTGGGCGTCCGACCCCTGGATGCAGTGCATGCGGCGGGGATATTCGGGCTTCGTCCCGTTGAAGAAACCGGCGGTGGTGCGGCGGTCGCGGTGGTCGAGGTCGGTGACTTCGAGGGCGTGCAGGTTGGTGTCCTGCGTATAGGCGATTTTGGTCTGCCCGCCGAAGGAGAAGCCGCGCATGGCAACGCCATTCGTGGAATTGGCGTGCGCCGCAATGGCCAGCCCGCCCGCGTTATTGATGGCGCGATACACGCTGAGTACATCACTGCTGGCGCCCACGGTTGCCGAGCCTTTATCAAGCTGGTCAGCGGGGATATTGAGGGTGAGCAGGAGCAACTCGATCTCGCGCACCGGTTTCTCAGGCGGGAACAGGCCGAGGATGTGGAAGCCAAATGTAGCCGTAAATTCAAAGCCGGGCAGCACGAGGATTTTGTCCAGCAGACCGCGGTATTGGTTCAGCCGGCTTTGCTCTTCGGGCCGAATGCGCTTGAGGTCCTCCAGCATTGTCAACTGCTGGATTTCATCCTGCATCTTGCGATAGCCCGCAACAGTATTGTGATCGGTAAAGGCCATGATATTCAGCCCCACCGCCTCGGCACGTTTCAGAATGTCCAAATAGGAAACGCCTGTTTCCTGGTAATCGCCGGATGATGGGGTATGGAGATGCAAATCCATCGTGTACCAGGCATTACTACCCCCGGTTGGTTTTTTATGGCGCGCCATGATTAAACCTCCGCCCGAACGTGGGTATTCAATGCCTTGAGCAGATCGTTCGGCATATAAGGCTTCAACAGGAAGTCATTGGCACCCATTTCAGTGCACTGCTCGCGAACATCCATCCCGGAAGCCATGATCACCACCGTGTCCCGGTGCTGGTCATTTCCCCGGATGTTTTGGAGTACATCAAAGCCGCTGGCCCCCCGCAGGTTCACATCGAGCAGGACAATCTCTGGGGCTGTCGCCTCGAATTCTTCGTAAATATTTACCCCGCCGCTCCAGGTCGCCACCGCAAACCCTTCCATTTCGAGAAGGGTGCGCAGCAGCAGGAGCATCGTGGGGTCGTCATCAATCAACATGATCTTTTTCATAAGTGTTATTCCTTGGTAGTTACAGTTTGAAAAGCAATTTCAAGTACATCGTCAATCGTTTCCGCGAAAACAAACTTAATTGTATCGAGAATCTCAGGACTAAGGTCCTCAAGGTCGGCTTCGTTACCTTTTGGCAGGATCACGGTTTTGAGACCGGAGCGGTGCGCGGCCAGCACTTTCTCCTTGATCCCGCCCACCGGGAGCACCAGCCCCCGAAGTGTTATTTCGCCCGTCATCCCCAGGTCGCCCCGCACCGGCCTTTCGGAGACCAGGGAGATCAGCGCCGCGGCAATTGTGACGCCGGCGGATGGCCCATCTTTCGGCTGTGCCCCGGCGGGGACATGGATATGAATATCCCGATTCTCAAAAAAATCGGCGGCCAAACCGAACAGGGAGGCGCGGGCTTTAATATGGGAGAGCGCGGCCCTGGCGGATTCCTGCATCACTTCACCGAGGGAACCGGTTAATTGAAGCTGGTTCCGGCCCGGCATGTGGGTGGCCTCGATAAACAAAACGTCGCCGCCGGTCTCCGTCCAGGCCAGCCCGGTCGCCACGCCGGGGATGGCCGTCCGGCTGATGATCTCCTCGGTCCCCAAAAAGCGCGGCCGGCCGAGGTGCGTGCGCACCAATTCGGGCGTGATTTCCAGGTGTTCCTGCACCCCTTCGGCAATGTGGGTAACGACCTTGCGGCAGATCGCCCCGAGATTGCGCTCCAGGTTGCGCACACCGGCCTCGCGGGTATAGGATCGAATAATGGACTGAAGCGCATCCTCATGAATCGAGAACTCCCCGGGGAGCAGGCCGTTCTCCCGTAATTGGCGCGGGATCAGGTATTCGCGGGCAATCGAGATTTTCTCCTTCTCCGTGTATCCCGAAAGCTGGATGATTTCCATCCGGTCAATCAGGGGGCGGGGGATCGGGTCGAGGAGGTTGGCTGTGGTGATAAACATGACCTGCGACAAATCAAAGCCGACTTCGAGGTAGTGGTCGCGGAACTCGGAATTCTGCTCCGGGTCGAGCGTTTCCAGGAGGGCTGAGGCCGGGTCGCCGCGGAAATCGGAGCCGAGCTTGTCGATCTCGTCCAGCATGAAAACGGGGTTGCGCGTCCCGGCGCGGCGCAGGCCCTGCAGGATGCGTCCCGGCAGGGCCGCGATATAGGTCCGCCGGTGGCCGCGGATTTCGGCCTCGTCCCGGATGCCGCCGAGGGAGACCCGGACAAACTTGCGGCCCATCGTGCGGGCGATGGACTGGCCCAGCGAGGTTTTCCCGACACCGGGCGGCCCCACAAAACAGAGGATCACGCCTTCCCGTTCCCGGCGTATCTGATCCCGGCCGGCATCCTGTTCAAAACTGGCCCCGCGCTCCGACCGCAATTTTCTCACCGCCAGGAATTCCAGCACACGCTCCTTGACATCCTTTAACGCAAAGTGATCCTGATCCAATACGGTGCGGGCATGTGGGATGTCGAGATTGTCCAGGCTCAAGCTCGACCAGGGCAGATCAACCAGCCATTCGAGATACGAGCGAATGACGCCATGCTCCGCCGCGGCGGAAGGAATTCGGGCCAGCCGATCCAGTTCGCGGCGGGCCTGGCTCTCGGCTTCGGCGGTCATCCCGGCTGCAGCGATCTTCTCGCGGAACTCTTCAATCTCAAGGCTGTCCCGATCCAATTCACCGAGTTCACGCTGGATGGCTTTGAGTTGCTCGCGCAGGAAATAATCGCGCTGAACTTTTTCGATTTCGGTGCGCGCCTCCTTCTGGATTTTCTGCCCAATTTCGAGGACTTCGCGCTCACGGGCGAGGATCATCACGAGCAGGCGGAGTTTCTCAATGGTGGAATCCAGCTCAAGGATTTGCTGGGAGTCGGCCAGTTCCATGGATTGGAAATTGGCGATGGTATAAGCGGTATGCAGGGGGTCGGTGATCTCCATGACGGAACTGGTGATCTCGACCGGGATGTTCCCCTGCATTTCGGCGATATGCTCAAACTGTTCACGGGCATTGCGGGCGAGGGCCACGCCTTCGATGGCCTCTTCGACGGTTTCGGGGATGGCCTCGACTTTGGCCTGCAAGTACGGCTCGGTATCGACAAACTCGGTGATGCGGATGCGTTCCAGCCCCTGCACCAACAGGCGGATGGTGCCATCGGGGGCGCGGAACAGCCGGTGGACGGTCGCCACGGTGCCCACCCGGTTTAGATCGTCCGGGCCGGGCTGGTCCAATTTGGGGTCTTTGGAGGAGAACAGCCCGACCAATTTCCCGCCCGCTTCAACCTCCTCGATCAAGCGGATGGAACGGGGCTGGCCCACGGTCAGCGGCACTGCCGTTTGCGGGAACACGACGATCCCGCGCAAGGGCAGGATGGGCAGGGTGGCCGGGAGGCTGGTTTTGCTCGCGGGCGCAGAGCCGTTGCCATGCTCCGCGGGGGAGTCGGAATGTCTGAGATCGGGGATTGGGGTGATGGTGCTCAATGGGAAATCGATTGGATGGGCTGTGGGGAGGTGGAGGGACGGCACAAATCTCAATGGTCAGAACCCCGGGGAAGCCCGCGTGTCTTTTTTGGGTGGGTATCGATGAATGTCATGGGTTGGGTGGTGAGTGCCCCCACCAGGATTCGAACCTGGATTAACGGTTTAGAAGACCGTTGTTCTATCCCTTGAACTATGGGGGCATTCAATGCTATTTTACCCCCCAACTCAGGATCACCGGGCTTTCAGCTCAACGGCCTGATCCCTTTGAAGATGCGCGGCCCGGAGAGGGTTCTCAAAATGGTGAGGGGGTCGCGGCCCAGCCGTTCCCCGATTTCCGCGGGCGAGAGCGGCACGTTGCCATTGGCGAGGAGGAGCCGAAAAATCGATTCTGTTACCGAAGTGGTCCCCGTGATGAACTCAGGCCGGCTGGCATAATCCGTTATCAACAGGTGCTGGAGGCCGTCCACCTGGCGGATCTCGGCGGTCTCAGAATCGATGAGGTCAACCAACTGTTCATCGCCTACGCTCTCAATGCGCTGACGATCTTCTTCCGATAAATAGCTGCGCAGATAGACCCGCCAACTGCGATCATTTTGTTGCCACCATTCAAAATCAATATAAAACGGTGTTTTGATGGTTGGTTTTACGAGTGTAAATTGACTACCCGGTAACACGCCAGGATCCTCCGATGCGGTCGCGGCTGAATGCTTGATGCCTATTTTTCCGCATCATCCAGCTTGTAATGGTGATTGCCCACGTAGGTAAACCCGGGGCGGGTATTGAGCAGGGCCAGCAGGGGGCCTGGCGGTATGCGCCTGCTCAGGTTTACGGCTGCGTACAGCTCGCTAAAATGCACGTTCCCCTGCGGCGTGAGTTTGGATAAATCGCGCAAGGTTTTGACCACGATCTTTTCGACAGGTGTTTTCTCCTTCCGGTTCTTCTCCCAAACAGCGTCCAGCGCATCCGGTTCCGGGACGGCGATGGCCATGCGGTCATCAAAAAAGGTGCTGGCCCGTTGTTTAAGCATGGCGAGGACGAGGTTGCCATCCGAGCCGATCAGGACGGTGCGCAGCCACTCGCGCACTTCGCGCTTTGTGTTGGCTTTGATAATGACCTCGCCGGGGACAGCGCCGCGCTTGATGGTCAGGATGCTGCCGGGGAACACGTCGTTCTCGGCATAAAACTCCTTGAGGCCATAGACGTAGCGCGGGCCGCGCACCACCCAGCCCGGAAACTTTTTGCCCGTCTCCCCATTCACGAGCATAAACCGAATGCGAGGAGCCTGGTAGGCGGTGGGGAAGAAGGGGGACAGCCGGTGGGAAAGCGGCAGTGTCCCGGCCCGCCAGTGCGGGTAGATCAGCCGAACTTCAAGTTCGTCCGGCGTTGCGGTGGGGTCGCCATTAATGTCGGAAAGTTCATCATCCAGCTTGTAGCCAAATTCGAGCATCTCGGGATGGATGTCGGCCTGGTTGTATTCGATGGGGTGGTATTTGAGCAGGGCAGGGGTTTCCAGCACCTCGGCTGGTTCGAGCCGGTGGAGATACCAGAGTATCTGCCCGGCCGGTCCCACTTCATCGAAACGCTCATCCTGCCAGAGGGCATAGTCGAGCGAAAACTCATTCAGCGAACTATTCCCCTCCAGCGGGATGCCTACGGCTTCCAAAAGCTGGCTGGTTGACAGCGGGCCGCCGCCAGACATATCCAGCACGGCTTCCACCAGGTTGAGGTGGCCGGTATTGATGTCCACCAGCAGGGCCTTGGGGAACCAGCTGCCGGCAATGCGCACAAAGTCCTCCCCCGACTCAAGTTGGGCGTCAATCTTCCTGGCAATCAGTGCGCCGTATTTCCCGAAAACGGCTTCCGGGTCAAGCATCCCGCTCTCGTCCTGGATTTTTGGCGCATCATTCAACTTGTGAACCGGCAGATTGGAGGCGAATTCGGACACCTTTCCATTTTCGAGGGCGACCTGGATCACCTGCAAATCGGTTGTATCAGGATTGTGCCCCTGACGCTTGCCGATCACTTCGCCTTTCCGCCAGCCGAGCGCTGGGAAGATGACGGTCTCGCCAACCTGGTAATCGTTTTTTGGGGAAAAGAGGTTGCCCGTATCATTTTGACGGGCGGCCAGCGTAAACTTTTCCCGGCCGACGCGGTCTTCGATCAGCAGCTTGGCGATCTCATTGATGGGGCACGGCGTTTCCGTCTCCAGCAAATAATTGTATAAATATTCAATATCCTGATCGTTGAGCTGGAGCGACTCCCAATAATCGGGGGGAAGTGTAATGGGTGAACCGGACATCCTCATCCTGTATGAATGGAAATAATGTTTAATCCCCTGGGTTTACTTGCAGATAATGCATATGGATTGGGGAAAAATTTCACAGACGGTATTATACCCGCAAGAAAAAATAACGACGCGCTCCCAAGGGGAATTTACGGGAATTTCGAAGCCAGCCAGTCCAGGGGGTTGACCGCCACCCCGTTAATCCACAGTTCCCAGTGCAGGTGCGCCCCGGTGGATCTCCCGGTATTCCCGACCAGCCCGATTACATCCCCCGGCGCAACCACATCCCCCACGCTCACCAGGATTTCGGATTGGTGCATATAGGCAGTCAACACGCCCCAACCGTGATCAATAATCGTGAAATTCCCGCGAATTTCCAGGTTCCCGGCATAGACCACCATGCCCGGTGCTGGCGCGAAGATTTTCGTGCCTTCCCCGCCGCAAAAATCCACGCCGCTGTGATAGTAGGTGAACGCGCTGCCGTTGAAGGAGCGCCGGTTGCCATAGGTTGAATTGATGCAATCACCATTCGGGGAGGGAGCGGTAAATTTACCATCCCAGTAACGCGTTTCCGAGGATTGAAGCAGGTAGGGCTGGATGGTGTCGAACTCGGCCTCGGTGGTAGCGGGGTCGAGGAAGACGGGATCAACGGCGATGTATTCAAAGATGTAGTCCTGGGCGTTGACTTTGACAAGTTGGGAGAAGGCGTAAACCTGCCCTTCGGGATCGGTGGCGGTGAGTTCCAGCGGATACAGGCCGGGGTCGAGCAGGGCGTGCAACCCTTGCAGGGCAAAATACTCGCCGTCCTGGCGGTGGAAGGGGAAGACATAATCGCCAAGGGAGCCGGTAACGGACAACTCCCCGGATGAGCGCAAATGGATGAGGGCCGCCTCCCCCTGGAAAAGCAGGTTGATCTGGATTTCCTCAATGGCGGGAGGCAATCCGCCGGGGCCGGGAGTCCCCTGTCCCTCGAGAAATAAGATATCGGGGGCCGCGGCTGAGGCGGGATGGTTGAGGTGATTTTGTTCGGCGATGGCCCAGGGATTGGCATTATGGCGGACGGCGAGTTCGAGGAGGGACTCGCCCCGTTGGAGGCTCACACGCCCAATGGCTGCCGCGCCCTCGTGGACGGGAATGACCAGGGGCGCGCCCTTGTACAATTCGCCGGGGCTGACGACGTGGTTGAGGCGCTGGAAAATTTCAGTCGGGATGCGATATTGCCTTTGCAGGCTGCGCATGCTTTCGCCGAGCGGGACGGTGATGGTGGTCAATATACCCGTAATGCCCTCCAGCCCCGGAATGGCAATGCGGTCCCCGATAAAAAGCTGGTTGGCGTCGGAAAGGTTGTTGAAGGCGACCAGCTCGGAAAGCGGGACGCCAAACTGGAGGGCGATGCTGGAAAGGGTGTCGCCTGCCTGGGCGATGTAGACCGGCGGCGCCGGGGTCGTCTCCTGCGCCTGGGCGGGGCCGGGCGGGGAGGCCAGGATGAGGATGGAGCAGGCGAGCGCGGCGCGGTGGAGCGCGCGGAGGAGTTTTTTAGAAAGTGAGTTCATGGCCGATCTGGTAGTGGTCGAGGTACGCCACGGAGGTTTCGAGGACGTATTGCGCGGGCTGGGCGGGGATGATGAAGGAGCGCCATTTACGGGCCAGCCGGACATCAACGACGCGCTTGTCGTGATTGATCCAGACGATGCACAGATCGATCCACATGCCCATCATGTGAATGGACGCATCCGTCCGGCTCTCCCTCCCCTGCACAAGTAAAAGCCCCCAGTGCGGGGGCAATTGTTTAGTGAAGGTGAGGCCGCGCAACCGGCAGAGGAATGAGGCGCAGTATTTGGCTTCGAGGGGCGGAATTTCCGGCTGGCTGAGATTTCTGATCGTGACGGTCTGTGGCTGGCTATTCCGTGTCATGCCGCTGTTCAAGCACCTTTTCGATGCTGTCAATCAATTGTTTGGAGCTAAATGGTTTGGCGATGTAATCATCCACTTTGGCGATGTGCAGGCCAAGGACTTTATCAATGTTCTGGGCTTTGGCAGTGACAATGATGACCGGAATGTTCCGGGTGGCCTCATCAGCCTTGAGCTGCTGGTAAACATCCCACCCGTCAACGTCGGGCATCATCAGGTCGAGGAGGACCAAGTCGGGCGAGATCGTGTGGATGGTCTCCAGCCCCTCGCGGCCGCCGCGCGCGCCATACACCTCGTAGCCCTTCCGGCTCAACATGAGCTTGAACAGGTCGATCATCTCCGGTTCATCTTCGATGCAAACGATTTTTCGGGTGGCGGCAGTCATGGAGTGGCGGACATCCTTTTGGGGCGGGGGTGTCCGGCCAAGTGTACCATAGGGGCGGGGTGGGGATTCGGGCTGGCAATGGAGGGGCTCGCTCGTCCCGATGGGAGTATTTAATTCAGGTTTGTCTCTTGTTTATCAGCCACGTGATGAAAATTGAAAAAACGCCCAACCCAAACCCGAATATTATGACCACCAAGGGCATTTCCAAATACAGCTCATGGTCAATAATCAGTATGAGCAGGTAAAAAACAAGCATTATCTTTAGATGCTCAGAAGCATTTTGTGATTGTTTTTTTGGTTTTTTCATGGGAACCTTTCCGGGCTCACCTGGCGGCTATTCGGTGTGTACCTATCCAGCGCTTTATCTCATCAATTTCATTCTCCATTGAAGGCGAGAGCAATATGACTGGACCAAATCGCCCAATTATTAGGCCATGGAGCGTGGCCAATAACAAGAATTTCCTCGGATGAGTCTTTATCGTTTCCGGATTAATTGTTGTGGCAAAAGCATTCCTAAAGAGGCTGGTCTTTCGAGTTACCTGCACGAAGCCATCTATTTCCTTTCCCAATATTCGTACGCCAAATATTCCCAGGTACACAAAATGAATATGCGACCCCTCAACCTGAATATTTGGAAACAAGCTGGCAATGACCAAGCCGTAGAATATTCCGAAAGGAACAGTAACCAATCGATAAGTACTCTCAGTTTTGTGAGCGGCATCCAGCAGCCCATTATTAAAGAGCAAGGCGTAAATGTCGGCAATCATCAATAACGTAAAATAGCCGGAAATCGCCATGCCGGTGAAATAGCAAATCTTTGGCAGCATGCCAGTTTGTTTTGAATACACTGTCGAGTCTCATAAAGTCGTATACCTGAACCTTACCAAAAGTCTCAAAAAGTCGTATCACCTGCCTGCCAAGACAACGAGGAGGCAGGATGGATACGATGAGTCGCCCAGGACAAATTACCACA
>Ga0247727_10007461_pt1 | contig 20819 bp, 12 predicted proteins | sample WisWelCaveWW1625_FD_202498 | JGI IMG/M metagenome (GOLD analysis project Ga0247727, IMG submission 202498) | Biofilm microbial communities from Wishing Well Cave, Virginia, United States - WW16-25 | ecosystem: Environmental > Aquatic > Deep subsurface > Groundwater > Cave microbial mat | place... | reverse complement strand
GGGGTTGGGGGCAGTGGGCAGTGGGCAGTGGGCAGTGGGCAGTGGGCAGTGGGCAGTGGGCAGTGGGCAGTGAACAGTGGGCAGTGAACAGTGAGCAGTGAGCAGTGGGCAGTGAGCAGTGAACAGTGGGCAGTGAACAGTGAGCAGTGAACAGTGAGCAGTGAGCAGTGTCCGAGTCAGCGAACGTAAATCGGGTTGCTGAATATCCAGCCGCGCTGTTGGCCCTTGAACGGGATGTAAGCTTCGACGCGATACGCGCCCGGCTCACTGGTGATGTGCGTCAGGTGGGTGTCGTTGTCATTTTTGGCGACGACCTTTCCACAGCGCACCAACCGTATCTCGGCTTTGGCCGGAAGCGAGGTTTGTAACGTCACCCCGGCCCCACCCGGAATCTCGTCACCCATCATGGCCGTTGCTTTGTCGCCCTGCCCCGAAAAGCGAAAGCCATGTGCCGGCGCGGGCGCGTCGTAGCCCACAAAACAGTGGCCGCCATGCAAAGCGCCATAAATCAAACTGCAATCATGCTCGTAGTCGCCGTTCAGCGCCTCAGGGAGAAGCAAGTGGGTGTTGACAGCGCGGAAGCAGTGTTCGTAAGGGAAGATGACGGCTGACCGCCCGAACATGTGATAGGTTGTGGCGTGCGCGTCCGAGTTGCCGATGCCCACAATGCGCTGGCCGGTCGCCAGCAGTTCGTCCCACTTCTTCAGCGCCTCGGGGTGCGGGCCTTTGATTCCCAATTCTGGATTGGGAGCATATTTAAGCGCCGCCGAGGGTGAGGTGAGCAGGCCGGCAAACTCGCTCATGTAATTCCAAATCTCAAGGCCGTGAAAGCCGCTCACGTCCCAGCGCCGCCAGTGAATAGGCTCGTAGTTCACCAGAGGCGTGCCGTAATCAAACGGGTGAGCCAGAAAGGCCAATCCGCTCGCCTCATGCACGCAGTCGAGCAGAAGTTGGGGATCGTGGGCAAACGCCGCCAACTCGCGCCGCGCCTTGTAGACCAGCAGGTGGTTGCTCTGCGGGTGGAGAGTCTGGTCGTGCACTTCTTCGCCAGTGATGACCAGCACTTTGCCCTTTCCATCCTTGCCAGTGTGATACGGCGGGATACCGTCCACCCACACGTTATGGTCGGTGACGATAATGAAATCCAGCCCGGCCCGGATGGCGGCCTGGGCGATATCGGCGTGATACCACTCACCATCCGAGTAAGGCGTGTGCATGTGCATGTTTCCAACAGCTTCGACAAGAGGCATAAGGTTTACAATCAGATTATAATAATCTGCATGTCAGACTTCATAAATCGTGACCAGGAAATCGCCGAACTCAACCAAATCGCCGCCGGGCCGGACTCCCAATTTGTTATGGTCTATGGGCGACGGCGAGTGGGCAAGACCACCCTGCTGACGACCTGGGCGGCCCGCAGTGGCCTGCCAACCTTTTACTGGGTTGCCAAGCGCGAAGGGCGGACAACATTGATGTCCAACCTGGCACAGCACGTCTGGGCCTGGGAACACGGACAGGATAGAGCCGATGTAGACCTGCGCCCGGCTGACTGGGATGTCGCGCTCACAATTCTGGCGAAAGCAGTTGGTTCGCGCAAGTGCATTGTGATCTTGGATGAACTGCCCTATCTGCTCGAATCTGATCCGTCGTTTGCATCTTACTTACAAGCCGCCTGGGATCACCAATTCAAACAGACCAAGGCCAAATTATTCCTGAGCGGTTCTCACGTCGGCATGATGACCCGGCTTCTGGAATATCAGGCCCCGCTGTACGGCAGATTTACAACTCAGCTTCCAATTCAGCCACTGGCCTTTCCAGATATCGCCCAATTCTTGCCGGGCTACGAGGTCCACAAGCGCCTGGCAGTTTACGCTGTTCTTGGCGGCATCCCTGCCTACCTGGAGCGCTGGCGCTCGAATGAAACGCTGAGCGCCAACATCGAGCGGTTGTTTCTCCAGCGCACCGGTTGGTTCCGCAATGAACCCATGGTGCTGGTCAGCGACCTGACTCAACGCGAGACTGAAACCTACGAGACCGTCCTGCGCGCCATTGCCGCGGGAAAGCACACGCGGGACGATATTGCCGACACAGCCGTAATTTCATCCACCTCACTCAGCCACTATTTGACTCGCCTGATCGATCTGGGTCTGATCGAACGCCGGATTCCGGCAACAGTTCCTATCGCCAAGCGACAGACCAGCCGACAGAGTCGTTACTTTCTGCGCGACTCCTATCTCCGCTTCTACTATCGGTTTGTGGATCCAAACCTGCATCTGATTGAGCAAGGTCTCTCACGCCGATTGTGGTCAAGCACGACCGACCAGTTCCGGGCGTTCGTGGCCGCTGCCTTTGAGGACCTGTGCCGGACGTGGACTCTGACGCAGGCGCAGAATGGTCAACTGCCCTTCGAGCCGGAAGTGATTGGTTCGCATTGGGCGGCAGATGCCCAGGTGGATGTCGTCGCCATCAACTGGCAATCGAAGCAGATTCTGCTTGGCGAAGCCAAATGGGGCGAAGGCAAAGTGGGCCGTGAAGTCATCCGGGAACTGATAGACAAAACGCCCAAGGTTGCGCCAGAGCAAGGCGCCGGCTGGCAGATTCACTATGCCTTCTTCGCCCGCGAGGGATTCACCGAGCCTGCTCAAACCGAAGCCAAGAAATATGCCAGTATATTGCTAACCCTGGCCAAGATGGAACCGGATTTGAGAGCGCGTTAAGCCCGCGAGCGGTTATCTTTTCCGCCGCGCTCGCCGGGCCAGTTTCCAGACGGCCATTGGCGAGAGCAAAGCGAGCAGAGCGAACACACTTGTTGCCGCCAGCTCAGGCCAACCCGGGCCAATACCCGTCACCGGAATGATGCTCGGAATGATCTCCACCTCGGCAATCGCGTGCCCTCGTTGTTGGCCGTCCACAAATAGCACGGCAACGTTGCGAAGCGTGCTCCCTGGCTGGGCCTTGTCGTTCACTCTGGCCTGAATGGTCATGGTCGCCGTCTGCCCGGCGGCCAGCGTACCCAGGTTGAACGTCACCGTATTTGAGCCGGCATCAAACGTAAAAGAGCCTTGGGTGGTCGTCGCATTCATGAAGTCAAGCTCGGCTGGAAGTTGATCGACCACGACGACGCCCGACAGGTCAACCGGGTTTGGGTTGGTGACGATGATAGTGAACTGAACGACGTCGCCAACTTGAGCAAATTGCGGATCGGCGGCTTTGGTGAGGTATGGATCAACAACTGGCGGCGGCGGGCTGGTGGGAGCGGGCGTGTCGGTGGGCGACGGCGGGTTGGTGGGCGGCGGCGGGTTGGTGGGGCGGGGTGTGGGCGATGGGCCGGACGTAGTAGGGGTGAAGGTAGGGGTAGGCGTCGGCAGGCACGGCGTATTCATCGCCAGCCCCTCAAAGCCGAACGCCGGAGGGCCGCCAACGCCAATCGTCACCGTCGAGACCACTGTCGCCGCCCCGGTGGCGGTGTTGATAGTGAAAACCTGACTCGGATTGCCCGGATTGGGCGGGTCGGGGCTGGCGTCGTTGAGGCCCCACAGCACGCCGCCAGCGTCGAAGTCAATGCCGCCATCGGGCGTGGCAACTGTGACCAGCGGCCCGACCACTGTGGCCGCCCCGGTAGCCGGGTTGAGGGTGACAAGATTGTCAGTCGCCGTGCCGCCAAGCCCGTAAAGAGTTCCTGTGGCGCCGTTGAAGGCCAACCCGGTTACCGCCTGGCCTTGCGCTCCAACCAGTGTCGCCACCCCGGTGGCCGGGTTCACCAAATAGAGGTTACCCGGCGCATCCGTAGAAAGCCATAAATTCCCGCTGGTGTCGAAAGCCAGGCCGAAGTCATTTTCGATGCCCACGCCGCCAATGCCCAGCGGCCCGACGACCGTAGCCGCGCCGGTAGCCGGGTTGATGGTGATCAACTGGTCGGTGATGTCGTCCACAGCGAACAGGCCCCCGGCGCAACTAAACGCCAGGCCTTCAACATCGTCGAAGCCTGTCGGGCCAATTGCCGTAGCAACGCCGGTTGCCATATCAATCTGATAAAGTTGATCGTCAACGTCGGAACGGACAGAGTAGGCGATGGGCAGGGCTAACGCTCGGGGCGTTGGCGACAGGGCCAACGCCAGCCCGGACAGCAGGGCAATGGCAAGAAGAAGGCGGGCAGGTTTGGCAAGATGGTGTAGGGGCATGACCCACTCCTTTCTTTGTTGGCACGGCTAGGGCGCGCCTGCCCGCTAATTGCAGGCCGGGCGGCCACAATCCCCTTGCAGGGGGCAGGTGGTCGCCCCTGCCATTAGATTTGGAGATGGCGTGGCGTGAGGCAGGGAACGCTATAACGTTAATGTTGCATTCGAGCAGAAAAAGTTATGGGCTTCTTTTAGAGCGACGCCGCCACACAACCCCCAGCCCAATCAATAGTACCACTAATGCCCCGATCAGAGCAATTGGCGGCACAGAGGGGTTAGGGCTGGTCGGAGGAGTGGCGAGGGCAACGGCGATCGCATGCGCCGCCGGGTCGGGGCCGAGCAGGCGGTCGAGGGCGGCGGCGACGTTGATCCGCCCATAGCCGAATTTGTCATCCGGGCCGGGTTCGCCCAGGTCAACCGCCGTTTCGGCGAGAAGCGTTTCCTGCTCTTCAACCGTCAGCGCCGGGTTGGCGCTGAGCAGGAGGGCCAGCGCGCCGCTGACGTGGGCGGCGGCGATGGAGGTGCCGCCCTCCAGGGTGACGTAGGTGCCAAAGAGGTCGGTGGTGCGCACGCTCCCGCTTGGCGCGACGACTTGCGGGAAGACGGGCTTGTCGGCGCAGGCCGAAGGGCCGGGCGGGCTGTCAGAGGAGAGTGTTTCGGCGCCGGCTAATGCGCCCACCGCAAACGCTTCCGGTGTGTTGGCCGGGCTGGTCTGCCCGTCCACCCCGGCGGCGAAGATGGGGAGGATACCGGCGGCGCGAAGCGCGCGCAGGTCGTCGGCGAATTCGAGGTTGCACAGGCCGATGACGGATGCCCACGAGCTGTTGACGATGTGCGGGGCATCGTCGGTGGCCGGGTCCCCGTCAGGATCAAGCACCCACTGCAGGGCCAGATGAATACTGCTGATGGTGGCCCGGCCCCGGGTGTCAAAAATCTTGGCCGCAATCCATTGCGCGTCCGGGGCAACGCCGATGGGCGAGCCGCCCGCGTCCCCGCCGAGGATCACGCCCAACACTTGCGTGCCATGACCGCCCAGATCCGCCGGGGCCTCGGGAAACTCGCCGTAGGGGTCGAACCACGAATTGGAGCCGCCGCGCCAGCGCGTTTTCAAGTCAGGGTGGCTGAGGTCGGCCCCGCTGTCGAGCACGGCGACGACGACGCCTTTTCCAGTGATGCCGCGCGCCCAGGCCTCCGGCGCGCCGATAAGGTTGAGATTCTCGCCGACCGTTCCTTCAGCCCCAGCGGTAGTTTGCGTCAGCGCGCCGCGCCGCAGTCCAACTGCGGCGCGAACATCGGTGTTAGAGGTCGGGCTGAACTGGGGTGGGGCAAGGAAGGCCTCGTCGAGGGCGACACGGGCCACGTCGGGCCGGGCGGCCAGAGCCAGAATCACGTCGCGGGAGGCAGTGACGGCCAACCCGTTGAAGACCCAAAACGGGGTGATGTCCCGGGCCTTGCCCCCGGTTTCGCGCAATCTCAGCCAGTCACGGAGAAGGATTTGCGCCGTTTCGGCATGCTCGTGCAGGGCGGTGATGACGCGCGCTGTTTGCCGCGCGCCGGGCCTGGCTTCAAGTTCAGCGCGCTCATCCAGATGCACGATCACGCGCATCATCGCCCCAGGCGGCAGGGTGTCGAGGGCGCGTCCGGCGTCCGGCGTGAGGGCGTTATGGCGACCGTTGGCGCGGGTGGCGTTGACGGGCAGGGAAAGAATCAACAACAAGCACAGACCGGCGGAGAGACGTTTCAGTTTGGCGGCGAACATTGTGGTTAGGGTGGTTTTCCAATCCCAATGCGGCGATGGCGCGCACTGTCTCTGCCCAAAATAGCACGGATTTGCGGAATGGGCGGATCAGAATCCGCCCATCCTGTAAATCCGTGCTATAGAGCAGATTCCTAATTGGTTTACGGTGCCAGACCTGTCAGGTCTTAATCGGATCGCCGGTGTTGCCAGCTATTTTGTGAGACCTGACAGGTCTTTCTCCATAAATCGAAAAGGAATTCGCTCTAGAGGTTAAGATTTGCTTTTGGAGTCTGGTGTCAGCGGATGATGACGTGTTCCAGCGTGACGTCGCCGAACCGGATGGTGATCCGGCTTCCCGCTTTCACCAGGCCGTTGACGTTTTGGTACAGGAAGAAGTAGGTCCGCCCGGCGGCGAAGTTTCCGCTGTGGCCGCCATGGCTTGTGGGCCGGAACAGTGGCGTGCCGGTGGCTTCGTCAATCAACACCGGATAATTGTCGTCGTCGAGGATGCCCAGGGCTTTGTCAGGGTCAACGACTTGAAAGCGCATGTCCACCAGGCCGCCGTTGGCGATCATGCCGACGTTGGTGATGTCAATGCCCCACGTGTTCTGCAGGGCTGTTACCTGCGCCGCGTCCACCTTGCTCAGCGAGGTGACCGGCGCCGGCGCGGAGGCGAGGAAATACGTCAGCAGGCTGAGGCCGGCCAGCACCGCGGCCGCGGCGAGGTAGGGAAGCCATTGGGAGAGCCTGAGTTTGAGTTGAGGAGGAAGTTTTCGCTCGACGATCATTTTTCTCTCTTAGTTTCTGTAGGGCGAATTGTCAATTCGCCCTACAATCCTGCCGGTTGAGATTGAGTCTCATTTTACAAGAAAGAGCGCCCGGTCGCAACCGCGATGATGTCGTCTTTTGGGACGCCGGCGCGGACGAGTTCGTTCGCCAGGCTACCTTCTGTGCCGTCACACTGAATCCGCAGTTTGCCACGAATAATGTCAATGTGCGCCAGACACCGGTAAACGCGGCGGCCGTTTTCGCGCTCCACCCTCACCAACAAATAGAGGTCGTCTTCGCGGTCAAAGACCGGCTCGATTTGGACGTCTCCCTGGGCATACGGAACTTGCATATGCCCGGCGAGTATTTTCCGGATCAGTTGACGATAATTCTCCACGGTATCCATTGGATAATCACCTCCGCTGGTAAAGCGTAGACGATGAGCGGTACGCGATAATCCGTGAGCCAGAGGCGGCCCTGCGGTCTAATTGCTCCCTAACCGCGTCCTCGCGGTTGGGAACGCCCGCGAGGACGCGGGCTTTGAGCATTTTTCAAACAGGCTCTAAGCCAGAGGCGGCCCCGCGGTCCTTCAAACATATTGAGAAGAACTTCCAGCCTTCTGTCTTAATGTCGTATTCGGGCAGTAAAAGTTACGGGGCGGTTGCCCCAGCCCAAGGTGACTGTCACTGGGCCTTGGGGCCCAGTGACAGTCACCTGAAAGCAGGGGATGCGGTTTAGGACCGCATCCCCCGTCTGATTTATGAAGTTGACTCGATGGCAGCCCTCATGTCACGTTTACGGCACGGTGATAAAGGTCATCATGCCGCCAGGGGCGTGGGGCAAGCTGGCTGGCGTCCCATTCGTGAGATGCAACTGGCGATTGTAGAGAGGATACGAACTCAATGAAGCGCCTACGGTCACGATGACGTCCATGGTCTGGCCGGCGGGGATGGTCTCGGCAATGGCATCGAAGGGCGCAGGAAGCAAACTAGAATCTTTGGCCAGGACGCGCTGGTGCAGGCCCAGGAGCTGCATGGTGTGATGGAGCAGACCGGCGTTCAGGTAACGGATCAACACCTTCTGGCCCGCCGTTGCCGAGATCGCCGAAGTGTAGGGTTGACTCGAGGGTGGCGCGACAGGGGGTAACAAGGTGTCGGGGTAAGCGCGGCCGTTGATCAGCCAGTAGGTCGGATGATAGGCCGGTGTTGTGTCAGGATAGTCGGGGTGAGGGAAGCTGAAGAAGCCGGAGGGGCCGCCGGGATAACTATTCAGCGCCGGGTCAATCTCGCTCAGGACCAGGGTGGCTTCCACATCATAGGCGGTGCTGGCGTCGTTGTAAGCGTGGCCGGTCGCAAAGCCGCCGGTTGGAGAGGGTCGGACGATGAGGATGCCGTGCAGGCCCATCGCCACCTGCCATCGGAATTCGCCGTTTCCGGGGGCGCTATCTGTGCCAGCCTCATAGAGGTAGGTCCCGGGGTTGGTGGCGACGAAGGTGTAACTCGTGCTTGGGGCGCCTACCGTGCAATCTGTCCCCACGTCGCCGCAGGGGGGGGCGCCCTCAAAGTCAGGAACCAGGGGAATCAGGGGAACCAGGGAAACCAGGGTCTGGCCGGGGAAGTGGATGGACACGTTCTCGCTGATTGATACAGTATCGTCAATCTGGTTATACAAGTTGACGATGACGGTATCTCCTTCATCAACGACCAGAGTTGGCCCCGGCAGGGAGGGGGTGGCCGAAACGTCACTACAGTCACCAGTGACGCCGCCGTCCCCAAAGCCCCAGAAGGGGATGAGGGTGCCATCGGGCATGGTCAGGTGCGGGGCGTCGGGTGCGCCAGTGCTCATTTCGGCGCACAGGTTGAAGGTTTCGATGTCCACCACCCCCGGAAACGCAACCGGCTTGTAGGTGCGCTGTGCGGGCGAGGCGCCGGCCGAGACGGGGATGACGCTGATCAGCAAGGCGGCAATGACGAGAAGGGCGAGGCTCGGCCTGATGTGTTTGATCGCTCTAGTTAGCATAGTGTGTACTCCTTTTCCTCGAAAGGCATCCTTCGGATTCGGTCGAGACTCGCCGATTATGGACAGCCGCTCACCGGGTCAACCCGGAGGGCCGTTGCCAGCCCGCCGAACCCCTCGTCAAAGTTCTGGAATTCGTTGAGGGCGTGCGAGTGCCACGGGAAGTAATACTCGCCGCATTGGTTGAGCACGGTGTTGCCCGGCGGGAAGTCGCCCGTCTCACCCAGTTCGGGGTCGCCGCTGTAGAACGTCAGGCCATCCTTGAACCCCACATTCTGCGTGCCGGGGAGGATGACCGGGACATCCGGAGCGCCCGGTTGTGTCCAGATCTCGACGTCAAGCCACCAGAACTGGAGGTCGTAGGTCTGGCCGGAGCCGATGGTCTTGGTGAAGGCTTCCATCGAGCCGCTGAGCGCGCCGAGTGGGGCCGTGGCGGTCAACAATCGGCCATCGCGGGCGATCACCCTCAAGTGGTTGCCGTGCGGGTGGAAGGGGTGATTCTCGCTTCCGGCGTTGGCGTAACGGATGAGGGCGGGCAGACCGGGAGAGCCTGGGTCAGCCGCGGTGACCTGCACCAGCGCGCCATAGGGCTGGCCGGGGAGCCAGGGCGCGCTGTTCTCGGCAATCGTGTCCGGGAAGGCGCGCCCGTTGATCGTCCAGTAGCGGTCGTGGCGGGTCGTCCAGTCGTAGGTGATGCCGTCTTCAACCGCCGCGTGCAGTTCCGGGTCAATCTCGTGGGTCACCAGCAAATACTCTTTGGCCGGATCAAACTGCGTCGCGGCGTCGTTATAGGCATAGTCAGGCCCGAAACTGCCGCTGCTGCCGCCGCCATCGCTGATGGTTTCGACGTCCGGCCGGACGATCAGCGCCCCGAACAGCCCCATCTCGATCTGCTTGTGCGGGCTGGTGCCGCTCTCGTAGAGATAGGTGCCGGGTTCTTCGGCGACAAAGCTGTAGGTGGCTGTTCCCCCACTAGTGCCAGCCTCCCAGGTGAGGAGACCAAGCGCGTCGCCACTGGCCGTCACCCCGGTTTGCCCCGGAAAGACGATCGAAACCGGTTCGGGCAGATAGTTGGTCAGGTTGACGGTGACCATGTCGCCTTCGTTGACGCACAGCACCGGGCCGGAGAACTGGAAGGGATCGGGACTGCCAACAGTAGGATCAGGAGCGTAACTCCACATGAAGATGCTGTTGCCGTCCGGGAAAAGGGCGTAGCCGCTGGTGGCCTCAAGATCGAAAGTGGGGCCGGTCGTGCAAACCATGCCGACGTGCGGCGGCCCGAGGTGGCTGGCCGTAGCGGGCAGGACGAGGGCCGTGAAGGCGCAGACCAACAGCAGGAGGCTTGGTTTGATTAGTTTTCTGGCTTTCATTGACATTGACATTGCGTCTCCTTTCAGTTGGGGCGCAGGAAGGACGCCTGCGCCGCTCTGCGTTCGCTTAGAGATACGTCTGATTAGGCTCTGTTTGAGGACCCAACAACGGCGTGGCAGTTGGATAGACTCGCACTTCGGTAGCCATGCCGCCCAACCCCGGCAGGCCGGGATTGATCAGATGTTGCAAGTTCCGGCTCTTGAGCAGGTAGCGGTTGTAGGAACCGGTGTCATCGCTGTATACCACCGCGCCTGAGAGGAGCCCGTCATCAAAGGCTGGCGCGGTGAACAGCACGTCGCGCGCTTCGCCCGGGCCGATGTAGATCGTGTCCGTCATGTAGGACAGGTCTTCGAGGTTCGGCCCGCGCAGGAAGGTGGCGTCTTCGCCCACCACCTTCATCGGAATGCCCGTCAAGTGCATGGCCTGTTGCTCGTAGCCCAGGTTGGCCAGGCGGAGCAATCCGATCTCGGTTTCCTTGATCTGGATCAGCGACGAGATGGTCTGGCTCCGCAGGAGCGGATCGTTGTTGGGCAGGAGGGTGTGCGGGTAGGAGCGGCCGTTGATGATCCAGTAGGTCGGCTTGAAGTCGCTCCAGACGAACTCCTGTACGGCGAGCAGGCCGTCGTGCGGGCGGGTGTCAATCTCGTTCAATAGCAAGGTCCACTCGCGGTCAAAAGCAGTCGAGACATGGCTGTAAGCCCATTTAGGATCTGCCGCCGGCCGGATGAAGACCACGCCATCCATGCCCATCTGCACGTGTTCCGAGTCCTCGAAGTGGCAGTGGTACATGTAGGTGCCGGGGCGAGGCGGGGCTTTGTAGTAGTAGGGGAAGTTGCGGGCGGGCAGGACTGCGATCGAGACTTCCGGCACGCCGTCGAAGATGGCGGTGGCGTTGGGGAAGCCATGCCAGTGGATGGTGTGCGAGTCGTCCAGGTCGGGGCGGCCCACGAAGCCGAGGTTGGTCATGGTGAGATAGAGCTCGTCACCCTCGGTCACTGCAATGATGGGCGACGGCATCTGGACCCGGCCCTTGTACACATCCAGGTCGTCAATCGAGGCCGCTAGCGGGAGTGAGGAGGTCAACGGCGGATCGGTCGTGGGGGGTACATCCAGAAGAGAGCCTGGATCGGTCTGCGGTGGTACGAACGGCGGTGGGGCTAACACCTCCCGGAAGCCGAAGACGTAAAGGGGAACGTAGCTCGCCGGGTCGTTGGGATCCGCAAGAGGAGTCACAAGGCGGCCGGGCAAAATGACGTCGTCCATGTTGTCCGTCGCCACAAAGCGCTTGTGGTGCGCGACGGAGGCGGCCAATGGCCGGGCGACCGGGGAGTAGCTCCGCCTTTCGCGTGGCCCTGCGGCGGCGTTGGCGTAAGACCGCACGGTACTGCCCAACAGCCCCAGTAACGCGCCCTGACCAGTCAGCTTGAGGAAGTCGCGCCGGGTGAACTTTCGAGGGGTGATTTTATTAGCCATAGTGTTGTTTCCTCCAAGTAGCTTCCTTCAAGATTTTCTCTGCTGGTCTCCCTCTCGCCCGCTTCGCGGGCGAGAGGGAGACGGAGGGGAAATCTTGGTCTCAGGGCAAATCGAACGCATCCAGGTCGTTGGCGCTCAACCCGGCGCCGTTGTAGTACAGGCTGAAGTTGTCGGCGGCGAGGGCGGCATTGAGGTCAGGGCCGCGGCAGGACGATACGGGTCCGGTCACCGGGGAGCGGCAGATCCACACGTCTTCGCCGCCGTTTGAGAAGCCGCCGGTGACGGCGAAGGAGCCTTCCGTGCTCAGGTAGATGTCGCCGTTGGAAGCGACTGCCACGCCGTCTACGTCTTCGAAGGCGGTGGTGGCCAGACCGATGTCGGAGCCGTCGAAGTAGTCACTCCACGCGCAGGTAGTCGCCGGGCCAAAGGTTCCAACACAACGCAGGAGGTCTTCATCCTGCTCCGTGATGCCGCCGGCCAGAGCCGGTATCACAGGCGCTCCGGTAGTCGAGACCAGAACACTGCCATCGGACAGGATTTCGAAGGCGTCCACGTCTTCGTTGGGGATGTTACCGGTGGTGGGGCAACTGCCCAGCACACTTGGATCACACCCCAAGCCTACATCCGAGCCGTCGAAGTACAGACTCCACGCTCCGGCGTCGTACTTGACGATGTCCTCGTCCTGAACCGTGCCGAGGGTCGGTACAGTTGTGCCAGCGTCGGTCTTGAAGGACAGGTAGAACGTGTCGGCGTCAACAGCGACCACGGCGTCCACATCTGTGCCACTGGTCAGGCCAGCGCCGCCAGTGCCGGAGGCATTGAAGACCAGGCCAAAGAATCCGCCATCCCAGGTGTAGATGTTAGCATCGTCGCCGTCTACTACACCGGGCGGGGTGACGCTAGTGTCAGTCGAGAAGTAGAGCAGAACGCTGCTCGTGCTGCAGAGCGGGGATACTGGCAGGCCGGGTTGCTCGTCCGCGCCAATGTCCCAGATGCCGTTGAATGGCCGCCCGTCGTCGTCAATGTCGTCGCACGGCGCAGGGTAAGGCCCATTGATCGGGTCGGGGCCTTTGTTACTGCCGGCGTCAATGGCCGGCGATGTCGGCCGGACGTGCCAATCCGCGGCCATGATGAAGCCCTCGCCGCCCTCGGCGCGCCAGAACTGCACCGAGACGAAGTTCGGGTCGAGCAGGGAGGTAATGGCGTTGAACTCCTCGTAGGGGCGCGGCTGCAAGAACATGGGGTCTTGGCCGACGGTGTTGCCAGGGGCCGCCAGCAGGGCGAGCATACAGCCATTCAGGTCATTCGGCCCGTACGGCTGGCTGGGGATGCCGCCGAAATTGCCGGGGATAGCCCCATTGGCGTCGGGATCGCTGGCGAACATGGTGAAGGTCGGGCTGAAGCAAGAGCCACTCACGCCGTCGTAGATCACCTCCAGATCCCACGAGCTGGTTGGCGGGTCGCCGGCGCCGGTTGGCCCGGCCGGGATCAACGGCTGGGTGAATGTCCCGTCAACGCCGGTCTCGGGGGTGGGGGCGACGTTCGGGTCGAAAAAGAACGACTGGTTGCTCTCGAAGATGTTGTTGAACATCGCCGGGTCGGAGAAGCAGGTGACGACCGCGCAGTTAGGGGTGGTGGTGCCGTAGAGGAAATTTTTGAAAGCGTCGCTGTGCTCCTCACTGGTCAGGCCGGCGCCGCGCGGCTCGGTACGCGGCAGCGGCCCGAGTGGAGAAGGAACCTGGATGCTATCCACCGCCGTGGAGGTCGAGAAGTTGCGGGCGATGGTGTTGTTGATAATCGTCACGTTCGAGGCGTCGTCCAGGGCGATGCCGCCGCCATGATCAGCCGCCATGTTGTGGGCGATGATGTTGTTGACGATGTTAATCCGGTCATCGCGCGGCACCAGCAGGCGGATGCCGCCGCCGTCGTCGTTCGAGAAGTTCCCCCTGATCTCGTTTTGGGTGATGTCCACCTCGCCCGAGCCAAAGCCCAGCCCGGCGTTAAAGTTGTTGTTGCCGCCGAGGAGGATGCCGCCGCCTTCGTCGAAGGCGTCGTTGAGCCGGATCTGGTTGTGATCAATCCGGCTGGCGGGGTTTCCGGCGTTTAAGAAGCCGCTCAGGCCAAAGTGCGAGATGCCGCCGCCGTATTCGCCGGCGTAGTTGCCGCAGATGTCGTTGTTGTTGATGCGGTAGCCATTGGCTCCGGCAAAGACGGCGATGCCGGCGCCCTGGGCGACCGAGCCATTGTTGATCACGCGGTTGAAGGAGATGCGGACGTTGTCGTTGTTGTTATCGGCGGTGAGCAAGCGTCCCAGGCTGATGCCGCCGCCGCGGGCGCCGCCGTTGGCCTCGAGGATGTTGTTGCTGATCTGCAGGTTCAGAGTCTCGTGGTCCACGTGGACCCCGCCGCCGCCGAAGTCGCCGCGGCCGCCGGTGACCCAGAAGCCGTCAAGCAGGGGATTGAGCGCGGCATCTTCCGCCTCTTCCCCGCCTATGGCGGTGAGGACGGTGACGGCCGCCCCGGTCGGGAGGGTTGGGTCAAGACCGAAGGCCACCCCTTCCCAATACATGCGATAGGACTCGAAGAACCGGCCTTCGATCATACTGCCCTTCACGTTGAAGCGCGGCTCCTCGATCGCGGTGATGGGATCGAGGGGGTTGTTGGCGCCGGCGATGCCGCCCGGGCCGAACCCTTGCAGTTTCACGCTCCCGTGCAGGATCGGGCTTTCGTGATAGGAGCCGGGGTGAACGACGATGAGAGTGCCGGGACCGGCGGCGTCAATGGCCGGTTGGATGACCGGGGTACCCGGGGTAAGAGGCGGGAAGACATCCACGATTGTCGGGTCGTAATCGCCGTCGATCACGTGGAAGGTGATGCCGGTGAAGGCGTCAACACCCGAGTCAGCGGTCACCAGCAGTTGGTGCGGGCCGGGCAGAGTCCCGCTCGGGATGTTCGCTATGATCTGCTCGTTGGTCCACGAGGTGACGGGGATCGGGACGCCGTCGAGGGTGAGAGTGCCAGCGCCTTGAACGGCCCCAAATTTGAGGCCGGTCAGCGTGACCGTCGTGCCGGGCGGGCCATAGACCTGGTCAATGACGAAGAACTCCACGTGAACCGGCATGCCGAACAGCGGATCAGCCGGGTCAATGGCCGGGTTGTCGAGCGTGGCGCACGACCACCAGCCGGTGGGGTCAATGGGCGTGTCCAGCTTGGTCATCTTGCCCGGCCAGACCTGGAACGGCGCCGGTTCGGTCAGGTAGTTGCTCCTGTAGTTCGCATTGGCCGCGCCGGGGATCGGCGCGTCCGGCGGGACGCTTGGGATCAGGTCGCCGGGATCGTTGACCCGCACGATATACATGCCGGGGCAGATGCCGGTCGGGATCGGGCAGTTGGCCTGGAACGTCGAGGGCATCAGCGCTTCGTACCAGCCGTTCTCGTCACTGGTGACGGTGGTGAACAGGCGCCCGGTGAAGTCGCGGATGCCAATCGGCACGTTCGAGAGGGGCCGCTCCTCGCCGTACCACAGCGAGTTGGGGTTGAGGTCGCGGACGAAGTCATCCGTCACCAGGCCCAGGTAACGGCCGGGGATCGGCACAGATTCAGTGGTCGTCCAGCTGCCACCATCTATACCATTTGTATCAGGATTAGCAACATTGGTGGCCGGATTGGCGTCAATATCCGTGAAGAAGAAGAAGTCAGCCGCCGGGTTCTGGCCCCGTTGCACCCGCACAAACTTCTTGTTGCACAGCGGCATATTGTCACCGTCGAACGGATTGCGCGAATCGTCCACCAGGTGGAGATCGCCGACGCACGGGGGCGGCGGGAAGAGCGGGATCGGGACCAGATCGTCGCCCTCGTCGGTGTTCTGGTCTTCCTCTTTGAGAATCTGGTAGTAGGGCGGGGGCACGGCCTCGACGATGTAGTTGCCGGCCGGCATTGGCACTTCACCCGAGCACACATCCCCGACGATACCGCCCGTGCATATCGTCGAAAAAGCATAGCCGCCGTCGAAGGCCCCCGGCCGGACCTCGTTCGAGAGCAAGGGATACTCGATGCACTGAGTAGGGGTGGGATTGAGGATAGTAGGCGCGGGATTGAGGATGTCGTGGAAAAGGTAGACGAAATCGTAGAGCGCCGTCTGCGCGCCGGCGGTGGACGCGCTCAACAGCAGGCCGTCCTTGTTGGTGACATCACAGCCGCTCGGCTGTTCCCAGGCGTCCGTTTGCACCTCGTTCAGCACGACATTGGTCTGGGGCATGCCATTCACATCCAGGATTGGATTGCCGTCAATATCTTCGAGCACGCTCCACAGCTTCACGGTGACGCTGGGGATGCCCGGCTCGTAATCTTCGGCCGCGGCCAGCCGGGCTTCGAACTCGTTGCGGGTGGTGGCGTACAAGGTGATGCCGGTGATGCCGCCGTGCTCGGTGGGATCAGTCGTATCGTAAGGGCGCTTGCCCCAGTCAATCCAGTTGCGCTTGCCCTCCAGGGTCAGCATGTTCAAGAGCAAGCCGCCGCCGGTACTCGGGTCTACCACTGCGGGAGTGGCGAGATCCGGGTCAATGGCGTTGGGGATCAGATCGCCGTCGTGATCCCCTTCCGGGTTGTTCAGCAGGTCGCTGTGCCAGGAGTGGCCGGTTTGCTGGAAGCGCCCATAGCCCACCTCGGCGATGTCGAACTTGAACATCGGCCCCAGTTCTTCCTCGTATTCGTAGTAACCGTTCTCATCGGTGAAGGTGGCCTTCTTGACACTGCCATCGCGGAAGCGGAGGTCCAGGTCAACCCCGGGGATGCCGCGCTCGCAGTTGGTCTTGGCCACCATATCCGCACAATCGCGGATGGAGTTTAGAGCTACGCCCCCAGCAGTTCCATCCTCCAGGATGCCGGTATCCAGGAACACGTAGCCGGAGGACCACCCGAACCAGCGGAAGATGCCGATCTCGCCCATATCAACATTTCCACCAGCCGCTGGCATGGTCACCGTCCGGTAGGTGATGATGTAGTCGAGCGGGTCGTCCCAGATCGTCATTTGGTAGGTGCCGGGCGGGACGTTGGGAATTTCGAAGGTGCCGTCCGCATTGCCGTGCGCGGTGTACACCTGGAAGTCGTCGGCGCCGATGCCGCTCAGGGCGATCGCCGGCTTGTACACCGGCTCGTTGTAAACGATCTCCTCGAATGGCGGCCAGCCTGTCCAATCTCTTACCGTCCCGGTAATCGTGTTAGCGCTTGGGCCAGCAACGTCGTTGGTCGGGCAATTGTCATCGGGGTCGCCAAACGCGCACTCCTGGACGAACCCGTACCAGAAGGCGGTCGGCAGAATCAGGCCTTCGCGCGCGGCCTCGTAGGTTGCGCCGAAACCTTCCGTGCCTTCGTCAAGCCGGACGTGCTCCAGAGCCAGCGTGCCTTCGAAGGTCGAGGTCTGGAGCCAGCGCCGGCTGGTATTGGGAGTGGCGGAGTCGACGCTTTCGGGTTCCGGCGGAACGACCTTGACGTCATATTGGCCGTATGGCAGATAGCGGATGGTGATGCCGCTGATGCCGCCCTCAGCGCCGTCGGCCTCGGTGACGCACTTGCCGCCGGTGTGGGCGATGGGGACGGGAATGAAGCCCTCAATAGGGTCAATGTAACCACCCAGTAGCGGCTCGGTGAGATCGGGATTCGCAACCAGAACTCCGAAGTCAGGATGGGCAAAGCCCGGCTGGTAATACTGGGAGCAGATCGGGTTGCCGAACCAGTCCACCGTCACATCGCCGATGGCGTCTTCGATCTCGACGTGGAATCCGGCCAGATCAGGTTCAGCGCCGGTGGGCGCGGAGTTCACCGACTTGCGGTCGTGGAAGACGAAAACCCGCAGGTTCGACAGGGGGAGTGGGTCTTTGATCAATCCGATGACCACGTCAAGTTCAAGCGTAGAGGGATCGGCATCTGGGGTGGTATCTACGATTAGTGTAGCCGGGTCGTCGAAGAGGTCGAGGTGCGCCCCCCACAGCTTATAGCCCGGGGCCCGCACCGAGACCAGGTAGCGGCCCAATGGATTTGCGGCAACGAAAGCCGGATAGAAGGCTACCGCCTCGGTAAAGTCAGGGGTCGTTTCGTCACCGGCGAAGGCGATGGGGCTGTAGCTGGGCATCGGCCTCATCCCGGTGTGGTCGGTGAGGACGGGGCTGGAAGGATCGCCGGTGTTATCCACGTTCACGATGAAGGCGAAGTCGGCGATGGGGGCGTATTGGATTCCAGGCGTTATTAAATCGGAATCGTAGGTCCCGGTCGTCGGATACGACCCGCTCGACGTCGTTCCGTCCGGCACCACATCCGGAAAGTACTCGACGACGATCAGGTTGATGGGAGTAGATGACGCTGCCGTCGCCCGGGGCGCAGTGGAGAAGGAGAGGGGCCCAAATACTCCCAGCAGGAGGGACAGAATAACGAAGAGGCGGACCAACCCGCCTTTCCAGTAACGCGGCCCATAAGTTTTGAAGTACGTTCGTAAATTCATTTGGCTTCCTCCTTCAGGGCAAAACTCACATCAATTGCTGTGAGTGATAGCAACTATCCTATTTCGATTGATAGCTAATAATGTTGTTTTGCCGGCTATGCCGGATGAGGGCCAGCAGGGTGTCACTCTTGATGGCAGGAATCTGCTGTTTTTCATACATTTCAACCGCACTGCTGTCTGACAGAATCGTAATGACTCTCATGGCGTCCAGATGTGGAATCTCTTTGATGAGTTCAAATACCCGGCTTACAGTCAACGGCCCGCCCTCAAACAAAATAACGACTTCCGGCTGTCTAAGTAAAACTTCCTGCGAAAAAGTGGGGTCATCGCTGTAACTGAAGCTCGTGACCTCCAAATCGCGCTCCCGCCCAAGCAGGCTTGTGATCCCCTCGTCGAAGAGTGAACCGCCTGCGACAATCAACACTCGTCGGGATGGGCTTTTTTTTTCATGGGCAAGATGTCCCTTTAAGAACTCTAACCCTCGCCATTGTGCACTTTTTGGGGTTGAACTGTCCATAAACATCAGACTATGAAAGGAGACTAAAAAAGGACTATTTACGGGACTAGGCTAACTAGTCAATTTACGAACGATGTCATACGCCAATACCTTTTAGTTAGCGGCCCAGACCTGCCGGGTCTGGTCGAAAATGCGGCGAAACTTCAGTCCGGCAAGACCCGGCAGGTCTTATCTGAAAGGTATTGTGTCATATGCCAATCAGGTGACTGTCACCGGGTGTCAATAGTCACATCAAGTGATCGGGGCCGCGTCGGCAAGGTGATCGGCAACTGGGGCCGCATAAGAGCACATTGCGTTTGTCGGGGAGGTGATGTCCGGCGGCCAGTTCGTAAATCAGTTGGCGATTGAGACCGGGGTTGAAAGTGAACGGGTGGGAACGCCCGCGAGGACGCGGGCTTTGAGCATTTTCCAAACAGGCGCTGAGGCCGGGATGCCGGCCATGCAGCACGCCTTCGGCGGCCAGATCGTGCGCGGTTGGTGGCCGCGTTCGACCAACTCGGTCATCTCCGTTCGATACGATTCGACGCTGGATTGGTTGGGATGGCGTGCCGCGCGCGGGGTCAGATACGTTTTTTGTTAGCACGCCAAACCGATGGGGCGGCAGTTGAACTGCCGCCCCAACAGGCCGCTACCCCATCACTTTGGCGCGGCAGGCGTTTTTTCGCGCAGGGCTTCCAAGGCTGACAGTCCGGGCGGATCACCTTGCCGACGTGGGGCGGATCAGTATAGCCCGGCGGGTGACACCAGCCTACATTGGCTACCAGGCTGGCCCAAAAGGGAACTGGTATCAGGTTACGTAGCCCCTGCATACGTGACACCACTCGTGAGATACCCGGCGTAAAGTATCCCCCTAACACCGCCTCAAATGGACATTCGGAACGGGGCAACCTTCAGTGGCTCTCGCAATAGTCGGCAACCAGCCATAAGCCATTGAAGAGAAGGATGCCTCAAGACTTGTGCTGAGCTTGTCGAAGCAAGCCAAGGCCTTCGGTAACGTTCAGGATATGCTGCCTGTCCTGAGCCTGTCGAAGGATGAGGCCGGGACAAGTGTGAGACTTGTTTGCTCGCAACAGTACTGATGACAACAGCCCTTGTCTTGAGGAGCCGTGTGAGGCGAAAGCATGCCCTGAGCTTGCCGAAGGGTCTCAAGCACGGTTCTGAAGCGGCGGCGGAGGGAGCGATCCCTCCGCCGACCGTAACTTCGGCGGCGTTGCCACCGTCATCCCTGCGCCGCTCGTTTTACTATCAGAATTTTGTTGCAAGTAGCAGAGTAATCTTTGTAGCGAGTTCAATTACTGGCTTTCCGATTTCTCCAACACTTTTGGCCGCTTTCTCAAGCCCGTCAATGCTAAGTTGCCACCACTCTTTACGTGGGCTTTTGCTGGTTGCTTCTTTTGCAAGAGTATCTAAATCCTGTGCTACTTGTCGTGCAGTTTCAGGTAGCAAGGCCTGACTCATTTTCTCGATTTCTATAGCGAGATTCCTTAGCAAGTCTTTTAGGTCGTTTGGAATCTTCGCTTCGTCCACTGTCTTTTCTACCGTAATGACAGCATCTCGAATTATCCCTGCTACAACTACGTTACCCAAGTTATCTCCTTCTATGTGTATTGCCGGCATTTTCTCTTTCTCCTTCATAATGTCCATTTCAAGTTTAGCGCATAGCATCCCCAAACCGTATGTTCTTCGAACATGCTCTGCCCAATCATCCAGATAAGGTTCTACAATCGAAATGACAGAGTCGCCAAACAACATGAAAGAGCGGTGGATAGGCTCATCTTCTGTGCAAAGGGAAACAGCGCGCTGAAGAAATACCTCGATATCGGCAAGTACGTTGCCCACTGTCTTTAGTGTATCTAGGCGCTCTCTAATTTCCGTTGGGCTTACCGAGTCGCTTGGAGGGGGAACGCGCTCCTGATGCTTGAAAAATCTAAACATTACAGGTCTTTGCATAAATAGCTAAACTTTCAGATAGCGACATTGGCCGAAAACAAGGCAAAATCACTTGAAGAAGTTTAGTTATTTATGCAAGGGTCTATAAATAGCCGCGTTGCCAATTGACTTTTAGTAGGAAAGCAAGCACTTCTAAAAGCTGATGTCCCTTTATGCCGCTGGGGAATCGAGGTATCTTGGAGTACTTCTCTAAGCTATGTTCCGCAATGAACCGTTGACTTCCGCCATACGCTACAGAGTCAGTAATTTCCCACAACTGTGAGGGTATTAACTTGAGCCATTCTTCAAGTTCACCCTGATGCTCTAAGTAGA
>Ga0247727_10007460_pt1 | contig 20819 bp, 18 predicted proteins | sample WisWelCaveWW1625_FD_202498 | JGI IMG/M metagenome (GOLD analysis project Ga0247727, IMG submission 202498) | Biofilm microbial communities from Wishing Well Cave, Virginia, United States - WW16-25 | ecosystem: Environmental > Aquatic > Deep subsurface > Groundwater > Cave microbial mat | place... | reverse complement strand
GTCATCGGTCCGACGCAAAACAACAGCGAGGCAGTCAAAAAGCCGCGCACGAATTTATTAGAACCGTCGTCGCCTTCTTTCGAGAAGCGTTGCTCCAAAAATTTCCCCAAATTTTGCAAACCATCTTCGATCCGCATCCACTCGCCGAGTAGACTCCCGATCAATAGCGCGCCCAGCACAATCAATGGATTGCCCGTCTTCATAAACATTTGCGCGCCCATCGCCGCGGTGAATAATCCCATCCCCGCGATGACCGTCGCCTTCAATCTATCCGGGATGCGCGCGCCGAAGATCAAACCAATGATTCCCCCGATGATAACCGTCGCAATGTTGAGGAATGTGCCTGTCATAAAAACCTGTCAGCCACAGAGCGCACTGAGATCTTCGAGAAAAAATTCAAAAACTCATTTTTCTCTGTGGTCTCTGTGGCGGGAATTTTTATTCCTTCGCCAGACTCGTCCTATGCCCTGCGGCTTTATTTTCCAGCAACTCCAGCACAAAGCACAGCGACGACAAACGGTTCAAATACCTCTGCAAATCGGGGTTCGATACTTCCTGCTCATCGCGCAACTCCACAACGCGGCGTTCCGCCCTGCGGATGATCGCGCGCGCCAGCGATAACGCCGCGCCCGCCAGCGAATCGCCGGGCAAAATAAACTCCTTCGGCATCTCCACCAGTTCGCTCAACGCGTCGGTTTGTTCTTCAAGCCACTTCACGCGCGCTTCGTCTATAAAATGGAACTTCGCCGCGTTTTCGGGAGTCGCCGCCACCTCCGCCATCAACTTATACAAGTCGCGCTGCGCTTCGAGCAGGATCGGGCCGGAGCGTGGATCAAGACACTGCGCGCGCGCCAGCCCCAAAGCGGCGGATGATTCGTCCAGCGTCCCCACCGCTTCGATGCGCGCGTGATATTTCGTCACGCGTCCCTCGCCCAGTAAATTCGTCGTGCCGTCGTCGCCTTTGGAGGTGTAAAAACTCATGCGGGCATTATAACCGCTTATAATCTGGCAAATGCTCACCCAATATCACATCGAGATCATGCTCAACTCGCTCGGCGACCGTTTCAGCCCGCGCGCCGTGTCTGCGATCATCAACGCCAATATCTATCAGGACAGAATCGCCGGGCAGTTCGGTCACGATGAATACCACTTCGACAACAACGCGTTCGAAAAATCTTATACCTACATCGAAGAACAACGCGCGCTCACGGTTTCATCTTTGAATAATAACGACGCGCGCTCGGCGTGGTCGGCATTCGGCAGGATGACTCACACGCTTCAGGATTTCTACGCTCATTCGAATTACGTCACGTTATGGATTTCACGCTTCGACTATGGTCCTCGAAGCGGAGCGGAGCGGGACGGGCAGACGCTTCCCGCGCCGCCCGAAATTGATCCGCTTGACCTCAGCCTGATCCACAGCCCAGACCTGCGTTCAGGCAAAGTGTATTATCCCCTCGAGTTGTTATACTTCGTGAAGAAGGTTAGACCCTACGTTTTACCCCTCCTGCCTCGCGACTCGCATGCCTGGATGAATCTCGACTCGCCCGCGCAAGGCTTCAAATTCGACTACGCCATGCAAGCCGCGCGAAAGCGCACTACAATCGAATATGAAAAAACGACGCTGGATTTTTCGGAGGCGACGTGCAGGTTGTTTTTGGATAAGTAGACAAGGAAAACGGGGAGTCGCCGATGAACGATTTTCTCGAAGAACGCAAGTACATGGTGGAACGCCAGCTCCGAGCGCGCGGCATCAACGATCGGCGTGTCCTCGACGCGTTCGAAGCAGTCCCGCGCCATCTTTTTGTATTGGAGGAGGCGCGTCCATGGGCGTATGAGGATAGCCCGCACCGGATCGGATTCGAGCAGACGATCTCGCAACCGTTCATTGTCGCGTACATGACTCAAATGCTGGATTTGACCGCAACGGAACGCGCGCTCGAGGTGGGAACCGGATCGGGCTACCAGGCGGCGATCCTTTCCAAACTCGCGGCTGAAGCGCATACGGTGGAGTTGATCGAACCTCTGGCGGAGCGCGCCGCGCAGACGCTTGCAAGTCTTGGAATAACGAATGTCTTTATCCATGTGGGCGATGGCTCGCTCGGCTGGATTGAGTCCGCGCCTTACGACGCGATCATTGTCACAGCCGCGGCGCCGCGCGCCCCGAAGAGTCTGCTGGATCAACTCGCCGATCGCGGACGCATGATCCTGCCCGTCGGCGCAGGCAAACATCAAAACCTGGAGCTGTGGACGCGTGAGGGGGATTCTTTTTCCTGCGAGTCGTCGCTTCCGGTCGCGTTCGTGCCATTGAAGGGGAAGGAGGGAGTATGAAGCCCTCAACGTTGACAGACGGCAGCTTGTCGCTATGCCGCGCGCTTCCGGCTCTGTTTGTGTTTATACATCGCTTCATCCGCCTGGGAGAGCAGCGCTTCCATCGTGATGACCGAGTCTGAATCGACTCGGATGATCCCCAGGCTGAACGCCAGGGCATATCCGCGCTCGACTTGAAGGTTATGGGCGTCCACATTACTTTGCAAACGCGCCTGCATGTCGGCGACGTCGCTTTCGGCCGCGTCGATCATCAGGATTACAAACTCATCCCCGCCCATGCGCCCGATAACGTCTGAATCGCGAAAGGTTGCCGTCAAGATACGGGCAAAATAGGCCAACGTTGTATCCCCGGCGATATGACCGAAGGCGTTATTGATATATTTTAAGCTGTCCAGATCGATGTATATCAGGCACGCGGAATAGCCAATCCGCCGGGCAAATTTCAACAGCCCCGTGGCCAGAATCATGAAGCCGCGCCGGTTGTTCAAGCCGGTCAATCCGTCCGTGAGCGATACGTTACGCAGGCGTTCGTTGGCTTCCTCCAGTTCAGAGATCTTTTGGTAGAGTTTGTCGGCCAGCAGTTGCAGGTGTTCGCGCGGGAGTTGCCGGGTTTGCGGCAGTCTTGAAGACGCGGTTGGGCGTTTGAGAACTTCATTCACTGCCCGCAGTATCTCCTGCGGTTCGGCGGGCTTTCTGAGAATATGCTCTATACCGCTGGCCCGCGCCAGCCTGTGTATTTCCGATTCATCATAGTTGGCGGTATGGAAAACGACGGGAGTCCCAGCCAGCAGGGGTTCGGCGCGCAATTGCCGCGCGAGCGTAAACCCATCCATATTGGGCGTGAGGATGTCGGTGATGATCAAGTCGGGGAGTTCGAGGCGCGCCAGTTCCAACGCCTGAAGACCATCCTCGGCTTCCATCAGGCGATGGCCAAAATTGCCCAGCAGCGTGATATACGAGCGCCGGTCGGCCGGGTTTGTATCAACAATGAGGATGGTCGCCATGATGCGTCGTTTTTTCCTTTGGGCCGGTAAGGCGATTACTCTGGAAGCGGGAATTGATGCAGCATTTCCCAGCGCTCTGAGCCTCTCTGTACGGTCCATTCGAGACGTCTTATCGTGAAAGCCATCTCCGTACCCGCTCCAAAGGTTGGGTCCTTTATCTGGGTGGATCTATTTTCCGGCAGATCAACGATTTTTATGTGCGGCAGCCAATTCTGGGATTGATAGGGATAACTCTCGCACCCCACTTCACGCGCAATCTCGCCCAGGTCGTCGTACAATTTTTCCAGGGCCGCGGTCTTTTCCGCCAGCAGCCACAACCTGCCCTGTTGATTGTTTACATTCATCCTGGCGATATTTTTAACCTTGATTTCAAAGGGACACAACTTCAGGGAATACTCTTCCAAACGCTTTCTCACGGCGTCGAAATCCTCGACGTTTCGAATTGCCTGCACGGTCAAATGCAGATCAATAATCGGCGTCCCCTCGGCGATGCGGGCCGTATCTTCTGAAATCCTGAACAGGCTGGAATAATCCTCGCTCTCCGGCCTGACAATGATAAACGTGGATTTACCGTTCAAAATCGAAGATTCCATGATTTCCGTTTCCTTCACTCTGTTTCTATACAGATCGACATGCGCTTCGCCGTCGTTATTTCCCACGCCATAATTCCATGCGAGCAATCCATGATACTGGTCGTTTTGCCAAACCGCACGAATCCTGCTTTCCAATTCTGCGACGGCGCTTTTTGTCGAAGTTATCTTGAATTCATCGCCGGCGCGTTCGGATCGAAACAGTAAATAGCCCTCATTTTTCGGGAAATGCCTGGCAAGCACGTTTGAAAACCGCTTGAGGTCCTGGTCTATCGCGGGACCTCCATAGCGGGCGTTCCCTTCGTGCATATTGAGCATGTCGGTTAGCGCCATGCTTTTAACGACGCGGTCGTCCAGATACCACTTTGCCCCAAGCCCGTTGAGCGTCCCTGTCAGAGGCTCTCTGGTTACTATGTTTTCCACGATGTTTTTGGTGATCTGAACCTGCTCAACAGTCTGTTGCTCCAGTTTTGCGGGCAACTCCAGCGCGCAAATTTTATCTATGAGTCTTTCATAGGGCATATTAAACTCATTCCATCTTTGGTAGCCGTTGTTATCCTCGATTCGTCCCGGGATTTCAGAGTGACTCTCCAAAATGGTCTGCCTGATCACTACCGGCCTGTAGGTCCTTCTCTGCTTTTGAAGCTCGTTCTCCGCCTCGGTTTCGGTAAGACCTGCGCCAAAATCCCAGGTTAGCAGGGAGTCTTGTTCCTGGTTGGCGTATAACTTCGACAACAAACGCTTTATTTCCTGGGGCGTTCTCGATATGGAAAATATCCTGAATTCATCGCTGCCGGGCGACCTGTGTACAAAATCGCCTTTATCCATGGTGAAAATGGACATAAATTGATAGGCCAGTTTATGCAATTCCGAATCAACGACCAGGGCTCCATACACCTTGTTGGCCTGCCGCAAATCATAGATGTCAACCTTCGCCATACCCTTGATCTGTTCGCCGGGCGCCAGCCACTTTCCCGCGCGCGCATTAAGGGCATGAGTAATCGAGTCATATAACGCCAGATTTTTGGCGTTCTCTTGAATGCCTGAAAGAAAACCCTTCAACTGTTGAAGCTGGGATTCCGTGATCGGCAGGGCTTGAAAGAGATTTTCCAATTCCTTGAACGCTTGCAGGAAAATCTTCAGTTCATTATCCATGTTTATGGTTGATGGAGCGTCGCCTGCGCATTCAGGATTTTCTCCTGAAGAGACTGGGCTTTTTGAATTTCATACTGCATGCCCTGTTGTTGAAAACTCTCAATCGACTCGTTGACAAGTTGCAGGGCAGTCTTCAGGTCCGCGCTGGTTTCCAGATGGACGGAGGCCAGTCCGAGTTGCCCGCGCGCAAGTTCATCCACCCGGCCAAATTCCCGCGCCGATCGAACGCCTTCGCTGAAAAAATGCCTGGCGTCGTCGTACTTTTTTTCTTTCAACGCCACGAAGCCCAGGCCGTTTAGCGCGTAACTGATATGCCGGACAGGATCTTTGCGAACGGGGTCCTGCCAGGTCTCCAGGGCGGTTTGATACCATTCCCTGGCGCCGCTGACATTGCCGCGCTCGTATTCAAGTTCGCCCAACCCGTATTGGGCAAAGCCCCTGCTGTATATCCCATAGTCGTCGCTGGCGGATTCCTCGCTTATTTTAAGCGCCTCCTTTAATAACTTTTCGGATCGGTCAAAATTACCGAGGCGAAATTCCACCGCTCCCAGGGATCTTTTCGCGGCCGTTATTTCCAGGAGCAGGTCGTCCTCCGGTTTTGTGGCGGCTGACAACGCCTCCTCGGCCCAGTGTAAGGCTCTCAAGTTGTCGCCCTGATAGAAATAGATCCAGGATATGTTCCTTGCAAACGTGCTCACCGATTTCCAGTCCGCTAATAGCTTTGCCGCATTCAAAGCGGCGTGCGCCAGGGTCATGCGATCATACCAGTATGCGCGTTGCCACAGGACGCTGCCGAACTGAATGCCGATCTGCACCAGAATTTCGGCGAGGCGCCTGGTTTGCTTTGTCAGGGAATTGGAAGCGGTCTGTTTTTTTTGCACTGACTTGTAACACCATTGGGCGGCGTTGAGGATGTTGTTTCGATCGAGCAATAGTTCGTCGTAGCCGCGCCACTCCTGGAAATTGCTTTTCTCCGATAGAAGTCTCGCGTAGTATTGGGCGATCTTCAATTCGGCCTGTTTGATGAATTTTCGGTCGCCTGCGAAATGCGTACGGATGAATCTGCGCGTCAACGGCAGGATGCTAAAGTAATCGCTGCCGGGTTCGTGATTGATCAGCGTCAACTGCAAAAGATCGCTAATCGCGACTTCAAAACTGTCGCTATCTTCGATGCCCGAAATTTCTTTAAGCGCTTCCCTCGAAACTAGGTCGGGCTGTAACGCCAGAATGAATAGCAGGTTTTTCTCGCCGCCATGTCGCAGCAAATTCCAACTGTGATTGAAGCAATATTGCAGGATCGGAATATCCGTATCCAGGCTCAATTTGTCCAGCACCTGCGCGGCTGAATAACCCAGCGCGGCTATTTGTCCCTGGACCCACAATAGCGCCAGCGGGAGGCCTCCCGTCAGATCAACCAGGCGCTTGTTCTGGTCCTTCGTGAGATGGATGTTCTTTTGCTGGGCGTCCCACTCCAGCAGGGCGCGGCTTTCTTCAAAGGACAATCCCTGCAAACGGATAATCTGCCCCTCGGAAACCCGCTCTCTCGATGTAATGAGGACCTTGAGGGTGATCGGCGACCGTCGTAGAAAGTCAAGGATATCCCGCTGTTCCGTCCGTGATAAAGATTCGAAATTGTCAAGGACAAGGAGCGTTGTGCGCTTTGAAAGCAGGCTATATGCCTTTTTGATTTGATCCTGAATGGATAAATTGCCAATCGTGGGATTCTCCAAACTCGCGCCGATGGCGATCAGGATGTCTGATAAGGATTTCGCCTCCGGGATGACCGGTTCGATGCCGTGCAGGGTCAGCGTGGATTCCTTGGATGAGATCCAGATCACGGATTCAAAAAGATCGTTTTCAATGCAGCGATAGGCCGCCTCGATGGCAAGCGTGGATTTTCCCATGCCTCCGACCGCCTCGATGCCTACAATAAAAGTCCTGCTGTTTGGCTGTAAAGACTTCAAAATGGCGTTTATCTCCTCCTCTCTTCCCACAAAGTAGGGCCGCCTCGGCAGGTTTGCCAGCGCGGTTGATTTTTCGAGTTCCTTGCTGTTACCGGCGATGATCTCTAGTTGTTTGGTATATCTGGCTATCTCCTCCCTCACCATTGTAAGACTGTTGACGAGATGCAGGGGCTGATCCGCGCCATAGCTAGCCAGCATCTCTTCAAGGTTGTAGAGGCTTTTTTTACGTAAGGAAATCATCGTTTCCAGGTGAGTAATTTCTTCCTCGTCCATACCGCCGCCTTATGTTTTTATTTGGTTAAGCTGAGATCTATTTTATATATTTTCGACAAAACACTTTCAAGTCGCTTCCTGGTTTCAATTATGAAATCTTCTCTTTCCCTCATTTGACTCATAATATGTGGAGGCGCATAAGCGCTGCCAAATTCTGCAAATTGTTCCTTGAGGGTGTAATAATTTTGAGTATGCTTTTCCAACTGCTTGACCAGGCTTTCGACCTCGCGTTCGTGGATTTTCCACAACATTTCGTCAATTTTGGATGCAAGCAAATCTTGTTTGACTTCTTTACTTTCCTGAACTTCAAACGGAATGGTTTCTTTAGCTGGCTCCTGATCCTTGCCGTCCGGGGACGCGTCATTTATCTTTCTTCGTTCGCGGCGCTCTTCAAGGATCTTTCGCCCTTCTTCAAAGACGAAGTCAATGGCTTTCATCAATATGGGAAGTTGGACAGGATCGATCATTGGACCTCCGTAGCAATGTAAGTATAGCACAAGCTGGTACTGCGGTACTATCGCGGGGAGGGGTAAAACGCGAGCCAAAATTCTTCTCGCCACACATCGTCTCGACACTAGCACCGAGCGTGATTTGTTTAGCAAATCATACGGAGTGTCCTTCGGGAGAGACCGCCGGGTTCTCTGAGAAAGCAAAGAGAAAATCTCTGAGTTCTCCGTGCGCTCTGTGGCTAAGACATGGACAAGCCAACCCAATCAGCCGCTCCCCTCCAGTTACAAAACATAGCGGCTCGCCTCTTTCAGTATATAATCGCCTCCATGCAATTCGTCGCGTCCCTGCTGGACAATCTGGCTTATGTGAATCCCATTCCGCTGGCGGGATGGTCCGTGTGGTTTGGACTGGCAGGGTTGCTTGGCGCCGCGCTGTTCAATTGGCGAAAATATCAACCCAAACTCGACGCGCGCGGCTGGGGGATTCTCGGAGCGTTGTTCTTTGCGACATTTGCGACAACCTTCTTCTTCGGTCTGGAATTTTCAAGCGGCTCCGCGCTGCCTGTGCCTGGTCTGCCCGAACAGGCGCCGGGCGCGACGCTGATGCTTTTCTCCGCCATCCCGTGGACGTTGGCGGGCGGCTTGCTCGGTCCGTTTGCGGGAGCCGCGCTCGGCGTGACGAGCGGATTGCTCCGCGCCGTGTGGGATACGCATGGTTTCTTTAGCGTGATCGAACTCGGCTTGCTGGGCGCGTTGTTCGCGGCGGCGAATCGTCAGCGCTATCGCACGCCGTTATACAGGTTGTTACGCCAGCCGTTGTTCAGCGCGTTGACGTTGACCGCCATCCACGCCGTGTTGTTTGCAGTGGGCGCGTTCTTTTCCACCTCGGCGTTCGCCTCCGCGACGGAACGATTGGATTACGCTTTGAGCAACGCGGGCGTGGCGAGTTTATCGTTTGCGGGCGAAATGTTCGTCGCGGGATTCGTCGCGCAGGTTATCGCGGTCGCGTTCCCGGCGCGTTGGGGCGGCATCGGATCGTTCCAGCCATCGCCCGCGGAAAAAAGCATCGAGACGCGTTTCGTGTACGGCGCGGGCGCGATCATCTTCACCCTGTTGATCACATTATTGATCGGCGACTGGATCATCGCCGGGCGCGCGGCGCGCGGCTTGTTGCAGGACCGACTCCAAAGCGCGGCGCAGATGGGCTCACAAAGCGTGCCGTTCTTTTTGGAGGCGGGGCAAAACCTTTCCGCGCAGATCGCCTCCGATCCGCAGTTGACTCTAACCGCCGACGCCGACCTGCCCGCGTTCATCGGCAGGCAGTTGCAGGCGGTGCCTTATTTCAATCAACTCGCGGTCTTCGATATGCAAACCAACGCGACCGTCGCGAGTTATCCCTCCGAATTAAATTTTCAGGTTACGCCGCAGGAGGAGGCGGGGATCATGCTCGCGTCGCAAGGCATCCCGAATCAAATGTACGCCATCCCGCCGGAGAATACCGCGCCTGCGGCCGCGCGCGTCGCGTTCCTCGCGGGGATTCCCAACACGACGCGCGTCCTCATTGGTCGAACAGCCATGGACTCCAACCCATACATGCGTTCGCTGATCGCCAGCCTCAACGGTCTGCAGGAAGTGAGCGGCGCGGGCGCGTTGATTGACGATCAGGGGATCGTCATTTATCACTCGCTAAATTCGCAGACGATGACGCCCTACACGGGAACGCGCGGCGACGCGGCGATCTTCGCCGAAGAGACCGCGCCGAACGGCACGCGTCAACTGGTCTATTACCAGCCGATCCCCGGCCATCCGTGGGCGCTCGCGCTCACCGTCCCGGCGCAGGAGGCGCAGCGACTCGCCATCGAGATCGCCCTGCCCATTTCAGTGATGATCATTTTGCTGGGCGTGATCGCGTTGGTGTCGTTACGCTTGAGCCTGCGCGCGGTCACCGGTTCGCTGCAGGGGCTCGCCGAGGAGGCGCGCACCCTCTCCACCGGCAGGCTGGATCATCCGCTCAATACCGACGGCATGGACGAGGTGGGCGAGATGCGTCGTTCCTTCGAGCAAATGCGCGTGAGTTTGCAGGGCCGCCTCAATGAGTTGAACAGATTGCTGGCGGCGAGTCAGGGAGTCGCGTCGTCGTTGAAATTGAACGAGGCGCTCGACCCGATCCTCAAAGCGGTGACTGACAGCGACGCGAGCTCGGCGCGCATCATACTGGTGCGCGAGATGATTCCCAGCCCGGTTGAAATCAACCTCCGTTTTGCAAGCGGACCTGAAAAAGATACTTACATACACCTGGATCAACAGATCCTCGCGCTTACCGAAGAACAGGAACGCCTCGTCATGGCGGTTCTCACGCGCACCCGCGGGCTGGACCTCGACCCCAAACTTGCCAACCCTGAATCTTTGATCGCAGTCGCGATCCGTCACGAGGGTCGTTATTACGGCGTACTGTGGGCGGGCTATAAAACGCAGCACGTTTTCACTGAGTCGGACATTCGCTTTATCAGCACACTGGCGAGTCAGGCCGCGCTGGCGGTCGCGAACATCAGGTTGTTTTTAACGGTCGAAGCGAGTCGCCGTCAGTTGGAGGCGATCCTCAACTCCACGCCGGACCCGGTGCTGGTCACAGACGCGTCGAACCGCCTCATTTTGGCGAACCCGGCCGCGGGTCACGTTTTTGGCGTGACGATCCGGCGCGGCGAACGTCCCGATCTGGAGCGGACGATCCAGGTCAAGGCGTTGAACGATCTGATGCTGTCGTCATCCGGTGAACGGCGCTCGGCTGAAGTCCCCATGCCCGACGGCAGGACGTATCTCGCCACCGCGTCCGCGATGCAGGCGGAGGGCAGGACGGTTGGGCGTATTTGCATTTTACGGGATGTGACTCAACTCAAAGAGATTGACACGTTGAAATCCGACTTCGTTTCCACGGTGAGTCATGACCTGCGCTCGCCGCTGACATTGATGCGCGGCTACGCGACGATGCTCGAAATGGCGGGCGAGTTGAACGACCAGCAAAAAAGTTATACCAAGATGATCGTGCAGGGCGTGGACAACATGGCGAAACTCGTCAACAACCTGCTCGACCTCGGGCGCATTGATTTCGGCGTGGGCTTGCAGGTGGATAGCATCCCCGTACTGGATATTCTGGAGCGCGTGACGAGCGGCTTGCAATTGCACGCCAAACAAAAAAATATTTCCCTGGGCGTCGAGATTCCCAAAGATATGCCGCACGCCGTCGAAGCGGATCAAGCGTTACTGCACCAGGCGATTTATAACCTGGTGGAGAACGGGTTGAAATACACGCCCGAAGGCGGAGGCGTCACCATTCATTTGATCGCCGCGCCGGACACGTTGACCTTCGCGATTCAAGATACCGGCATCGGTATCCCCGCCAGCGATTTGACGCGCCTGTTCGAAAAATTCTATCGCGGCACGAATCGCGAGGCATTGGCTCAACGCGGCACCGGGCTGGGACTCGCCATCGTCAAATCCATCGCGGAAAGGCACGGCGGAAAAGTTTGGGTGGAGAGCGAGTTGGGCAAGGGCAGTAAGTTCCATTTGCAGATTCCGATTACACAACCGAAGGAAGCGCGTTCAGATTAATTGAAGTTACATACGCCTGCCGCGCCTCTTCCAACTGACTTACAATGTACCCCCTTCGCAACGCGCCTTGAGATTTTGCCTCCATGATTGATCCCAAAGACGATAAGCCCTCCTCCTTTATCCACCGCGCGACAAAACAGGAACCCACGCGCGGCATCGGTCATTTTCTGATCGGGCGTCCGCTTCAAACCGCCGACGCGCCGCACCAGACGATCAGAAAACGCGTCGGTCTGGCGGTCTTCGCGTCAGACGCGCTCTCCTCCACCGCGTATGCTACACAGGAGATTCTAGTTATCCTGGCGGGCGCGGGGGCGTTGTATTTCGGTTACGTCTTCCCGATCTCGCTTGTCATTGTCGGCTTGCTGGCGATTGTGGTCATCTCTTATGAACAGGTCATCCACGCCTATCCCGACGGCGGCGGCGCGTATATTGTGGCGTACGATAACCTCGGTCGCTTCCCGGCGCTGGTCGCGGCGGCGTCGCTGCTGATTGACTACATCCTGACCGTATCCGTATCGGTCTCCTCCGGCGTGGCGCAGATCATATCGGCGTATCCCGAACTCCGTGATCAGCGCGTGCTGATCGCGGTGGTCTGCGTGGCGTTTATCACGTTCGTTAATTTGCGCGGCGTGCGCGAAGCGGGCGCGGCGTTCGCCATCCCAAGCTATTTTTTCATCACGATCATGTTCCTGATGATCGGGACCGGGGCGTACGGTATATTAACCGGCTCGCTGGGAACGGTGATCGATCCGCCGCACATCGAAAACCTGGGCAACGCGCTTCTGACAAATTCCGCGCTTGCCTTTCTGCTGTTACACGCCTTCTCCAGCGGCACCGCCGCGCTCACCGGCGTGGAGGCGATCTCGAACGGCATCACCGCCTTCAACGAACCGCGCAGCCGCAACGCCGGCATTACCTTGATCCTGATGGCGTTCATTCTGGGCGCTTTGTTTATCGGCGTCTCATTCCTGGCGCGCGAAGTCCAGGCTGTGCCGTCCGAAGCGGAGACGGTCATCTCGCAATTGGCGCGCGCGATATTTGGCGGACAAGGGTTCCTTTACTTCTGCGTAATTGCCGGCACAACGGTCATCTTGATCCTGGCGGCGAACACCGCCTTTGCGGGCTTCCCGCGTTTGAGCGCCATGCTCGCGCAAGACGGTTTCATGCCGCGCCAACTCACCTATCGCGGCAGTCGGCTGGTGTATTCGTACGGGATCGTTTCTCTCGGCGCGATTGCGTCCGTGTTGATCGTCGTCTTTCAAGCCAGCGTCACGCGTCTGATTCCATTGTATGCGATTGGCGTCTTCCTCTCCTTTACGCTGGCTCAATCCGGGATGGCGCGGCGTTGGCAGCGCGCGGGTCGTCTCGATCCGCGGAAAAAAGCCGCCTCTCCGCACGACCTGCAATATGATAAAAGCTGGTTCCTCAAAATGATCAGCAACGGGTTCGGCGCGCTCTGCACCGCTGTTGTGATGTGCGTGTTCGCGATCACAAAATTTCACGACGGCGCCTGGGTGGTGTTGATCCTTACGCCCCTGCTGATCGGCATGTTCCTGTTCATCCGCCGTCACTACGCAAACCTGGCAACCGGACTCTCGCTTGAACGTTACGGCGAGCCGCCGCCTTATCTGGGACGCCACCGCGTCCTCGTGCCGATCAGCAACGTCCATCAAGGCACATTGGCCGCGTTGCGCTACGCGCGCATGTTATCGGACGACGTGACCGCCGTCCACGTTTCGATTGAACCGGACGATACGGAAAAGGTCCGCAAAAAATGGGAGAAGTGGGGACGCGGCACGCGGCTCGTCATCCTCGATTCTCCCTACCGCCTCTTTCTTGAACCTTTGCTGATCTACATCGAGGAAATTTTATCCACCCGTCAACCCAACGAGACGATCACGATCGTCGTGCCGCATTTTGTCGCCAGTCAAAAGATCTATGGCGCCCTGCACATGCAGACCGCCGAGTTGCTGCGCCGCGAATTGCTGGCGACGCCCGGCGTGGTGATCACCGAAGTCCCCTACCAGGTTCCATAGGCGTATTCCCAAAATTCTATGCTCCCGCCGCAGTCTCGAAGATGCCGCGTAGCGGTACCGGCGGCGGGGACGCCGCCCGGAGCAAATAGAGATCCCTTACCAGTTTCCATGAGTATGCCGCGTTTTTTGATTTGCCCGTTCAGGGTATAATCGTTTTCAATCCTCGCACAAGCGGGGGCGTCTTTTGTTAAGTGAAAATACCCATGTCGCGCCTCGATGACGATCAAACAGAGATCATGCGGCGGCAGAGCGATTACACGCCGCCGCGTTCGGTGAGCCATTGGTTCATCGGTCGGCCCCTATCCACCGCCGACGCGCCGCACCAGACCATCGGCAAACGCGTCGGCTTGGCCGTCTTCGCCTCCGACGCGCTCTCCTCCACCGCCTACGCCACACAGGAAATATTGGGCGTGCTTACAGCGCTGGGCGCGGTCGCGGCGCTTGTCTATATCTTTCCCATTTCCATTACCATTGTCATTCTGTTGGTAATCGTGACGATTTCATACCAGCAAACCATCCACGCTTATCCCGGCGGCGGCGGCGCGTATATTGTATCCAGGGATAATCTCGGTGAAACGCCGGCCCAGATCGCGGGCGCGTCTCTTTTGATGGATTACATCCTGACCGTGGCGGTGTCCATTTCATCGGGCGTCGCGCAAATCGTCTCCGCTTTTCCAGATGTTGATCGTTTTCGCGTGGTGATTGGCGTCGCGGCGGTCTTCGTCGTTATGTTGATCAACCTGCGCGGCGTAAAAGAGTCGGGCGCCGCGTTTGCCGTTCCCACGTACTTTTTTATTGTGATGATGTTTGGCGCGGTGGGATTCGGGATGTTCCGGCTTTTGACTGGTTCTTTGGGAACGCTGGTTGAACCGCCGGAAATCCATAACCCGCATACGGTTCTGTATCCGCTGTGGTTTTTGTTGCTGCATGCCTTTGCCAATGGCACTACGGCGCTTACAGGCGTGGAAGCCATCTCCAATGGCGTGACGGCATTCAATGAGCCGCGTAGCCGCAATGCAGGCATCACCTTGATCTGGATGTCTGTCATCCTCGGCGCGCTCTTCCTAAGTATCTCGTATCTCACCGGTGAAATTCATGGCGTATTCTCGGAAGAGGAAACGATCATTTCCCAACTGACGCGCACAATCTACGACGGGCGCGGCTTCATGTATCTTGCGACGATTGCCGCCGTGACCGTGATCCTGCTTATGGCGGCAAATACAGCCTTTGCAGATTTTCCGCGCCTCAGCGCGCTTGCCGCAGGCGACGGCTTTCTGCCGCGCCAGTTGACCTTCCGTGGGAGTCGGCTGGTGTACTCCAACGGCATTCTTACGCTTTCGGTGATTGCCTCGATATTGATCATCATCTTCAAAGCCAGCGTTACTTTACTAGTTCCGTTATATGCCATTGGCGTCTTTCTTTCCTTTACGCTTTCCCAAACGGGAATGGCAAAACGCTGGTGGAAGATCGGGCAACTCAAGGAAGGCGAAGAGATTGTTGAGCCGGGATCCACATTGCGCCACGATAAGGGCTGGCGCTTTAAGATGTTCGTGAACGGGTTTGGCGCCGTTTGCACTGCGGTTGTGATGGTGTTATTTGCAGTTACAAAATTCACCGAAGGCTCATGGATCATATTGATCCTGATTCCATTTTTGGTCGCCGTATTCTTTACCATTCATGGCCACTATAAAGACCTGGCAGCCCGCCTCTCGCTGGATAAATTCGGCGGCCTGCCCGCGCGCCAGACGCGGCATCGCGTAATCATGCCGGTGAGCGGAATCCACCAGGGAACGATGGAGGCTCTGCGTTACGCCAAATTGCTTTCGGACGATGTGACCGCGGTGCATATCTCGCTGGACGCGGACGAGACTGAAAAGGTCCGCAAGAAATGGACGGTGTGGGGCGAAGGCACGCGGCTGGTCATCCTCGATTCCCCCTTCCGGTTATTGATCGAGCCGATGCTCGAATACATCGAAGAGATCATCGAAAACCGCCAGCCCAATGAGACGCTTACAATCGTCGTGCCGCAGTTCATACCGTCAAAAGGCTGGCACAACGCCTTGCACATGCGCACGGCGGACGTGTTGCGGCAGGAATTATTATCCAGGCGCGGCGTGGTGGTTACGGATGTGCCGTACCATGTCCACGTTGAAAAGAAGGAGCGGGCATGAATTTTATTATCGTCGGTTGCGGGCGCGTCGGCGCCGAGTTATGCTACCGCCTGTATAAAAGCGGACACCAGGTCGTGGTTGTGGACAGCCGGAGGGAATCCTTCAACCGCCTGCACCCGGATTTTCGCGGGCGCACGCTGGAAGGCGAAGGGCTGGCTGAAAGCGTGCTGGAACGCGCCGGCATCCGCGAGGCGGACGGGCTGGCGGCTGTGACAAATTCAGACACAATGAACGCGGTCGTCGCGCATGTTGCGCGTGAGTTTTATGACGTGCCGATCATAGTGGCGCGCAATTACGATCCCAACCTGCGCGGGGTGATCGAGGCGTTCGGTTTTCACACCGTCGGTTCCACCTATTGGGGCGCGCAACGCGTGGAGGAATTGTTGATGAACCCCACACACAAGGCGGTTTATTCCGCGGGCAACGGCGAGGTGGAGGTGTACGAGATCGTCGTTCCCGAAAATTGGGACAACCGTACGCTCGGCGATCTGCTGGATCCGATCAAACAATGTTTTCCTGTGGCGTTGTCGCGCGCGGGCAGGGCGTTTCTTCCCGAACGCGGCGCCCTTTTGAAGGCCGGGGATTTGCTCAACGTCAGTTCCACGTTCGAGGGCATCGGCGCGTTGACGGCGCGTCTCTCGAAGAAGGCGGAGGCGTAACATGTTTGTATTGATTGCGGGCGGCGGGCGCACGGGGGCGCGTCTTGCCAATTTATTGATCAACCAGGATCACAAGGTCCGCCTCGTCGAGAACCGGCGCGAACTGTTGACGCTTTTACACCTGGAACTGCCCACCGAGGCGATCTATGAGGGCAACCCCGTTGACCCGGCCGTGCTTGAAGCGGCGGGCATACGCGAAGCCCTCGTCGTCGCGGCGGTGACCAGCAGCGACCCCTCCAACCTGGCCTTATGCTTCCTCGCCAAAACCACGTTTGAAGTCCCGCGCACGATTGCGCGCGTCAACAATCCGAACAATGCCTGGTTGTTCAATGCGAAGTTTCATGTGGACGAGGCGGTGAATTCAGCGGATGTGCTGGCTCATCTCATCCAGGAGGAAATGTCGCTGGGCGATATGATGACTCTTTTCAAGATTCGGCGCGGAAAATATTCGGTCGTCGAGGAGCGAGTGCCGGCCGGCGCGAAGGTCATCGGAATTCCGCTCAAGGATATGGATCTGGCGGAGCATTGCGTCATCGCGGCGATCATTCGCCATGGCGTTATGACTCTGCCGCGCGGCGACAGCGCCTTGCAGGAGGACGACGAGATCATCGCCGTCGCAAGCCTCGAAGGCGCGCAAAAACTTTCAGACCTGCTGACCGATCCGCTTTATCCCATTCGGAATGGAAAGAGAAAGACATAGTAACGTAACGCTCATGAATCCAAATTGACCGAATCGAAACCCATACGGTATAATGTTGTGCCTGTCTGAGCCATTTGCAATTATTTTTGAAACGAGGAAAGCAGAATGACCAAACGTACGTATCAACCGAAAATTCGCCGCCGTGTGCGCGTGCATGGTTTCCGCAAGCGCATGTCCACGGCGGATGGGCGCGCGGTCCTCAAGCGCCGACGCTTGCGCGGCCGCCATCAGTTGACTGTGACCGCCAACGAACATGTAAAAAAGGTTCGCTGGTAGATGCGCTTAAGAGGCGCGGGTGCAGAGAAGTTTCCGACTGACCCGGTCCGAAGACTTCAAGCGGGTGCGGCGTGACGGCAAGTCCTATGCCCACCCGCTTGTTGTGTTGATTGCGCTGAATAGCGGGAACGACGACCAGCCGCGCGTGCGCGTGGGGGTCGCGGCGGGAAAATCGGTTGGGACTGCGGTATATCGAAACCGCGCCAAACGCCTCCTGCGCGAAGCGATGCGGACTCTCATCCCAAACATCGCCTCGCACGCGGACTTGATCCTGATCGCCCGTCCCGCGCTTGCGTCCGCCTCTCTAACCGACGCGCGCGACGCCCTGTTGCACCTGCTCAAGCGCGCAAAGATTTTATCCCCTCAGCATGAATCCTGAATCGTTTCACGATCTGCACGATTATTCCAACGAGCCGCGCCTGCGCGACCTGCCGCGCACGCCCTGGAATTTTCCGCGCATGATCCTGCTCTCTTTGATCCGTCTTTACCAGATGACGATCTCGAAGGGCATTCCCGCCAACACCTGCCGCTTTTATCCTTCGTGTTCGCATTACGGCTATCAGGCGATTTATACACACGGCGCGCTCAAAGGATCGGCGCTGGCGGCGTGGCGCGTGCTGAGATGTAACCCGTTCAATCCCGGCGGTTACGACCCGGTTCCATAGGAGTTCGATTTTTCAATGAGAAAGAAGATTTTGATTGTCGGCTTGTTCCTGCTCGCGGCTGTATTGTTGAGCGGGTGTGTCGGCGCAACCGCGTGGCCCGGTTTGTCCGCTTCTGGCGATGCGGCGTATCTGGCGAATACAACCGCCGTGCACGCGGTGAATTTAAAAACCGGCGAGGAAATGTGGAAGTTTACGGCGAGCGGCGGTTTCCTAGGCTCGAACCCCAGCCTGTTTGTGACAAACCCTGTGCTGACCGAAGACGGTTCGTTGATCGTCCTTGATTCGGGCAACAAACGCGTCATGTATGCCCTCGACCTGAACAAGATGGATGTGGAGGAGAAACGACCGGTCATCAGGTGGGAATTTTCCGACGCGGAAGGTCACTGGATCGCCGCGCCGTTGATCCTGGGCAACCGCCTGTTCGCCCCCAACGCGGACGGCAATCTGTATGTGCTTAATTTGCAGGACGGTAAAAAAGCGGAAGAACCAATCAGGCTTTCAGGAAAAGAAAACCAGACCGACCGCCTGTGGGCGCAGCCTGTGACCGACGGCGAACGTCTCTTCGTCACGTCGCTGGATCACCGCATCTTTGCGATCAGCCTGGAGACTTACGAAGTGTTGTGGAGTCAACAACTCGACGCCGCCATCCCCGGCGCGCCCGTTCTTGGCGCGGATGGGATGTTATACGTCGGATCGTTTGCGAAAAAACTTGAGCAGTTCGATCCCGTCAGCGGCGAGCATAAATCCGTTCTGGACACAAACGATTGGGTGTGGGGCACGCCCATTGTGGACGGCGATAATCTGTACTTCGGCGATGTGCAGGGTTATTTCTATTCCTACAATACGAAGGAAGCGAGGTTGAATTGGGAACCCGTCAAACTGGACGGCGCCATCGCCGCCAGCCCGCTGATCCTGGGGGACCGCCTGCTGGTCGCCACCGAATTAGGCGATGTATACGCCGTGGATCGGAACGGCGCAGCGGAGGTGTGGTACCATCCCGATAAGGAAGGCAAGGCATATACCACGCCGGTTTTGGCCGGCGAATACGTGCTTGCCGCCTATCTTGAATCGGATTATTATCTCGTTATTCTCAATACCGAAGGCATTGTGCAACGAACTTTTCCGCAATAGTAAAGAGATTATTGAATTATGAAGAACCCGAGCAAACCAACCCAGGTCCAACAACCGCAATTGCCGGAGGGTTTGGGCTTTTCCCGTGAATCGTTCAAGACATTCGGCGTGATTGCCCTCCTTGTTCTGGCATTTATATACTGGCCGCAGGTTGTGGCTTTCATGATCAACCTGTTGATTTATATTTACAGCCTGGTCGGGCATAACTTTGGGCTGGCGCTTATCCTGTTTACGGTGTTGATCCGCATCCTGACCTGGCCCCTCACCGCCCAGCAAATAAAAGGGCAGAAAGCCATGCAGGAATTTCAGAATGACAAGGAATGGATCGCCATTCAGAAAAAATACGCCAAAGAGAAGGAAAAGCAGAATATGGAGATGATGCGCCTGTATCGCGAAAGGGGCATCAATCCCTTTGGCTCCTGCCTGCCGCTACTCATCCAGTTTCCGATTCTATTTGCGCTCTTTCCCGCCATCTCTTACGCCATTGGCTCCGGGCCCCTCAGCATTCTGAATCTCTCGCGTAATTTATACGAATTTCAAAACGCGGCGGCTCTCGTGCCGCTCAACAGCAAATTCCTGTGGATGGATTTGGGCCTGCCCGAACAAACCAACTTGTTTGGGCTGGTCAACATCCCCTTGCTGGCAATTATTGTGGCGGTCACCACCTATATGCAGTCCAAGTTGCTTACGCCGCCCTCCGCCAATCCCAACGACCAATCGGCGGCGGTAAACCGGCAGATGACGATCATGATGCCGCTGATGTTGTTCTTCTTCTCCATCAATTACGCGTCCGGGTTGTCCATCTACTTTATCGCTGGCAACGTTCTCAGCATTGTCCAATATGCCATGATGGGCAAGGTCAACTGGCGTAATCTGTTGCCGGGCGGCGGTAAAAAATAATCAGGAGGCGGGCATGAACGAAAGAACCACTCTCGAAATCATAGCGCCGACCGTCGAGGAAGCCATCGCGCAGGGGCTCGCGCAACTCGGCCTCACGGCGGACGCGGTCAGCATCGAAGTGCTGGACGCGGGCAGTAAGGGCTTTTTCGGACTGGGCAAGGCGCAGGTGCGCGTCCGTTTGACGGTGAACCCCGCGTCGGGTGAGATCAAGGAAGCACGGACGGAACCAGCCGTCCCCGTCGAGAGGGAAGCGAAACCGACGAGTCAGACTTACGTCCCTTCGTCTCTCGCTCAACCCTTCGTCTCCGCTCAGGGTGAGCCTGCTCCTGCCCAGGCGGACGAATCCAAACCGGAGCACGATCCACTGCTCGATCAAACGGAGGCGGTCGTCTCCAAACTGCTTCACATGTTGAATCTCGAAGCGCAGGTCTCGGCGCATTACGGCGCGAACGAGCGCGACGGACGCCGCAACATTGACGTGGACGTGCGCGGCAACGACTTAAGCGTGTTGATCGGGCGCCGCTCTGAAACGTTGGGCGCGTTCCAGTATATCGCCTCGTTGATCGTCGGCAAGGAGGCGGGACAGTTCGTGCAGTTGACGGTGGATGTGGAAGGCTATCGCAGCCGCCGCGAACGGCAGTTGATCCAGATGGCGAAACGCGCGGCGGAACAGGTGGCCAAGACCGGCAAGCGCCAGACGCTCGAACCGATGCCTTCGGAGGAGCGCCGCATCATTCACATCGCCCTGCGCGATCACCCCGATGTGAAAACCGAAAGCTCCGGCGAAGACCCATATCGCAAGGTGACGATTATTCCGAAGAATGACTGACATGTAGGACGAGATTAATCTCGTCCTGCTTTTTATTTGAGTGTAAAATTGTTCTGAGATCAAAATGCAGACGAAAG
>Ga0247727_10007459_pt1 | contig 20822 bp, 18 predicted proteins | sample WisWelCaveWW1625_FD_202498 | JGI IMG/M metagenome (GOLD analysis project Ga0247727, IMG submission 202498) | Biofilm microbial communities from Wishing Well Cave, Virginia, United States - WW16-25 | ecosystem: Environmental > Aquatic > Deep subsurface > Groundwater > Cave microbial mat | place... | reverse complement strand
AAGAAGGTGTGGTCGCGCCCGTTGTAAAGTTTCGCAATCAGTTCGGCGGCAACATTGGCGGCCCCGTCCTGATTCCGAAACTTTACAACGGGCGCGACCACACCTTCTTCTTCTTCGCGATGGAAGCGCAGATTCAACGCAACGGCGTAACCAGTACCGCGACGGTACCGCTGGCCGAATGGCGGCGCGGCGATTTCTCAAATCTGCGCAACTCCGCCGGACAGCCGATCATCATTTACGATCCGTTGACCACGCGACCCGATCCGGCCAATCCGGGACGCTTCACGCGCGATCCGTTCCCTAACAACATCATTCCGGCCTCGCGCATCTCCCCCGTTGCGCGCAACCTGATGCAATACTGGCCGCAACCCAACACCACGCCGACCAACGCCAACACGCAGGTCGGCAACTACACCACGGCGGGCGCGGCCATCGCCGACAACCAGCGGCTCGATCTGCGCATTGACCACGTGATCAGAGAGAACTGGCGTTTGTCCTCACGCTTCTCGACTTCCTGGGGCGAGGGCGTGCCCTTCAACGGCTTCGGAAACGTCGCCACCTCCATCGGCGACGGACCGAACAAAAGCCGCCAGTACAGCTTCACGCACGATCACACCTACACCTTCAATCCGACGCTGCTGCTCAACGTGCGTTACGGTTTCGGGCGCACGCGGACGGATCGCCGGCCATTCTCGGCCGGCTTCGACATCTCGTCCTTGGGCTTCCCGGCTTATGTGAAGAACGCGGCGGCCTTGCAGGCGCTGGAATTCCCGCGCTTTGACGTGAACGGCGTCTCGTCGCTGGGGCAGGCGACTTTCACCGACCTGATCATCATTCCGATGAACCACCAGTTCAACGCAAGCGTGACCAAAACGAGCGCGCGGCACACGTTCAAATGGGGAATGGATTACCGCAAGCTGATGATCAACTTCCTGCAATTGGGACAGCCTTCGGGGCAATACAGCTTCGACACGCGCTGGACGCAGCGCGATCCGAATCAATCGTCCGGCACAGCCGGTTTCGGCATGGCCTCGTTGCTGCTGGGCATTCCTTCCGGCGGGACGATGAGCCACGATCCGACGCCCGCTTCGGCCAACCCGTATTGGGCCTGGTACTTCCAGGATGACTGGAAGCTGACGCCGAAGCTGACGATGAATTTTGGTTTGCGTTACGAACTCGACGTTCCGCGCACCGAACGTTACGACCGCTACGCCTTCTTCCGGCTCGATCAGCCGTCGCCGCTCGCGGGCAAGGTTCCGGCCAACTCGTTCTTCGACGGATCGAAGCTGGTCGGCGCAATGAACTTCACCACCAGCGACAATCGCCGCCAGGCGCCAACCGACAAGAACAACTGGGGACCGCGCCTGGGGTTGGCTTACCGGTTGAACGATAAAACCGTGGTGCGCAGCGCCTATGGCATCTACTACTCGCCTTCGGCGTTGCAGGCCGCCGGGCACACCGGCACGGCGGGCATGGACGGGTTCAGCAGCACGACGCCGTTTGTGACCAGCCTGGATGGGCGCATCCCGACGACCTTCCTCGACAACCCGTTCCCGAACGGCTTCAACTTCCCGACGGGCCGGGCGCTCGGCGGTTCGACCTTCCTGGGGCAAGGCGTCAGCGCGAGCTTGTTCCTCGACGATGCCAGCCCGTACATGCAGCAATGGAATCTGAATGTGCAGCGCGAGTTGCCCGGCGAGATTCTCTTCGAGGCCGCCTACATCGGCAGCAAGGGCACGCGGCTGATTGACGGCGAGGGCGGCGGCGTCACGCTCAATCAATTGCCCACGTCGTTCTTCTCGCAAGGCACTTCATTGTCAACGCTGGTCGCCAATCCCTTCGTCGGCTTGATTCCCTATCCGACTTCGACGCTCGCCGCCACGCAGGTGACGCGCGGGCAATTGCTGCGCCCGTATCCGCAATACACCGGGCTGGGTTCTTTCCGCAAACCGCAAGGCAATTCGATCTATCACGCGTTGACGCTGCGCGCTGACAAGCGGTTCTCGAAGGGACTGAGCCTGCTTGTCTCGTACACCAAAGGCAAATTGATTGACGACGTGTCGCAGACCGTCACCTTCCTCGGTCCGGCGGGCAACAAGCAGAACGCTTACGACCGGCGCGCCGAACGCTCGATCTCGACGCAGGATGTGGCGCAGCGGCTGGTCGTCGGCTACGTCTACGAATTGCCCTTCGGCCAGGGCAAGAAGCTGTTTGGCCACGCGCCCAAGTTCGTTGACCTGATCATCGGCGGCTGGCAGGTCAACGGCATCACGACGTTCCAGAGCGGCACGCCGTTGATCATCACGCAGAGCCAGAACAACTCGGGCATCTTCAGTCCGGGGCAACGCCCGAACTGGACAGGCCAGAGCGCACGGATTGAAGGCGGCTCGACCACCGACCGGATCGCCCGCTGGTTCGACATCTCGCAGTTCACGGCGGCTCCGGCCTTCACTTTCGGCAATGGGCCGCGCACCATGCCCGACGTGCGCAATCCGGGGACGAAGCTGTGGGACATCTCGTTCTTCAAGAACAACTACTTCGGCGGCGAGAAGAAATACAACGCGCAATTCCGCGTGGAGATGTTCAGCGCCTTCAATACGCCGCAATTTGGCGGTCCCGGCGCGACCGTCGGCAACAGCAACTTCGGCGTGATCGGCGGCGCCGGAGGAGCGCGCCAGATTCAATTGGCGCTCAAGCTGATCATGTAAATGCCCCTGGCTACGCATCGCTTCCAGCGTGCCTGGCTTCCATCACTTGTACATTGACCGAAGCCGAGCACGCTGGAAGCGATGCGAACCGAGGGTCAGACTTCCAGCATCTCGATGATTCTGCCCGCCGCCCTTTCCGAAGCGTTCGCCTCGCCAAGTTTTTCTCTCACCCCGGCCAGATCGTCGTGCGAACGCTCAAGCCTCGCCGGGTCGTTCAAAAATTCGACGATCAGTCGGGCCAGCCTTCCGCCGTTCAAATCGCCCTGCAACAATTCGGGCGCGATCTCTTTTCCGGCGATCAGATTGGGCATTCCGACGAAAGGTGTGTTGATCAGCGGGCGGAAGATGCGCCAGTTCAATTGCGACGCGCGGTAGACGATGACGAGCGGCGTGCCGATGATCGCGGTTTCGAGCGTCGCAGTGCCGCTGGCGGCGACGGCCAGATCGGCTGCGGCGATGGCGTTGTATGTGTCGTGTTCGACCAGGCGCAGGTTGCCCGCCGGGCCGGCGCTCGATGCGATTTCATCGCGAGCGAAGGTTCGCGCGAGCGGAAGGATGAATTGAAGCTGCGGATGCGACTGGCCGAGCCGTCGCGCAGCTTCGAGCAATGGCGGCAGAATGTGTTTCAATTCGGAATGGCGGCTGCCGGGCAGGAGCGCAATGACCGGTCTTGACGGATCGAGCCTGTGGCGTGAGCAGAATTCGGCGCGCGTCGCAGTCACGCGGACGCTGTCGAGCAGCGGATGGCCGACGTAATCAACCTCGACGCCGTTGCGTTGGTAGTAATCTTTCTCGAACGGCAGGATGACGAGCATTCGCTCGACCGAGCGTTTGATCGTGTTGATGCGGTAAGAGCGCCAGGCCCAGATTTGCGGGCTGATGTAGTAGACCACGCGATGGCCGTCGCGATGAAGCTGCTTCGCCAGCCGCAGGTTGAATTCGGGCCAGTCAATCAGGATCACGAGCCGTGGCTTCCGTTCATTCGCCGCGGCGCGCAACCGGCGGAAGGCGCGCAGGAATTTGGGCAGCGCGCGCGCGACCTCCAGCGCGCCCATAATCGCCACTTCGCGTGCGTCAACCAGAGTCTCGACTCCCACCGACCGCATTTCGTCGCCGCCCGCGCCGAAGAATTCAAACGACAAATCAGGACGCAACGCGCGCAGCGCCGCGACGAGCTTCGCGCCGTGTTTGTCGCCTGAAGCCTCGCCGGCGACGACCATCAATGGCAAATGTTCGGCCATCGGTCTCAATAAATTTCAGGCTCGCCTTCGGGCCGCGTCTTCCACCTTCGATGAATCCACAGCCACTGGTCGGGGTGGCGGCGAATGATGGATTCCATCACTTTCGTGTAACGTTGTGTGTTCACCAGCACGTCTTCCTTCTGATTGCCAGTGTTGATGGTTTCGACCGGAGGCTCGAAATGCAGACGATGAATGCGTGACTCTTCATCCCACACCAGATAACCGGGCAGGACGACCGCCCCGGTTCGCATCGCCAGGGTTGCGACGCCAGCGGTTGTGCAGGCCTGCACACCGAAGAAATCGCAGAAGACTCCTTCTTCGCGCGATGAATTCAGATCGGCGAGAACGCCCACGACGCCGCCCGATTTCAGCGTCTTCAATACCTCGCGCACCGATCCTTTCTTATCAATGCTGCGATTGCCGTAACGCGCGCGATAACTTTCGGCCAGCCGCTCGACCAGCGGGTTGTCAACGCTGCGCTTGAGGAATGACATCGGATGGCCGTAGATCGAATGGGCGAAGACGGACAATTCCCACGCGCCGATGTGGCCAGTCAACAGAATCACGCCGCGACTTTGAGCGACGGCATCGAGGTAATTTTCGAGACCTTCGTATTCGACGATTGACGTGATGTGGTCGCGGTTGAATCGGGGGAACTGGCTGATCTCGCCGAGCAGGCGGCCGAGATTGCGAAACGAGCCGCGTTTGATCCGCCGGCGCTCGCGCTCGTCAAGCTCGGGAAAGGCCAGCCGCAGGTTGATCTCTGCGTGGCGGCGCAGGTGCGGAAGGGCAAGCTGAGCGAGCGCGCCGACCGCCAGCCCCGCTCTGATCGCCAGCGAGCGCGGCAGCAGGCTTACGCTCTTCAGGATCGCCCACGCAACGGCGTACTCGACGTAGGTGCGCACGATGCCGCGCCGTTTGATGGTCTGCCGGATGTCGTTCTGGTCGTTGTCGAGTGTCACCTGGTACAAGCGGGCCGAAGCTAGCACGCGGCTCGACGCAGTGTCAATTTGCGCTTCTCCGGATCAATCGAGCAGAATAGCGCGCCGGCAACGCGACGAACCGGTTGGCCTCGCGCATTGTCGCGCAAAACGCTGAACGCATATTCAGTCGGCGCTGAATGATCGAATAAACAATCAGGCGCGGGTTGAAACCTGCGCCACTTCTCGTGGAGGTCGAAATGAACAAAGAAGCACTGGTGGGACAACGCGATTATTTCAAGCTGGTTCACGGCGTGACGCTGCGGTTGATCGGCGCGTTTTCGGACCAAGACCTGGATTACCGCCCGCAGCCGGGAATGCGCTCGGTGCGCGAGCTGATCCTGCACATTTACGGGATGCAGAAAGGCTTTGCCGAAGGTTTGCGTCAGGGCAAGCTCACCCCCGAGATCGAAAACAAATGCATCCCGGAGACCGCCGAGGGCAAAGCCGTCGCCGCGGCTTTGAAGACGGTGGCCGATTGCCGGAAGTTTGCGCGCGAATGCCATCAGGCCGGAGATGAATCGCTGGCTGCGATGTCGGACGAGGATTTGACGCGCCAGATCGAATCGCCGTTCGGCACATTCCCGCTCTGGCAGTATTTCAACTTCGCCTACGATGAACATTGGCATCATCGCGGGCAGCTTTACACCTACGCGCGATTGATTGGCAAAGAGCCGCCGATGCTTTACGACTACGAAAATTCTCCGGCGTAAGTTGAGCATCGGGCTCATTCCCTGGACCTGAACCCTTACGAGGTGAAGAGGTGATGTCGTCGCCTCTTCACCCTTTCATTCCTTCATCCCCTCACAGCATTATTTGACGCGCGCCGTTGACCTGCTGCGAGCAGCCAAATATGATCAGCCTATGGTTGGACAAGTTATAATCGAAGAACATCCCATGCCGCCTGAGCTAGGGCGGTTGTTCGAGCAGGCCAGGCGCAATCTGCTCTGGTTCAACGAGAACGTCGAGCGGCTGGGGGTCTACAAACGCCATCGCGGTCGTTATGTCGCAGCCGCAGGCGGTGAGTTATTCGTTGCGGATACTGCTGAAGAGGTTGAGCGACTGGTCCGCGAGAAGTACCCGGACGAGATGCCGCACGTGCGTTACATTCCACGCGAAAAACGGTATCGCATCTATGCGTGTTAATGGAGAATGGCTGCTCTGTGAGGATGAGGTCATCAGGCCGGTCGTGCAAGGGATGGTTCGGCTGTCCGATGGATTCTGGCTTGAAGTTCCTTTCCTGCTCGATGCCGGCGCAGATCGGACAGTCTTCAGCGCGCGGTTTCTTCATCGGCTCCGGCCTCTCGAAGTTGTCGGGGCGGATAAACTCTCTCTCTCAGGCATAGGCGGCACGGCCAGTTCGATCATCATCTCCACCCTTATCGGCTTCACGAAAGATGATGGTGAGCTTGCGACGGTCCGCGGAACTTTCGGCGTCTTTACCGAAGCTGAGAGCGCCGATCTATCAGTGCTGGGACGCGACGTGACCAACAACTTCGGCGTTATTTATGACTATCCGAACTGGATCGTTGCCCTGCTCGCTCCGCCGCATTTCTACGAAATCAAACATCTTACCTGACGATTGCCTGCCATGGTTAAGAATTGTCCGGCCAAGCAATGGCACGGGTCAAATTTTTTAGTCTCAAGCGAACCGGATGTTAATGAATCTGGTGGAGGAGCGTTTATGGCTATGGAAGACAACACAAAGGAGGTCAACGTGGCATTGAACGCTACCAAATTCAAAGTGATAGAAGGCTCAAAGGCCGATGTGCCGCCTGGTCCCTCATCGGTTTCGATGCAGGAATTGGACGGCCTCTTCCGCGAGCACCACGAGCGGGTCTTTCGCGCTGCCTATCGGATCACGGGCAGCGTGGTGGACGCCGAGGATGTGCTGCAAACGATTTTCCTGAGGCTTTCGCGGCGCGCGAATGTGAATCTCGAACCCAATCCCGCCAGCTATCTGCACCGCGCCGCCGTCAACGTCTCGCTCGATCTGATGCGGCAGCGCGGACGAAACGCATCCATTCCGCTTGACGATGTCGCCACGATCCTGGCGACAAATCCCGGGCTCAGTCCCGAATCGCAACAGAGAAACCGCGAGCTGCGCGCTTGTGTTCGCGGCGCAATCGGGAAGCTCGGGGAGAAATCGGCTGAGATGTTCGTGCTCAAATATTTCGAGGGATACGACAACACCGAGATCGCCAAATTGATGGGGACATCGGCGATGGTCGTGGGCGTGCTGCTCCACCGCGCCCGCGCGCGGGTCAAAAAAGAAGTGGGAGATTTTATGGAGGGAGGCTTTTAGTTATGAAAACCACAGATCGTGAATTGAACAATATCGTTGATGACGTGACTGCTGAAATCGGCAATGAGCGGCTGGATTCGGCGGTGGTGGCTGGGGCTGCGCAGCGCGTCTGGACTCGCATTGCGGGCGAGCAGGTGGCGGCGCAGGCAGGCATCACGCCGCCTGAGCAGATTCGCAGTTGCGAGGATTTTCAATCGCTGATTCCGGCTTACCTGCACGGGGTTCTGTCGAGCGCGCGCACCATGCTGCTCGAAGACCACACGCGCGAATGCGTCCCGTGCCGCAAGGCTTTGAAGGAAGCGCGGCACGGCAACCAGGCGGCGCGCCGGCTCGAAGCGCAGAAGGCGAAGGCGGCGGCGGCCAGCTATCGGATGAATGTCGCGCGCTGGGCCATCGCGGCTGTGCTGATTGCCGGGCTTGGTTTCTTCGCCTGGCCGTGGATTCTGCGGTTCACCAATTCGGTCAGCACGCTCAATGCGATTGTCGAAGCCGCGCAGGGCAGCGTTTACAAAGTCACCGACAACAAGACGCAGGCCGTCCGCGCGGGCGAGAAGCTGTTGCGCGGCGAGCGCATCCGCACGTCGAAAAACGCCAATGCGGTGGTCAAGCTCGGCGACGGCACGCTGGTCGAGATGCGCGAGCGCGCGGAGTTTTCGATCAGCGACGGCGGGGCCGGCGTGACGATCAACCTGGAACGCGGCCAGGTGATCGTGCAGGCGGCGCAGCAGCGCGACCGCAAGCTGTTCGTGCAGACCGGCGGCAGTCTGGTCTCGGTGACCGGCACGATCTTTTCGGTCAACAGCGGAACCAAAGGCGCGCGCGTTTCGGTGATCGAAGGCGAAGTCCACGTTGACCGCGCGGGCAAAGACACGGCGCTACGCGCCGGCGAGCAGGCGACGACGCACCAGAGCATCGAACCCGTCTCGATCAAAGAAGAGATTGCGTGGAGCCGCGACGCCGAGCGTTACAACCAGATGCTCGACGCAGTGCGCAGCCGGATTGACCAGCAGGCCGCGATGCCTGGCAATCGCTATTCGACTCGACTGCTCGACCTGATGCCGGAGAACACCGTCATTTACGTGGCGATCCCGAACATCAGCGAGACGCTGGCTCGCGCCAATCAAATCCTGCAGGAGAATCTGCAGCAGAACGCCGAGTTGAACGAGTGGTGGCAGAAAGAGCAGCGCCAATCGAAGGGCCGCCGCGGATTGAATCAGGCAATTGATCTGGTGCGCGAACTCGGCGGCTACCTCGGCGACGAGATCGCGCTGGGCGCGGCGGCGAACGCGAAAGGCGGCGGCGAGCCTGAAGAGCCATTCGTGCTGGCCGAAGTGAAAGACGGCGGCGCGTTCCGCAGCTTCCTCGAAGGCCAGCTCGAGAAGCTCGGCGACGACCGGAAGCACGCGCGCATCATTGACGACCCGATGATGGCCACGACGGGTGAGGACAAACACGAGCTGTTCGTCTGGATCAGGAACGGCGTGGTCGCGGTTTCGCCGAAGCTCGATTCGCTGAAGTCGCTCTCGGCGCGGCTGCAGCTTCAATCGCAACGGAGCGCGACGCCGTTCGCCGCCACTCCGTTCTACGCGCACATCGCCGGGTTGTACCGCGAAGGCGCGGGTCTGGTGATCGCAGCCGACTTGGATCGAATGGTGATGCAGTCAATCCGCAAGGAGAGAGACGCGGCGGCGGCGCAACAGCTCGGCTTGACCGATCTGCGCTACTTCGTCGTCGAGATCAAGGAGAAAGACGGCAAGCCTTACAACCGCGCAGTGGTCAGCTTCCGCGAGAATCAGCACGGCATCACGTCCTGGCTCGCGCAGCCTGGCCCGATGGGCGCGCTCGAATTCATCTCGCCCGACGCCAACATCGTCGCGGCCTTCGTGGTCAAGGAGCCGACCGCGCTGGTTGACGATTTGCTTAACACGCTGAAGTCGGCTGATGCGGAAGCGTATGAGAAGTTGATGCAGTTCCAGCAGGAGCAGGGCATTGATCTGCGCAACGATTTCGCCGCGCCGCTCGGCGGCGAGTACGCGTTCGCAATTGACGGCCCCGTGCTGCCCGTGCCTTCGTGGAAAGCTGTCTTCCAGGTGGACGATCAACAACACCTGCAGCAGACCTTCGAGCGCACGGTCGGGAAGCTCAACGCGGTGCTGACCGCAGAAGGCAAGAAGGGCTTCGCCTGGGCGCAGGTCGAAAGCGGCGGGCGCACGTTCTACACGCTGAAGTCGCTCGATTTCGGCCTGGAAGTTAACTACGCCTACGCCTACGGCTACTTCATCGCCGCGCCCAGCCGCGCGCTGGTCGAGAACGCGATCAAGTACAAAGAGTCTGGCTACACGCTGCTCCAATCGCCGAAGTTCAAAGCGACGCTGCCCGAAGACAAGCAGGCCAACTTCTCCGCGATGGTTTACCAGAACGTCGCGTCGCTGGTCGCGCCTGTGGCGAAAGTCGTCGGCGGCGCAGCCGGCGAGCACGCGCCGAAGGAAGCCCGCGAAGCGATCAAGGGGTTGCTCGGCAACAAGGCCGGACTGGCTTACATCTACGCGCTCAGCGACCGGACGGTCTTCTCGGTCAACACCGAAGACGGGCCTTTGGGCTTGAGCGCGCCGGACTTCCTGGGATTGCCCGGGTCGTCGGGCCTGGGCCACATCGTCAGAAAGGCCACTCGCTAGAATCTCGGATTTGAGATTTGAGATTTGAAAGGCTGCTGATTAAACCGATGCGACGGATGAACACGGACGATCTGTGTTCACCCGTCGCATTAGTGTTACGGCTCCGCTCCCAGGAGGCATTCGAGATGAGGTCGAGGCTGGTCATCGCATTGATCGCTGCTGCCGGCGTTGGGTTGATTTTGATTGCGAACAGATGGCCGGAGCGCAAAGACAACACCGCGACGAAAGTTGAAACTGCAAACAACCCGGCGGCTGGCGGTAAAGCTCAACCGGCAGAGTTCACTCTCTCCGCCAAAGACGACGAAGGCGTTGATCTCCCCGAACGCGAGGAGATTCGCCGAACGCACAAGCTCACTCCCGGAACGAAAGTCTTCGTCATCGGCCTCAACGATGCGAGAGTGGATAGCGACGGCAAGGAAGCTTTCGTCATGGGCATCAACGGCGGGGTGAAAGTGGAGACGGCCGACACCGACACTGCCGAAGTTCTTATCGTTCGCTCAGCCCGCAAGCGTGAGGATTTACAGCATCGGAAAGTCAAGATCAGTAATGACGAAGACCTGTTTATCCACATCGAGGATGGCCCCACGCTCAACCCTCATCGTTCAGTCCTTTCAAAGATTCGCCGGAAAATGCTTATCCCCATCGAGGATGACTCCGCTGTCCCCGAAATCCGCGAGCGGGTGAGCTTGAAGCTGCCGCGCAAGGCCGGCCTCGAAATCCACGTGGTATATGGCGCCGTCACGGCCGGCGCCACGGACGGGCGTCTGGAGATAAGAAACGTAGACGGCAATATCCGCGTCGCGCGCGCGGCAGGCCCAATGGTTATCAGCAATGTGAACGGCGACATTGATATTACCTTCGCGCCGCTCACAGCTAACAGCATAAGGATCGGCGGCGCCATCAATGGCAACATTGACCTGCGCTTCGAGGGCGAAGTGAACGCCGATCTGAACGCGTGGAGCGTCAATGGCGCCATCAAACCCGATTTCCCGAATGTGGAGATACGCAATAGCGAACCGGAGTGGAGCAGATTGAAAGCGCGCATCGGCAATGGCGGCTCGGTGATCGAGGTTCGCGGCGTCAACGGCAATGTGACGCTGTCGAAGGCCGAGAGCAGAAACACATCTGCGTCGAAGTGAAGAAGTGGAATCGAATTTGAAGCATCGGCGACAGCCTTCGCTGCGTTGTATCTCTTCGTGCGCGAACCAGTCGTTGTGATGAAAACTTTGTTTGCATCAACGCCAATCGGTTGGAACTTCACCCAATCGGTTGGCGTAACCGTTTGTGCTCGTAAACACCGCGAAAAATAACGACTCGCAACTCTTCAATCTAATCAAGCGGAGGAAGATGCATGAAATGCCTGACCGGATTTTTGATAACGTTGCTGACCCTGGCCTCCGTGAACTCTATGGCCGAGGCGCAACCACCGAAAGCAGGCGAGGTTAAGCATGAACCATATGTCTTCAAAGCCGCCAACGGCGAAACGGTTGACGCCGGGATGGGGCGATTGTTCGCGCCCGAAAATCGCCGCGATCCGAAGAGCCGCCTTATCGAGCTTACTTTCGTCCGCTTGAAGAGCAGGTCGAAGAATCCCGGCCCGCCGATCATCTATCTGGTCGGAGGTCCGGGCGGTCAGGCGATCAGTCAGGTCAGAACTCTCTTCCCGCTCTATTCACACCTGCTCGAAGCCGGCGATCTGATACTGCTCGATCAGCGCGGCACGGGGATGTCGAAGCCGAACCTGCAATGCCGCGAGAGATTGAATTACCCGCTCGACCAACCCCTTGAGCGCGACCATCTGCTGCGCTTGATGAAAGAGCAGTCGCGGGCCTGTGCCCAGTATTGGCGGGAGCAGGGAGTTGATCTCGGCGGTTACAACACGAACGAAAATGCCGACGACGTGAATGCGTTGCGCCAGGCGCTGGGCATCGTCAAGCTGAACCTCTTCGGCACGAGCTACGGAACGCACCTGTCTCTGGCCGTGATGCGCAGGCACGGCGAGCATCTCAATCGCGTCATCATCGCCGGGATCGAAGGCCCGGACCACACCTACAAGCTGCCGAGCCAGATTCAAAAGAACCTCGAAGACATCGCGCGGATTTACCGGAACGATCCGCAGATAGGCAAAGATCTGCCCGACCTGATGGGTTTGTTGCGAACGATTGGCGAGAGGCTGGAGCAGCAGCCTGCGACGGTCGAAGTGACCGATCCGGCGAACCAACAGAAGGTGAAGGTCACGGTGGGCAAACTCGATTTCCAGTTTTTCCTGACTTCGCTTCCGGGCCGCGTGGCGCGCATCAAGAGCTTCCCGGCCACAGTCTACGCAATGTCGAAAGGCGATTTCACCGTGCTCGGCGAGACCTCGTTGTCGGTGCGCAGAGGGTCTATCGGTTCGGCGATGTCGTTTATGATGGATTGCGCTTCCGCCGTTTCGCCCGAGCGTTGGAAGCGGATCGGGCGCGAAGAGAAGGAGACGCTCATCGGCAGGCTCACCGACTTTCCGTTCCCTGAAATCTGCGAGGCCTGGAACGCGCCCGAGTTGGAAGCGTCTTTCCGCGCGCCGGTCAAATCGCAGCTTCCGGTTCTGCTCATCAGCGGCGAGCTTGACGGGCGCACTCCGGCGAGCAACGCCGAAGAGGTTCGCCGGGGCTTTCCCAACGGCCATCATCTGATCGTCGAAGCGGCGGGTCACGTTGACGCCACGATGTTCACTCCACAGACCAAGGAAGTGATGATAGAGTTCTTGCAGGGCAAGCCGGTCACGATCACTAAAATCCCCGCTCCGCCGCTCGAGCTTGCGCCGCTGAAGAAGGAAGATAGCAAGGCGGCAGTGAAGTAGGGCAGTTTTGCAAAAATGGTTCTATGTCGTTTTAGAAGGAGATCGAGATGAATAGCAAAATGACGGTTAAGTTGATTCTGGCAATCGCCGGTTTGAGTTTGATCCTGATCGCCGGCGGATGTCGTAACCGGCGCGAACACGTGCAGGCGCAGGAAGGCGATCGAGCCGAAAACATCGCGCCAAGCGATGTCGGAACTGATGCCAAAAGCGCGGGCAAGGCTTCGGACAAAGCGCCAGCCGATGCATCAACCGGCGCATCAACCACAGCCGAGACGAATTCAATCGTTGACAAAGGGGGCGAAGGAGTTGATTTCCCTGAACGCGAGGAGATTCGCCGCAGCTACACGCTCGAGCCCGGCGCGCAGGTTCGGATAGCCAACATCAACGGCCGGGTTGACGTCGAGACCGCCGGGATTGATCACGCCGAGGTTCTGATCGTTCGCTCCGTGCGCAAACGCGAAGATTTGCAATTCCGCAGAATCAACCTCGAACATCAACCAGATTATCTGGGCATTCGCGTCGAAGACGACCGGCGCAGCATCTTTTCGGCGCTCGGCTCGATTCCCGATGGCCGCCAGCGCGTGATACTCAAATTGCCGCGCAAAGTCGCGCTTGAGACTGATGGCGTGAACGGCCACGTCACGATCGGTGAGATTGAAGGAAGCGTGGGAATCCGCGGCGTCAACGGCCCGGTCAACATTGCGCAGGCCACCGGCGCGGCGTCTTTCCGAGGCGTCAACGGCAACATTGACGCCACCGTGGCAAAGCTTACGGGTGACGGCATTGATCTGAGCAGCGTCAACGGCAACACCAATCTGCGCTTCATCGGCGAGGTCAATGCCAATGTCGAAGCGCGCGGCATGAACGGCAGGGTCGAGGCCGATCTGCCGAACGTCGAGGTGCGCAAAGGCGAGCGCGGCTACGGCAGATACGACGCGCGCATCGGGACGGGCGGCGCGCCAATTCAAATCCGGAGCGTCAACGGGAACGTTTATCTGTCGAAGGCGGAGAAGCAGGGCGCGACGGCGGCGAAAGCGGCGACGAAGTAAAAGGTCACTTCAATCAACGAGCGCAACGATGGATCCAATCACTGAGCCAGTCATTGAGCTAGATCAACTGCGAATCGAATTCGGCAAGCGGCGCATCCTGCACGACATTCGTGGCGCGCTGCATGGCCGCTGCACCGGTCTGCTCGGCCCGAACGGCGCGGGCAAAACCACGCTGATTCACACGCTGCTCGGTTTCCACAAACCGGCGTCGGGCACGGCGCGCATCTTCGGACAGGATATTCGCACGGAGGCCAAACAGATTCGCACGGCTGTCGGCTACATGCCCGAACGCGACTCGTTCATCGCCAATCTGACCTGCGTCCATTTCGTGCGGCTGATGGCCGAACTGTCGGGTTTGCCGCACGACCCCGCGCTCGAACGCGCGCACGAGGCGTTGTTTTACGTCGGACTGGGCGAGGCGCGTTACCGCAAGCTCGGCACGTACTCGCTGGGCATGAAACAGTTGGCGAAGCTGGCGCAGGCCATCGTCCACGGGCCGCGATTGATCTTCCTCGACGAGCCGACCAATGGACTCGACCCTCCGGCGCGCAAGCGGATGCTCGAGCTGATCCGCGAAATACGCGATTCGGGCAGCGCACACATCGTCTTCTCGTCGCACCTGCTGCGCGACGTCGAGGAATGCTGCGACGAGGTTTTGATCCTGAAAGACGGGCACATCGCGGCCATCTGCGACCTCGAAGAGGAGCGGCGCGCCAATCGCCGCTTCGTCGAGATGGAGACGCGCGGCGCAACGCCGGAATTCGCCGCGGCCATCGGCTCGCTCGGCTGCGAATACGCGATGACCGGCGAGCAGCGCATCAAGCTGGTGATGCAGGATGGGCTGGAAGTCCGCCACATTTACCAGCTCGCCGCTGAGCGCAACGTGCAGATTCGCCGATTGAATTACAAGCGCGATTCGCTCGAAGACATTTTCCTGAAGGCGATGGAATGACTGGTTCGTAGTCCCGCCTTCAGGCGGAAGCTTCCGCTATCTGAGCCTCCCGCCTGAAGGCGGGACTACGAACGGGAGAGAAGATGCAATGGCCGTTTACGAACACACTTACAAACCTTACGAAGGCGAGTTGACGCCGGCGTGGTCGCGGTTCCTGGTCTTGCCGCGCTACGCCTATCAAGACCTTTTCAAATACCGGCTTTTCACCGCGCTGGTCGTCTTATGTCTCGTCCCGATCCTGCTCGCCGCAGTTCTGATATACCTGCGGCACAACGTCGGCTTTCTGGAGGCCTACAACATCAACCCGGCGAATCTGCTGCCGATCAACGAGTCTTTTTTTTACGGCCTCACTTACTTCCAGACCTGGCTCGCCTTCATCTTCACGGTGATCATCGGGCCGGTGCTGGTTTCGCGCGATCTGGCGAACAACGGGTTGCCGCTCTATCTGTGCCGCCCGTTTTCGCGCTTCGAGTACGTCGTCGGCAAAATATCGGTGCTGCTGATTCTGCTCTCGGCGATCACGTGGGTTCCTCTGCTGCTGCTGTTCCTGTTCCAGGCTTATCTGGAAGGCGGCGGATGGCTGGTTGAAAACTGGTGGATTGCCAGTGCGATCTTCACCGTCAGCTTCGTCTGGCTGGCGGCTCTGGCGTTGCTTTCGATGGCTTTCTCCGCCTGGATCAAATGGCGCACGGCGGCGAGCGCGGCGTTGTTCGCCATCTTCATCATTCCGCTTCCCATCGGCTTTGCCGCTCAAGAGATACTGAGGACGAGCCTCGGGCACATGCTCAATCTGGGAATGGCGTACAACGCTTTGGCGAATAACTTATTCCGCATTGATTGGGCGGATTCGTTCCTGTCAGTCGGCCAGGGTTGGGTCGTGTTTGTTGGCTACGCGGCGGTCTGTCTGTTTATGCTCTCGCGCAAAGTGCGCGCTTACGAGGTGGTGTCGTGATGCAATCTCAAATCTCAAATCTCGAATCTCAAATCCCGGATTTGAAATCTGAGATTGTCTTCGAGAATGTCTCGAAGTTTTACGGCGAGATTCTGGGCGTCAATCGCGTCAACCTGACCATCGCGCCGGGCATCACTTCGCTCGTCGGCCCGAACGGTTCAGGCAAAACGACGCTCATGAACCTGATGACCGGATTGATTCAGCCCACGCGCGGGAGCCTCAGCATTCTGGGCATCACGCCCTCGAATCCGCAGGAGCTGTTTCGCAAGGTCGGTTACTGCGGCCAGTTCGATTCGTTTCCGCGAGGGATGACTGGGTACGATTTCGTCAAATCGTTCCTGCTCGTTCACGGCTTTTCGAGCAAAGAGGCCGAAGAGAAGACGTGGCGCGCAATCGAGCGCGTTGATCTGGTCGAGGCCGCCCACCGCAAGGTCGCCGCTTACAGCAAAGGCATGCGCCAGCGCATCCGGTTGGCGCAATCAATCGCCCACGACCCGACGGTGATGGTCCTGGACGAGCCGCTCAACGGGCTTGATCCGATGGCGCGCGCTGAAACCATCCGGCTGTTCCGTCACCTCGCGCAGGAAGGGCAGCATCTGGTCGTCTCGAGCCACATCCTGCACGAAGTGGACAAGATGTCCGACCGCGTGGTGCTGATCAACAACGGCTACATCCTGGCCGAAGGCGGCGTCGCCGGCGTGCGCGAAGAGAAGCTGGAAGAGCATCCGATGCAGATCATGATCCGCTGCGACCGTCCGCAGGAGTTCGCCGCGCGGGTCTTCGCGAGCGACAGCGTGGTCGAAGCCGCGCTGCACGAAGACAAGCAGGGATTGTTCATCCGGACGCGCAACGCCGAGGCGTTCTATTTGTTGTTGAACCGGATCGTGGTCGAAAGCGGAATGGACATCGAATCGGTGTCGCCGGTGGACGACGATCTGAGCGCGGTCTACCACTACCTGATCGGATCGAATGGAGGCGGGCAGGCGTGACGCAACAACTTGGTAATCCTGACAACATTGACGTTGAGTGGGATGAAAGCAAGAACCGTCTCAATCAGCGTGAGCACGAGGGGATTACGTTCGAAGAAGCTGCGACGGTGTTTTTTGACCCGTTGGCAATTGCGACGCCCGATGACGAACACGCCGATGAAGAAAACCGGTTTCACATCATTGGAGAATCTGCGTTGGGGCGCATGTTGGTTGTGACCTACATGGAGAGACGTGACAAGATTCGCCTCATCAGCGCGCGCAGACCAACTCGTGGAGAGCGAAGAGAATATGAAGAAGGAGATTGATTTCAGTCGCGGGGTCCGCGGTAAATATATCGGCAAAAATATTCGCATCGTCGGTGATCGGCGTCGGAAGAAGATTGCTAATTCAAAGGGGCAGACCTATTTCTTTGTGAAGCACAGTCTTGTCATCGCAGAGATCATTGCTGCCAATCGGGATGAAGCGCTTCACGCATTCCTCGATAAATTCCGAATTGCCAGAATGCCGAGAGGCGTGGTGATGGCAGTGGCGGTGTGAACATAAACAGATGTCTGAAGAGGTTCAGAGCTATGAGTACGATGACGCAGGTTGAGGTGGTAAAGCCGACAACAACAAATCTCGATTGGTCGCTCTGGCTGCGGCAGATTCGCGCGATTCTGCGGATCGAGGTGAAGAAGAACTTCTGGGGCCGCCGCGCGTGGCTGCTTTATCTGCTCGCGGCGATTCCGGTCTTTTTCATGTTTCTGCTGGTGACGGTTGACACGGAAGGCAGCGTGGCGGACATCCGCGAAAGATGGACGATGGTGCAGGAGGGATTTGCGGCCTACATCTACAAGGGGCTGATCCTGCAAACCATCGTCTTCTTCGGCTGCGCGTGGATTTTTATGAATCTGTTTCGCGGCGAAGTGGTGGACAAGAGCCTGCATTATTACTTCCTCTGCGCGCTGCGGCGCGAAGTGCTGGTGGCGGGGAAATATCTTTCCGGGCTTCTCGCTTCGGTCGTGCTCTTCACGCTTTCGACTGCCGGGTCGTTGTTCTTTTTGTACTACGCGCGCGGGTATCCGGCCAACGTGAATTACCTGCTGGACGGGCCGGGATTGAAACAGTGTTTGACTTACATCGGCATCACGATTCTGGCCTGCGCCGGTTACGGCGCGGTGTTTTTGGTGATCGGCCTGTTCTTCCGCAATCCGATCATTCCGGGATTGCTCGTCTACTTCTGGGAATGGGCCAACTTTGTGATGCCGCCGGTGCTGAAGAAGATCAGCATCGTGCATTACCTGCGCTCGCTTTCGCCGGTGCCGATCAGCGAGGGGATGCTGGCGACGGTGGTTGATCCGACGCCCGCCTGGATTTCGGTTCCGAGCATGATCGTTTTCACCGCCGTGGTGCTGGTCTTTGCCAGCATTCGCATCCGCAGGCTGCAGATCAATTACGGCAACGAATAGACCGCAGACAATGGAGGAAGAATGAGCGAAGAGAACGAGCCGAAGATCGGTTCAATCGGCTGGACAGACCTGACGGTCGGGAACGCCGAACAGATCAGGGATTTTTACCGCGAAGTCGTCGGCTGGACGTCTTCGGGCGTGGATATGGGTGGTTACGACGATTTCAATATGAACGACCCTGAGAGCGGAAAACCCGTTGCCGGAGTTTGTCACGCTCGCGGAAGCAACGCCGATCTGCCGCCGGTCTGGTTGATCTACGTCAACGTCGCAGACATCGAACGCAGCATCGCGCGCTCGGTCGAGCTGGGCGGCCAGGTGATCGCCGGCCCGAAAGGATTTGGCGGGCAGGGCAAGTACTGCGTCATTCGCGATCCGGCGGGGGCGACGTTGGCGCTGTTTGAAGCCGCGAAGTAGTTTTCGATTTTGGAGGCTGAGTGAACAAGCGGACAGCTTTCAGATTGTTTAGTGGATTGCTCTGCGGCTTGCTCGCCGGAGCCGTCGTTCTGGGCGTTGGCGGGCGCGCGGTGATGAGCGCGCTGGCTTTGCTGGCTGACCGCGAACCGGAATTCAGTTTAGGGGGAACAATCGAGGTCATCGCTTTTGGAGCGATCATCGGCGCGACGGCGGGCGTGGCGTTTCTCGCAGCAGACCATCGGATTCCCCGCCGGCAGCTATTGCTTGTTGTGCTGCGCGTTGCCGCCCCACGCATACCAGCCGTCGGCGTCCTGGTCGCCGGTCTTCAGACAAATGACCATGCCATTGACCGTGCCCGCGTAAACATTGCCGCGCGCCAATGCGGGTTGAAACGCCATCGGTTGGTTGAACGCGTAGAGGAACGCCACTGCGCCGTCCTGTTGCCGCACCGAGACGAGATGGCCCTGCGCGCTGCACAAGTAAAGGTTGAGATGGCCGAGCGCAGGCGGCGAGAAGACCTGCGTCTTGTCATTGACGCCCTCGCCTTTCACTTCGGCGCGCCAGGCGAAGCGCCCGTCGGCTGAGCGGATCGAATTCAGGTATTTGCCCTGCGCATTCATCATCCGGCCGTTGCGGTAAGCCGCCCGCGAGCCTTGATAAGCCCACGCGCCAGCGACTGTGTTGACGCCTATGTGTTTGTTGGCATCCGCGAGCTTTGCCGCCGAGGGCGCGCTGGAGAATCCGACCGAAGAGTCGAGCTTGCTCACTGTCACGGCATCCATCGCCACGCCGCCGCCTTTGCCGGCTTGCAGGTATTCGGCCTTCTCTTTCGCCAGCAATTCGCGGTCTCGCACATTGCCAGCTTTCAATTCGAGCCGCTGCAAGCCTTCGTAAGTCTTGCCGTCTTTCACTTCCTTGCTCGTCATCACGACCTGGCCGCCGGCCACCAAAGGTGCGCTCGTGCCCTCGTTCTGCTTCTGCCACACGACTGCGCCGGTCGCAGCGTTGAGGCAGAACGACGCGCCGTCGAAGCAGGTGAAGAGCAGTTGGTCGCCGGAGACGACCGGCGCCGAGATCACATCGGCGGTGATCTTCCGCTCCCACAGATGGCGGCCCGTCTTCAAATCGGCGCAGAGCATCCGATGTCCGGGGGCGCGGTCATCGGGCGCCGTTTGCGCGGCGTTGTTTTGCGCGTGTCGCTGGCCAGCGGGGTAGGCGATGTAAAGCCGTCCGTTCGAGATCGCCGGCTGGCTCATCAACGGATCGCCGAGCCACTCCTGCCAGACGATCCTCCCCGTCTTCGCTTCGGCGACGATCACCGTGCAGCTTTCGGTGTTGAATGCGACGTAGCCGTCCTGGACGACAGCCGCCGTCGGCCCGTCATCCTGAGTCTCCATCTTCCACACGACGCGCCCCGTTTCGGCGTCAATCGCGTAGAACTCATGAGAGCCGTAACCGCCGCCGACGAAGATCATCCCGTCGGCATAAGCCGGAGTGGCAATCGGAAACTCGCCGGGAAGGCGCAGCGCCCATCCTTGCCTGCCATCCGCAGTTTTGAAAGAGACGGTCTCCAATTCATTGTTGATCTCGGGCAGCTCGACGGCGATGGCTTTGTCCAGATCAATCTGAATCTGTTTGGCGGCGGCAGTGGTTTTCGATTTGTTACTGCCACCTTTGCCTTTTTGCGACGGAGAGGCTTCGGCCAGCCACAACGCGGTGATGGCGAAGATCGAGATGGCAAAGACGACGGCGAGCTGAAATCTTTTGAGCGTATTGTTTGCTGTCTTCATCGTATACCTCCTTCTGATGACAGATTGGACTGAGGGGGTCGTTTGACTGCCGTTGGTTGAATGATCGAGAAAGAAAACCTTGCGATGAATTTCGCTTCAGTGCAAGCATTGCGCATCTGCGGCGGCGCGCAGTCTGAGGCCGCGCAGCAGTTGTGTTATGCTTACGCGCAAAATTCAGAGGCAGGGTCACAATGTTCGACAACATACAACAGGAGCGGTATCGGGACGAACCGGAGCCGTTTTCGGATCAGGCGACGCTCGCTGATCATGAGTTCAGGCGGCTCGACGCCCGCGTCATCAAACTTTGGCGCACGACCGATCTGATCGGCTATGGCGTATTGTTGACTGGGTTGCTGGTGAGCATCTGGTTTACGAAATTTGCGCGAGTCGGCTTTTGGCCCTGGCTGCTGGCGGGATGGTTTGCGCTCGCGCTGCTGTGCGTCTGGTACAGCCTGTGGCGGCCCCCCAGATACTATCGTT
>Ga0247727_10007458_pt1 | contig 20822 bp, 17 predicted proteins | sample WisWelCaveWW1625_FD_202498 | JGI IMG/M metagenome (GOLD analysis project Ga0247727, IMG submission 202498) | Biofilm microbial communities from Wishing Well Cave, Virginia, United States - WW16-25 | ecosystem: Environmental > Aquatic > Deep subsurface > Groundwater > Cave microbial mat | place... | reverse complement strand
CAATGAGTCGGTTAGGCGGTCGCGCCTGGTCCGGCGGTAGTGGTCAATCAGCAGGTTGCGCGTCACGCTCGTCATCCACGTGGCGAAGCCGCCGTGCGCCGACCGGTAGCTGCCCAGCGTCTTGTAAACTCTCAAAAATACTTCCTGGGTCAGATCTTCCGATTCGTGCCGGCTGCTCGTGAACCGCCAACAGAGGTTGTAGATCCGGCGCGTGTGCCGCCGCACCAGTTCCTCCCAGGCGGAGCCGTCGCCTCGGAGGCAGTTCTGAACCAGTTGAGCATCTGGTTCCACCTCTGCCGCATCCTCGCTGCCTGCTCCACTTTCCGGCCTCATCCTATGGAACGCAGATTGCCTCCGGAAAGTTCCGCTGTGCCAGGCCGGGTCTTCCGCTTTCGGAAAACCCCTTCTGGCCGCGCATCATATCCGCCCCTCCGCCCCCCGCACAAGTCTGGGTGGCACATGCACTCTTGCCTGTGCCTCGCAGGGCGCATCATTCTTCTCGCCTCCTTTACCGCTGCTGTCTTTCCTGCATCCCTTTCTCTTAGTCCTCAATCGTCAATGATTCGATGTTCCGATGATCGAATCCCGCATCACTCCCAATCCTCAATCTTCAATCGTCAATCATTCAATGGCTCGATGACCCAATCACTCAATCCCTCGTTGACACCCCTTCCTCGCAACGCTACTCTCCCTCCTCGAATGCGTTCCCACCTGCGCAAGCTTTTCCTCTTCGCTCTGGTCCTGGTTGTTCTAATTGCCCTTCTCTACCGTTCCCGCCAGGCCATCGGGCTCGAAGGCTTCTCCTGGGACCGACTTCTCGCCGCACTCGCCCAGGCCCAACCTTTTCTTCTGCTTCTTTCTCTCTTCAGCATTTTCGTCAGCTACGCCATTCGCGCTCTTCGCTGGCAGCGCTTTTGTCGCTACCTCGGCCAGTTGCCTTTCCTCAGCATTTATTCCTCAACTCTCATCGGCTTCACGGCGATCTTTCTTCTTGGCCGCGCCGGCGAACCCGTTCGCCCTCTGCTCATCGCTCGCAAAGACCGCTTCCCAGCCTCCAGCATGTTCGGCATCTACGTTCTCGAACGCATCTTCGACGCCGCTTCCACTGCAATTCTCCTCGGCCTTTCGCTGCTCATTTTTCCCAGCATGCTCGAGGTCGGCGGCCCCAACAGCACCTGGCAGACTAGCGCCCGCGCCACCGGCCTCGCCATGCTCATCGGCCTGCTCATCGCCGCCGCTTTTCTGGTTTACTTCCGCTTCCACGGCGCTCGCGCTCTCGAGGGCAAAATGAACGCCTGGCGCACCGCTACCGGTCGCCGCCGTCATCTCGCTAATCTCTTCGCCGGCTTCGGACACGGTCTTCAGGCCATCCGCACCTGGTCCGACCTCGGCGCCGCCCTCTTCTTTTCTGCCGTCCACTGGGGACTCATCGCCCTCATCTACCTCTGGGTCTCCCACAGTTTCGGCGGACGCCTGGGCCAGATGGACTTCTCCGGCGCTATGCTCGTTCTCGCCTTCACCATGGTGGGCTCCACCCTTCAGCTCCCCGGAGTCGGCGGCGGCTCGCAGGTCGCCAGCTTCCTTGCCTATACCGTCGTCTTTGGAGTAGAAAAGGAACCCGCAGCCGCCGCCAGCATCGTGCTCTGGCTGGTCACCTTTGCGGCCTCGAGTCTGGTGGGTGTGCCGCTGTTGATTAGGGAAGGATTCTCAATGGCCGAGTTGCGTCGCATCGCCCGCGAGGAAGAGGAAGCCGCCGAAGCCGGCGCGGCCACCGCTCCCGTTAATCAAGGAGACCTCTCCCGGTGAAATGTCCCTTCTGTGGTCATATCGAAGACAAAGTCATCGACTCGCGCGAAGGGCGCACCGGCGACCTCATCCGTCGCCGCCGCGAATGTCTTCGTTGCAATCGCCGCTTCACCACCTACGAGCGCATCGACGAAATCCCCTACATGGTCATCAAAAAAGACGGTCGCCGCGAGCGCTTCGATCGCCAGAAAATCTTTGCGGGTTTGCTCAAAGCCTGCGAAAAGCGTCCCGTCGCCACTCCCAAGCTCGAATCCCTGGTGGACGAAGTCGAACGCTTCGTCCACGAAGCCACGGAGCGCGAGCGCACCAGCTCCGAGCTGGGCGAACTCCTCATGTCGCGCCTCAAGCGCCTCGACAAAGTTGCCTACGTCCGCTTTGCCTCTGTCTATCTCGACTTCAAAGACGTCCGCGAATTCATGTCCGAACTCAAAAACCTCCTCAAAGACCGCTCCGCCCTCCGCCGCTAACCCCCGCTCTTTCACTCTACGCGTCTCGGCGTTCTCTGCGCTTCTGCGTCAGATTCTTCTTCCGCCCTGCCTTCTTCCCGCCGCCCTGGTAACCCACTCTCTCCTGCCTCTTCCCTTCTCAGGCGCTCAAAATCTTCAATGCTTAAATTACTCGGTTATATAGTAACTCAATTATGTAATCATTCCCCCTCCCACACCCCCGCCGCAAATGCCTTCCTCATTCGAAACCCCAGCCTGTCGTACAGCTCCACCGCCGACCGGTTTCCTCTCGTCACCGTCAGCGACAGCTCCTTAAACTTCTTCCTGCTCAGCGCCTCAATCGACGTCTCCATCAGCCGCCCTCCCAGCCCCATCCCGCGGTAGCCCGGCAGCACGCACACCTGCGTCGTGTGTCCCACGCCCGGCGCCACCGCCGACGTCAGCACTACGCCCACCATGTGTTCCGTCGCCACATCCCGCGCCACAAACGACGCCTCCGCCTGAAACAGTCCGCACCCGGGCAGCACAATAATGTTTTTCAGAAATCGCATCGCCCCGCTCTCGCTCTGGTACTGATCATTGATTTCGCTGTCCACGTGACCCGCATACGCCTGCCAGATCAGTTTCGCACACGGCTCAAAATGCTTCTCCTGCCACGGCTCCAGCCGCACCGGCCCAAGCTGCACCTCGCGCTCCGCGCGCGACGCCCCGAGCTTCTCATCGCGTCCTTCAGCGCGCTCCAATTCCAGCAGCATGAACTGCCGCGTGTATAGTCGGAACCCTTCCGCCAGCAGCACCCCATCCAACTCGCAACCGAACGGCATCAGTTGCGCCTCAATCCGCTCCAGCCGCGGCACACCTCGTAACGTTGCCGTCATGTCTCCCAAGACTTGCCGGCTCAGTGACGCCTGCCCAGCGCCTGGCCTCACATACATTCCCCCCACGAGTCCTTTGTGCTCCTCGACTACGTAAAATCCGTAGCCTACTGGCCGTCCATCTTCCATCGCCACACAACCCGCCAGCGACTTTGCCTCCACAAACCTCTTAATCAACTCCAGCGATCCCCGGTAGTCCCAGTGCAGCTCTTCCCGCCAGTGCCGTGCTTCCTCCTCAAACAGCGGCTCCAGCGCCCGAGCGCTCATCTGTCTTAGGTCAACCAGTGTCATCGCGCTTAACCGAACACCCGCCCCGCCCCTCATCATAATCCTGCCGGCTCCTCTCCGGAAACGCCGGTTTCTCCCGGCCCTTTGCTCCTCGGCTTCTGTGTTAGACTGCACGCGAGTGGCCCGCGTGCCACTTGGGCCGTCCCGATGTGGCTTCCATTGCCCCAAAGGCCTTCTCACACTGCATGGATTTTCTCTCCGAGCTTCGTTATCCCAAGAGGTGGTACTCCAAACTTTTTGCCGCGATTCTTTCCATTGCCTTCTTCTCCTTTCTTGCCAGTGCCGCCATTTCCGCCTATTTGCTCTATCGCATCGTTTCCCCCTCGCAGACCCCCACCAATATCAACCTGCAAACCTTCCCTGGGCGTCCTGAGCTGGTTTCCTTCCCCGGCCCCGGTGGCCAGTCCCGCGAAGGCTGGTTTTTCCCCGGGCTGACCACCGCGCCCACCATTATTCTCTGCCACGGCTATTCCTCTCAGCGCGGCGAGCTCCTCACGCTCGTCTCCGCACTGCAGGACCATCAGTACAACGTCCTTGTCTTCGACTTCACCGCGCACGGCTCCAGCCCCGGACGCTCCACGCTTGGCTATCGCGAAGCGGCCGAGCTTCGGGGCGCCGTAAACGCTGTCGCCGCTCGCCCCGACGTCGACACCTCTCGCTTTGGCCTCTGGGGCAACAACCTCGGCGCCTACGCTGCCCTGGCCGTAGCCTCCTCCGACCCTCGCATCCGCGCCGTGGCCGTCGAATCCGTCTATAACTCCCCAGCCGACATGCTTCATCTCCTTCTCGACGACTCCGGCCTCGGTGCCTTTCCCTTCATGCAGCGGACTGGCGCCTGGGCTTTTCGCGCGCTAACTCGCGAATTCGCCGAAGAATTGCCTCTCTCTTCACGCCTCGCTCCTCTCCAGGATGTCCCCAAACTCTTCCTCATGGCCAGCGACGAACCCATTCTCGGCGAATCCACCCGCCAGCTCTTTCTCGCCTCGCCGGAGCCCCGCGAGCTGGCCGTCGTTCCCCGCGGCAACTACGCTTCCCTTCTCGACGACGAAAAGCGCGCCTACGAGAACCGCATCGTCACCTTCTTCCTTCGCTCCCTCCCCACCACCTCCGCCGCCGCTCCCTCTCCTCCCGCTCGCCGCTAGTTTCATCCTGCCGACATCCGACCTCTGATCTCCAACCTCTATCTGTACACATACACTAGCATCGCGTTCGCCGACTTCTCCTCCACCACGTTCACCTTTCTTCCCTTCCTCTCCAACTCCTCAATCCCCTCCCGCGTCGTAAACACCCACGCGGGCATTGCCACCTCTTCATTCCACTCCGCCAGCTCCTTCCTCTGATAAAACTCCAGCCCGTATTTCCACGCCCGGTGCACCTTGTACACGTACACATTTTCTCTAGCCGGTTCCCCGCCCACTCCTTTCGCCGCCTCCCGTGCCGAATAGTGCGCGTCCACTTTGCCGAGCACGGTCCACGAAAGCACGCCAACCATGCTGCAAATGATCAGCGCTGTTGCCGTTCCCGCGGCGATAACTTTTCGCTTTCCTGCAAGCACACTGACGCTCAGACTCCCGACCGTAATCACAATCATCAGCGCCACACCCGCTCGATTTTCGAAGCCGAGTTCTAGGGCAGCCGCATAAACGAGCACTGAAGCTAGAAATGAGAGCAGCACAACCGTAATTCCAACCAGTATCCCGATTCTCGCAGTCCATTTGTCTCTCGCTTCCGCTCGGCTTGTCACGCTTCTCGCCATCACCATCGCGAGTGGCGCAACCACCACCAGGATGTACCCCGGCAGCTTCGACCTCGACACACTGAAAAACAACGCCGGCCACACTGCCCAACACGCATAAAAAAACGCTGCACTCCCCGTCCAACTCTTCTCATTCCACATGCGCCACCCATCCCGCGCCACTCCCGCCAACAACGCTGTCCACGGCAGGACTCCGATCAGCACCACGACCACAAAAAACCACACTGGCTGCTCGTGTCGGAACGCCGTCGTCAGATACCTCAGAAGATTGTGTTCGTACAAAAACACCCGCACAAAATCCGGGTTCCTCCGCGCGCATACCACATACCAGGGCAGAGAAGTGGCCGCCCAAGCTGCAACCGCCCAGGGGTGCAACAACGAAAGTGCAGTCCGCCATCTCCGCGTCGTCACGGCCCACAGCAGCACACTGCCTCCCGCCAGCACCAGCGCTGCCGGACCTTTCGCAAGTGTCGCCGCTCCCAGCGCCACTCCGAGCGCGATCCTTCGCCCCGTCGCGCCCTTTACTTCTTGCCTTCTGTTGCGACAGCTTCCAGCGGCCATCTCTTCTCCCTCTCCTTTTCGCCCCACGAACTCCGCCGCCGTCACCATTGCCACTGCCAGCGCCGCCGCAAACAGAATGTCTGGCCCCGCCGCCCTCGCAAACCCGATCACGCCCACCGATGTCGGAAAAATCAGTGCAACGCACCACGCTGTCCGCGAGCCGTACTGTCTCAGCGCCGCCCACACCAGTGCCACCAATGCCACGAGCGCCGCCAGCGCCGAGGGCAATCGCGCAGCGAACTCCGTCGCCCCAAATACGCGCATTGCCGCCGCCGCTCCCCAGTAAGAGAGCACCGGCTTCTCCAGCCACGTCCGCCCCCACAACCGCGGAGTCACCCAGTCTCCACTCGCCGCCATCTCTCGCGCCACTTCCGCGTACCTCGGCTCATCCGGTCCCAACAGCCCAATCGCGTCCAGGCCAGACAGCAGGCACACCCCCGCCACCCCCACCGCCATTGCCCACTCCCACCACTTGACCTTGGCTTGCTCCTCAGTCATTCCACTCGTGCCTGTTCCCTTTCTACTTTACTTCCTTCTCTTTCCATTTCTGCTTCAAACGTCCGACTCTCAAACTCATTCTCGAACCTCCCGCCTCCAGGATCCCGCGCAGTCTAGCACCCCTTCTCCTTGCTTCGTCTCTATCCTATTTCTCTGTGTCCCTGTCAGTATCGTCTCTGCTCGATTGAATTTGGTCGGGCCTGTCTACCTTTCGTCCAGCTGCTTTGTCTGTGTCTCTGTGCCGGCACCTGTCCCGACCTGGTCGGGGTGGCTAATCTGCTCTTCCCCACCTACCGCTTGCCCCTTCATAATGTCGCCCCGTGAAGCGCTCCCTCGAATTCGCCGCGGCTTGGCTCTCTCTAAAACTCCTCGAACTCCTTCCTCGCCCCGCCGCCCGCGCCTTTGGATCTTTTGTCGTGCGTCTTGCCTACGTGCTTCGTCCGCCCTTGCGCCGCACCGGCCTCATCAACCTCCGCATCGCCTTCCCTGATTGGACCGACTCGCGTCGCCGCCGCGTCCTTCGCCATCTCGCCCGTCATCTCGGTTGGATGGCCGCCGACCTCGTCCATCTCCGCGACCTCGACCACACCACTATCGACCGCGTCGTCATTCCCGACGGTTTCGAAAACTTCGCCGCCGCTCATCGCCGCGGCAAAGGCGTTCTCTATCTCACTGGGCATATGGGTGCCTGGGAGCTCGGCCCTCCCGCCCAGGCTCTCTTCGGTTTCCCACTGCACTTTCTCGTTCGCCCGCTCGACAATCCCTGCGTCGACGCCCTTATCAACCGCTACCGCTGTTTTTCCGGCAACGTTCCCGTGGACAAATCCAACTCCGTGCGCACGATTCTTCGCGTCCTGCGCTCCGGCGGTGCGGTCGGCATTCTTTTCGACCTCAACGCCCTCCCCGACGATGGCGTCTTCGTGGATTTCTTCGGCGTTCCCGCTTGCACCACCAGAGGTGTCGCCCGCCTGGCCCTGCAGACCGACGCCGCTGTCGTCCCCAGTTACTGCTTCTGGGATTGCGACTTGCGCGAATACCGCCTTCGCTTCGAGCCTCCTCTCGAGCTCGTCCGCACCGGCAATCTCGACGCCGACGTCCTCGCCAACACCCAACTCTTCACGCGCGTCATCGAAGACTTCGCCCGCCGCCATCCCGACCAATGGCTCTGGGTCCACAAACGCTTCAAAACCCGCCCTCCCGGTTCCCCACGCATCTATTGAAATCTCCAGCTGGTTTCTGGCTCAGCACCCAAGCCCTCCGTTGTCCTCACTTGTCGCTCACCTCCCGTCCGCCGCCTTTCCGTCATTCCGAGCGAAGCGAGGCTCATCACGCCGCCTTGGGGCGTGATCCCTCTGCGCCGCATGTGGCGCAGAGAATCTTGGCGTTTCTCTTCTCGGCGTTTCTCTGCGTACTCTGCGCCACTGCGTTGGTTCTTTCTCTCTTATCAGTGTTCATCTGTGTTCATCTGTGGTTTCATACCGACTTTGAATCCCTCTCCCGTGAGGCTCCCATGACCGCACATGAACTCTCATCGCTTCTCGGTGCCGCCCTCGACGGCGACCCCTCCGTCTCCATCTCCGGTCTCGCCTCCCCCGGATCCGCCGGCCCTGCCGATCTCATTTACCTGGACTCCCCTCGCCATCTCGACCGTGCCTCGGCCTCCCAAGCCCGTTGTGTCCTTCTCCCACTCGATCTCTCTGTTCCCGTCAAAACTCTCCTCCGCTCCTCTCAACCCAAACTCGACTTCGCCCGCGCCGCCGCCCTGCTCATCCCAACCTCTCCCATTGCCACTGGCATTCATCCCACTGCCGTCATCGCTCCCTCTGCCAAACTCGCGCCCGGCGTCGCTATCGGCCCATACGCGGTCATCGAAGACAACGTCTCCATCGCTGGAGGCACCCAGATTGGTGCTTTCTGTTTTCTCGGCCGCGGCTCCGATCTCGGCTCGCTTTGTCGTCTCTACCCGCGCGTCACGCTGTACGCCGGTGCGCGTCTCGGCAATCGCGTCATCGTCCACTCGGGCACAGTGATCGGTTCCGACGGTTTCGGCTACGTGACCGGCGAAGGGAAGCACTGGAAGTTTCCGCAGCTCGGCTCCATCGAAATCGGCGACGAAGTCGAAATCGGCGCCAACTCCACCCTCGATCGCGGCTCTCTCGAAACCACCCGCCTCGATAGCGGTATCAAGCTCGACAATCTCGTCCACGTCGCCCACAACGTTTGCATCGGCGCTAACACACTTATCGCCGCGCAGACCGGCATCTCCGGCTCCAGCGTCATTGGCAACAACGTCGTCATCGCCGGCCAGGTCGGCCTCGGCGACCACTGTACGCTCGAAGACTCCTCGGTCATTGGCGGCCAGGCCGGCATCCTCACCGGCAAAACCATTCGCGCCGGGCAAGTCGTCTGGGGTACTCCCGCTCGCCCGCTCGACAAATTCAAGGAAGCCTACGCCTGGTTCGCCCGCCTCCCCGAACTCGCCTCTCGCCTCCGCGCCCTCGAATCCAGACTCGGCCGGTAACACTCTCCACATCGTGGAGGGGCACAGCATGCTGTGCCCTCTGCGTTTCACACCGGTGCTAAAATAGGAGGAGAGCCCCAAATCGCTTGTGACGAGTTACGATTCACGCTTCACGAGTCACGCCCCATGCCTCTCCTCCTCATCGGCGGCCACACTCGCAACATCGGCAAGACCTCTCTCGTTGTTGACCTCCTCCGCGCCTTTCCCGACGTCTCCTGGACCGCCGTCAAGATCACCCAATACGGACACGGCGTCTGCTCTCTCCACGGCGAGCTCTGTGGCTGCGCCCCTCACGAGCATCCCTGCTCTCTCACCGAGGAACACGATCGCTCCAACCACACCGACACCTCTCGTTTCCTCGTTGCGGGCGCCGCTCGTTCACTCTGGCTCCGCGCTCGCCAGGGACAGCTCGCCGAAGCCCTCCCTCTCCTCCGCGACGCCCTCTCCTGCGCCTCGCACGCCATCATCGAAAGTAATTCGCTCCTCTCCTTTCTCCACCCCGCCCTGTATCTAGCGGTCCTCGACCCTGCCGACGCCGACTTCAAGGACTCTGCCCGCCTCCATCTCCACCGTGCCGATGCTTTCGTCCTCCGTACGCCTCTTCCCGCCGACTCCTTGGCATGGCCCGGCGTCTCCTCTCGCCTCATTCACCAAAAGCCTCATTTCTATCAGCCCCTTGGTTTCTCTCCACCTCGGCCTCTGCTCGATTTCGTTCGCCTGCGCGTCTTTGCAATTCGGGGTGTTTCCTCCTGACACATACTCGTTTCTTGCCTGTTGACCCCTTTCCAATTCCCATACATAATGCTCGGTTTAGAAGTCGAACGTGTGTACCCCCAGGGGGCGTCCTGCCTTGAGCCTGTCGGGATGGGGGAGCGGAGATGGCAGCATCGGGTCACATCTGCTTGCTTTTAGCCCGTCGTGATTTGTTGCAGCATCATGTCCTGCTGCTGAGGAGGGCATGAGCAACGTTTAGTTCCTCACGTTGCCGGAGATTCTGAATGGCATCTAGTGCCAAAGTTGAGTTCGACCCTGTTAGCCCCGCAGCCACCCCTGTGGTCGCTCCCGCGGGTCTGGAGCAGGCGCTACAGGAAGGAGTTGATCGCGCCGCTGGATACATGCTTTCTCTCCAGGCTCCGGAAGGTTACTGGGTCGGCGAGCTTGAGGCAGACACCACTCTCGAATCCGACTACATCTTCTACCTGAACATTCTCCGCAAGGCCGAGCTTTCCCGCATTGCCCGTCTCGCCAACAATGTTCGTCACCGCCAGCTCGACGATGGCGGCTGGCCTATCTTCGTCGGCGGCCCTTCCGAAGTGAACGCCACCGTAAAAGCCTATGTCGCCCTGCAGCTTGCGGGCGACTTTCCGGATGCGCCCCACATGGTCCGCGCCCGCGAGTGTGTCCTCCGTCTGGGTGGCCTTGAAAAAACCAACTCTTTCACCCGCTTTTACCTGGCGTTAGTCGGCGCCATTAGTTGGGACCTCGTCCCGGCCGTCCCGCCGGAGATGATGCTCCTCCCTAACTGGTTCTACTTCAATATCTACGAGATGTCTTCCTGGACCCGCGCCATCGTCATCCCCATGGCCATTCTCTACCACTACAAGCCTTGCTGGGCTCACGCCGGTCGCTTCCGCGTGGACGACCTCTTCGCCACGCCTAATCGCACACTGCCTTCTTTTCAGTTCGACCCGCAGCTCGTTTCCTGGCGCAACGTTTTCCTGGTCCTCGATCGCCTCATGAAGCTCTACGAGCGTCTCCCCTGGCGCCCTCTGCGCTCTCGGGCCCTTCGTCAAGCTCGCCAGTGGATGCGCCGGCATCTCGAGCGCTCCGACGGTCTCGGCGCCATCTATCCCGCTATGATGAACTCCGTCTTCGCTCTTGTTGCCATGGGTCACGGCCCCGACGATCCCATCACCGCTCGCGAAATCGGCCAGATGGCGCGCTTCGAAATTGAAGACGGCGATACCATCCGTGTCCAACCCTGCCTCTCTCCCATCTGGGACACGGCCATCGCCATGGTCGGTCTCGAAGAGGCCGCCCTGCCTCCCGATCATCCCTCCCTGGTTCAAGCGACCCGCTGGCTGCTCGAAAAGCAGCTTCTCGGCGACGGCGATTGGTGCGTCAAAAATCCGAACGCCGAACCCGGCGGCTGGGCCTTCGAATTTCGCAACGATTTCTACCCCGACGTGGACGACACCGGTTTCGTCCTCATGGCCCTCCAGCGCGTCCAGTATCCGGACGCCCCGCGCCTCGAACGCGCCATTCGTCGCGGCCTCTCCTGGCTGCTCTCCATGCAAAACCACGATGGCGGCTGGGGCGCCTTCGACCGTGACAACGATTGCCATATTCTCACCCGCGTTCCCTTCGCCGACCACAACGCCATGATCGACCCCTCCACCGCCGACGTCTCCGCCCGCGTCGTCGAATGTCTCGGCCGTTTCGGCTGGCCCGCCTCTCATACGGTCATCAAGAGAGCCCTCGCCTTCCTCCTCCGCGACCAGCATGAGGACGGCTCTTGGTACGGTCGCTGGGGCAGCAACTACGTTTACGGTACGGGCGGCGTTCTTCGCTCGCTGGAACCCATTGGCCTCGCCGCCAAGAAAGACTTTGCCTGCCGCGGCGTCGGCTGGCTCCTCTCCGTTCAGAACCCCGATGGCGGCTGGGGCGAATCCCTTGCCTCCTATCACGACCCAGAACACAAGGGCCGCGGCCCCAGCACCCCGTCCCAAACTGCCTGGGGCCTTATCGGCCTGCTGGCCGCCGGCGAGATCGATCATCCCGCCGCCACCCGCGCCGTCCAGTTCCTCCTCTCCCGTCAGAATCCCGACGGCTCGTGGGACGAGGAAGCCTTCACCGGCACAGGTTTCCCGTGTGTCTTTTATTTGCGCTATCACCTCTATCGCAATTATTTCCCGCTCTACGCCCTGGCTCGCTATCGCAATCTTCGCCGCGGTGAGACCAAATTCCGTGCTTTCACGATCCGCCCCGATCAGTTCGCCCGGCGCAACGGTAATCTGGAGAACGGATGAGATTTCCCCTTAAGCTCACGGCCAATCTGACGAAATACATCGTCGGCAAGCGTCTCCGCGGTGCGCAGAAGTTTCCCCTGGTCATGATGCTCGAGCCGCTGCACGCCTGTAACCTCACCTGCACCGGCTGCGGCCGCATCCGCGAGTACAAGTCCACCATCAACGAAATGCTGACTGTCGAGCAGTGCCTCGCCGCCCTCGACGATTGCGGCGCGCCCGTCGTCTCCATCTGTGGCGGCGAGCCCATGATCTACCCCGAAATCGGCCGCCTCACCCGCGAAATCCTCGCCCGCGGTCGCCACATCTACCTCTGCACCAACGGCATGTTCATCCGCAAGAAGCTTCACGAATTCCATCCCACCTCCAGCTTCTTTTGGAACGTCCATCTCGACGGCCTTGAGCGCACCCACGACCTCTGCGTCGAAAAGGACGGCGTCTTCCGCGAAGCCATCGAAGGCATCAAGGCTGCCAAGGCCGCCGGCTTCCTGGTCAGCTCCAACACCACCATCTACAAGGAAACCGACCTTGAAGAGATCGCCGAGTTGTACGCTTATCTCCACAGCCTCGGTGTGGACGGCTTCATGCTCTCTCCCGCCTACTCCTACTCTGCCGTCCAGACCCGCGACATCTTCATGTCCCGCGAGGAAATTCGCGAAAAATTCCACCAGGCCTCCCAGCTTCTGGGCAAATTCAACCTGATGGTCTCCAATATCTATCTCGAATACCTCCGCGGCGAGCGCGAGCTCCCCTGCACTGTCTGGGGCAGCCCCACCTACAACCCGCGCGGCTGGAAGAGCCCCTGCTACGCTATGACCGACGCGCACTACGCCACCTTCAAGGAATTCATCGAGAAGACGCCCTGGGAAAACTACGGCCCGGGCCGCGACCCCCGCTGCGAAGACTGCATGATGCACGTTGGCTTCGAGCTCTCCGCGGTCCTCGGCGCCAATCGCAAGCTCGGTGACAATTGGAAAATGCTCACCTGGCAGTTGAGCGGGAAAATGGGCGGCGCCGGTAGCCGGAAATTAACCAACGGCCGCGGGAACGGCCACAGCAATGGAGACGGGCAGGGAAATCACGACGGTAATGGATCTGCCTCAGCAAGGCCTGCCTCTGCCTCGTCACAGGAAGTAGTCCGCCCGGATGGTTCTCTCCGGGTTTGGTAGGCTTTGATAGCGCCGGCCTCCAGCCGGCCTTGAGATTGAGACCCCTGACTGCTGGTTCTCGTCGGCGGCTAAGGGAAGACGTTTAACGGATCACGAGCAACGATTTTTGATTAACCTCCTCTAATCAAATGACCACTCTCCTCACCGGCGCAACCGGCTTCCTCGGCAGTCACGTCGCCCTCCAACTCCTCGCTCGCGGCGAACGCGTTCGCGCCTTGGTCCGCCCCACTAGCAATCTTCGCGCGATTGACTCTCTCCCCCTCGAGCGCGTGACGGGCGACCTTCGCGACCCCGCCTCTCTTCTCCGTGCCCTAGCGGGTGTTCGCCGCGTCTTTCACGTTGCCGCCGACTATCGCCTCGACGTTCGCAACCCCCGCGAACTCTACGACTCCAACGTCACCGGCACCCGCAATCTTCTCGAAGCTGCCCGCCGCTCAGGCGTCGAGCAGTTCATCTACACCTCCACCGTCGCCACCATCGCCGTCCATCGCCCCAATCTCCTCCCCAATGAAGAGACGCCCACTTCGCTGGGGGAAATGGTTGGTCACTACAAGCGCTCCAAATTTATGGCCGAGCGGGAAGCACTTCGCTTCGCCGCCGAGGGCTTTCCCGTCATCATCGTCAACCCATCAACTCCCGTCGGCCCCGGCGACTGGAAGCCCACTCCTTCTGGACGCATTCTTCTCGATTTCCTGAATCGCCGCATGCCCGGCTACGTGGACACTGGCCTCAACTGGGTTCCTGTCGAAGACTGCGCCGCGGGCCACCTCCTTGCCGCCGAGCGCGGCCGCCCCGGCCAGCGCTACATCTTGGGCGGCCCCAATCTGACTCTGAAAGAATTGCTCGAGGCCCTCAGCCGCCTCACCGGCATTCCTGCGCCCCGCTTCCGCTTTCCCCATGCCCTGGCGCTCGTGGCCGGTTATTTCGACCGCGGCGTCTCGCGTCTCCTCGGACGCGAGCCGAAGATTCCGCTCGAAGGCGTGCGCATGGCGCGCCATAAGATGTTTGTGGATTGCGCGAAAGCCGGACGCGAGCTCGGTTTCCGTCCCGGCCCCCTCGAGGCGGCTCTCGAACGCGCCGTCCGCTGGTACGAAGAGAATGGCTACGTCCGCAACGGTCGCACCTCTTCCGGTGTCGCCGTTCGCGCCCGTGCTGCGTAACAGGTGCGCTGGCATCTCGCAGGCTCTTTCAAGTTTCGGAGCGCTGGCCTCTGGCCGGTTATTTTGGGACAACGGTTTACGGAGAACGGATCACGAGTCACGCATCACGGATCGCTGAGAGCTGAAATGAAGGTCTTGGTCACATTCGCTCTTGCCCCTGAATTCGCCCCCTGGCGTCGCCGCCGCGCCTTCCTCTTCGACCACTCTGCCGGACTCCCGGCCTGGACCGTCCGCTTGGGTGCCGCCGAACTTCGCGTCGCCCTCACCGGCATGGGTCCGCATCACGCTTCCCGCTCGATCTATACCCTCCTCGCCGACCGCCCAGACTTCATCATTTCTGCCGGCCTCTGCGGCTCGCTTCGTCCCGACTATCGCTCCGCCGATGTCCTCGTCGCCCGCGCCCTCTCTTCCTCCTCCAGCACCAAACCCCTTCGCGCCGACGAAAGCCTCTTCCAGTTTGCCGCCGCTTCCGGTGCTCGACCGGTGGGCCTCTTCCACACCTGCGACGCTATCCTTCGCACGCCCGAGGATAAGGCAATGCTCGCTCCCCTCGCCCATGCCGCAGACATGGAAAGCTACGTCATCCTCGAAGCCGCCGCCGCCCATCGCATGCCTGCCGTCGCCATTCGCGCCGTCAGCGATACCCACGATCAATCTCTGCCCTACGACTTCTCTCGCGCCCTCAATCACCTTGGCCATCTAAGTCTCGTGCGCCTCTTCGGACATATCGCTCGACGCCCACACAAGCTCCCCGAGCTGATTCGCCTCGGCCGTTCGAGCAACGCCGCTGCTGCTTCTCTTGCCAGCTTTCTCGACGACTTTCTCACCGCCTGGGTCGCCTGCGCTGTCCCTTTCGACCGCCCGTGTGAAGTGGCTGCCACATGACCCGCTCCGGCGTCCAACTCGACAAAGTCGCCTCGGCTATTCCTCTGGCCCGGCCGCTTCCCTCGGTCATGCGTGCTGCCGTCTATCGCGGCAAAAATCACATCGTCATCGAACAGGTCCCTGTTCCCGAGGTTGGCCCGGGCGAACTTCTCATCCGCGTCGCCGCCTGCGGCATCTGCGGCACCGACATCAAAAAAATTCAGCACGGTTTTGTCGCGCCCCCGCAAATCCTCGGGCACGAAGTAACTGGCACCGTCGTGGCCGTCGGTCGGGGCGTCACGCGCTTCCAGCCCGGCGACCGCGTCGTTAGCTTCCATCACGTTCCCTGCGGCTCCTGCTTCTACTGCCAGCGCAAACTTTTCTCCCAGTGCGACATCTATAAGAAGGTGGGGCTAACAGCCGGCTTCACTCCCAACGGCGGCGGCTTCGCCGAGTACGTGAAAGCGATGCCCTGGATCGTCGAGCGCGGCATGGTGGCCATCCCCGATGGTGTCAGCTTCCTCGAAGCCACCTTCGTCGAGCCGGTCAACACCTGCCTCAAGGCCATTGAAAAAGCTCGCGTCGCTCCGGGCGAAACCGCTGTTGTCATCGGACAGGGCCCCATCGGCCTGCTCCTTATGATGCTCTCCAAGCTTACCGGCGCCACGGTTCTAACCACCGACCCCATGCCCCAGCGCCGCGACGCCAGCCTTCGCTTTGGCGCTGACGCTTCCTTTGACTCCGCCGCATCCAATCTTCTGGATGAAATCCGACGCCGCACCGATGGCCGGGGCGCCGACGTCGTTCTCCTCGCCGTCCCCATTCCTGTTCTGGTCACCCAGTCGCTGGCCCTCGCCCGCCCCGGTGGTCGCATCCTTCTGTTCGCGCAGAACGATCCCCAGATGCGCATCGAGTTCCCTGCCGCGGCGGTTGGCGTCGAAGAAAAAGAAATCCTCGGCAGCTATAGCGCCGACGTGGACCTGCAATCCAAATCCGCCGAGTTGGTCTTTTCGCGTCGTCTCCCGCTCAAAGCTCTGGTCACGCACCGGTTCCCTCTGCAACAGTTTGATACGGCCTTATTCCTTGCCGCCCATCCTTCGGGCGAGTCCTTAAAAGTGGTGATTGAACCCTGATGAAAACCGCAACCAGGTCCGCACGTTCCGTGACCACTGCCGAGCGCAATGGCCACATGACTGCCGCCGTTCTCTACGGCAGTGAAGACCTCAAGATCGAGCGCATTGATATCCCCGACCTCGCCGACGATGAAGTCCTCGTCCGCGTCAAGGTCGCTCTCACCTGCGGTACCGACCTCAAAGTCTGGAAGCAGGGCTTCCATGCCCGCATGATCACGCCTCCTGCTGTTTTCGGTCACGAGCTGGCCGGCGTCGTCGAATCCCTCGGACGCAGCGTCAACGGCGGCCTGCATGTCGGCTCCCGCGTCGTTCCCTCCAACTCTGCCCCCTGCGGCGCGTGTCTCTTCTGCCGCAAGGACCGCTCCAATCTCTGCGAAGACCTCCTCTTCAATAACGGTGCCTACGCCGAGTTCATCCGCATCCCCGGACGCATCGTCCGCCAGAATCTCCTCGAAATTCCCGACCACGTCTCCTTCCTGGACGCTGCCATGGTCGAGCCCCTCGCCTGCGTACTTCGCGGCATCGAGGAGACGGGCATCTCCTCGGGCGACACGACCGTACTCATCGGCTGCGGCCCCATCGGCCTCAAGTTCATTCGCATCCTGGCCGGGCGTGGCATTCGCGTCATCGCAATCGCCAAGCGGCAAAGTCAGCTGCGCGCCGCCGAGCGTCTGGGCGCCTACGCCGCCTTCGACGTCAACACGCTGGGCGACCCCGTCCACGCCGTTCGCCAGCTCACCGAAGGCACTCGCGGTGCCGATTGCGTCATCGAAGCTGTCGGCTCCCCCGTCACCTGGCAGTGGGCGGTTCAGATGGTCCGCAAGGGCGGCACCGTCAACCTCTTCGGCGGCTGCCCGCGCGGCTCCGAAGTGCACTTCGACCCCGCGGCGCTCCACTACTCCGAAATCACCATCAAGTCCACCTTCCACCACACCCCGCGCTTTATCCGCGAAGCTCTCGAGGCCATTGCCCGCGGCGAAATCCGCGCCGCCGACTTCGTCACCGGCGAGATCCCCTTGCGTGACCTCCCGAAAATGTTCGCCCACATGAAGCATCGCAACGGCGAACTCAAAACCGCCGTCGTCCCCTAGTTCTGCATCCATTCCTCTCTTTTTCTGTCATCATGAGGGCATCCGGCAAAAGCTTGCGATGCCGGAGCCCGAAGGACCTCAGCCGCCTGTGCCTGCCACCGCACCGCCACCCTCTTTCGCGCTTCTATGCAATTTCTGTGTCGAAGCTAAGCCCCACCGGGCCAATTTCTACTTCTCAGTTTCCAATTTCTAACCTCAAAATTTCTCTTGTCTCCCTGCCCCACACCTGATACCTCATTACAGTCACCGAATCACGAGTTGCGATTCACGGCCTTCATGCTCCTTCAACACGAACTCGCCATCGCCGACGGCCTCCCTCCCTCCGGCTGTTCCCCGGCCGACGCCTTCGCCTACACCCGCCAGCTCGCCACCTCGCACTACGAAAATTTCAATGTCGTCTCCTGGCTGCTTCCTCATCGCCTTCATCAGCACTTCTACAACGTTTACGCCTACTGCCGCTGGGCCGACGACCTCGGCGACGAAGTCCCCGACCCCGCTCGCGCTCTCCAGCTTCTCGACTGGTGGGAGCACGAGCTTCGCCTCTGCTACTCCGCCTCTTCTGCGCACCCTGTTTTTGTCGCTCTCGCCCCTTCAGTCCGCGAGTTCGACATCCCCATCGAACCCTTCCTCGACCTTCTGACCGCCTTCCGCCAGGACCAGACCACTCACCGCTATCCCACCTGGGATTCCGTTCTCGGCTATTGCCGTTTCTCCGCCAATCCCGTCGGCCGCCTCGTTCTCTACCTGTGCGGCTATCGCGACCCCCACCACCAGCAGCTCTCCGACTTTACTTGCACCGCTCTTCAACTCGCCAACTTCTGGCAAGACGTCGCCCGCGACCTCGAAAAGGGTCGCATTTACATCCCCCTCGACCTCATGGCCTCCCACCGCGTTGCCGAAGCCTACATCGTCTCCAAACGCTTCACTCCTGCTTACGCTTCCCTCATGCGTGAATTGATCGCCCGCACCAGACAACTCTTTGCCGCCGGCCGCCCCCTCGCCCAGCAGGTCTCTCAACAACTCCGCGTGGATGTTGACCTCTTCTCCCGCGGCGGCCTTGCCGTCCTCGACGCTATCGAGCGCATCGGTTACAACACCCTCGAGGCTCGCCCTGCGCTTTCTCGAGGCACCCAGGCTCGCCTCCTCGGCCATGCTCTCGTCTCCCGCCTCTTCGCCCCGCTTCGTTCCGCCTCCAACGGCTCCTCGCAGAAGGATGCCCATGTCTGACCCCGATCTTCGCGCCTCCTACGCCTACGCTCGCCGCATTGTTCGCGACGCGGCCAGCAATTTCTACTACGCCTTTTTCCTCCTTCCGCGTCCCAAGCGCGACGCCATCTGCACCCTCTACGCCTTCATGCGCCGCGTGGACGACGTGAGCGACTCGGCCGCCACCCTCACCATGAAGCAGCAGGGCATCGCCGTCTGGCGCTCTCGCCTCGACGCTGCCGTCTCCGGCGACCTCTTCCTCGACCCGCTTCTCCCCGCCCTTCGCGACACCCTGCAGCGCTACTCCATCCCTCCGCGCTATCTCCACGACCTCATCTCCGGCGCTGAAATGGACCTCACCGTCTCCAGCTATCCCACCTTCGAGCGTCTCCGCGAGTATTGCTATCGCGTCGCCGGAACTGTAGGCATCACCTGTCTGCATATTTTCGGCAGCCGCGCGCCCCACGCCCACGATTTCGCCGAAAAACTAGGCATCGCCTTCCAACTCACCAACATCATCCGCGACGTCCCTCGCGACTTCGCCATGGGTCGCATCTATCTCCCCGAAGAAGATCTCTCCAGCTTTCATTGCCTCCCGCAAGACCTCGCCTCGGCCTCACTCACTCCCGAGCTCGAAGATCTGCTCGCTTTTGAAGCCACCCGCGCCTGGGATTTCTACCGTGAAGGCGCCGCTCTTCTTCCTCTCGTCTCCGCCGACAGCCGTCCCGCCCTCTGGGCCCTCATCCGCATCTACAGCGGCCTGTTGGCCCGCATCGAAGACTTCGGCTTCGACGTCTTCTCCTCGCGCGTCAGCCTCTCCAAAACTGAGAAGGCCGCCGTCATTCTTCGCGCGCGCCTCGGCTGGTGGAACGATTCCAATGCCCTCCAAGAGCGTACTGGTCATCGGCGGCGGGCTGGCGGGCCTGTCCTCCGCCGCCGCGCTGGCTGAACACGGTTTCCGCGTCACCCTGCTGGAATCCCGGCCCCATCTTGGCGGCCGCGCCACTTCCTACAGCCTTCCCGATGGCGAGCATGTGGACAACTGTCAGCACGTCACCATGGGTTGCTGCACCAATCTCGACCACTTCTATCGCCGGGTCGGCGCCGCTGCCAAAATCCGTTACTACCGCCGCCTCGCCTTCGCCTCACCCGACGGTCGTCGCGGCATCCTCCATTCCTCTTCGCTCCCCGCGCCACTCCACTTCGCTACTTTTTTCACCTTCTTTCCCCTTCTTACTTTTGCCGAGAAGCGCGCCATCGCTCGCGCTCTTTTCACCATCGTTCGCGCCGCCGGCCGCCCACCCCTCTCCGCAGACGCCACCATGCTCGACTGGCTCTTACAGCAGCGCCAGCCTCCCACCGCCATCAACCGCTTCTGGCGCGTGGTCCTCGTCAGCGCACTCAACGAAGAGCTCGACCGCACCGACGCCCGTTACAGCATCGACGTCTTCTGGAAAGCCTTTCTCTCCCATCGCCGCGGCTACGAAATTGGCATCCCCGCTGTCCCTCTCGCCGACCTCTACGACGGTTGCCGCGACTTCATCCTTCAGCAGGGAGGTGAAGTGCGCACTCGCGCCGCCGTCCGTGCCCTTCGCTTCTCCGGACCTCGCGTCACTGGCGTCAGCCTCGATTCCGGCGATGAGCTCTTCGCAGACTTCTACCTCTCCGCCGTCCCTCACACCGCGTTGCTCGAACTCCTCCCACCAGCCGTCGTTGACCGGGAGCCGCTTTTTGTAAATCTCCGCCGCTTGGAGACCTCTCCTATCACTGGCGTTCATTTCTGGCTCGATCGCCCAGTCCTCTCAGAGCCGTTCCTCACCCTCCTCGACCGCACTACCCAATGGATCTTCAACAAGTCTTTCCTTTTTGGTGGGACAAGCTTCAGCCTGTCCTCTTCCTCCTCTCAATATCTGCAACTCGTCATCTCCGCTTCCCGCACTCTCCTCCCTATGTCCCGCCAGGAAATCATCGACCTCTGCCTCCGCGAGCTGAAGGAATTCCTCCCGGCCGCACGCGACGCCCGCCTGATCAAAGCCACCGTCATCAAAGAGACCGCCGCCACCTTCTCTCCTGCTCTCGGTTCCGACCGTTGGCGCCCCTCGCAAAAATCCCCTATCGACAATCTCTTCCTCGCCGGCGATTGGACGGCCACGGGCTGGCCCGCCACCATGGAAGGCGCCGTTCGCAGCGGCTACCTCGCCGCCGAAGGCATCCTGGCCTCTGACGGTCGCCCCCAATCCCTCCTCCAGCCCGACCTCTCCATCGAACCCCTGGCGCGCTTCCTCTCCCGCGGTTAAAATCCTTCCTTCAAAGGTTGTATAGAACGAAGGGGCACGCCACCTGTGGTGAACGTAGCCGAACCATGGCGTGCCCGATGGCACAGGCACTCTTGTCTGTCCTCTTCTGTAGGGGCGTACAGCGT